>Ga0214917_10004761_pt1 | contig 14880 bp, 15 predicted proteins | sample LL_1208_BB_MetaG_FD_177983 | JGI IMG/M metagenome (GOLD analysis project Ga0214917, IMG submission 177983) | Freshwater microbial communities from Lake Lanier, Atlanta, Georgia, United States - LL_1208_BB | ecosystem: Environmental > Aquatic > Freshwater > Lake | place: USA: Georgia | collected... | reverse complement strand
TAGCGTTTCGGCGGTCATAGCGAGAGGGAAACACCCGGTCCCATTCCGAACCCGGAAGTTAAGCCTCTCAGCGTCGATGGTACTGCACGGGTGACCTTGTGGGAGAGTAGAACGCCGCCGGACTTATTTTAGGAAAGGGATGTAGTTTTTACTGCATCCCTTTTTTATTTCCTTTTAATTTTTTTACAATGGAATCAGAAAGAAATGTTTGTGAACTGATGAGAGAAGAGGGTAGCGATGGAAGAAAAGCGGAGAGAGCAATCTCGACCATCTCGTCCGTCTCGTCCGTCTCGACCTATTCGCTCTTCTAAAAAAGACGATTCACGAAATTCTCGAAGTGATCGACCACGTAACGGCGCTCCTAAAAATAACGGAAAGAAAAGTAGTGGTGAAAAACCATTCAGATCCTCTGGATCCTCTGGAATTTCTAGACCCGCTAAACCTTCTAAACCGTCTAGTCAGACAAGAGCGGGAAGATCCGACGAGCGACCAGCTAGATCAACGAATAAAACCGGTGGGAGAGGCGATGGCCGCTCTCCTTCACGTGGAGCATCACGTAACCGTGAACGAGTCGCTCGCGATGAGACACCAAAAAGATTAGAGCCTGAAGTTCCGCAAGAGATTTATCGAGAAGAGCTAGATCCACAATTTGTTCGTGATTTATCATCGCTTGCATCAGATAACGCAGAGCAAACAGCGCGCCATCTTTTAGCGCTGGTGCATTTTCTCGCTGAAGATCCCGAACGCGCACATGCGCATGGAGTCGCTGCATCAACGCGCGCTGCGCGGATAGGTAGAGTTCGGGAACTTGCCGGAATTGCTGCATACAACGCAGGAAAATTTGACGTTGCGCTCCGTGAATTTAAGACTGCTTTTCGCATAACTGGAGACCCCAGCTTCTGGCCGATGATGGCTGATTCACAACGCGGGCTAGGTGAACCACTTAAAGCCCTTGAAATGGGGCGAGCACCAGAGGCGAAATTGCTCGATAAAGATAGCCAAGTAGAACTTCGAATCGTTCTCAGTGGGGCTCGAAAAGATTTAGGGGAATTCGACGCAGCGGTCACTGCATTAAATTGCAAAGAGTTGCAAGAAGAGAATGGCCAGTGGGCGGCTCGTCTTCGTTACGCCTATGCCGATGCCCTTGCTGCTGCCGGAAAAATTGATGAGGCAAAGAAGTGGTTTAACAAAGCTTCATCGGTTGATATTGATGGCGAAACAGATGCAAAGGAACGAATTTCTCAGCTCTCTTAATTAGGGCTCATATCCACAGCAGGAGAACTTCTGTCAGAGGCGCTCGGAATACTTCCACGCTCATTAATAATATCTAAGTTAATTAACGTTAATTGAAGTTAATTTGAGTTAATTTGAGTTAAGGAGTAAAGAGGAAACGATGAGTGAAAGCGTTACGGTTAAGAGGAAAGCAAAGAGAAAAGAATCAAAAAAAGAGTTATCAAGTGGCGTAGTTCATGGTAAAACGCCACTTAATCGAGTTGAGCTATCAGGCGTGGTGGCATCAGCGCCAGAGATGCGAAATGGAGTTCTCTCTCGACGAATTGAAGTTCCCATTGTCGGTGAGCGCGAAATTCTTGAAGTTGAGTGTGAAAAACCAGAAATTATCAGGCTTTTTCGATCATTGAAGGTGGGAGAATGGATTTCGCTAGAGGGGGCTTTGCGTAAACGGTTTTGGCGCTCTGGCGCTTCACTCTCTTCCCGAAGCTACGTTGAACTCCACTCCATAAAATCGGTGAGAAATCGCCCAGCCGCATCGGGGAAGAAGCGGTAGCGTTAGCGCATAGCGGTAACGGGTTGAGAATTGAGAATGGAGAGTTCATGGCCGGGGGAACAGATCTCATAGGAGCTTTTCGAGCATACGCCCAGAAGGCGCTAGGTAACGATTTCAACCCTGAGAAAGCGGCTACCGCGCTTAATTCGTGGATCAAGGAGAGCGGAGATGCTCTTAAAGATCGCGTAGAGCGCGAGACTGAGCGCGCGGTTAAGAAACTTGGCTTAGCGAAGGAGAGCGATCTCCACAAACTTCGAGAAGAGATTCGTGCGCTTCGTCAAGAGTTGGGTTTGAAAGATAGCGCGCGCTCTACAAAAGGTAAGGGTAGCGTCGCGAAGAAAAGTAGCGCTACAAAAAAGAAGAAGAGCGCATCAGTGAGCGCTAGAAAATCAAGTAGTCGCTCCGATAGTTCGCCAGCTGGGAGAAAGAAAAAGAGTGGAGGCGCAAAGTGAGTAGCGCAACGCCTGAGAATCTCAATCAGATCAAACAGAGTGAATATGTAGATGGTTTGCTCTCCAAAATTTCCGCTCTCTCCGAATTACCGGTGAGCGAACATGTTGCGGCTTACGAAGAGATCCATGGAGACCTTCAAAAGGCGTTATCGGAGATAGAAGGTTTATAAGAGATGGTTCGCTCGCGCCTTGATGCGGAATTAGTTCGGAGAGGTTTAGCGCGTTCGCGCGAAGCAGCAACCGATCTCATTGAAGCGCGCGTAGTTTTAGTAGGCGGGATCCCAGCAACTAAACCAGCCTCGCAGGTAGATGGTGAAACCTCAATTGTTATTGCTGAAGATCGAGATGAGTTCGTTTCACGAGGCGGCCATAAGTTAGCAGGGGCGCTTTCGGAATTTAATGGAATATCTGTCTCTAATAAACGAGTACTTGATGCCGGCGCTTCCACGGGTGGATTCACCGATGTTTTACTTCGTAATGGAGCGCGAGAAGTGGTCGCGGTTGATGTTGGCTATGGCCAATTAGCGTGGGAGTTGCGTCAAGATTCACGGGTAGTAGTTCTCGATCGAACTAATGTCCGTCATCTCACTCTTGAACATATCGGCGAACCAGTAGATATGGTCGTGGCAGACCTCTCATTTATCTCACTGACTCTCGTTCTCCCTGCGCTAGTAACTGTTACGACGGAAGTGGCCGACTTTTTAGTGATGGTTAAACCTCAATTTGAGGTAGGGCGTGAGAAATTAGGAGCCGGAGGAGTCGTTCGTGATCCAGCTTTACGACTTGGCGCAATTGAGGAAGTTGCTCGCTCCGCATGGGAAGTTGGTTTAGGCGTCGAAGGTGTCACTGCTAGCCCACTGCCTGGCCCATCTGGAAATGTTGAGTACTTCCTCTGGCTACGCCGAGGTAGCGCAGAGCTGACCAGAGAGCGGGCCGAGATTGCGATTGTGAAGGGACCACAATGAGTAGCGCCTCATCTCCATCTACCCAAAGAAGAGTTCTTCTCCTCTTGCATCCAAAGCGTGAGCAGGCACGGGTATCAGCGCTTGAAATTGCTCGAGGTTTAGCTTCATCGGGAATCGCTGTTGAACACCACTTAAGTAGTGAGGGGAGCGGAGTTCCTGAAATCACTCGCTATTCAGGACGACCCATAAACGAATTTGAATTGATTATTGTTCTGGGCGGCGACGGCACGATGCTTAGAAGTGCGGAAATTTCTTATGGAATCTCCATTCCAATTTTAGGTATCAATGTCGGACATATGGGTTTTCTCGCTGAAGTTGAGCGACCTACAAATGATCAAATAATTGAAGCTGTAGTTAAAGGCCAATTTGTTTATGAAGAGCGGATGAGCATCTCATGTGAAATTGAGCGTCACGGCGAAATTGTTGATTCAGGTTGGGCGCTCAATGAGATCGTCATCGAAAAAGAGTCATCACAGATGGTTGAACTTTTCGTCTCTGTTGATCAACGACCTCTCTCACTCTGGAATTGCGATGGAGTGCTCTGTGCAACTCCGACCGGATCCACCGCTTATGCATTCTCCGCTGGTGGGCCCGTTGTTTGGCCCGACGTCGATGCCCTCGTCTTACTCCCACTTGCCGCTCATGCGCTCTTTGCCCGTCCGATGGTCCTCTCGCCACGGAGCGAGATAGCAATATCAGTCCGTTCTGAAAATGCGACCTTGAGCGCCGATGGCTTCCGCCACAAGTCTCTTCTTGAAGGCGATCTCATTAGAATCACGCGAGATTCACACATTTTCACATTTGCTCGAATGACGAGCGCGCCTTTCTCGAATCGTTTGGTTGCAAAATTCCAACTTCCCGTTGTTGGTTGGCGAGGCGAGTGAATAAGCGCGCGCTAGTAGAGGTTGATATTTCAGGACTTGGGGTTATTGATAGAGCGCACTTCACTCCAGGGCCAGGCTTTACCGCCATAACAGGTGAGACTGGGGCGGGTAAAACGATGGTTCTCTCGGCTCTCTCACTCCTTATAGGTTCACGAGCAGATGCTGCTGTTGTTCGCGCGGGCAGTGAGCGCGCAACTGTTGTCGGCCGTTTTGCGATCTCAAAAGAGCAAGCTGCCAAAGTAAGCGAAATGGGTGGCGAAGTTGAAGGAGACGAACTCCTTCTTTCGCGGACTGTAACGAGCGATGGAAAGAGCCGAGCTTCTGTTGGTGGAATCTCGAGCACTATCTCCACATTGGCAGAGATGGGAAGCGAGCTACTTTCTATCCACGGTCAAAGCACCCATTTCACCTTACTGAAAGCGCATCGAGCGCGTGAGATCCTCGATGAATTTGGTGGTAAAGAGATTCAGATTCCACTTCAAGAATTTAACGCTCTATTTACCAAATATCGAGAAATCTCAAAGAGCATCGAGGAGTTGGAGCTACTTCATCAAACCCGGGAGCGGGAGATTGACCGATTATCAGCGTTTCTCAATGAATATGATCGCATCAAACCTACCTCGCGCGAGAGTCAAAATTTGCGCGAAAAAATTCTCTCGTTAGAGAATGTCGATGCAACCAAGGGGGCGCTGGCTAGCGCGCTCGATGTACTCGCTGAAGGTGAAACGAATATCAGCTCACAAATCGCTTTGGTTAAGCGAGCGCTGGAATCTTCGGCAAACCAGAGCGATGCTTCGAATTCTGCAACAGCACTCGCTCGAGAGATATCCATCCTCGTTAATGAATTAGCCTCACTGCTTCGGAAGCAAGAAGAGGAGCTTGATGTTGAGCCCGGCGCTTTAGAGAAGATGCATGAGCGCCGCGCTGCGCTTCAAAATTTTATTAAACGTTTTGGCGATGTGAAACTAGAAGATCCGGAAGAGGCGCTCATTAATGAGGCGACCCGCGGTAGAACTCTGCTTGCTCAACTCTCTGGAGGAGATCAAGGCTTAACCGAACTTCATGAAGAGAAGGTGAAGGTGGGCGCACAAGTTTGTGCCGCTAGTCAAAAATTAAGTGAAATTCGTAGAAAAATCGGGGCAAATCTAGCTGCTGCCATTAGCGAAGAACTCACTCATCTTGCGATGCCGAGCGCATCAATCAATATTGCAGTTACTCAAATTTCTGAAGGCATCGCGGTGAGCGCTGGTGATAGTTCTTCATTGAGTAAAGGTGCTCTTCTCTGTTCCCCATTTGGCAGTGATGAAGTTTATTTTCTCCTCATCCCACATACTGGCGCATCTGCGCTTCCCATAAATAAGGGAGCAAGTGGCGGAGAGCTCTCGCGAATCATGCTTGCCATTGAAGTTGTGTTAGCGGGACGCTCATCGATTCCTACTTACATCTTCGATGAAGTGGATGTTGGTGTCGGAGGTAAGGCTGCGGTTGAGGTTGGTCGCCGCTTAGCTCTCCTGGCGCAGCATGCTCAAGTATTAGTTGTCACTCACCTGCCGCAGGTTGCAGCGTGGGCCGATACCCACTTCACCATCCGCAAAAAATCAACGGAGACAATAACAAGTAGCGATCTGACCCCGCTCGAAGGTGACGAGCGTGCACACGAACTGGCCCGGATGATGGCTGGCCGCGAGGAATCTGAATTGGCTCGCGAACACGCTCGGGAGCTCCTTGAATTCGTGTCCCTGGAGCGGGCCCGCAACAAATCTTTTAGCGGCAAGCGCGCCTGAATTACCTCAAGCCCTCTCGATACCGATAGGCTGGTGGTCCATGATGGCTTCGGTTCACATCACCAAACATATTTTTGTAACTGGCGGAGTCGCCTCCTCACTCGGAAAAGGATTAACTGCCTCATCACTTGGCAGGCTCTTACGAGCGCGTGGTCTGCGGGTAACGATGCAGAAATTAGATCCATATCTCAATGTGGATCCGGGAACAATGAACCCTTTCCAACACGGTGAGGTTTTTGTTACTGATGACGGAGCAGAAACAGACTTAGATATTGGACATTACGAACGTTTTCTTGATGTCGATTTGGTTGGCTCATCCAATGTAACTACTGGTCAAATCTATTCTCGGGTTATCTCTCGCGAACGTCGCGGCGAATATTTGGGGGATACCGTCCAAGTCATCCCGCACATCACCAATGAAATCAAAGAGCGGATGCGGGCAGGCTCGTCGCCAGCTATCGATGTAATCATCACTGAAATTGGCGGCACGGTAGGCGATATTGAATCGTTGCCATTTCTCGAAGCTGCACGACAAGTTCGCCAAGACCTTGGCCGAGAGCATGTGTTCTTTCTCCACGTTTCGCTCGTGCCCTACATCGGTCCATCGGGGGAATTAAAAACTAAGCCAACTCAACATAGCGTGGCTGCGCTACGAAGCATTGGAATTCAACCCGATGCGATAGTTCTTCGTTCCGATCGCGAGATTCCTGAAGGAGTGAAGAAGAAAATTTCGTTGATGTGCGATGTTGATAGCGAAGCCTGCGTTGCGGCATCGGATGCGCCATCTATTTATGACATTCCCAAAGTTCTTCATCGCGAAGGTCTAGATGCCTATGTAGTTCGTCGCCTAGGCATGCCATTTAGAGATGTGGATTGGAGCGATTGGGATCAACTTCTTACTCGCGTCCATCACCCTAAACATGAACTCACAGTTGCGTTGGTGGGTAAATATGTCGACCTTCCCGATGCATATCTTTCAGTGACAGAAGCGCTTCGCGCCGGCGGCTTTGCACATAGCGCGAAAGTTAATATCAAATGGATTGCAAGCGATACCTGCGCAACTGCCGAAGGCGCTGCCCGAGAACTTGCTGGCGTCGATGCAATCTGCGTTCCTGGAGGGTTTGGTGTCCGCGGCTTAGAGGGAAAAATTGGCGCACTTACTTATGCGCGGGAACATCGCATCCCAACACTAGGTCTCTGCTTGGGTCTGCAATGCATGGTTATTGAAGGCGCTCGAAATTTAGCTGGATTCGAAGGTGCAAATTCTGCAGAGTTTGATGAACAAGCTCGTTACCCGGTGATCGCAACCATGGCATCGCAAGAAGATGTGCTCCGTGGTGAGCGCGATATGGGCGGGACGATGCGCCTAGGTCTCTACCCTGCACATCTAAAGAGCGGTTCAATCGTTGCTGAGTTATATCAAAGCGAGATCATTGAAGAGCGTCATCGCCATCGCTATGAAGTTAATAACAAATATCGTGAAGAGTTAGAGAGTTCCGGTTTAGTTTTTTCTGGACTTTCACCCGATGGACATTTGGTGGAATTTGTGGAATTACCGAGAACGATTCATCCGTTCTATGTAGGAACGCAAGCTCATCCTGAGTTTAAGAGTCGACCAACTCGTCCGCATCCACTATTTGCTGGACTTATTGGCGCTGCGCTGGCAATTCGTGCTGGCGCGCATGCTGCTTAATTGATGTCTACTCTATCTTTTAGTTAAAGAGGAGGTAGGCAACGATGATTATTGGCGCACCAAAGGAGGTCAAGGCGCAAGAATTTAGAATTTCATTAACACCAGCTGGTGCGGCCGATCTCATTAAAGCTGGCCATGAAGTAATCATTGAAACTCACGGTGGCGAAGGTGCCGGATTCACAGATGGTGAGTATCAGAGCGCGGGTGCAGAAGTTGTTGCAAGCGCGTCAGAAGTTTGGCAACGAAGCGATCTCATCGTGAAAGTAAAAGAGCCACAACCGAGTGAATACTCTTTGATGCGCAAAGGACAGACGCTCTTCACTTACCTTCATCTTGCCGCCGCTCCAGAATGTGCGCAGGCGCTCATCAAAAGTGGAATCACAAGCATTGCGTACGAAACTGTTACCGAAAATGGTCGATTGCCGTTATTGGCGCCGATGAGCGAAGTTGCCGGCCGCCTTGCTCCTCAAGTTGGCGCGTACGCGCTACAAAAAGCTTCGGGCGGACGTGGCGTGCTTTTGGGCGGCGTTCCAGGGGTGGGGCCAGGGAGAGTGCTAGTCCTGGGTGGGGGAGTTGCTGGAACCGAAGCTGCACGAATCGCGCACGGCATGGGAGCAGCAGTGCAAATCGTTGATCGCAATGTAGAACGGCTCAGAGAACTTGATCAATTCTTTGAAGGCAAAGTGGAGACGGTCTATTCCACAAGTAGTTCAATCGAAGAGCTCGCAATTGAGGCAGATTTAATTATTGGCGCGGTTCTGATTAAAGGTGACAAAGCACCAAAGCTAATTTCCAACAAATTAGTTGCTCAGATGAAGCCAGGCAGCGTTCTCGTTGATATCGCAATTGATCAAGGGGGATGTTTTGAGGATTCTCATCCAACCACCCATGCAGAGCCGACATTTCTGATTCATAAATCGCTCTTCTATTGCGTGGCAAATATGCCGGGTGCCGTTCCGCGAACCTCAACGCTCGCGCTGACCAATGCCACCTTGCCATATGCACTTCAGCTGGCGAGCAAAGGATGGCGCAAAGCGATCGCTGAAAGCGCAGCTCTTCGTTCCGGATTTTCTACCCATGAGGGAGAACTTTTTTCGCCAGAGGTAGGGCATGCGCTCTCCATGCCAATTCGAGGCGTTGATGAGCTCCTCTCCTGATTTAGCTCCCATCGAATTATTTCTCGATCACCTAACTGTTGAACGCGGACTCTCTCGAAACACGCTCCTTGCTTATCGACGAGATCTCTATCGATATCTTGCTTTTTTGGAGAGTAGAGGGAAAAAAATTGAGAGCGCAGACGAGCCGGATGTTGAGGAATTTCTGATTTTTTTGCGGAGTGGCAATGTCGAGCACCCAGCACTTTCTGTCTCATCGGCTGCTAGATCCATAATCGCCGTTCGAGGTTTTCACAAATTCCTTGCTCGAGAAAATCAGATAGTTGATCCCGCGGCGGCAATTAGACCGCCAACACCGGGAAGAAAGTTACCTAAGGCTCTTACCTTAAGTGAGATAGAAGGGATTATCGCCGGAGCGGGAAGTGGCGAAACGGTGCAATCTCTCCGCGACCGGGCGTTAATCGAACTTCTTTATGCAACCGGAGCGCGAGTGAGTGAGATTATTACTTTAGATGTTGAACAGATTAGAAGACCAGTTGAATCGTTGCGATTACTTGGTAAAGGTGGCAAAGAGCGAGTAGTTCCGGTCGGTAAATTCGCCGCTGAAGCGTTAGATAACTACTTAGTGCGAGGGCGCCCCACTCTTCTTCATGGCAAAAATGAGCGGAACGTACAGAGAGAGCGAAAATTATTTTTAAATCTCCGCGGTACCCCGCTATCGCGCCAAAGCGCATGGGAGATCGTGAAAAGTTCAGCGCTTCGAGGGGGAGTTACTGCCGAATTAAGTCCACACTCACTGCGACACTCTTTCGCTACTCACCTTCTTGACGGTGGCGCCGATATTCGAACAGTCCAGGAGTTGCTCGGTCACGCAAGCGTGGCAACGACCCAGATTTACACTTTGGTGACTATTGAGCGCCTCCGAGAGGCGTACCTACTTTCCCATCCTCGAGCAAAGTAAGGCTCCCTCCAGTATTGGGTTGGTAGCCAGGGTTGCTACCGCGGCGCGTCCCCCTCTAGGCTCCGGCTACCGCAAAGAGAGGTTTCTCGCTTGAACGCCAAATCGACAATTTCGTCTCGCGACGAGGATGTGGTCTCAGTCCACGAGTTGATGAAGGGACGGAGTAAGAACGTTCCCGCCGCAAAAAAGCTCGACCCCAAGGGCAAGCATGGTCCTGCCAAAACTATTGCAGTGGTTAATCAAAAAGGCGGAGTTGGAAAGACAACAACGACCATCAGCCTTGGAGCGAGTCTTGCCGAATTGGGAAGAAGAGTTTTACTGGTTGATTTCGACCCCCAGGGCTCACTTTCCATTGGATTAGGTGTTGTTACGGATGAGTTGGAGAGCTCGATTTACAACTTACTAATGGATCGCAGCGCCACCGTTGATGACGTGTTATTGAAAACAAGCGTTCCAGGGATGGATTTAATTCCAAGCGACATCATGCTCTCCGGTGCCGAGATTGGTCTTGTTAACGAGGTTGCTCGCGAGCAGACGCTCAAGCGAATTTTGGCGACAGTTGCGCCTGACTATGACGTGATTTTGATTGATTGCCAGCCATCTCTAGGTCTATTGACCGTTAATGCCCTCACGGCAGCTGACTTAGTTTTGGTCCCGCTCCAATGTGAATACTTCGCGCTTCGGGGCTTTAAATTGCTCAAGGAAATTACGAGCAAAATTCAAGAACGTCTCAATCCTGACCTGAAAATAATTGGAATTGTCGCAACAATGTTTGAACGAACCGCTCATAGCAAAGAAGTGTTAGCGCGAATTTATGAGGCTTTTCCAGATCAAGTTTTCGACACAGTAATCTCCAAAACTGTGCGTTTTAATGAAACAACCGCTGCTGGTGAACCCATCACCAGCTATGCCTCATCATCGCCGGGGGCTGCTGCCTACCGTCGTTTAGCACGTGAGGTTATTTCACGAGGAGGATCAGCATGAGTCGACGAGTTAGCCTGCCTGGAGCGGAAGAGCTCTTCCGGACCACATCTGCAACACTCTCTGCAGTTCCGGCACCGAGTGAAGAGCGTGTCGATGATGGGAAAAACACGGCTGCGCCAGTGCGAAGTGAGAAAGCTGCGCCAGTGCGAACCACACCTCGTCGTCGAGTCTCACGAAGCGCTTCGGCACCTTCGGGCCGAGAGCGCCACGATGAAAAAATCACCGTTTATCTCTCTCCAGAGGAGCTATTCGATTTAGAGCAAGCTCGGTTGAGTCTCCGCGGAGATATGGGATTGGCAGTTGATCGCGGACGAATTGTTCGAGAAGCGGTGGCGGTAATCGTCGCTGATCTTGAGGCAAAGGGAGAATCGAGCATCCTCGCTCGCAGACTTCGCGGCCAGTAATCAGATACCGTTCGCTTGTGATTGAAACCAATCAGAGCGGGCAAGTAAACGCCACTACCCCTGCTGAAGGGCGTATTCCGGGGTTCTCGGTTCGACTAGATAACTTCGAGGGGCCATTCGACCTTCTCCTCCAATTGATTTCACGCCACAAAATGGATGTCACCGAGGTGGCGCTCAGCGCGGTCACCGATGAATACATTGCACATATAACGGCAATGGAGGGGGCTTGGAAGCTCGATGAGGCGACCGAATTCCTAGTGGTTGCCGCAACTCTTCTCGATTTAAAGGCTGCCAGGCTCCTTCCCTCCGGGGAGATTGATGATGAGGAGGATTTGGCGCTGCTCGAGGCGAGGGATCTCCTCTTTGCCCGCCTACTTCAGTACAAGGCTTATAAGGAAATAGCCGCCACTTTTCAGGAGTGGATTGAGGTCGAATCTCACCGCTTCCCACGGTTGGTTGCCCTTGACCCCAAATTGGCAGCCCTGCTGCCCGAGGTATTAATTGGCGTTGGGGTGGAACGTTTTGCGCTCTTAGCCACTCGAGCCCTAACTCCAAAAACGCCTCCTGTGTTCAGCATCTCCCATCTCCATAGCCCGGCCGTGAGCGTGCGCGAAGAGGCTCAGCGCGTCATCGCGCACCTGAGACGGGTGGGGACGGCAACATTTCGCGCTTTGGTCGCGGATGCCGAGCACACCCTCATCGTTGTTGCCCGTTTTCTCTCACTTCTTGAGCTGTATAAAGAAGGGGTCCTCCACTTTGAACAGGTAACGCCACTAGGAGATCTGCAGATACGCTGGGTAGGTAGCGCAGAAGGTGAGATTGCGGTCACCGATGAATTTGATCGCGAGCCAGGCGCTGAGGACGAGCAGGGCGAAAATAACGCAGGTGGAGAGCCCAACGAATTGGAGCATGGATGAGCAACCGAAATATTGAACGTGCTCTTGAAGCAATATTGATGGTCGTGGATGAGCCGGTGACCGAAGTGCTTTTAGCCCAGGTTTTAGAGGTTCCTACTGAAGAAATTCACACCCGCTTAGCAAAACTTGCAGCGAGTTATATCGAAGAGGAGCGCGGATTTGAACTCAGAGAGGTTGCCGGTGGCTGGCGGTTCTATAGCCACCCTGAGGTTTCAAGCGCAGTAGAGCGTTTTGTTCTTGAAGGCCAACAGGCCAAATTAACCCAAGCAGCGCTGGAAACTCTCGCAGTTATCGCATACCGCCAACCTGTGTCACGCGCTCGCGTCTCGGCTATTCGCGGAGTCAATGTAGAAGCAGTAATGAAAACGTTGGTCAACCGAGGATTGGTGGAGGAGGCAGGGGTCGAGGGGGAGAGTGGGGCAATTTTGTATCGAACTACCTCATACTTCCTTGAGCGCCTGGGCGTAGCCTCCCTAGATGATCTACCCGAGCTTGCGCCACATCTACCGAACATCGATGCCTTGGATGCGGTGCTCGATACCCTTACTGATTAATTGCCAATCATCCCGATGTAAACCCCTTTAGAGCTCACTAAACGAATTTTGATCCGCCCCTAGTCAAGGGGGAGACGGGAATTGGCTTATCTGTAGGGCTCAATCTAGGCTCGCCCTCATGGAGCAACGCTTACAAAAGGTCATCGCCGACGCCGGAATCGCTAGTCGCCGAAAAGCGGAAGAGCTAATACTCGCCGGACGGGTTCGGGTGAATGGGAAAGTTGTTCGAGAGCTCGGTACGAAAGTAAACGCTGAAAACTCTGAAGTTGAAGTAGATGGTGAGGTAATTTATCAAAAAAAGACCAAGATTTATCTAGCGCTTAATAAACCTCGAGGGATTCTCTCTACCCTTTCAGATCCCGAAAATCGCCCACATCTTGGCGATCTTCTCCAGGACCGACAGGAACGCCTTTTTCATGTAGGACGTCTCGATAAGGAATCCGAAGGCTTATTGCTCCTTACCAACGACGGGGAGCTCGCGCATCGAGCAACCCACCCTTCATTCTCGGTTCCAAAAAATTACCTATTGGAACTCAAGGGAGTGATAGGCAAAGAGGTGGCAGATGCCTTTCGCTCCGGAGTAGAGCTAGATGACGGAATGGCAAAAGTCGATAAATTAACAGTTTTACCAGGGCAGCCAGGGAGAACCCTTTTTGATGTTGTGATCCACGATGGACGGAACCAGATTCTTCGGCGGATGGCAGCAGCCACAGGAGTCACAATCGAGAGATTGATTCGGATTGGGATGGGGCCTATCAAGTTGGGCGAGTTGACCCCTGGAAAGTGGCGAGAGATTAAAGGTGCTGAATTGCTATCTCTACAAAAGGCTTTACAAATTTAATAATTTATATATAAATAAATTTTGCTCGATTGTCTATTAATTTATATTCGAAAGCACCCTTTTCACTCTTAGAAAACGATATATCGATATTTTAAGCCCCCTGAACTTGAGTTATCTACCCCGAAACAGCAATAAGTCGATTTTTATTCTAACAATCTTTGCGACTCGAATGTCGATAAATGGTTTTTCAAATTAAGAATTGAATATAGATTTATTATTTAATATATAAAAAGTCTAAGCGGTGAAAGGCTTTTGGGTTAACCACGCCGACATGGTTCGACCTAGCCGCTGCCCATTCCCGTAGACTAAAGCAATGAGCGTGCGGGCAATTCGGGGAGCGGTGCAGCTAACTGTTGACTCCAAAGAAGAGATGTTTGGAGAGGTGCCCAGTCTCTTGTTAGAGATGATCGAAGCCAATGGGATTGCCGAAAAAGACGTGATTTCAGTTCTCTTCACCGTCACCCCGGATATCACCTCAGCGTTCCCGGCAGCAGCAGCTAGATCGCTCGGGTGGGTTGAGGTTCCGCTGATGTGTGCGGTCGAAATCGCAGTACCTGGGGCGCTGCCAAGGGTGGTTCGTGTGTTGATGCACGCAGAATCTGCGAAAAATAGAGGGGATATCGCCCATATTTATCGTGGTGGGGCAAAGGCGCTCAGACCGGATTTAGCAAAATGAGTACGTTCTCCTCCGTAGAAGTTATTGGGGGAGGCTTGATAGGCACCTCTATTGCTCTGAAGTTGGCTCAAAATGGGGCCAAAGTGCGGGTCCTGGACACCGATCCCTCCCATGAGCGAGTTGCTAACTCCCTCCTAGGAAGCTCATTGCTTGGCCCAGGGTTGCCGGTAGAAGCGGTGATAGCAGCGACGCCGGTCGGTGCGTTACCAATAGTCATTCAACAAGCTCTTCAAATGCATACTGATGCTACAGTTATAGATATCGGGTCTATAAAGACTAAAGTCGTCAATGAGGTTTATACACTAACTCAAAATTTGTCTAATCAAGATGAGCTTCTTTCCCGCTATATACCCACGCATCCCATGGCAGGGCGAGAGATTGCTGGCCCCGATGGGGCTCGTTCTGACCTTTTTGAAGGGCGAGTATGGGCTCTGGCGCCACACAAGAGGGCTAATGCGAGCCGGATTACCCTAACTGAAGCTTTTATCAAGGAAATGGGCTCGGTCGTGCACCGCATAGGGCCTGAAGAGCATGATCGTCAGGTGGCGATGACTTCACACCTTCCACAATTACTCGCTTCTTTGCTTGGTAGTGAATTAGAAGCTCCTCTTGAACTAGCAGGTCAGGGGTTACGAGATATGACCAGGCTCGCACACTCTGATGCTCAGATGTGGGCATCGATAATTGAGGGAAATCGACGAGAGTTACTCCCTCTTCTCGATGGGATTATTAAATCGATAAATATTTTAAAAGATAAGAACTTTAATCAAGAAAGCGTATTGTCATTAATGAAACGCGGCGCTGAAGGTGCGTCGCAAGTGCCGGGGAAACATGGTGGCGTGCCACGAAACTACGGCGCATTGG
>Ga0214917_10004760_pt1 | contig 14883 bp, 10 predicted proteins | sample LL_1208_BB_MetaG_FD_177983 | JGI IMG/M metagenome (GOLD analysis project Ga0214917, IMG submission 177983) | Freshwater microbial communities from Lake Lanier, Atlanta, Georgia, United States - LL_1208_BB | ecosystem: Environmental > Aquatic > Freshwater > Lake | place: USA: Georgia | collected... | reverse complement strand
AACATCCTCTGGTCGCTCACAACGAAGTCCAACGCAACCCATTGCTTCAGATAGCATTTTGAAATCAGGAACGCGCTTGGATTCCAAATTGGTATTTGAATAACGTTGGTTATAAAACAAAGTTTGCCATTGGCGAACCATTCCGAGTGATTCATTATTAATAATGGCAACCTTGATCGGAATATTATTTAGAGCACAAGTTACTAACTCTTGATTTGTCATTTGGAAACAACCATCACCATCAATAGCCCAAACAGTTGTGTCCGGTGCGCCAACCTTTGCACCCATTGCGGCAGGAACTGCATAACCCATAGTTCCGAGGCCTCCTGAATTAAGCCATGTTCTTGGTTTTTCATAACCAATAAATTGCGATGCCCACATTTGATGTTGGCCAACACCAGCAGCAAAGATTGTTTCTGGACCAGAAATTTTTCCAATTCGTTCAATTACATATTGCGGTGAAACCGAACCATCAGATGGTTTGTCATATCCAAGTGGAAACTTTGCACGCCAGCCGTAAACCTCACCTTGCCATGCGGTGTAATCAGGAGCAGATTTTGCAAACTCCGCTTTTACTGCAGGATTTAACTTAATTAAAATATTTTTTAAATCACCAATTAATGCCACATCAGCATGTCGATTTTTTCCAATTTCAGCTGGATCAATATCTGCATGAATTACCTTGGCATTTGGTGCAAAGGATGAAAGCTTTCCAGTTACGCGATCATCAAAACGTGCACCTAAGGTGATTAACAAATCTGATTTTTGCAGCGCAGTAACTGCAGCAACAGTTCCATGCATACCAGGCATGCCAAGATGTTGCGGATGAGAATCCGGGAAAGCACCTCGTGCCATAAGGGTTGTTACAACTGGCACGCCAGTTATCTCTGCAAATATCAACAACTCTCTAGCGGCATTAGCTTTGATAATTCCGCCACCAACATACAAAACTGGTTTTCGAGATTGAGAAATTAAAGCTACAGCATCTGCTATATCTTGCGCCTTTGGCTCAAGTACTGGGTTGTACCCCGCAAGATTTACCTGTGTTGGGTAATTAAATGTTGTCTCGCGTTGCAGGGCATCCTTTGCAATATCAACTAGAACTGCACCAGGGCGACCGGTACTTGCAATATGAAAAGCTTCAGCGATTGCGCGCGGAATGTCATTTGGATCGGTAATCAAATAATTGTGTTTAGTAAATGGCATCGTGATGCCTCGAATATCTGCCTCTTGAAATGCATCAGTGCCAATTGCAGGTCCTGGAACTTGACCAGTGATTGCAACAACTGGAACTGAGTCCATTTGTGCATCAGCAAGTGGCGTAACTAAATTTGTGGCACCAGGTCCTGATGTTGCAATGCAAACACCAACGCGGCCAGTTGCTTGGGCGTAACCAGTTGCAGCATGTCCTGCGCCTTGTTCATGTCGCACCAAGATGTGACGAATCTTTGAATCATAGATTGGATCATAAGCAGGAAGAATCGCACCGCCCGGAATTCCAAACATGACATCTACGCCAGCAGCTTCTAGTGAATTAACTAGAGACTGTGCGCCAGTCACCTTGCTCATTTCTTCCTCTCCTAAAACAAAACCCCTCAGTGTTATCTGAGGGGTGCGAACTAACTTTTCTAGTTAGCGCGCACGCTCAATAATCACCACGACCACTGATGTGATCACAGTGCTAGAAATTAGCGATGCGCTAGACATGGCGTTAGTTTCCCAGCAGTTTGGGGCTTAGGTCAAACCCTGAGATGCCAATCTCATATTCTGAACGGCGGTATTACCTAATCGTTATTTAATTAACAGCAAACCGCGCCCGAGGAGGCTGAACCAACCAGCTTCGTGTACTTAGCAAGAACACCACGGTTGTACTTGTGAGGCAATGGTTTGAAATCTTTTTTACGATTAGCAAGTTCGGATTCATCAACTATTAAATCAAGTTTGCGATTCTTGACATCAATTCTAACCTTGTCACCATTTTTAATAAATGCAATTGGCCCGCCATCTACAGCCTCTGGCGCAACATGGCCAACACACAATCCAGTTGTACCACCAGAGAATCGACCATCAGTTAATAACAAGACAGATTTACCAAGTCCAGCACCTTTAATTGCGCCAGTAATCATCAACATCTCGCGCATTCCTGGTCCACCCTTTGGGCCTTCAAAGCGAATAACAACTACATCGCCGGCAACAATTGATCCATTCTCTAATGCATCCATCGCTGCTTGCTCGCGTTCAAAAACCTTTGCTGGACCTTCAAATAGATCAACTTCAATTCCAGCTGTTTTACAAACTGCACCCTCTGGTGCAAGTGATCCACCAAGAATTGTTATGCCGCCACCAGTTGAAAGTGGATTGTTTACCGCTTTTAGAATTTCACCATCTGGATCTGGCGGAGTTATATCTTTCAAATTCTCAGCCATAGTTTTACCAGTAACTGTCAAACAATCACCATGTAATAAACCAGCATCAAGCAAGGCGCGAAGAATTACTGGAATTCCGCCGACCTTATCTACATCAGTCATTACATACTTACCAAAAGGCTTTAGATCACCAAGCAATGGCACCTTTGCGCCAATGCGTTGGAAATCCTCAAGTGTTAAATCAACCTCTGCTTCATGTGCGATTGCTAGCAGGTGCAGAACTGCATTTGTTGATCCTCCAAGTGCCATCACAATTGTGATCGCATTTTCAAAAGCTTTCTTAGTCAAAATATCGCGAGTAGTAATTCCTTTGCGAATTAATTCAACAACTGCTTCGCCAGATTTGATGGCATAATCATCGCGGCGACGATCAATAGATGGCGGCGAAGCTGAACCTGGAAGTGATAAACCGATTGCTTCACCAACTGCCGCCATTGTGTTCGCGGTGTACATACCGCCACATGCACCTTCACCTGGACAGATTGCGCGTTCAATCTTGTCGACCTCTTCTTGCGAAATTAATCCGCGAGCGCAGGCTCCAACTGCTTCAAATGCATCGATGATTGTTACATCTCGGCCATCAACCTTGCCGGGCATGATTGAACCGGCATAAACAAAAACACTTGCCACATCAATACGAGCTGCTGCCATCATCATCCCTGGAAGTGATTTATCGCAACCAGCAAATGTCACCATGCCATCTAATCGCTCTGCCTGCATAACAGCTTCAACTGAGTCGGCAATTACTTCACGGGAAACTAGTGAGAAGTGCATTCCTTCATGCCCCATGGAAATTCCATCTGATACTGAGATAGTTCCAAATTGCATTGGGAATCCGCCAGCTTTTGTAACACCAATCTTTGATGCTTTAGCTAGGCGATCTAATGACAAGTTACATGGTGTGATTTCATTCCAAGAGGATGCAATTCCAATTTGTGGTTTAGCAAAATCTTCATCTTTCATGCCGACGGCACGCAACATTCCTCGAGCCGGTGCTCTCTCTATGCCATCAGTCACAAGAGATGATCTCGGCTTCATGTTGTTGCTCATGAGAGAATCGTATCCTTCCCAACGTAAATCCACGCAACCATCAGATCAACAGGAGATATTCCCATGGCTAAAGAAGTAACGGCAGTTAATAACCAAGAGTTAGACCCAACAAGATGGCGCACATTATTTGTGGTCGCTATTGCGCAACTAATGATCGTACTTGACAGCTCAATCATGAATATCGCTATTCCTAGTGCAAAACTTGATTTAGGTATTTCAGATGCCAATCAACAATGGGTGATTACTGCATACACACTTGCCTTCGGTTCTTTATTACTTCTAGGTGGCCGAATCGGCGATTACATGGGACGCAAAAGAGTATTCCTAATTGGTTTAATAGGTTTTGCTGCAGCATCTGCACTTGGCGGAGCAGCTGCAAATCAAGGTTTGTTATTTGGTGCTCGGGCTCTGCAAGGTGTCTTCGCTGCACTTCTTGCACCAGCATCTCTTGCAATTATTTCGGTAACTTTTACGGTACCAAAGGAGCGCGCAAAAGCATTTGGTGTAATTGGCGCACTATCTGGTGGTGGCGCTGCGATTGGTTTAATTCTTGGCGGGACACTTACTGAGTACACATCTTGGCGTTGGTGCTTAGGTGTAAACACTCCTATTGCTGTTGTTGCGGCTTTGTTGGCAATTAAGTTTGTTCATGAATCAAAGGCACAAGGAAATAACACCTACGACATTCCTGGGGTTGTAACTGCAACAGCTGGATTGTTCTCACTTACATATGGATTTAATGAAGCTGCGACAAAGGGTTGGTCAAGCACAACTACAATCTCATTCTTAGTTGTAGCACTTGTTCTACTTTTAATCTTTGTGGCAATTGAATCAAAGGTTGCAAATCCATTGATGCCACTTCGCGTTATTACTGAAAGAAACCGTGGTGGTTCATACCTTGGTTCATTAGTAGTCGGTGCTGGCTTGTTCTCAATGTTCTTATTCCTCGGTTTATACCTACAAGTTATATTGGGATATAGCCCACTTAAATCTGGTTTTGCATTCCTGCCATTTACCGCCGGAATCATTGTCTTTGCTGGAATTGCATCACAACTGCTGCCAAAATTTGGACCACGTCCCTTAATGGTGCCGGGTTTAATTGCAGCAGGAGTTGGTTTAATTCTCCTAACAAGAATTACACCAGAGACTGCATATGCAACACATGTTCTACCATCGCTATTAATCATGAGCTCAGGAATGGCGCTGGTATTTATTCCACTGACTTCAACATCTCTTCACGCTGTATCATCTCGTGACACAGGTGTTGCCAGTGCGATGCTAAACACATCTCAACAAATTGGTGGCTCACTTGGTACTGCTTTGCTAAACACAATCGCAGCAACTGCAACTACTTCCTACATTGCAGCAAATGGCGCTCTGGGCGACAAGTTAAAACCATTTGCTATGACCCATGGCTTTGTTGTCGCATTTAAGTACAGCGCAGGATTGTTAATTGTGGCAGCGATTGTGCTCTTCTTCTTTATTAATATTGGAAAAGAGTCTTTGGTTGAAACTGAAGGAGCTGGACTTCACTAATTACTTTGCAGCGTTTATAAAGTAATTAATGTCCTAAATGCTTAAGAAGTAATTCACGCACCTTGGCGGCATCTGCTTGGCCGCCAGTTGCTTTCATAACTGCGCCAATTAATGCTCCTGCTGCTGGAATATTTCCACCACGCACACGCTCTGCGGTATCTGGTTGGGCAGCAATTGCATCTTCAATTGCCTTCATCAGTGCACCATCATCAGATACAACTTTAAGTCCGCGCTTATTAATTACCTCTGCAGGTGTTCCCTCTCCCGCAATTACACCTTCGACAACCTGACGAGCCAACTTATCGGTTAGCTCTCCTTTATTAATTAAATTAATCACTTCAGCAACTGAGGAGATTGAAATTAAATCTGTTGGCGTGACCTCACGTTCATTTGCAAGACGAGAGATTTCACCTAGCCACCAACCACGTGCCTTAGTTGGATCGGCGCCAAGTTTTACCGTCTCTTCAACAGTATCTAGTAACTCAGCATTAACCATCGCTGCCATCTCCTTATCTGGAACTGACCACTCTCTTTGTAAACGCTTGCGACGATCTGCTGGTTTTTCTGGCAAAGTTTTACGTAGCTCTTCTATCCACTTTGAATCAGGAACAACTGGAACTAAATCTGGCTCTGGGAAGTAACGGTAATCCTCTGCTTTTTCTTTGGACCGACCAGGACGAGTTTCACCACTTTCCTCTAAGAAGTGACGAGTCTCTTGCACAATTTTTTCACCAGATTGCAAACGGTTTGCTTGGCGAACAATCTCACCACTTACTGCGCGTTCAACGGAGCGAAGTGAGTTAACATTTTTAGTTTCACTTCTTGTACCAAGTGCTCCGCTTCCTGCTGGCGATAATGAAAGATTTACATCGCAGCGCAGAGATCCTTGCTCCATCTTTACATCAGAGACTTTTAAGCCACGCAAAATATCGCGAAGAGCGGCAACATATGCACGTGCAACCTGTGGTGCGTATTTGCCAGTGTTTGGCACAATCTTGGTAACAATTTCAACTAAAGGAATGCCTGCTCGGTTGTAATCAAGTAGAGAGTATTCAGCGCCATGGATTCGACCATCAGATCCACCAACGTGAAGTGATTTACCGGTGTCCTCTTCCATGTGCACGCGCTCGATTTCGATTCTAAAAGTTTTTGCACCTTCATCTGTTTCAATTTCAACATCTAAATAACCATTTACACAGATTGGTTCATCATATTGAGAGGTCTGAAAGTTCTTTGGCATATCTGGATAGAAGTAATTTTTGCGAGCAAATCTAGAATATGGTGCGATCGAACAGTTAAGTGCCAAGCCAATTAATATCGATGATTCAATCGCTGTTTTATTTACAACTGGAAGCGCCCCTGGTAATCCCAAACAAACTGGACAGGTTTGTGTATTGGGTTCAGCGCCAAATTCGGTGGAACATCCACAAAACATCTTTGATTTGGTATTTAACTCAACATGTACTTCAAGTCCTAAAGTTGGTTCATACTTTTCAATTGCTTGTACGTAATTTAAACTCATTTTGAACCTGCCAGCTTTGGTGCAAAATCAAGTAATGGCTTGCCCCACTTATCAAGAAGTGCGGCTTCAAGTGCGCCGCCAACTAAGTACATGCGATCATCTTTCATGGCAGGTGCCATGATCTGGAATCCAACTGGCAAATTATCTTCCTCTGCTAAACCACAAGGAAGGCTCATGCCACCAATACCAGCCATATTTACTGGAATTGTTGCGATGTCATTTAAATACATAGCAAGTGGATCATCTGATTTTTCGCCGATTTTAAATGCGGTCGTTGGCGCAGTTGGTGAAACTAAAACATCGCATTTTTCAAATGCTGCATCAAAATCCTGCTTGATTAATGTTCGCACCTTTTGCGCGCTTCCATAATAAGCATCGTAATAACCTGAAGATAATGCGTAAGTTCCAAGAATAATTCTGCGCTTTACCTCGCGACCAAATCCAACTTGGCGAGTTAAATTCATAACCTCTTCGGCGCTCTTTGCGCCATCATCACCAACGCGCAAACCAAAGCGCATTGAATCAAAACGAGCCAGGTTAGATGAACATTCAGATGGTGCAATCAAATAATAAGCAGCAAGTGCGTACTCAAAGTTTGGACAAGAAACTTCCACAATTTCTGCACCTAACTTCACTAATTCTGCAACAGCTTCATTAAATTTATTTTCAACACCCTTTTGATATCCCTCACCAGCTAATTGCTTAACAATGCCAATGCGCAAACCTTTGACATCTTTTTTCTTAGCTGCAGCAACTACATCAGGAACTGCATGATTAATAGATGTGGAGTCCTTTGGATCAAAGCCAGCAATTGTTTGGTGGAGTAATGCAGTATCTAAAACTGTTCGAGCACACGGCCCTGCTTGATCAAGTGAAGATGAAAATGCAACTAGACCATAGCGAGAAACTCCACCATATGTTGGTTTAACTCCAACAGTTCCTGTAACTGATGCTGGTTGTCTGATTGATCCACCAGTATCTGTTCCAATGGCAAGTGGTGCTTCAAAGGCCGCGAGTGCGGCAGATGATCCGCCACCTGAACCACCAGGAATACGAGATAAATCCCAAGGATTATGGGTTGGACCGTATGCAGAGTTTTCAGTTGATGAACCCATTGCAAACTCATCCATATTTGTTTTACCTAAAATTACCACGCCAGCATCTTTTAACTTTGTAACTACAGTTGCATCGTATGGTGGACGCCAACCTTCTAACATCTTTGATCCACATGTAGTTGGCACACCTTTTTGCACTAATACATCTTTTAATGCAAGTGGTACACCAGCAAGTGGTGATAATTTCTCACCCGCTGCCCGTTTTTTATCAACTTCTTGCGCTTGAGCAAGTGCGCCATCTTTATCTAAATGAAGAAATGCATGAACATCTTTATCTACTGCTTCAATTTGTGCATAATGTTGATTAGCTAGTTCAACTGCGCTGATCTCTTTATTGGCAAGAGCAGCTGACATTTCAGATGCATTTCTGCGAATGCTCATTACTCTTCACCCAAAATTTGTGGCACTTTAAATCTTTGTTCAGCACTTGCCGGTGCCCCAGATAATGCCTCTGATGGCGTAAGACTTGGAGCTACAACATCTTCGCGAACCACATTGTTCACTGGTATTGGATGTGAGGTCGGTGAAACATCTGCGCCAGCCACCTCTTGCACTCTGGCGACTGCGCCAAGAATTACCTGCATCTCACCTGATAAGTGATCTAGTTCATTTTCACTCATCTCAATACGAGCCAGCCTGGCTAAATTAGCAACTTCTTCACGAGAGATACCGGACATATGGACAATCTTACTTCAATCCCCACTTACTCAGGTCGCAGCATTTAGGCTTAAATACATGAAGCGATTAATCAAAATCCTGCGCAATACCATTATTTCTTTATTAGTAATTTACTTAGCCTTATTTGGATTTCTAAAAGCGGTTCGATACCCAGATCCAATCGCCACAATTAAATTAGGTTTGGCACCAGCATCTAAGACCCCAACACTTTTACCTTGGCATGTGATTGATGCAGCTAAAACTCCAATTAATCTGCCAACTGCCGCAGAAAAAATGCCATCGGATGTTATGTATAAAAAAATTTCGCTTCCTTGGAATCAATGGCTCAAGGAAACTGATTCAAATGCATTTTTAGTAATTAGAAATGGCGTACTTACTTATGAGTGGTACAAAGATGGAATTACCCAAAGTTCTCAACTTCCTTCATATTCAGTTGCGAAAACCATGACCTCAATCATGATTGGGCAATTAATTAATCAAGGAAAGATTAAAGAAGGTGATTACTTTGTTGACTACTTCCCTAATCTTAAAGCTGGCACCACCTTTGACAAGGTCACAATTCAAACACTGTTAGATATGCAAGCAGGCGTTGGCGTGTCAGATGATTACCCTTCGGGTCCTGCCGGTTGGGGCGTAGCAATTGCTCAAATGTATGGAACGACAGATGTAAATTGGTTTATGAAAAACAATCGCAAGATGGCATTTGATCCAGGTAGCAAATCTGAGTACATGAGTGTTGATACCCAAATGCTGGGCATGGTAATTAAAAAGGTAACTGGTATGAGAGTTGCCGACTACTTCAGTAAAAATGTTTGGCAACCAGTAGGTGCTAAATATCCGGCAACTTGGAATGTTGACCATATTGGCGGAACGGAAAAGACCTTCTGCTGCTTTAATGCCGCAGCAATTGATTACGCTAAAATCGGTATGTTGATTTTAAATGGTGGCTACGCCGGCCCAAATAAAATTATTGATAAAGCATGGCTTGCCCGCATGACCACACCAGTTACAAAGTTAGATCGTGATTGGGGTTATGGTGCACAGGTTTGGCATCCATATCCAGGTATCTCAATGGCACTTGGTTTACATGGGCAATTTATATTTGTAAATCCAGCAACTAGAACAGTGGTAGTAAAGTTAAGTGATAATCCAACTAATTCAGATCATGAAGCAGATACTGCAAAGGTATTGCTGGATATCTCTAACTTAAAGAGTTAATTATCTTGTTCAACCCGCGGATCTCTTGGGTTTGCGGTGTTGTACTCCCATTGCATTTCAATCTCATCATCACTTAATTGATCAACATCATCATTTAGATCGATCCGCCATGGAGTTGATAAACGTAAATCTTCACCACGAGGACCAGCTAATAACTCGGCTCCTGCTTCAATACTTGGCTCCCAATCAAAGATAACTGCATCATCACCTTCACCGATGCGAACTTCATCTCCTGCTTTAGCGCCCTTCTTAAACAACTCTTTTTCAACACCGTAAGAAGCAAGGCGATCTGCTAAATATCCAATCGCTTCAGCATTACTGAAATCTGTTTGCTTTACCCAACGCTCTGGTTTGTCACCAATTACATTAAATGTGCCATCGGCATTTGCAATAACTTTAAAGCCCTTGTCATCCACTGCAATTGGGCGAAGTACAATCCGAGTTACCTCTTCTGCTTTTTGTTCTTTACGAACCTTTTGCACAATCTGGGCCATTGCATAAATTAACTCTTGCATACCTTGGCGGCTAGCTGCAGATACTTGGAAAACTGGATAACCACGCGCCTCAAGTGTTGGCTGCACCATATCTGCCATCGCTTTGCCATCTGGTAAATCGATTTTATTAAGCGCAATAATTCTAGGGCGATCAGATAATCCGCCGTAAAGTTTTAACTCCTCTTCAATTACATTAAAATCTTTAATTGGATCTCGATCTGTTTCTAATGTTGCGCAATCTAAAACATGCACTAGCGCTGCACATCGCTCAACATGGCGAAGAAACTCATGGCCTAAACCTTTTCCTTCACTTGCACCGGGAATTAAGCCAGGAACATCTGCCGCGGTAAAGCGGGTATCGCCGGCTTGTACAACACCAAGATTTGGCGCCAAAGTTGTAAATGGATATTCAGCAATTTTTGGGCGAGCAGCTGACATTGCGGCAATTAATGATGATTTACCAGCACTTGGATAACCAACTAAACCAATATCGGCAACGCTCTTTAGCTCTAAAAATAATGTGCGAGTTTCACCAGGTTCACCAAGCAAAGCGAAACCTGGTGCGCGACGTTTTGAGTTAGCAAGACCGGCATTTCCAAGTCCACCTTTGCCACCTTGCGCCGCCATAAATCTGGTGCCATAACCAACTAAATCTGCAATTACAGTTCCATTTAAATCTTTAACAACAGTGCCATTTGGTACACCTAAAATTAAATCTTTACCGTCGGCGCCATTATTAAAATCACCAGCACCTTGCTTGCCATCAGTACCAGTGCGATGCGGTGAATGGTGAAAATCTAAAAGTGTGGTGACATCTGGATCTACAACTAATACGACATCGCCACCACGTCCGCCATTAGCGCCATCTGGTCCACCTAATGGTTTAAATTTTTCACGGTGCACAGAGACGCAGCCATCACCACCCTTGCCGGCGCTGGCATGCAGAGTCACACGATCAACAAATGAGGCCACGTTAACTCCTTCCTCTTGCTATTGAATTTATAACTAAATAAAAAATGGGCCCGCGGTAAGCGGACCCACTCTTAAAAATTTTTCCGCTTAATTAAGCGACTGGCACAATATTTACAACGCGGCGACCGCGAGCGCGACCGAATTCCACTGAGCCACCTTGTAGTGCAAATAATGTGTCATCTTTCCCGATGCCAACATTCTTTCCTGGGTGAAAGTATGTTCCGCGTTGACGAACCAAGATTTCTCCGCCTTTAACTACCTGACCAGCAAAGCGCTTGATGCCAAGGTACTGTGCATTTGAGTCGCGACCATTTCGTGTGGAAGAGACGCCCTTTTTACTTGCCATTTATTTTCCGCCGTTCCTTACTTGTTAATTCCAGTAATTTTTACGCGAGTTAACTTTGAACGAAATCCTTGGCGACGACGATATCCAGTCTTACTCTTGTAACGCAGGATGTCGATCTTGGGTCCCTTTTGTTCAGCTAAAACTTCACCAGTTACCTTCACAGATGATAGAGCTTTTGGATCTGCAGTTACATCGGCACCATCTACAAGTAGAACCGCTGGAAATGTAACAGATGAACCAACGGCAGCATCGATGCGATCGACAACAAGGGTTTCACCAACTGAAACCTTCTCCTGACGTCCACCAGCTTTAACAATCGCGTACACCTTGTGCTCCTTTATTTTCTGACTAATTCTTCGGCTTAATCATTTCGGTCTGATTATCCTTTGCGACCAGAGGCTAAGAGTAAAGATTGCCCCCGTTTGGGTCAAACTGAGTTAGGAATGATGATTAATTGGTGCTGATTACTCCAGTGCTGACCGCCCGGCGACCCTTGCGGCGACCAGTTTCAACTACTACCTCTAATTTTGGAGTTTCAACAATATCCTCATCGATATTATTCTCATCATCATCTTCCTCAACATGATCATCTAAGTGATCATCAGCTGCAAATTTATTTGCTTTAGCTGTTTGAGAAAATCTTTGGCCTAAATCTTTTTCAAGTGCAACCTTATTGACCGGTTCGGCATGAATGTGAATTCCACGTCCACCACAACTTTCACAAGTCGTAGAGAAGGCCTCAATTAGACCTTGGCCAACCCGCTTACGTGTCATTTGTACCAAGCCAAGTGATGTTACTTCTGCAACCTGATGCTTGGTGCGATCGCGACCTAAACATTCCACTAAGCGACGAAGTACAAGCTCGCGGTTTGATTCAAGTGTCATATCGATAAAGTCAATCACAATAATTCCACCCATATCGCGCAGGCGAAGTTGGCGGGCAATTTCTTCCGCAGCTTCTAGGTTGTTCTTAGTTACTGTCTCTTCTAGGTTTCCACCCTTACCGATGAACTTACCGGTGTTAACATCGATAACAATCATCGCTTCGGTGCGATCAATTACTAATGAACCACCAGATGGTAGATAAACCTTGCGATCAAATGCCTTTGCCAATTGTTCTTCAACTCTGTTATCAGCGAAGATGTCACGAGAACCGGTCCACTTTTCAATCTTGCCAGCTAATTCTGGTGCGATGTGGCCAATATAATTTTGAATATCATCCCAAGCATTGTCACCTTGAACCAACATCTTGTTGAAATCCTCATTGAAAATATCGCGGATTACTCGGACAGTTAAATCAGGCTCTCCATATAGAAGTGATGGCGCAGAGGTGCTTGATGAGTTTGCTTTCTTTTCAATATCCTCCCATTGTGCCTTTAGGCGAAGAACGTCTCGTTCAATCTCAGCCTCTGCAATTCCTTCTGCTGCGGTACGGATAATTACACCTGCTTCATCTGGAACTAAGTTTTTCAAAATAGTTTTGAGTCGAGCGCGCTCTTGATCTGGCAGGCGCTTACTGATTCCGCTCATGCCTCCACCAGGTACATAAACTAAGTAACGACCGGGAAGTGAGATCTGGCTTGTTAGCCGTGCACCCTTTTGACCAATTGGATCCTTAGTTACTTGAACTAAAACAGATTGACCAGTTTTTAAAACATGTTCAATTTTGCGCGGTTGGGTTTCGGTAATTCCGTGTGCATCCCAATTAACTTCGCCTGCATAAAGAACTGCATTGCGTCCCTTACCAATATCTACGAATGCTGCCTCCATTGATGGAAGAACATTTTGTACCTTGCCTAGGTATACGTTTCCAACGTAGGAAATATTGCTATTGCGATTTACATAATGTTCAACCATTACATTGTCTTCGATAATTGCAATCTGGGTACGATCTGCAATTTGGCGAACCAACATTGAGCGATCTACCGATTCGCGGCGAGATAAAAACTCTGACTCGGTAATAATGGTGCCGCGCTTGCGAGTGAAATCACGACGGTCTCTGCGATCAAATCGATCATTTCGATCACGACGGTCATAACGATCATTTCGATCACGACGACCGCGGTTGTCATTACGTTCAGGGCGTGGTTCACGAACTCGAGCTTCTCTAACCTTTACAACTGTTAAAACACCATCTTCTTCGATGGTCTCTCCTGGTGTTACACCTTCACCGCGTGCACGACGGCGACGTCGACGACGTGGAGTTACACCATCAGTTGATTCTTCACTTGAGTCATCAGTTGTATCTTCAGTTAAATTTTCACTTACTCCATCTGAATCAACCACATCTTTGCCACCACGACGGCGACCTCGTCCACCACGACGGCGACGGCGACGCGAATCTTCGTTCTCATCGCCAGATTTAGCATCAGCGTTTAAATTATCTTTAACAACCTCTGCCGCGGCCAGTTTTTCTGACTTTTCTTTAGCTGCAACTGGTGCTGCTTGGAACAGTGGTACTGGAACAGATTTTGCAGACTTCTTGGTACTTTTTTTCTCTTCACCGCTAGCAGTTTTTTTCGCAGCACGCTTCTTTGGTGCTTTTGGCTCATCAGCCATATAGATCAATTCCTTTTCAAAAATTTAATTACTGCAGTTTTGCAGTATTTATTCTTCAATTCCTCTGCTTAAAACTTAAATCTGTTTTGCAAACCTAAGTTGTAATACTTAAAAATTGTGACGAAACCGCGGCGTTGGATCTTTATCCTCGCGCTGATTGCGTGAACTTAGTATCGCAGATTGCTTGGCTACCTGCCAACTTGTGTTGATTTTAAGCGTGTTTAGCGAGTTCTGACATGGACATTTTGTAGCAGGCCCACACCAATTAAATTAGCAAACATTGATGAACCACCATAAGAAAGAAATGGCAAAGGCACTCCAGTCATCGGCATTAATCCCATAGTCATACCAATATTTTCAAATGTTTGAAATGCAAACCAAGCAATTACTCCGATACAAACTAATCGGCCAAATAAATCATTGGTATTGCGTGCAATCATAAAGGCTCTAATAAAGATGATGCTGTACAGAAGTAAGATTAAAGCGCAACCCAAGAAGCCAATCTCCTCTCCGGCAACGGTAAAAATAAAGTCAGTTTGTTGTTCTGGTACGAATCGGCCATTTGTTTGCGGACCATTAAATAAACCTTTGCCTAAAAACCCACCAGATCCAATTGTGATTCTGGCTTGACGTAATTGATATCCGCTTAATTGTGGATCAGCTGCTGGATCAATAAATGATTGCAAACGTTTTACCTGGTAATCACTTACTACTCCGGCTTGCACCGCAACAAAACCGCCAGTGATAGCAACAAATAATAAGCCCACGACCCAGCGAACTGGAGCGCCAGAGGCTCCGATCATGGCAACAACTGCTGCTGAAATAATTAACACAGTTCCTAAATCAGGTTGCAGCAAAATTAAACCAACTGGAATCGCGGCAACTAATAATGATTTTGCCACATCTGAATCAGTTGGATCTCCTCGCAAATCTTTTCGCTCGGCAAGAACCATCGCCATACCAACAA
>Ga0214917_10004758_pt1 | contig 14890 bp, 14 predicted proteins | sample LL_1208_BB_MetaG_FD_177983 | JGI IMG/M metagenome (GOLD analysis project Ga0214917, IMG submission 177983) | Freshwater microbial communities from Lake Lanier, Atlanta, Georgia, United States - LL_1208_BB | ecosystem: Environmental > Aquatic > Freshwater > Lake | place: USA: Georgia | collected... | reverse complement strand
AACGAAGTGATGCGGAATTTCGGCCAACACCTCGCGCGAGACTTTGGCACTTCCAATATCTAACCGGCGATATACCTGAATGGCGTCCGCAGATGCAACGTCAGCCCCGCGACTCCGTGCAATTCGAATGGCTAAATCAGACTTCCCAATTGCCGTAGGCCCAATGATCCCAATAACGGGAGTCGACGGAATAGTCTCCAAATCGATCATTACCGGATTTCTCCAGACAGCCACTCAACAGAATTTGGGCCCGTCAGAATGTGGCCCACTTTGGCGACCCTCTCCAGTGGGATTTTGAGAGCCTGCGCCGCCTGAGCAATTACGTCAATTGGTGAGATCGCATCTAATTCTCCATGGATCAGACGCAAAGATACGGGCAATTCAGACGAAAGCCACCGATGATCAGCCAAATAATTCAATCCCGACTTAAGCGCATCCACTGACCACCCCACATCCTCAAATGCAGAAAGTGCCCAATCAACATCTGCCTTGCACCCCGCTGCGGTACGCCAAAACTCACGCAAATACGCATCGGGAGCACGATCCAACAATCGAGTGATCGATGAAATGAGCCTGTGATCAAAGCCATTATTGCCACCCATTCCGATGACCGGACATTTAATATGAAGTTCAGCCCCAAGATGTGTTGCCAGTGATACGCCCATCGAAAATCCAACAACTTGGTCAACCTTTATACCAGCGTCCCTCACCCAATCGATGACATCACGAACCACCGTGTCCGGATTAAATGGGGTAACGACAACCCGCAAATCTCGGGCAAAGACCCGTTCGAACACGGCCGGCCCCGTCGCCCACCCCGCAACCCCAACAATAAGTCGGCCACTAGTGCCGGGAAGCACATCAATTCGATTATCCATTAGCTACCCCTCGAACCCATTCGGAGACCTGACTAACCGCCGATTGCGGCAGCGCCGACGAAAGCGACAATCGAATCCGACATCCGCCTTTTGGAACTGTCGGCGGTTTGATAACCGGCGCCCATATGCCTAATGATTTCAGCATCGATGATGCAGCAGTTACCGCCTCAATGTCCCCAAGGACCACAGGAAAAATTGGAGACTGCCCCCCTAATGCACCCCAATAATGTCTCAACACACTCCGTTCAGGTTCCAAGTTAGGCATGCGATCCAGTACGGACCTCGCCCATGCCACCGCCCCCCCAGGCAATGCGGTCGAAAAAATAAACGACCGAGCAGAGGATAGCAGCAACCGGATCAGCGATTCTGACCCGACCACCATGGCCCCGACACCAGCCCACGCCTTGCCCAAGCCAGCAACCCAAATATCCACGTCATTCTGTAGACCATAATGGTAAACAAGCCCCCTGCCCTGAGGACCAAACACCCCCAACGCATGTGATTCATCCACAAAAATTCCCGCCCCATACCGCCGACAAAGACCAACCAATTCGGGCAAAGGTGCCAAATCACCATCCATACTAAAGACAGACTCGGTCACAACCAATGTTTGCCCGTTTTGGGACTGCCGAACCTTCAATATTACTTCCAAAGCGTCCAAATCATTATGGGCATACCGCTTCCATTGGGCTCCAGACACTCGAATTCCATCCCAAATACTGGCATGCACGGCACGATCCGCGACCACGCAGTCTCCTCGGCCCACAATGGCAGGAATAACCCCAACGTTCGCATGGTACCCAGAATTAAAAAGGAGTGTGCCCCCACAGCCCATCCAATCCGAAAAATCCCTCTCCAATTGAACGACTTCGGGCGAGGTCCCACTTAACAACCGAGACCCCGACGCCCCTTGCCAGCTACCACAAGGGCTCTCAACCGGGTCATTCAATAACCCCAAATAATCGTTCGTTGAAAAATCATAATAGCCGACGCCATCGATCATCGAGCGCCCGCCACCCAGACGGGTAGACACCCTCAACTCACGCATCAAATTCTGGCGGGTTAATTCCGCCAATCGGTCATTGATTCTGTTCTTCATCCGCTTTCGGGAAATCTCCCTTTGAAATCGAAATGACCTGACGAATAGAGGGGCGATACGTATTTTCCTTGTTGTCCCAAGCCAATCCCACCTGAACAATGGTAATTGTTGTGTCATTTTCAAACGTCAAACGCTGAAAGCTGGGTTGATCATAAACTGCCGCTAAGCGCCCCCAGTCATACTTTGCAACATGGTCCAAGTGAAATTCTTTCAATTCTTCAGCTTGACTCAAGGTACCAAATCCAAGCAAGACCGCAATACTCACTATTAGACGGTTCATATAAACACCTCTCCTTTTGCAACCAAATGCCCCTGTCCCGTCAACCACACGCGATCACCTTGCCAACGCGCACGCATTTCACCCGTTCGATGACTTGCCTGGAACGCAACGATTTCATCAAGCCCCAACCGCTGTTGCCAATATACCGACAACGCACAATGAGCCGACCCAGTCACAGGATCTTCAGAAATACCAACACCCGGCGCAAATACCCGAGAGATACAGGTATATCGATCATCGCCTGGCGCCGTGACAATCACACAGCGGCAAGACATCTCTGCAATGGCACCCATATTCGGAGTCATATCCCTCACCAATTGCGATTCTGAAAATACAAGTACAAAATCATCACCCGCAACAAACGTCTCATCTGGAACACATCCAAGGACGGGAACCCAATCCACGACCATGGACATAGGCACAAGCGGGACTGCAGGAAAATCCAAGGTGATATCACGGCCATTCCGAAAGGCCCCCAACCGCCCACTCAGCGTATCAAATTCGAAAGTATCAGATACCAAACCCAACGCATCACACAAATATACGACAGCGCCAAGCGTTGCATGCCCGCACAATTTCACCTCTATACGCGGGGTAAACCACCGCAACGAATATTGATGCGATTGATTCGTCGACTGAATAAACGCCGTTTCTGACAAATTAAATTCAGCCGCAATCCGTTGCATATCAGACGCCAAAATCTCTGAATCAACCCATACAACAGCCGCAGGGTTTCCCGAATACGGATTCGGAGAAAACGCATCGACAATTCCGTACCGAAACGCCCGTGACACCAATGGGTTAGAACGCATGCCCTATACTGACATGAACAAAGGACTCACCAATATCCCCCATGGCCCAATCCAAGCGAATAGGCCCCAACATTGGAATCGTAAATCGGATACCAATTCCCTTACCGATGCGCATCTGAGTCAAATCAAATAGCGACCCGGTGGTCGCAAATCCAGCATCAACAAATCCGACAGCCTGAAAAACGTCATTAAAGATATAGCGATATTCAACCGAGGATAACAGTTGCTTATTCCCGATTGAAAATGGGTAATAATCGTTCCAGCCCCGGACGGAATTACTACCACCGACACGGTAATACTCTCTCACGAACAAATCCTCGTCCGAAATGACAGGGCTCGTTAGATATCCGATGGCAAAACGTGTCGCAAGTGTCTGCTGATCAGCTAGTTTAAAAAACGTCCTCAAATCAAGGTCAAATCGGGTCATATCCAATGATTCAGGCGATACACTAAATGCCTTTTCAACCCGAAATGTGTAATACATGCCACTTAATGGGTTAAATCGAATATCACGGGTGTCGTAGGTCAAGCCGAACCCGTAACTGGTTAAGGTATACGACTTACCAACATCTTTCAGAGTAACGGCTTCATATTTCACAGAATGGAAGGACCCAAATTCATACGTAAATGGCCAACCAAACTCAAAACTAACCCCATTACTTTGCTCATTACGGTATCCAACACTATTCGAATTGGGCAAAAACTGATCAACTTGACCATCCCGAGACCACAACCGAGTTGTAAACGATTTACGTTCATCCCACATCCAAGGGTTAAAATATTTGAGTTCATAGGTCGATAGACGACCCAATTGGGCCTTGGCACTAACCAATTGGCCCGTACCGAATAAATTATCCCAATACACATCGCTAAAAAAACTAAACCCTGCGGTCGGACTGAATCCGCCGCCAAGCGTAAACGTCCCCGTATTTTCACGTTCTTCAACTTCCCAAACCAACACCATAGAATTAGGCGATGTCCCCGCTCGGGTTTGCGGAACAATCGACGCGAAATACCCGAGATTCTGAATGCGCTGGAAATCTTGCCGAAGTCTTGCGCCATTAATCGGCTGCCCAGGTTTACTGACCATTTCTCTTAAAATCACATAATCTTTCGTTCGCGCGTTGCCAGTAACCTCTACACGCTCCAAAACACCTTCAGACACCTCAAACACCAAGGGGTCACGATCAGTGGCGGGCGCTGTAAATCCAACAACTTTAGCCTCGTCATACCCAGCATCACGGTATAGTTGCTCGATCAGCTTCAGATCTTTTCTGACCTGAATCAAATTCAACAAATCGCCTGAACGAGACCCCAATTTCTCCAGCAATTGCGCCTGCGTAAATGCGGTCACACCCTGAACAGACACTGTCCCAATCATTGGATTCTCGATCACTTTAAATAACAATTCTTTTCCTGTCCGGGTTTTAACGACTTCGGTACGAACTTCCTTAAAAACACCCAAAGACTGCACATTTTTTACGGCACGACTGATTCGATATGGGTTTAATTCTTCCCCAACACGAATCATCGACGAATCGATAACAAATTGTGCCGCCAAAGTACGATTCCCAGAAACACGCACTGCAATCAAATAATCTGAGGATGCCGTCATAACGGATGTTCGGGTAGCAACCATATTTTCTGTACCCAGCAACGCTGACACGCTCTTCATTACCGATTTCAACGTAATAGGCTGTGTAAAATTCGGGCTTGGAACCCGACGAGTCGCAGCCGAAAGCGGCATCGAGACAAAAAGAATCCCCACCGCAACCGCGGCTAATTTACTGAATCGCACCGATTAATAACGTGGCAATAATGAAAATGCCACCCACAATAGCAGTAACAAGGTTCAACCCAGATTCCAGACCTCGTTGAGAACTAAACAATCGAGCTTGTCCACCGATAGCACCGAAACCCTCACCTTTAGCCGAATGAAGCAACACTAACACAACCATTAAAATGGATGAAATGATGGCTAAGATGAGAAGTAATGTATTCATAAAGGGTAATATTTAATGGTGGGCGGTGTAGGACTCGAACCTACGGCCACGTGCTTGTAAGGCACGTGCTCTACCAACTGAGCTAACCGCCCGAAGTAAACGAGGCCGGCATTGTATCATCGTCAAAACCTATACCGCAACGGGGAATTTGATAAATAGGTCATGCAAATACCCTTCAATTCGGATATCCTCATATTCAATCTCAAAAAATGGCTTATGGGCGACCACTATCCGAGGCAACGGTTTCGGTTCCCGCTTCAATTGACGCTGAAGTCCTTCAACATGATTCAAATATATATGGGCATCCCCGAACGTATGTACAAAATATCGAGGCTGAAGACCACATTCCTGAGCCACCATCACCAACAACAACGCGTAACTCGCAATATTAAAAGGCACCCCAACAGCGATATCCGCAGACCGTTGATACAATTGCAAATCCAAAAACCCGTTACTGACATTAAACTGATAAAAGGAATGACATGGGGGCAACGCCATCCGGTCAATATCAGCGGGATTCCAGGCGGAGACAATGATACGACGGGAATCCGGCGTCGACTTAATCGTACGAATGGCTTCGGCCAATTGATCAATATGCGTCTTACGATAGTGATCCGACCCAGGTTCCACTGGAACAAACTTTTCCCATTGTCGCCATTGATATCCATAGATGGGACCTAATTCACCGGCTTCAGATGCCCACGCATTCCAAATCGACGTATGGGGCATTAATCCATCATTTATATTAGTGGCACCCTTGATAAACCACAGCAATTCACGGATCAAACTCTCCACAACCACCTTTTTGGTCGTAACCAACGGAAATCCATCCCGCAAATCAAACCGAAGTTGGTGACCAAAAACAGACAAGGTACCTGTACCTGTGCGGTCTGTTTTTCGATCCCCATTTTCAAGTACATGGCGTACCAAATCCAAATATTGTTTCATCCCTTAACTATCTCCGAATTCGCAATGTTTAGCAATAAAAAATATAGGGAATAGAGGACCAAACTATGTCATGATATGAGGCCACACATGAAACATCCGCAAAAGCTTAATTCTTCTGAAATCGAGCAAATTCAACAGTTAAAAGGTCAGCTATCAGGACTTTTAGAACCGGACTTTTCAAGTCTTGTATTGAGCTCTGTCGCAGGGACCAGAACCAGTAACAGCCGGTATCATTGTGCAATTTTTACCGCCGAAAAACTAAGTCTAGTCGAACGGTCATCCAAACAGTCCACAACTTTCGAATTTAACTTTGGGACAGAAACACTCGAAACGGACGCAGTAATTGATCCTGGAATCGTCGTGGGGACATTTACGCAAAAACTATCGGAATTAATTCAAAAAGCACAAACCGGAAAAGCCACACTCAAGAAAAATCATTAACAACCTGACATCGATCATTGGCCATGCTAAATTTTGGCCATGATACAACGATATAGCCGCCCCAAGATGGCTCAAATTTGGGACCCAAACACAAAATTTCAAAAATGGCTCGAAGTCGAGCTTGCTGCATGTCGAGTCCATTTTGAACAAGGCTCAATTCCAGAATCAGATTATCAGTCTATTTTGCAAAACGCCCGATTTGACGTCACAAGAATTGACGCAATCGAACAAGAAGTTCAGCACGACGTAATCGCATTTTTAACTAGCGTCGCAGAATTCGTAGGTCCGTCTTCCCGCTTTATCCACTTGGGACTCACATCCTCCGACGTGGTCGACACCGCGTTTAGTTTATTGATTCGCGATGCCGGCGCTATTCTCATAGACGATATTGACACCTTAATGGCCGCAGTAAAATCTCAAGCAATAACTCATAAATACACCCCTGAGATGGGGCGAACCCACGGAGTCCACGCTGAACCAACCACTTTCGGACTCAAGCTAACCGTTTGGTACGAGGAGTTGCGCAGAAATCGCCAACGCCTTACTGAATCATTGGCACAAATTAACGTTGGAAAAATATCTGGTGCAGTTGGAAATTATGCACACATGGCACCTGATGTTGAAGCAAAAGTTTGTCACTATCTCAATCTAGAGGTAGCTCCAATTTCAACACAAATTCTTCAACGGGACCGCCATGCACACGTTATGACCACGATTGCGATTATCGGCGGCACCCTCGAAAAAATGGCGACCGAAATCCGAGCACTCCAAAAAACAGAATTCAACGAAGTAATCGAACCATTTGGTAAAGGACAAAAAGGTTCTTCAGCAATGCCCCACAAACGCAATCCAATTATATGCGAACGTATTTCAGGCCTCAGTCGATCATTGCGTGGGTATGCGCTTACCGCCCTTGAGAATCAAAATTTATGGCACGAACGCGATATCTCTCACAGCTCTGCGGAACGCCTAATTTTCCCCGATGCCACTGTTACCCTAGATTACATGTTTGGCCTCATGACCAATGTGATTGAAAACATGACCGTAAATGTCGATCAAATGGGAGAAAACATCGGCAAATCCTACAATGTTTTCTATTCACAGCAATTGTTACTAAAATTAATCGATAAAGGCCTATTGCGGGAAGATGCCTATCGAATTGTTCAACGGAACGCCATTTCAGCATTTCAAGAAAGAGTGCCCTTTGACGTCAAAATCAATGCCGACTCAGATGTGACGGCTCAGCTCTCCCTCGAGGAAATCGAAGCCATTTTCGACGCATCAAAATATACGCAACACGTAGACACCATTTACAAACGAGTCTACGGCCCCACGCAATAATGGCAACCCCAAAAAACACCATGAATAAAAATCGCCTACGGCCAAGTGAGGATCTGGCTATGCCAGTCCGAACGCCTATCATCTTTGCGAAGCAAAGTGAAACAACTAAAGATGGAGGCGGCACTCAGATTCGAACTGAGGGTAGAGGTTTTGCAGACCTCGGCCTTACCACTTGGCTATGCCGCCCAAGGGGCACCTATTCTAATTGAACACGATATGAAATTCAATCGACGCCTCATCGGATATCTCATCATTTATATCGCGGGCTGCATCTATCTCATTCTAAATAACGGTACACTAGCGACCGCCCTCCTCTTTGGATTAATTACAATCATTGGCATCTCGATCAAACCCAGAATGACTCAGACGGCCTCCCTATCCCCAATGCTTGACTCGGATTTACGGATGGCAAAAGGAGTCCAAGAAGCCATAATGGATCTGCCAATTCCGAATGTGGATGGGATTATAATTAATCGATTTTATTTACCCGCAGACTGGGTTGGCGGCGATTTTACGTTTTTTCATTCACGAGAAAACGATCGATTCTCAGCAGCCCAATCAGGCATTACGGGCGTGGTCAAATGGGTCAGTCATCAAGAAACATTCATCAGTGTTTCAATCGGAGATGTCGCTGGACACGGCGTATCGTCTGCATTGATCATGGCATTAACAACCGGACTATTAAGCGAGGTAGCTCAATCCAGTATTACCCCCGCAGACGTATTGGACCGGGTGAACGCGCATCTTTCATCCCATATTAGCCAAAGTGACATTCGATACGTCACCTGCATGTATCTAACAATCTATCCGCAATCACGCCGTCTCCAATATTGCAGAGCGGGGCATCCACCCGCTTTCGTGATTCGAAAAGACGGAAAATGCATCGATCTCGATAGCCCCGGAGTATTTTTAGGAATGTTTTCTGACGAAAAATACACCAACTCAGAAATGACGCTAGAAGCGGGAGATCGAATCGTCTTGTATAGCGATGGGATCACAGAAACGCGAAATTCGATTCGTGACGAATTCGGAATTGACCAACTTAAAGCCATCTTAATAAATACGAGATTTGAACCTGCCTCAAAAGCAATTTTTCATTTAAAAAATGCAGTATCTGAATTTGGCCCCCTTAACGATGACCAAACAATGATCTTGATCGACGTTTCATAATATGTGGCAGCGTAGCGTTAAGGTCATAAAATATTCAGGTTATAATCGAAGCAAAACCCAAGATCCCGTGGTTATGGAACGTCAACGCTCATTGGTCAATAAAACCACTGGCGAAACAATGGTATCTCTACCATGCTTTCCACAGCACGACAGGGAATGGGCCTTAGGGTACTTATATTCAGAGTTAGGGATTCGCACACCACCAGAGTCGGTAATACTCAATGGCCCTCACATTGACTGGACACCCGGCCCCCCGACCTCCGTCCCTATTGTAAAACGAGACACGGCAATACAACTGGCCGTTAGCCACCTTCATCAATTGACAGCGTCCTTTCAAGAGGCCGCGATCTTATACAAGAGCACCGGCGCGACACAAAGCGCGGCACTTGCAACCACAAACGACATCGTGGCTCATGCCGAAGATTTGACAGATATCGGCGCATTTTACAAAGTCATCGGAAAATCGCTATTAAATGACACCCTACCCCAATTTTCTATTGGAATTATCAGCGGCAAAGTCGATGAATCGACCGTTCGTTCATGGGCAAAGCTTGGCACGTCGATCCTAATTTCCAGGGGGGCATTGACCGACCTCGCCATCGACTGTGCCATCGATAACAATCTATGTCTAATCGGATTTGCGAGGGGTGTCAGATTTAGTATTTACACGTTTCCTGAACGCATCCGTCAGTGATGCCCCGTCCTGTGTAAGGGAAAGCGTCGGATTTAAACTACGAATCGTCGGATTCCAGTGGGTAAAGGACGGCCCATCATCAGATGAGCCGTCACAGGTACAATACCGCCCCCGGATGGGGATATCGCGATATTTCTGACGATCTTCCATAAGCCCCCCACACGTTTCGCACTCTTCCGCGTGACTACTTAAAATCACTTGAATCTAATTGGTCGCGGCCGTAGGATCAGCAGCCGGAACATCTGCCGGGACTTGAGTATTGGCTGCGGTCTCTTCCGCAACACGACGCAAATTATCGAGCCCCCGATCAAAGGCTTTGCCAATCATTGCTTTAGCAAAAAAAGCACCCATATATCGTTTTATCGGGTTATTACCGTTATCCGACTCAAAGGCCCAAGTCACTCTTGTCCCTTTTTCGGTCGCTTCAAATGTCCATGACAATTGCGCTTTACCACGAGGACCAAAATCCAACGCAAGCGAGATCGATTCGTTCTCTTTTGCTTCCGTAATCGTCATTGACCCTGTCTTCATTTTTTCGCCGTCCCAGCTTGAAGAAGCCCCAACACCTTCCACCTGAGGGGAATACGTCGTCTTAACAGTGGGATCCTCTTCCTTCCAAGGCGACCATTTTTCATTTTCTTTCAAATTATTAACTAACCGATAAACGGTCTGTATTGGTGCCTGTACCTCGACCGATCGCTGTACAGTTGTATGCGAAGGCAGCAAATAACTCCCTGCTATTGCGACACACAAAACCCCAACCACACCTAATCCGATTTTTTTTGCAGATGCCATAACCGCTCCTTGAGACTAAAGCTGGTCGTCTTATAAGACAACAATGAGGGGATGGTACTGATTTAAACTTCCAAAGGTCAAGGCAAAATTCGATTTAAGGCATCTGTCATACGCAATTGTTTCTCAATATTATTTGGAACCCACAACTGAAAGCGAAAGTGTCGACGTCTCACCTCATAGCCGCACCCTTGAATAATATGGTCCTGCGCTATAAATGCGCTCATCGGATATTGTCTGCACAATTTGGGACGATTTTCATAGTCTGAACACCAATTATTTGGCATCAGACATGAACAGCTAAAATGGTCTATCTCCCCACCGGAATCTAATTGAGGCACAAACCGTTGATATTCAGGATGGGCCTCCAATGTACCTTTGAACTCACTCATGGTTTCCATTCGAGTACCCCGAATCACCAAGTTGAGACCTTTGCAGCACATACCGCTATGGCGACACTGCCCTCCAATATAATACAACTCAACTTTAACCAAATCCCAAATTGATTTCCGATAGCGCTTCAAAAAAGGGATTCGATCCAAAAGAGAAAAAAACAATATTAACGATTGGGCCCGCAACCAAACACCATCGCGGACCCGCAACCACTCAAAAAAAGTAACCAACCGCTTTATCGCGACTTAATACTATCCAATTGCTTCAGCAACAGATCCAATTCCTTATCTTGATCTGACAACCGTTGATTAATTTGGTCGACGACTTTGCGACGTTCCAATTTCGCAGCAGCCAAGTCATCTTGTAATCCGATCAAAACCGACGTCTCATTAAATTGAGTCGGTGCACTAAAGCCAAATCCAACAGCAGTATGAATTAATTTAACTTTGGCATCCACAGAAGACTCCCAAGCCGTACCGACGATCTTCGCCGTCTGAGCTGCGGTAATTGCAGAGGGGGCTACTGCGATCGCCGTCCCGTCATTCATACCGGAGGCAATTAAATAATCACCTGCTTTTACAGCCCCGCGCACTTTCACTTTCACCTGACCAAAGAAAGCAATCAGCTCGTACCGATCCAACTGTTTCACATTGGGGTGATTACCAGCAACCGTAGCTGCATAACTACGAGCCATTACCACTTGGGCCCCACTGGTATCCTTAGACACCTTGCCATTCACAACCCCAACGATGTCTCCCAATTCAATTAATTCCTTGGGATTTACTTTTTCAAGATACTCCGCATAGTCCGCTCCCTTTGATAAGAACCGAACTCCGGTTCCTCCACTATTTGACTGAATGGCCCCGATATAGCTGGTATCGCTGTCGGCATAAAATGTCATAAAGTGGTGATCCGTAGTCAGTGCTTGAGCGTCCGTATATTTAAACTGAATGGCCAACGCGTCTCCGTTACTTGCAGCGCTGTTTTCGACAGCCATAACGTGGTTCTCGAGGTACGCACCACTGGATTGTTTTGCTCCCATCACATGCAAATTGGTCTTCGGAATAAATGTGCCAGGAGACAAGCCATCCGTAATCCCCACTTTACCGTCCATTTGAACGGTCATAATTGGCTTATACGCACCCCCGACATCCGCACCCACAACAAACTTACTAGTAGAGGAATTGCTAGTTCCAATCACGACCTGCAACTGAGATTGCCCTTGTGTAATATTGCTTCGACGAATCGACATTGGAATCCCGTTATCACTATCGTCAGATCCAGACACATCCGGCCCACCACTAAAATACAAGCTTGCAGTAGGAGTCCCCGTCATTCCAGCCGGGGTCAATTTACCAATCCGAACGTCCCCGTTTACAACCAAGGCCTTGTCAGGATTCGTTACCCCGATACCCACACGTCCGACCGTATCCGAACCATCCGGAGGCGCCATTACCAACGTGGTGTACTCGACACCAGCCGGGCCCTTGGTCACAAACCCAATACGTCCATTATCAAAGTCCCGCAACGTCATTGATCCATTGGTCGTTCCCGCTTTAAATAGGTCTGCGGTTTTAGATCCATCGGACGCCGTGGTTTGGGTTCCTTCAACTTGCAAGGGAACAGTTGGACGGGTAGTGCCGATCCCAACATAACCGCCCTTAAAGATACCGGCATACTTATACCCACCTTGGCCGGTACCCGGATCGGTCACATTTACACCTGTCAAATCACTTGAAATACCAATTGCAGCAGCACCATCCCATACCGTGTATTTTCGCTGTCCGCCCAACGCAACATTCGGATTTGCATTCAAAAGTATATCCAATCCAACAATGTCTCCATTCGTATCGCCATTCAATATCAACTGAGACAACTGAGCACTGCCCGTACTATTTGCCGCAACGGTTTTCGACAACAAAATATAATCATTTACGGTCACCACGTTAGTGGAAACTTGGTAGTCCACTAAAAGTGACCCGGCAATTCTCGCATTACCGCTTACATCTAACATTTGCCTCGGCATACTGGTCCCAACCCCAACTTTGCCATCACCAGTCACTACAAACTGAACACCACTATTTCCTCGGACCGACAACACAGCGTTCGTCGCATTTGTAGAAACGACTTCCAATTTGGCAGTTGGATTCGAGGTGCCAATACCGACGTTATTGGTCGCAAACACCATCACATCGGTATCTGCGCCTGAATAACTGGTCGTAAATCGCAATTTGCTACCACTCCAGGCGACCACTGAGTTCACCCCGGTACCATCGTTACGATCCAAATTACCAATAAATGTGTAGTAATTACTTGTCGCCGCAAGCAAACCCGTCGCTTTACTTACCGACGATGAGATAATAGATGGTAGCGATGACGTCTGCCCCGACATAAAGATTCCATCAGTATGTAACTCAGATAATGGATTTGAAAGTCCGACCCCAACATATCCTTGGGAATCGACCACAAGACCGTATTCGCGATTTGGCACACCAACACGTAACGGCGCAGCAGACGACGCAAATACATGAAGCATCGCCTGAGGGTTGGACGTCCCCACACCAACGGATCCGTTTTGAGACACGATAATTGAAGGGAAGGATTTACCCGTAACATCAACTCTAAAAGGAACATCGATTGCATTTGCGCTGACTGCCAAGGTCGCCCGAGGAAGTGAGGTTCCAATACCAACCGCAACATTCGATCCATTACTCGTCGCCGTCATAATCAAAGAACCCGTGCTATTTTCAAGATACAAAGCAGCTGTTGAGCCTTTAGATTTAACCGACAATCGGGAGGTCGGAGCTGAGTTGCCAATGCCAACCATACCGTTACCCGATACCAACATCGAAATATCACCACCAGCAGTATCGACTCTGAACACCGCATCGGACGACAGCTCTGATACGACATGGAGTGCAGCGCCAGGTAGAGATGTCCCAATACCAACCCCCCCACCCAAGAACGCCGCCGCATACTTCAGTCCAAGTGAACTTGTATCCCCACCAATCGGATCCACAGATGTATAACGACCGCGCAATGTTGTCATATCAACCCTTAATCCCACCGCTTTTTCACCTTGTGCCAATCGTCCAAATCCAATTTCGGACCCAGAATTTAGTCCAGCCATTTGAATATCTAATCCGTAGAACGAATTGACCGAATTCGTCAATGTAGTGCGATTCCCAATTCTCATATCCACCAACTGACCATTAAACGTCCCAACTGAACTGACGTTCAAACTCGAAACCAATTGGAAGGAGGTAATCGCGTTTGTGGTTCCTACCACCATTGTTCGTAAAGACGGGTTCCAATACACATCCGGAGAACTTGTTAACATCCCATCCGACCCGAAGAACGCAATCGCATTTGCAGTCCCTAATAAACTCTTTGAAATAGGAATCACCGTTCCCGTACCAGGCTTCTTATAGACCAAATGGCCCGTCGAATCGGCGTAAAGACGCGCATATGTGGCTGAATCCACAACACTCGACATGGTCGGCAACAACACACTTCCGCTAAGCAAAGTAATATCAGAACTCACGGTCATTGAGCCAGAAACATAAACATTACCCGGCGCCTTAATCGTCAAATCAGAAGCATAACTGTTAATCGTGGTTACCTTCAGTGACCCAGAAACCGTTAGATTACCCGTAATAATGACATTTCCAGATACTTCAAGGTCATTAACCGGGTTTGAAATGCCGCCAACGCCCAATCGCGCAAAAGAACCTACCCGTGTCACATTAACGGTAGAAAATGATGCCGTTGCAATTTGCAACGCGCCATTGACCACCAAATTGTTAGCTGACACCGTATCAGCAACTACTATTGCCGCCGTTACAGTTCCATTGATAGTCGCCCCAGACCTAACGACTAGGGAATTAACCGTAACCCAGCCGGCGTCAATTCCTTTCGATAAGATAATTTTATCCGCCTTAATATCCCCACTCACACTCAATGCCGCCGTCGGGTTGCTCGTTCCTATCCCTACGTTTCCGCCTAGGAATATACCCGCGTATCGCGTCCCCGTGCTTCC
>Ga0214917_10004757_pt1 | contig 14891 bp, 14 predicted proteins | sample LL_1208_BB_MetaG_FD_177983 | JGI IMG/M metagenome (GOLD analysis project Ga0214917, IMG submission 177983) | Freshwater microbial communities from Lake Lanier, Atlanta, Georgia, United States - LL_1208_BB | ecosystem: Environmental > Aquatic > Freshwater > Lake | place: USA: Georgia | collected... | reverse complement strand
TTGGGCGGGGTCTCGATATTCGTTGGCAGTTCCCAAAACGCTCGGCCCTTGTTTATACAGTTTCTGAACGGCAGCCAGAATTTCAGACTCAGTCGCCAAAACCACACTGACTTCCATGCTGGAAATAAATCTCACATCGTCAATAGCAGACACATGGGTAGGATCAGACATTGCAATTTTTAATTTGTTTTCTTCAATGGTCAAAGGAAGAACCACATGCTTTTCACAAAGAGATTTGGGAACAAGCCTCAAGATTTCCGGTGTGACGAACTGACCTTCCAGTGAAGTTGCGGGGATACCATATTGCGCGCTTAAAAAACTAATCAGGACTTTCTCGTTCACATGCCCCAATTTAACCAAAGAACTCCCCAGTCGGATTTTTTCCTTGGATTGGAGATGAGCCGCTGATTGGAGCTGCTCCTGTGTGATCAGGCCCTTGGCTACCAACAAGGCCCCCAGTTTCCCTGAGTTCATGGCGCTAAATTTCCTATTTTAAGTACTGAATATGTTGGGACATTAAGCCAAAAGAGGCTTCTATAAATTATACCTTAAATCACTCTAGGAAATCACTAAGCTTTGACCCGTCATTTCTTTGGGAACCGGAAGATTCCACAATTTTAGAAAAGTGGGAGCAATATCAGACAGTTTTCCCGATGCGGCAAGTTTGGTTGCGACGCGCAAAGGATCGACCAAAATAAAGGGCACTGGAAGGAGTGTATGAGAAGTAACAGGATTTCCAGCTTTGTCCCTCATCATTTCGCAATTCCCATGGTCTGCCGTTACCACACAAAACGACTTGGTTTTCTCAACCCAATCCACAATCCGTCCCAAACAACGATCAATTGTTTCCAAAGCGGAAACCGCTGCGGGCAGATTCCCCGTGTGGCCCACCATGTCTGGATTAGCAAAGTTAACCACAACGAGTTGGTAATCTCCCATTTCCAACTCTTGAATCAATCGAGTCGTGACAGTCTCTGCACTCATTTCCGGTTTCAAATCGTAAGTTTTTACTTCTCTCGGAGAAGGCACCAAAATCCTCTTCTCGCCGGGAAATACACGCTCATCCCCTCCATTAAAAAAGTAAGTAACATGGGCGTATTTTTCAGTTTCGGCTATTCGCAACTGATGCCAGCTCTGGTTGCTGACCACTTCTCCCAGAGTCAAAGGGATCTTGGCTTTCTCAAAAGCTGTAGGAAGATTCAAAGTCTCATCATAGGGGGTCATGCAGACAAAACCAGATAGCTTGGGAATGTTGGTTCTCTCAAAACCTTCGAAGGTTTTTTGAGTTAACGCCCGAGTGAGTTGTCGAGCTCGATCTGCTCTGAAGTTAAAAAAAATGATTGCGTCCCCATCCGCAATTCCCGAATACCCCTCTGCCACCGAGGGCGAAACGAACTCGTCCGTTTCCTGTCGGGAGTAGGCTTCCGATAAAACTTTTTGGGGATCTGAGAAGTGAAACTGAGCTTGGCCTTTGACAATTGCGTCGTAAGCCAGTTGCGTTCGATCCCAACGAGTATCCCGATCCATGGCATAAAAACGCCCCATCACAGAGGCGATTTGCCCTAAATTCTCTTGTTGGATAAAAGTGCTCAGTTGATCCAAGTAGGCTTGTCCCGACTTCGGAGGTGTATCCCGACCATCCATAAAGCAATGGATTTTCACGGAAGAAATTTTCTCAGCTTTGGCCAACTGAATGAGGGCAAACACGTGGCTGATATGGGAATGGACTCCCCCATCTGAGAGAAGTCCCATCAAGTGGAGCGTTCCTTCTTTCCCTTCCCTTTTCAAGGACCGGCAAACCTCAACTAAAGAACGGTTGCTAAAGAAACTTTTTTCTTCAATAGCTCGGCTGATGAGAGAAAAATCCTGAAAAACCACTCGGCCCGCTCCGATGTTCAAGTGCCCTACTTCCGAATTGCCCATGAAACCAGACGGCAAACCCACGTTTTTTTCAGAAGCCTCGATTTGAGTGTGGGGATATTTTTGCAGAAGCGCCCGATAAAAAGGCATACGAGCCTGGGCCACCGCGTTATCTTTGGGCGATGGATTTATACCGAAGCCATCCAGAATGACCAAAAGGCCAGTGCGCGGCTTAATCAAAGGGTTTGAATTCATCGAAGTAAAATTTTTAACATGAATCCTCTGATTCTGGGAGAGAAAAGCTTGAAATCTCTGGCTATTACGCCTATTTTTCTCTCATTCTTAATCAACTTTCCTGGAGCCTTAGATGATTGATTTCAGCCTTAGCGATGAACAAGTAGCTCTCAAAGACATGGTCCGAAAATTTGTTCAGACAGAGATTATTCCAAATGCCCACCGCTTTGATGCTACGGGTGAGTTTCCTCACGATATTATTCGAAAAGCTTGGGAGAACGGCCTCATGAATCCCGCTGTTCCAGAAAAGTTTGGCGGCTTGGGTTTTGGAATCACTGAAGATGTCATCATGAATGAAGAAATGGGAGCGGGCTGTTTGGGAATGACAACCAGTATTGCTGTCAACACGTTGGCTCTCTACCCAATTCTCATCGGAGGCACAGACGAACAGATTAAACATTGGGTAACGCCCTTCCTCAATGAGCCCAAACTGGCTTCTTTCTGTCTGACGGAACCGGGGGCTGGCTCAGATGCAGGCTCTCTCTCTTGCCATGCGAAAGATGAAGGCTCTCATTTTGTCTTAAACGGATCAAAAATGTGGATTACCAATGCGGGGCACGCAGATCTCTTCACTGTTTTTGCTACCACGAACAAAGAACTCCGTTCCAAAGGCACTGTTTGTTTAGCCGTTCCTGCAAAATCCCCAGGGATTTCTTTAGGCAAACATGAAGACAAAATGGGCCAGCGTTGCTCCGATACTCGAGCCATCACTTTTGAAAACGTGAAAGTCCCTAAAGAAAACATGATCGGGCAGATTGGCGATGGGTTCAAAATTGCCCTCAAAACTCTTGATAAAACACGCACCCCGATCGCGGCAGGTGCAGTAGGGGCTGCTCGCGCTGCTCTGGAATATTCTGTTAAATATTCGAAAGAGCGAAAACAATTCAATCAGCCTATTTCGAACTTTCAAGGCATCCAATTCATGTTGGCTGATATGGCCACAAAAGTCGAAGCGGGGCGACTCCTCTGTTATCAAGCTGCTTGGGCATTGGATAAAGGCCAAATGAAAGTGGGAAGTTACTACGCTTCTCTAGCAAAACGTTTTTCAGCCGATATGGCCATGGAAGTCGCCACTGATGCTGTCCAGATTTACGGCGGGTATGGTTACACAAAAGAATACCCTGTTGAAAAAATCATGCGCGATGTGAAGCTGGTCCAAATTTACGAAGGCACGAGCCAAATCCAACGGGTCGTCATCGCTCGACATCTTTTGGAAGATTAAGGGAACGAGGAAAGGAAACGCAAAATGAATATCATTGTTCTGCTGAAGCAAGTCCCCGACACAGAAACCAAGATTCGCATCTCTGGAGATAAAAAAAATATCGAGCAAGCGGATATCAAATGGGTGATTAACCCTTACGATGAGTTCGCAATTGAACAGGGATTGAAAACCAAAGAAGCCTTAAAGGCTGGCTCCGTTACAGTGGTTTCTGTAGGTCCTGACAGAGTCTTGGAAGCTCTGAGAACTGCTATTGCGATGGGGGCCGACAATGCTTGCCATGTAAAAGTGGATCAACCGGTCGACACTTATTTAGTGGCAAAAGCCTTGGCGGAAGTTATTAAAAAGGAAAATGGCGAATTAGTTTTTTCCGGAAAACAGGCCATTGATGATGATCAAGCAGCTACTTTTGGCTATTTGGCTGAATTGCTGAACTGGCCCTCGGCCTCCATGGTGGTTAAATGTGAAATCAACGGTGGAAAGGCTTTGATTCAAAGAGAAGTGGAAGGGGGAACTCGCTTCGCAATCGAAATGCCGACTCCTGCAGTGATCGCAGTAGACAAAGGTATCAACACTCCCCGGTATGCAAGCCTTCCAGGAATTATGAAGGCCAAGAAAAAAGAAATTAAAACCTTTTCACTGGCTGATTTGGGACTGGGATCAGAACAACCAAAAGTGTCTACTTTTGATTACGCCCTTCCTCCAGAGCGACAAGCTGGAAAGAAGCTTACGGGCGATTCGGCCACTCAAGTAAAAGAACTTGTCCGATTGTTGAGAGAAGAAGCAAAAGTCATCTAAAAAGAGGAAAGAACCATGTCGATTTATCTTATTGCCGAACATAAAGAAGGAAAGCTTAAGAGAGTCAGCCTTGAAATCTTGAGTGAATGTATCCGACAAGGTGTGGAAGCCACTTGTCTTCTGGCTGGTGCGGGTGGTTTGGATTCCGCTGCGCAAGAGCTCGGGAAACAGGGGGCAAAAAAAGTGGTTTTGCTTGAGAATCCGTCTCTGAAGGATTATTCGAACGAAGGGCTGGCAAATGCTTTCCATGCTTATCTGGCGAAACAATCTCCCAAAGCTGTAATTACCGGAGCCAGCTGGCTGGGAAAAGAGATCTTGCCGCGGATAGCAGCCAAATTTCAAGTGGGCTTGGCAAATGATTGCACCGAATTCTCACTTGCCTCAGGCTCCATCACGGCTCGAAGGCCTGTTTTTGCTGGTAAATGTTCCCAAAGCCTTTCCTTCTCAGGGGGGCCTGCGGTCTTTTCAGTGCGCCCCAACGTGTTGGCTCTCACTGAGGGAAAAGGCTCAGCACCCCAGATCGAAAAAGTTGCTGCAGAGTTGGGCCAAGTCCGAGCCAAAGTCACCGAAGTGTTGTCCAGTGGTGAGAAAAAAGTAGATCTTACCGAAGCAGACATCATCATTTCCGGGGGACGCTCTCTTAAAAGTGCAGACAATTTTAAAATCCTTTTCGACTGCGCCTCAGTCATGGGAGCTGCAGTAGGCGCAAGCCGGGCGGCAGTGGATGCGGGCTACGCTCCACACGATATGCAAGTAGGACAGACGGGTAAAACCGTCAGTCCGAAGCTGTATGTTGCTTGTGGTATTTCTGGAGCCATTCAACACTTGGCTGGAATGAGAACATCAAAAGTGATCGTGGCCATTAACAAAGATCCTGAGGCCCCGATTTTCCAAAAGGCTGACTATGGAATTGTGGGTGATCTCTTTGAAGTCGTTCCGCTCTTAACGGAAGAACTTAAAAAGCTTAAGGCCCATTCTTAAACTGTAATCACGAACTTCCACTGTGCCGAGGGTTTCACAGGCCTTCGTGACAGGGTCGGTTTGGTTGTGTTCTGTATAAATAGCCAACTCAAACATTTGGTTTTGGCGGTTCTTTTCCCAAACTATCAAGCCAAGCACCCTCTTCTGTCGAAAGATTTTGATTTTGCTGAAAAGCCGCCCCTGCCTTTCCTCTTCAGCGCTTAACCATTCCAAATACGAATCCCAATCGGGAAAAACATCCGTGCATTTACCTTGTTCCACTTCCACCAACAAGCTTTCAAAGGGAAAGAGCTTCAGAATCCGCTTCACCAACAAGAGACAATCTTCCTGCAGCCGGTCCCCTTGATTCCACTCTACTGCGCAACGAGACCGAAGCTTGTTCTTTCTGCTAAAACCAGGGACGTTCCATTGTGATCCTGGAAAACCCTTGTAAAGAATCCACCGTCGATTTGTTTCCATGTTCTTTTCATATCCTGAGAAACTTTCACTCTCACCTTTTTTTTAGAAAGAATTGTTTATTTTTTATGCTAACCTGTTACAAAATCATTGGGAGGTTCAAATGCCTATAAATGACGATTACAGAGGTTGGCCACATTTGATGTGTTCGGGTTTTGATGCAGATAAGAGAGCTCTCATGTCCTATGACCACATTTACAGCTTTTTAAAAACCCTCCCGGAAAAAATCGGCATGCAAAAAATGGGGTTGCCGATAGTGTACAAAGTTACCAGAGAAGACCATCCGGACATTGGAATCACGGGTGTCACGATCATTGCCACTTCCCACATCAGCATTCACACTTTCCCCCGAGGCCAAAAAGACGGCAAAAAGAAACCGCGGGGAGTTGAAAGAAGAATTTTTCGACCCTTCTTTACTTTCGATTGTTATAGCTGCAAAGGCTTCAACCCGGATATCGTTTATGACGAACTAAAAAAGTTTTTCAGACCCAAAACGATCGAAACCGCTTTAGTGTATCGACTCCGAGAAGATGAAGAACTCATCGAAGTTGAAAACTATTAAGCTTTCATCATTTTAGTAAAAGGAATAACGGAGGCTCAGGCTTGCCGTTCGGGTTAGGGGCAACTGATTACCCAGCTCCTCCCAGGGAAGTGACCAATCGACTTGAGCTCCGACAATCGTAAACTGGTCCAAAGGCCAGTTTGCAAAAGAAGACACTCCCAAACTCCGGTTGGAACGATTCAAGCTGAGAACTTGCTGCGCCCCAACGCCTAGACTGAGTGGTGCAAGGACTGCATAGCTCACAGATTCGGCGGCTTTAAATAAATACTCCCGTTGTCGCCGGGCCAGACCAAAATCAATATTTCCCATCCAAGTCACAAATTCCTTTTGTACTCCCAGTCCCAAATAGGGCTCCCACCCTGACGCTTGTCCGTCTCCCAATGTGAGCTCCGACAAACCAGAGGGAATTTTAAGGGCAGTCACAACACTAATGCTGGGAAGAGGGCTCTCCAAATAGACATTTCTATAGAGAATGTGCCGGAGGCCCAGTTGCGGGTTTCCCAAATTGGATTGAGCTCCGTTAAGGGAAGCAGGGTCAGTTTTTCTGAAAATAAAAGGCAACCTGCCAAAAACTTCAAAATCCGGTGTGATCCTCGCCAAAGAAGTTAACTGAAAAACCAAATCAGACGGGCCTTCAGAGGACAAAACTCGCCCTTTTGAGTCGTACTTTGCAAAAACTTCTTCAAAGGAAGTTGTCAGCGAGAAATCAAATTGTCTGAGGTCTTGAAGGGAGGCAAGAATTCGAGGCGCCTCCAATCCGCAACAGGGCAAAGCAAGAGCCACACTGTTCTCGAATAAAAAGAAAGCTAGCCCCAAAAAAATAATGCGCCAAGCCATAGAGGGGACGTATATCAAAAGGATGAGAAAGCGGGAAGAGATTACTAAATGGCAGGGTTCGGGATTCCCTTCTTAAATTAAGCTTTTGTTTTTAAAAAGATTATTCCCACCCCAGCGCCTAGAGTTCCCCCCACCAAGTACCCCACCAAAACATCCGAGGGAAAGTGAACCCCCAAATAAATTCGACTCCAGCCCACTAAAATCACCAGACTCGCCAAGAAGCTACAGACTGTTGCCGGGAGAAAAAAAACAAGGACGCTCAAAAAAGCAGCTCCATTCGCTGCATGGTTGGAAGGCATCCCGTTTCGGCTTCCACACGACCCCACCCGAAGTTTGACTTCCATTTGATAGCACGGCCTTTCTCGCTGAAAAGTCGGCTTCAAAAGATAAGTACAAACTGCGTCGCTTAATCCCAAAGCCAAAGCCCCCAGAAGCAGAGCCTTTCTAAGAGTCTTTTTTCTAAAAACCATGCTGGCCAAAAAACAGAATAAGGCAGTCACCCACCAAGTAGTGCTTGAAGAAAGAAAACTGGCCACCGATTCCAAGTGATCGGAAGGAAAGCCGGAGTTAATCTTTTGAAAAAGACTTTGGTCCCATTGGAGGAGTTCGCTCATAAGGCGTTCAGTATTCCACAGAAGCTTTCCAATTTCACTCAATCGCTTTATGTTTAGAGCTTATGAAAAAGAGCGATTTTTCTTTGATTGCTGTCGCGGCACTCGGCTACTTCGTCGATATTTTTGATTTGGCTCTTTTTGGAATTGTTCGCGTTCAAAGCTTGAGGGATTTGGGGCTTGCGGGCCCGGAACTTCTCAGCGAAGGTGTCCACTTACTCAATGCTCAAATGACGGGCTTGTTGCTTGGTGGCCTTTTTTGGGGCGTGCTGGGGGACAAACTAGGGCGCTTGAAAGTCCTTTTTGGGTCCATTTTTCTATACTCCATCGCAAATTTGGCCAATGCTTTTGTACAATCCCCGATTCAATATGCCTGCTTACGGTTTGTTGCAGGGCTCGGACTTGCGGGTGAATTAGGTGCCGCCATCACTTTGGTCGCGGAAACACTCCCCACTCAAAAAAGAGGTTACGGGACAGCCATCGTGGCGGGTTTTGGTTTGTCCGGAGCAGTCGCTGCGGGTTCTTTGGCTGAGCTCATTTCTTGGCGGAGCACTTACTTGGTCGGAGGCTGTTTGGGGCTCTTGCTTTTGTTTCTTCGGTTTCGTGTTTCAGAATCTCAATTGTTTGCGCAAACAAAATTTGCGAGCAATGTAAAAAGGGGGGATCTATTCCAACTCTTTTTCCCAAAAACCCGCTTGTTACGTTATTTGGGCTGTGTCCTAATCGCTGTTCCCATTTGGTATTGTGCCGGAATCCTAATGACCTTCTCTCCAGAAATAGGAGAAGCGCTCAATGCCACTGGCCCCCTTTCTGCTGGTAAAGCCATTTTATTTTCTTACGTAGGAGTGGCTTTGGGAGACGTTTCTTCCGGAATCTTAAGCCAATTGCTGAGGAGCCGTAAAAAAGTAATTCTGGGAGCTCTGGTCTTGGAAGCTCTTTTTGCCTCGATTATTTTGCTAAGTCGACAAATCAGCCCATCCCACTTTTATGGGCTTTCTTTCCTGATTGGTCTCGCGACAGGCTATTGGGCGGTCTTCGTTACAGTTACCAGCGAACACTTTGGGACCAATTTACGCTCAACTGCCACCACCAGCGCTCCCAATCTTGTTCGAGCTTCTGTCGTGCCTATGACGCTGTCACTCACTCATCTAAAACCGTACCTAGGTTTTCTACCTAGTGTCGCGTTAATTGGTGCGGTTGTTTTTGCTTTAGCTTTTTTTGCCTTGTTTCTTCTGGAGGAAACCTTTTCGAAAGATCTCAATTATCTTGAGCTATGAACCGTGATAATCTATTGCCTCCTATGAGCAAATCACGCGCCCCGCTTGAGAAAGAGCTGAAGTACTTTCTAACAAAAAAAGACTACGACACACTTCTGAAAGCTTCCAGAAAGAACATCAAGAAGTCTGTGAAGCAGACCAATTTTTATTTTGATGACAAAGATTTGAATCTGAGGAAACGGCGAATTGGTCTCCGGGTGAGATTTGAAAACAATTCTCGATGCACTTTGACACTCAAAGAACCCTCGAATCAACGCTCCAGTAAATTACCCAAATTAAAAATCCGACGGGAATGGGAAGTGGATCTGCCCCTCTTGTTGGGAAAACGGCTTGTAAAAGGACAAACCTCGATTTCCTCCTTGAGCGCAAAGCCCATTCAAATCCTGAAAAAGTATTTTTCTCAAAGCGAGTTGGAAGCCATCCACCCTTTGGGCTCCGTCAAGACAGTCCGGACTTTTGTTCTCGGAGACAAAAAAACCTTGTTGGAAATCGACAAGTTCAAAATGTTTCAAAGGAAGTTTTATGAGCTCGAAGTAGAAACTGACCGTCCGTTGGCCGCAGACCAAGTGGTCCGAGCCCTACTGAAAAACCATGGGATTGCCTACCGCCCCATTACTAAATCCAAGTTGGGGCGTTTTGTTGAGCTCTTGAAAAAGAAGAGAAGGCGCTGAGCTTCATGAAGCCCTTTCGTTTTTCCCGCTTCCTCCGTTTTTTGGATTTTTCCTCTGATATTCCTTTGGTACACCGCGATCTATCCTGGCTACAATTCAACGAACGAGTTCTTTCTGAGGCCTGCAAATCAACTCACCTGCTTTTGGAACGTTTGAAGTTTCTGGCTATTTCTGCTTCAAATCTGGATGAGTTTTTTTCGATTCGGGTCTCTTCACTGGATAAATCCTTGGCAAAGGCCCGAAGACAGCTGGAACTACAAAAAAGCCGGGAGCTTGCAGAAACAAAAGACCAGCTTTTTCGGAGTATCAGAAAATTTACAGAAACCCAGAAGGACACACTTCAAAAGATTTCAGAAGAACTGGCCTCTCGAAACATTTTTCTTCACTTGGATCTTCCGAGAAAACGGCCCGCCTTTTTTCGAGCAAAAGAGCTCTTTGATGAACACGTGGCCCCGGGCCTGCCTGCTCCAGAACGATTTCAAATCAAGCTTCTTTCCACGTTGGAGACCCTCCAAGCTGCTGTCATCCTGCCTGGAGGCTTTTGGATTAAAGTCCCGAAACATTTGCCCTGTCTTCTTAGCAAAAGCAGTCTGAAGCCCCAAAGTTGGGACTTCTTTTTTCTGGATCATTTGCTTCTGCATTTTTTAAACCCTCCTGTGGAGGGCCGTTGGAACGCCGGGATTGTCAGACTCACCCGGGACGGTGACTATGAATATGATCTTCCGGATATGGACAACAAAGCTATTCCCCAGTTGATTCAGAGCAAAGTGGAGAACCGGGAACGTGGACGTCCGATAAGACTTCAGTACTTTGGCAACTTTCCAAAGGGTTTCTTGGAACAAGCCGCTTCTGCTTTGGGCTTTGACAAAACCCATGTTTTTCCAGCTCCCGAGAGCCTCTTTCTCCAGAGTCTTTGGAATCTTTACCGGTCTGTCCCACAAACTTTCGGAAAGGCGCAATTACGTTTCAACTTTTCAAAAGCCCCCACCCCCCCTTTGTTTAAAAAGTCCCACTCTCTCTTTGAGAAAATCAAAGAGAGAGACCTGCTCTTACATCACCCTTATGATTCCTTTGATGCTTTCATCAAGTTTATGGAACAAGCAGTCGACGATCCAGATGTTGTTTCTATTGAGCAAACCGTTTACCGAATGGATCCCTCTTCTCCCCTCATTGAACTTCTTAAGAAGGCCGCTCAGACGAAAAAAGTCAAAGTAGTCATTGAATTAAGGGCCCGATTTGACGAGCTGAACAATCTCAAAATCGCCTCCGAATTAAAGAACGCCGGAGTGAAAGTCTTCTTTGGCTTTGGGAAACTAAAACTCCACGCCAAAGTAACGCTGGTATCCCGAAAAGAAAACTCTGCTCTAAAATGGTACACACATTTATCCACAGGAAACTACCATTCGGGAACGGCCCAAACTTACACAGACTTGGCCATTCTGACTTCAAATCCTGAAATGGGCATGGACGCAAGACACTTCTTTGACTCTGTTTACGAGAGAAAAATCCCGTCCGGTTTCAAAAAATGGGTAGTCGCCCCGGATAGACTCTCTAAAAAGGTCCATGCTCTCATCGAGCAAGAAATGGTTGCAGCCAGAGCCGGAAAAAAGGCCCGGATCTTTGCCAAAGTGAATGCCCTAGTGGATAAGGACACCATCGAGGCGCTCTATCTGGCCTCGCAAGCAGGAGTTCAAATCGACCTAGTTGTTCGAGGAGCATGCTCGCTTATTCCGGGACTAAAGGGCGTCAGCGAGAACATCCGTGTATTAAGCATCATCGATTATTTTTTGGAGCATAGTCGGATCTACTATTTTGAAAGTTCCAACCAGCTCTACTTATCGAGTGCAGATTGGATGCCTCGCAACTTTTTGCGACGACTCGAGATTGCTTTCCCCGTCTTGGATCCGATTATTTCACGTTTTTTCACCGAAGTGGTATTACCCAGCTACTTAAAGGACACTGCTCAGGCAAAAGAACTGACCCCTCAAGGCTCATGGAGAAACCGCTCTGCCTCGAAAGGCGAACCTGCTTTTAGATCTCAGTTCTTCTTTAGGGAGCTTGCAGAGTCGAAATACAAAGGAACCGGCCTTGAATAAGACATTAATCATCATTCGGCATGCCCATCGAGATACTTCAAAGGGGCAAGAGGTTAATAACGGTCTCTCGGACAAAGGGCGCAGACAAGTGAGAAAGCTTTTCGATTTCTTTTTTGAACGTTATCCGGACTATGAAAAGCCCGTGCTCATTACCAGCCCCAAAAAGCGCTGTGTGGAAACGCTTGAACCTTTGGCAAGAAAACTGGAACGAAAAATCCATCTGGAAAAAGACTTGGAAGAGCGCAGCTCCGAAGAGACGTCAGCAGAGTTCAAACGCCGTGTTCGGCGTTTTGCCAAACATTGGCTCCAACAAAAGGAGAAACTAACCGTTATCTCTTCACACGGTGATTGGATCCCGGTTTTCCTGAAAGAACTGATTGGAGTATCGGTGCACCTGCAAAAAGGGGGTTGGATCGAAATCGTAATGAACGAAAAACCCCAACTTACTTGGCTGATTCAAAATCTCTAAAAAGAGGAAAATCCTCAGCTCGGGGAAGCTGAAAGTGCCACCACTCTGTCGGGAATACTTCGAGTCCCACGGAGGACATTAATCGGATAAGAAGATCCCGATTCTGGCATTTTTCCCGTTCTTCTTTTTTGCATCGGTAGTTTGGGCTGGCTTTCTCCGTAAAATCGTCGAAGCCACTGGGGAATTCGAGAAAATTGCCCTTGTCATCAGCCAAAGCCACATCCACAGCAGCACCCCGGTTATGGTTCGAACCCTTTTTGGGATCTGCTACGTATCGCGGATCCGGCACCAACTTCCACATCGCTTCTTGAACCGCCAGCGGGCGATAACAATCCCAGAGAATCAGCTTTAAGTTTTTGTTTTTGAGTGCCGGTACCACTTGTTCCAGCTTCTCTTTCAGTTCATTTCGAACAAAACATTTGGAAAGACCATATCGCTTATAAATATTTTCTCCCAAAAAATTTTTGGTCGATGAATACTTCAAATCGAGGAGAAACCGCTCGTTCTCCAAAAGCGCCAAGTTCTTTGGCTGAGCGAACAGGAATAATGAAAATGTAATCGGAAGAAACCAGACCATTTTAAATTGGAGCGGGTGACCGGGTTCGAACCGGCTACCCTCAGCTTGGAAGGCTGATGCTCTAGCCAAATGAGCTACACCCGCTTGAGAACTGGGACCTTAACACCAAATGGAATCAATCGTAAAGAGCAGGAATGGCTTAACCTTTTCCGCCATACATTTTTAAAGCTCTTTCCCGCTGAACCGCATGCTCTACGATGGGCGGAGGATAATCTCTAGGGCGGTTTTCCTGTGGCTCGTGGATTTCTTTGGCGCTCAAAGACTTTAACTCGGGCACAAAAGTTCGAATATAACTCCCTTCCGGATCAAACTTTTTGCTCTGAAGATAGGGGTTAAAAATTCTAAAGTAGGGTTGCGGGTCACAACCTGTGGAAGCGGCCCACTGCCATCCCCCGTTGTTTGGCGCCAAATCGCCATCCAACAGGGTTTCCATGAAATATTTTTCGCCCCATTTCCAGTCGATCAAGAGGTCTTTGGTCAAGAAAGAAGCCACAATCATACGTACTCGATTGTGCATCCACCCGGTTTGAGCAAGCTGGCGCATCCCCGCATCCACAATAGGGTACCCAGTCATTCCCTTTTTCCATGCCTCAAAATACTTTTTATTGTTCTCCCATGGGAGATTTTCAAACTTGGCCAAAAAAGCTGAGCTTTCGACTTTCGGGAAATGCCATAAAATGTGGTAATAAAACTCCCTCCAGATGATTTCCTTGAGAAACTTCTCTTCCCCTTCCGTAATTTTCCCAGGTCTATCCAATTCCAGCTCGGCGATTACCTGAGCCCCAGTGAGCGACCCATTTTTGAAGAACTGAGAAAGTTTTGATGTCCCGTCTATTGAAGGAATATCCCGATGCTTTCCATACTCTCTGATTACTTTTCCAAATTCTCTGAGACGCTTTAAAGCCGCTTGAGTTCCCGCTTCCGGGATAGCGACCGTTACTTTCTTTGCATTCTCCCTTTGGTAGGCAGTCAAAACATCGGGCATCTCATCAGGCTTTAAGAGAGTTTTCCAAGACAGGTCAAAAAGCTTTTCTGGGTGCCCGTTTTTTGTCCAATGATCCAGATATCTTACGCCTTTTTTCTGTTTTTCCACTCGAAGTTTTACTTCCGGTGTTTTTAAGTGTTCAAGCCACTTTCTAGAAAAGGGGGTATAGACTTGATAAGCCGATAATGGCTCGTCTCCTTTATAAATCTCATGGGGTTCCAACAAACAATGATCTCGTTCGTTTAAAACAGCGACGCCTTTTTTCTTGAACCAACCCCCCATCGCTTCGTCCCGTTTTCTGGCAAACGGCTCATAATCTCGGTTCCAGGAAATATGGCTGGGTAGCCCTTTCTGCTGCAACTTTTCAAAAAGCCCTTCAAACGCCTTTTCAGGCCCGACATCCATAAAAAGGAGGTCGCCCCCTGCCTGCTTAAGCTCGGTTCTTAACTGGCTCAGGGTATTTATGAAAAACTGAAACCGGTTATGAGAGAAGTCTGATCTGCCCAAGAACTTCTTATCAAAGCAAAAAACTCCCAGAACCCTGCCCTGATGAGCTTTCCAGTTCTCTTGAAGGGCTGGATTTCCAGCAATCCGTAAATCTCTTCGAAACCAATGTATCCCGTAATCCATAGCTTAGAGCAGCAGACCCTACCTCACCCACGACTGACTGCAAACCTCATATTTAAATGAGTTCTGGACACTTAAGCCTTCTTTAGCTAAAAGTTTAAGTTCTCTTTTTCGGGCAGAACTGTGCCCATGTAGCTCAGGCGGTAGAGCACGTCCTTGGTAAGGACGAGGTCACGGGTTCGAGTCCCGTCGTGGGCTTATTTTTTTCGGAAAAGAGAAAAGGCAAAACAGAGTTTATCAGCAGGAGAACAACACAATGTCTAAGGCTAAATTTGAAAGAACAAAACCCCACGTAAACGTAGGAACAATTGGACACGTGGATCATGGAAAAACCACACTGACCTCTGCAATCACAACGGTGCTTGCGAAGAAAGGCTATGCAGAAGCCCGTCGTTACGATCAGATCGATGCAGCTCCTGAAGAGAAAGAGCGTGGGATTACGATTGCTACTTGTCACGTGGAATACCAGAGTGACAATCGCCACTATGCACACGTTGATTGCCCTGGTCACGCTGACTACGTGAAGAACATGATCACTGGCGCTGCTCAGATGGACGGAGCGATTTTGGTG
>Ga0214917_10004755_pt1 | contig 14892 bp, 12 predicted proteins | sample LL_1208_BB_MetaG_FD_177983 | JGI IMG/M metagenome (GOLD analysis project Ga0214917, IMG submission 177983) | Freshwater microbial communities from Lake Lanier, Atlanta, Georgia, United States - LL_1208_BB | ecosystem: Environmental > Aquatic > Freshwater > Lake | place: USA: Georgia | collected... | reverse complement strand
TTACAAACAAGAAGAGCCTTTTTGGAAACAAGTGCGGGTTTGATGGGCCTCGCTGCCTTGAATCCATTATTAAAAGGAAATAAAAGATCGGAAAAACTTGCATTTTCTACCCTGGGATGTCCTGACTGGAGTCTGAAACAAATCGTTGACTGTTCGGTAGAAAATGATTATAAAGGTTTCGAAATAAGAGGATTAGCTGGGGAGATGGATTTACCGAAATGTCCCGAGTTTAGTAAGACGAATTTGCCTGCTTCCTTAAGAATGATCAAGGATAATGACCTTAAAATAATCAATCTTGGCTCCTCTGCCAATTTACATTTTGCTCATGAGGATAAAAGGAAATCAAATTTAGATGATGCTAAAAGATTTATTGATCTGGCTGAGCAACTTCACTGCCCATTTGTAAGGGTTTTTCCTGATGATTTGCCTCCCAATCAATCTGTCGAACAAACCCTGGATTTGATTATTTCAGGATTAATTACCCTTGGGGAATATGCAAAGGGAAGTAATGTGACCATTCTACTCGAATCTCATGGAAAGGTGGTGTATAAAGATATGCTTTTGAAAATTATGTCTGGGGCAAATCATCCAAAAGTTGGCCTTATCTGGGACTTTTTTAATATGTGGGTCATTACCAAAGAATCCCCGAAGGAAGTGTTTGATACGCTTGGAAAATATATAAAACATGTACATGTAAAAGATGCCAGAATAATTGATAATAAACCTGCCTATTGTCTTATTGGTGAGGGCGTTGCTCCCCTAAAGGAGACCATGGATTCACTTAAAAACGGCCAATATAAAGGATACTTCAGTTTTGAATGGGAGAAAAGATGGCATCCAGAAATCCAAGATCCGGAGATTGCGTTTCCGCATTTTGCCAAAGAAATATATAAATATTTATAGTTTAAAGCTACATATTCCTAAAAATAAAGGGGATGCAAGGTTTTTACCCAAAACAATTTCTGTCAGTTAAATAGAATTTATGTTGTTGTTAAGTGAAAAGGCCATTTTTTTAAAAGAGAATGGCCTTTTTTATATTAAATGAAGATGGGGTTGACTTTTATTCAAAAAAATTAAGATTATTTATAAATAATGCAGAAATTTTGAAAATAATAACAATTATTTTATTTTTAAGATAAAAAATGACCGTAGGCAGCCAGACATCATCCTTGGCTTTAGATGAATTAAATTTTCAATTATTACTGCATCTTCAAAAAGATGGCAGAAAATCATTTACGGAATTAGCAGATGAGCTGGGCGTTTCTGTAGGTACGGTGAGAAACAGGGTAACACGGTTAATTGAGGATAAAACGCTGCAAATTACCGGTAGGGTGGATCCTGAAAAGGTTGGATTTCATGCTTATGCTCAATTGCTCATTTCTGTTCGCCCCGTTTATTTAGTCGAAAAAGTAGCACTGGAAATTTCCCAAATTGAAGAAATAAGTTTCCTGGCGATGACTACCGGTATTTATGATCTGGAAGCCAATTTATTATGCAGAGATACCCCACATTTAAGTGAAGTGCTACTGGCTATCCAGAAGATTGAAGGGGTCTTTGAAACAAAGACGAATATGTATTTTAAAATATTCAAAATAGGTCAACCTGCCTTAAACCTCATAAGAAATCAATCATGACAAATTATTCGAACACAGATTTATTATATCAAAAAAGGGCAAGTGTCGTGCCGAAAGGACTAGGTATTTTTAGTCCTGCATCCGCAAAAGAGGCTAAAGGTGCATTGGTTTGGGATGCTGACGGAAGGGAATTGATTGATTTTGCCGGAGGTATTGGCGTAATGAATGTAGGACATTGCCCAGAAAAAGTAGTTAAAGCAATTCAAGATCAAGCAGCTCGACTGATACATACCTGCTTTAATGTGGCTATTTATGAGCCCTATCTTGCTTTGGCTGAAAAACTGGTATCCATCCTTCCCCATGGGGAAACAACGAAAGTTATGTTGACAAATACGGGGGCTGAAGCCGTTGAAAATGCCATTAAAATAGCCAGGCAAGCAACAGGAAGACCTGCGGTTATCTGCTATGAAGGGGCATTTCACGGTCGGTCAATGATGGCTATGACGCTGACTTCAAAAGTTGGATATAAACAACATTGCGGTCCCTTTGCACCCGAGATTTACCGCATTCCTTTTCCATATTTTCAGGCTGATCATGAAAATATATCGGAAGAGGCGTTTGGTAAAAAGCATTTAGATTATCTGCTTAATTATTTTAATCAGGGAGTTTCGGCCAGTCAGGTGGCAGCTATCATCCTGGAACCAGTGCAAGGGGAGGGTGGTTTTCACGTTGTTTCACCCACTTACCTGAAGGGATTAAGAAAAATATGCGATAATTATGGAATTATGCTCATTCTTGATGAGGTTCAGTCAGGTTTTGGCAGAACGGGAAAATGGGCGGCTTATGAACATTATGATGTTATTCCTGATATTTCAACCTGGGCCAAATCAATGGGCGGAGGTATGCCTATTGGTTGTGTTATGGGTAAAGCTGCCATTATGGATGCTGCAGGTCCCTCAACCATAGGTGGTACCTATCCGGGTAACCCAGTGTGTGCCGCTGCTGCTTTGGCAACCATTGAATACATGGAGGAGATTAATCTGAACGAACTTGGTACCCAAGTGGGTATTAAAGTGCATGATTTTTTTAAAAGATTAAAAAATAAATTTCCAGATACCATTAAGGCTATTCATGGATTGGGTGCCATGCTGGCGATCGAACTGGTTGACCAACATGGAAATCCTGCCGCTGACCTTACCAAAAAGGTATTGCATTTTGCCAATGAAAATGGCTTAATCCTCATAAGTGCTGGCGTAAATGGTAATTATATTAGGATATTAAGTCCTTTAGTCATTTCCGATGCTCATCTATTTAAAGGTTTTGAAATTATTGAAAATGCATTTAATGCGCTGCTATGAGAAAAAATTATATAAATGGCCTTTGGATAGATGCCGTATCAGGTAATACCCGACCTTTATTTAATCCGGCAACGGGAGATAAAATAGTTGATTTACCCTTTGGTGACGTCATCGATTATCAATTAGCTATTGATTCAGCGATAAATGCCTGGGATAACTGGCAGTCAAAATCGCCTTATTACAGAGCTGAAATTTTAAAAAATACCGCAAGGATTATCAGAGAAAAAATAGAGATTATTGCGAAGGAAATGGTGATGGAATCGGGGAAACCGTTAGTCGAAGCAAAAGCAGAAATAGGGGTAGCTGCCAATCTTTTTGAATGGTTTGCCGAAGAAGGAAAGCGATGTTATGGAAGAACGATTCCCTCTTTTCGAACGAATAAGAGGATGTCCGTAATTTATCAACCCCTTGGTGTGGTTGGTGCAATAACTGCCTGGAATTTTCCAGCTTATAATCCTGCTCGTTGTTGGGCCGCTATTTTGGCCTCAGGTTGTACCCTGGTTGCACGTTCTTCGGAACATACGCCATTGACGGCCATGCATATTATGTCTGCATTACAAGAAGCAGGTATTCCGGAGGGTGTTGCCAATTTTGTACATGGTGATGCCCCTTCAGCAGGTAATATTTTCCTGGAACACCCAAAGGTTAGAAAAATAAGTTTTACGGGAAGTACAGAAGTTGGAAAAATATTGATGAACGGGGCAAGTTTAAATAATACCCGACTCGCTTTGGAAATGGGAGGAAATGCACCGGCCATTATCTGCAAAGATATGGATCCGGTCTATGCAGCAAAAGAAAGTGTCAAGGGTAAATTCAGAAATGCAGGGCAAGTATGTATCGCTCCACAACGCTTTTTTATTCATCAATCTGTTTTTCAATATTTTATCGATGCTGCCATCATAGAAATCAGAAATATTAAAGTGGGAAATGGGTTAGATGAAGCCTCTCAAATGGGGCCCCTCATTCATGAAAGGCATAGGGAAAGTGTACTTCAATTTATAGAGAAGGCAAAAAGCGAGGGAGCGAAGATCCATTGTGGAGGAGAAAAAATAGAGGGAAAAGGATTTTTCATGTCCCCTTGTTTGATGGAAGCAAATAAAAATCATCATTTTCAAAAGTCAGAGGTTTTTGGCCCTGTGATGATTGTAACCCCTTATGAAACCGATGAAGAGGCTATGGCAATGGCTAATGATGTTCCTTTTGGACTGGCAGCCTATGTCATGACAGAAAATTTAAATAAAGCTATTTATTTTTCTGAAAAGCTGGAAGCCGGCATTATTGGGGTAAATGAATGGTTGCCGCAGGCTACGGAAGCACCATTCGGTGGATGGAAGGAAAGTGGAATTGGATTTGAATCGGGGTCAGAAGGCTTATTGGAATATATGGATAAAAAATTAATCAGTATAGGAAATTTATAATGGAATCAGGAATTTGGAGTCTTGTGCCTCCTTTAGTAGTCGTTCTGCTTGGCATTTTAACACGCAGGTCGCTTGAATCATTGCTAATAGGTTGCATGGTCGGTGCTCTTATGATCGACTGGAGGCAATTTCCAGGTAATTTCCTTTCTCTACTATCAGAAACTATGGCAAATGACTCTCTGATCTGGGTCATTTTGGTATGTAGTATTTATGGTATGCTCATTCAATTAATCGTAGCGAGTGGAAGTGCTATCGCCTTTGGTTCCTTCCTCCTTAGGTATATTAAAACCCGAAAGTCAGCATTGTTAAGTACTTGGTTTACAGGAATATTAGTATTCCCAGACGACTATTTGAGTGCTTTAAGTACAGGGGTAAGCATGCGTAATATCACTGATAGATTTAGTGTTTCAAGACCTCTTTTAGCTTATTTGGTAAACGCTACCGCAGCACCCGTTTGTGCTATAATTCCACTTTCCACCTGGGGCGTTTTTACCGCTAAATTATTAGAGGATAACCAAATGTTCCCTGCAGGTCAAGGGATATTAGGCTTCGCTTTCTTAGTACCTTTTAATTTTTACGCCATCTTTGCATTACTCATTTCCTTTGGAGTAGCTCTAGGATGGGTTCCCTTATTTAAAAAAATGAAGGAAATGGAAAATATAGTGGTTATAGAACCTGCTGAGAAGATACTTGCAAATAGTCCCAAATCGAAGGCAGGTCCCGTAGATTTTATCCTTCCTATGTTTATTTTAGTGGGTGGAACTATTATTTTAAAAGGTGACGCTCTTCAAGGTGCTGGCCTCGCATTCGTTTTTACCCTTGCCTGGTATTCAGCTAAAAATATTTTACCTTACTCCATTTTGAGCAATCAGGCTCTCGAAGGATTTAAAGAAATGCTTTTGCCTTTAGCTATTTTGAGCCTTTCTTTTTTGCTGAAATCCATTGGTGATAAAATGGGATTAACTCCCTTTGTAATAGCAGAAGTTAAGAATCATTTTCCCGCTTTTATCTTGCCGGCAGGTATTTTTCTGATGCTGTCATTTATATCCTATACCACCTGTTCATCGTGGGGCTTATATACGGTAGCGTTGCCTATTGTCATTCCCTTAAGTGCGGCTATGAACATAAATCCTTATTTAATGGTTGGAGCAGTGCTTTCAGCCGGGGTATTTGGGAGCAATGCCAGTTTTTTTTCTGATTGTACCATTCTGACTTCTTCAAGCACGGAATGCACGACTTCTGATCACTCATTTAGTCAGTTGCCTTATGCACTTTTAGCTTTGAGTTTTGCAGCATTACTTTATTTAGCAGGTTACTGGCTTTTTTAAATATAAATTATCAAATATGGAAATACTCATTAGAAGAATGATAAAAGGGGACGCGGCACTGCTGGAAGTACTTCAAAATGTCGTTTTTCCTGATTTAATTCCAGAAGAACGAATGAGAGAAATTCATTTTTCATCCCATGTTGATCTTTTCCCCGATGGACAATGGGTGGCTGAAATTGCGGGTAAAATTGCGGGAAGCACTTCCAGTATCCGATATCATTTCGATCCTGAATATCCTGAAATGCACCGATTTGCTGATCTTTTTGATAACGGATTTATGAGAACACACCAACCTGATGGAAACTGGCTCTACGGAATGGATATGGCTGTTTTCCCTGAATACAGAGGATTAGGTGTAGCACGGAAATTATACCGTGCAAGGCAAAGTGTTGTCAGAGAATTAGGTTTAGAGGGGCAAGTGACGGTTGGTATGTTAAATGGATTTGCTACGTATTCAAATCATTATACTTTAGAAGAATATTATCAGGCCCTGGTTGAAGGAAAACTAAAAGATCCTACGGTTTCTGTACAGCAAAAAATAGGCTTTAAACTTTGTGGACTTATGAAAGAATATCTTTCAGATCCTACCTGCGGAAATGCTGGCGTTCTGCTGGTTTTGCCTCCCAGTGTAGATGTTTAACCCGTTCATTATCTCAATTTATATATGAAAAATATAAAACTTATCACCTCAGTTCCTGGACCAAAATCTCAAGAAATGATTGCCAGAAGAGCGGCAGCAACCCCCGCTGGATTAGCAAAATCAACAGAAATCGTAGTGGAAAAGGCTTCAGGAGGGCTGGTTTGGGATGCTGATGGTAATCAATTGCTTGATTTTGCCGGTGGCATAGGTATGATGAATCTGGGTCACAGACCCACAACTGTCGTTGAAGCCATCCATAGTCAAGCCGACAAATATCTTCATTCCTGTGCCTTGGTCACTACTTTTGAACCCTATGTAGCATTAGCAGAATTATTGAATAAGGTAACACCTGGGGATTTTCCAAAAAAGACCTTGTTAGCTGGTTCAGGTTCGGAGGCTGTTGAAAATGCTGTACAAATAGCAAGGTATTTTACTAAAAGACCAGGGGTCATTTGTTTCGAAGGTGGTTATCATGGCCGTACTCATCTGACTTTATCACTAACCAGTAAATATGGCTTGTTTAAAAAGGGATTTGGAAGTATGTCTTCTGATATTTATCGTCTGCCAGTGCCTAATTTGTACAGAATGCCGGCAGGTATGACCGAAGAAGAATATTTAAATTTTTCTATTCAACAACTTGAAAATGCCCTCATTGCTCAAATTGATCCTGAAGCACTCGCAGCCATTATCATTGAACCCGTATTGGGGGAAGCTGGCTTTATTTCCGTACCTGCTGTTTTCCTTCAAAAAATCAGGGAAATTTGTACTCGAACAGGTGCCATTATGATTGCTGATGAGGTGCAGTGTGGTTCCGGCAGAACAGGCCGTTTTTGTGCCATAGAACATAGTGGTGTGGTACCCGATATGGTCGTTCTGGCAAAATCAATGGGCGCTGGTATGCCCATAAGTGCCACTATTGGCAGAGCGGATATCATGGATTCAATACATCTTGGGGGCGTTGGAGGTACTTATGGGGGAAGCCCGCTGGCTGCAGTGGCCGCCATTGAAGCAGTAAAAATTTTGTCCTCCGAAGAATTTTTAGCAAATGCGACACTCTTTGGTCAAAAAATGGCTACTATCCTTGAGCCATGGATACAAAAATATCCACATGTCGGCGATGTAAGAGGATTGGGTGCCATGCGTCTGGTTGAATTTGTTAAAGATAAGGAAACAAAGGAACCATACCCGGAACTTGCTTTACAAATAATAAAAGATGCCGTCGCTCATGGTATTATACTTATTCGTGCTGGACTTTACAGCAATTGTATTCGCCTGCTTCCCCCTGTGGTGATGACCGATGAACAGTTACAGGAAGGGTTGCAGGTTTTGGAAGATGCCATAGCGCGCGCTCACAAAAGTTAGATAAATAGATGAAATATGGCTTTTCACTTATTTTATAACGCTACCTTTTTTCATTTGGATGAATCTGATCTTACATCCGATGCTATCATTGTTGAAAATGAGCTGATCATGGCCTGTGGAGCATATGAAGATTTGGCGATTGCCTGGCCCCAAGCGAAGCAGATAAATTTAAAGGGAACTTTTGTTTTGCCAGGTTTTAATGACGCACATATTCATCTCTGGAAGGTAGGAAGTTTAATGTCACATATCGTCGATCTGAGGGGATTCAATTCAAAGGAAAAAGTACTTGACGCGCTAAAATCTGCAGGTGAAAAAAATCCTCACAGGGATGAATGGATCTTGGCCAGAGGATTTAATGAAGCCATGTGGGAGGTACCTTCCTTACCTGATATACGCGATTTAGATACTGTTTTTCCTGACAGACCCTGTCAAATTATGCGCACCTGTGCCCATATTGTTATTGTGAACAGCTTCACCTTAAAACGGGCGGGTATTGACAAAGACACTCCAGATCCGGAAGGAGGTATGATTGGTCATTTTGAAAATGGAGAACCTAATGGAATTCTTTACGAATCGGCCTTAAAGCTCATTTCTGTCTATATCCCTGAGATAACCGAAAAGCAATACAAAAGAATGATTCTGGATGCTCAGGGGGAATGTCTTGGAATGGGAATTACTTCCATTACAGATCCTGAAATTTATCAACCACAGCTTAAAGCCTATGAAGAGCTTGAAAAAGAAGGGTTGCTTAAAATCAGGATTAATTTATTTCCCGTACATCTTCCTGCTTTGACCCCCGTAAAACCTAAAATCTCAAAGGGTAAATGCGACCGGAAATTACAAATTGATACGGTGAAATTTTTTGCAGACGGAGGTCTCAGTGGACAAACAGCTGCCTTGTTTCGACCCTATTTAGGATCGGAAAATAATGGAATTCTCCGCATGGAGAGGGATTATTTTTTCAAACGCGCAAAGAAAACCCAGGAAAAAGGATGGAAAATAGCAACCCATGCAATAGGTGATGCTGCCATAGAACAGGTAATCTCCATTTATAAAGACTTGAAGAAGGAAGAAAATAATCAACTTTGTCACCGGATAGAACATTTGGGGCTTCCTCAGGAAAAGAACTTGCAAGATATGCAGGAACTGGGAATCATTGCGGTAAGTCAGCCAGCTTTTGTAAGAGAGTTAGGACCAAATTTCAGACAATATTTAGATGAGGAATACCAAAAAGGTATTTATCCTTATCAGAAAATTTTAAATAAAAAAGTTACCCTGGCTTTTTCCTCTGATGCACCTGTGGTTAAAGACTTTAGACCTTTAACAGGCATAAAAGATTCCATGGAACGTAAAGATTTAAATGGATTTATCCATAATAAAGACGAAAAAGTTTCTATGAAAAATGCTTTTTTGGCTTATACAAAAGGTGGAGCTATGGCAGATGGTCAGGTTGGAATAAAAGGGGAATTAGCCCCAGGATTTTTAGCAGATTTTATTGTTTTAGATAAAAATCCATTTTCGACCTCTCTGGACGATTGGGAAAATATTCAGGTATTAGAGGTTTTTATCGGAGGAGAGAGTGTCTTTAATAAAGAAAATAAAGAATTATGAAATGGTTCATTGGAGTGTTTTTATCGATAATCTTCTTTTCATGCGTTAAAAATAAGGAGGTTTCAAAAGTTGATTATTTTAGACAATCGGCGGAGTATGAATTAACTAAATCGATTTGGATGCAATGGCCAAACTATACGCATAAGTTCAATTCTCCAGTAGAACCTTTAATTATTTCTATGATAAAAGAAATAACCCCATTTGCTTCCGTTCAGTTAATGATAGCAAGGAAGGATTTGGAACAAGAGATTAGAGAGAAATTTAGAACGGCTAAAATCGATACCAATAAAATTACTTTCCAATTAATCGATTACAGTGAATTTTGGACAAGGGACATGGGACCAAGATTTACAATAAATAATAAAGGCGAAAAAAAGATAGTCGATTTTGGATTCAATACCTGGAGTTATCTGGATGAAAAGGATTCTCTGTCTGTTTTGGACGAAAAAGTAGATGAGAAAATAGCAAAAAGATTAAAATTATCTGTTTTGTCATCTGATTTAATTGTTGAGGGTGGCGACAATGAAATAAGCAGAGAAGGAATTTTAATGCTCACTGAAAGTGTTCAAAAAAAGAGAAATCCCCATTTATCATTAAAGGAAATTGAAAATAAATATCGGAATATGATTGGTGCCAGGTCGTTTATCTGGTTCAGAAAGGGGCTTAAAGATGATGATTACACCTTAAATGGGGCGATCAAAGGACTTAATGGCGAACCTTTATTTACTTGTTTAACCACAAATGGACATGTAGATGAATATGCTCGATTTGCGAATGACTCGACCATATTATTTGCAAAAGGAAATGAAAGAGCAGTTCATCCCGTTGAAAAAGAAACCAATACAAGAATGGGGATAAATGAAAAAATTCTAAGAAACAGCACAAGGCTAAATGGTCAGCCATTCAATATCATCTATTTACCTTTAGTTCCAGTAATCATTTCAAACATGAATCAGGAAGATGGGACCTATCAGGTTTTACAAAATTCAAAATTTGCAGATTCCTACCCCTATGGACTTCAAAACAGACCTGAAAAAATGATAGCAGCAGCCAGTTATTTAAATTTTGTTATTATAAATGAGTTGGTTTTGGTACCTCATTATGGTATTAAGGAAGATAATGAAGCGATGATAGCCTTCAAAAAGGCATTTCCCAATAAAAAAATTGTACCTCTTAATCCTATTTCGCTCAATTGGGGAGGAGGAGGCATGCATTGTATCACTCAAAATGAACCCTATTAGTAATGAAAAATGAAAAGATTAATGTAGCTTTAATTCAACTAGCCTGCAGTTTGGATGTAAAAGAAAATGAGGAAAAAACAATTATTCAAATAAAAAATGCAGCTAAGGCTGGTGCTCATATTATTTGTTTGCAGGAACTTTTTAATGCTATTTATTTTTGTCAGTATGTAGATGTTGAAAGCTATAAATTTGCACAGAAATATCCCAACCCGTCGGTTGAGAGACTTCAAATTTTAGCTAAATCATTGGGTATTGTATTGATTGTGCCTTTTTTTGAAGAAGCCATGCCAGGGGTATATTTTAACAGTGCAGTAATTTATGACGCAGATGGTTCAGCCCTTGGCATTTACAGAAAAAATCATATACCTGAAGGACCTCAATATTTAGAAAAGTATTATTTCACTCCGGGCAATTTGGGGTATCCTGTTTTCGATACAAAATATGGCAAAATAGGAATTGGTATCTGCTGGGACCAATGGTTTCCTGAAGTGGCGCGAATATTATCCCTACAAGGAGCCGAAATTTTGCTTTACCCCACAGCTATAGGCTCAGAACCTGACAGACCCGATTTTGATTCTTCTGAGCCATGGAGAACAATCATTCGGTCGCATGCCATTGCGAATAACGTATTTGTTGGTGCCGTCAATAGGGTAGGAAAAGAATCGGAGATGTCATTTTATGGTAAAAGTTTTGTAGCAAACCCTTATGGTGAAATTATCGCTGATGCAGGAGGACAAGATCAGATAATATTAGCCTCTTGTGATTTAACAGAAATACGAGCCTCCAGAGAGCTGCTCCAATTTTTTAGAGACCGAAGGGTAGATACCTATCAACCTTTATTAAATAAGATTAATGTGTGAGGATGGAGTATGGAAGGTTGATTTTGAAATGTTTTATAAAAATAACGGTGAAAATAATAATTTTAACACTTCTGGCTTTCAACTAATTTATTGGAAATCGAATAACATCTAAACAAAGCGGGTTGCAGACGATTAAATCTGCAACCCGCTCCAATAAATAGGTAGAAAATTTTAAGGATTCTGTACAATCAATTTATTTACATTCAATTCAGCTTGAGGAATTGGCCAGATATATTCTGATTGAGAAGGATTGACTGCCGCAACATTTGCTTTCCCAGGAATGGTTTGCAAAAGTCTCATTAAATCACGGGTTCTGAACCCTTCACCTAATAATTCAATGCGTCTTTCTGTAAGAATTTGATTTGCCAGAGCAGCACCATTTGCAAATTCAGCTTTTGTGTAAACCTTAGCTGCATCAGATCGGCCGTGAACCGCATTTAACAAAGCTACTGCATAATCATTTACACCTGAAGTACGTGCAATAGCTTCAGAAAGATTCAGTATAACCTCTGCATAGCGAATGACTGGCACGTAATCGAGGTGCTGAGGGCCTGTTGGGAATTTATTTAAATAAGGCTTATTACTAACATTTAAAACCCAGGCACGACGTTTGTCGGTAGTTGAAAAATCGGTTGTATTTCCGATGATACCTTTTGGATTTAGCGAAAAGTCCCCAATACCTCTTGGACCTGGATTGTAATAACTACCGAGGCCATTCTGAGTTCCAGGAAGATTTAACTCAGTCATAGGCATTGAAAAAATGCTTTCTGTTGTAGTATATGGGGTTCTGAAAGTATTGGTTACATCGGCCTGAAGTGTATTGGCAACGCCAGAGGTAGCTCTGAATGGTGCGGTAGTTGTAACAATTTTTCCAGCTTCAGTGATTACGTCCTGATAGCGACCCATTTCTAAGAAAACGCGAGTTTTAAGTGCTATGGCTGTGTTTTTATGTGCTCTGGTCGTATTCAGATAAGGAGTAGCATAATTAGCTGGAAGATTTTGTTCGGCAAAATTTAAATCGGAAAGAATCTGTGTATAAATCTCTGCCACAGTAGAACGAGCTAAATCGTTGTTAGCTGCCCCTTTCTCGGGTAGTAAACGTAAGGGTAAACCAGGTTTTGATCCATTTCCATCAGCAAAAGGACGTGCATAAATACTTAGCATACTGTGGTAACACAAAGCGCGTAGAAAACGAGCTTCGGCAAGGTAATTATTAGTTAAAGTCTCGTTATTTAGTACCGATTTATTTTTTTCCAACCCATCAATAAAAAGATTGGCACTGTTAATAGCATAATAAGCGGCATTCCACAAAGTATTTACCTCACCTGTTGAAGATACGATAGTATGAGTCCAGGTAGAAAATCCCGTGACACCATTGGTTGTTTCATTGAGAAATTCCTCTCCACGGATATCATGGTAGATTAAAAAACGTCCACCATAAAAAGAACCACTCTTCACCGCACTGTAGATACCTCTAACCTGTTGCAAAATTCTGTCAGGTGTGTTAAAAACCGAAGCCTCTGAGAAAGTCGTTAATGGGACTGGATCAAGAAGTTCTTCATTGCATGAGGTGTGAAACAGACTGGTAACGAAGAAACCTGCTACCAGTGCTTTTTTATAAAATTTTATATGCATTTTCATAATAATCAAATTTTAAGCAATTAGAAACCAACATTCAAGCCTATCAAAAAGGTACGTGCCATAGGTACAGAATTCCGATCTACGCCAGGCGCCTGATTGGAATTTCCATTGGTCGATACTTCTGGGTCTGTTCCAGAATAACCCGTCAGCAAAAAGGCATTATTGATATTGCCATAAATTCGCAAGCTGGAAATTTTGACTTTGCTTCCAAAAACTGAAGTCGGAATGGAATATCCAAGGGTAACGTTGCGTAAACGCATGAAATCACCTTTTTCAACATTTTCGGAAATTGGAATAGCAGATCCGTTTGAAATATTATCACCAAAAACAACCCGTGGAATGGTCCCTGATGTGTTAGATTCTGTCCAGCGATCTAATACATCCGTATGGCTATTCCAGAAGCGAGCATCTCTCAATCCGGCTTTTGTACCATTATAAATATAATTACCTCCAGAATATTGTAATTGGAAATTAAAATCGAAATTTCCATAACGTAAGGTATTATCCCAGGCACCAAACCATTTTGGAAGCGTTGGTCCATAAATCTTACCGTCTGTAGCTTGATTCACAGCAGCTGCAGTACGTCCATCAAGATAAGTCCAGCGTGATTGACCAGCAGCTACTACATGAGTGTATTGAACTTTTTCTCCTTTACTATTGATAAATATACGACGACCATTTGCAGGATTAACTCCCTGTGTTTCTACTACATAGAGACTTCCTACAGATTCACCCACACGGATAATATTAGAAGTTTCAAGACCACCTGTAGAAGCTAAGATATCTGCATTTCCAGCAGCAAGTGTTTTAACCTCATTTTCCATAAAGGTGAGATTGAAGTTACTGTTCCAGGAGAATTTTCCTTTACGAACAATGGTACCACTTAGTCCAAATTCCCAGCCTGTATTTAACATGGAACCAATATTGGTTGCAATGGAGTTGCCAGGTACTCCCTTTGAAGGAGATAAAGGAGCATTAAGTATAAGTCCGTTAATTAAGTTTTGGAAGTAGGTAATTTCACCTGTAATACGGTCATTAAAGAGACCGAAATTTAAACCAATATCTATTTTTTCACTCGTTTCCCAGGAAAGATCCGGGTTACCTGCCTGCGAAAATGCAAGGGTTGGGTCAGGTGCATAAAGTCCTGATCCATAAAGTCCTAAGGATGCAAAATCACCTATTCCGTTGTTATTGCCAACTTCACCGTAGCTACCTCTTAGTCGAAGATAGTTGATGATATTGCCAATGGATTCCTTCCAGAAGCTTTCTTCAGAAATAGACCAACCTGCAGATGCTCCCCAGAATACACCTCTCTTTTTGCCAGGAGCAAAAGCAGAGTATTCATCTTGTCTTAAATTCAAGGTTAGCAAATACTTTTTATTGAAATCATAATTCAAACGTCCGAAGTATGACAGCAGATAATTTTCGCCCTGGAAATTTCCTGAAGGTACGATGGTGGTAAAATTACCCTGGAAAGTAGTAAAGAATGGGTCTGCGATCACGGTTCTATTAGCTCCCCATCCATCAGACTTTGTGTATTGCTGCTCATTTCCCGCTAATAGGGAGAAATTATGTTTATCCGCTAATGTTAAATCGTATTGAAGCGAATTTTGCCAGTTCCATCGTTGTCTGTTTGAAAAATTATTGGTAGCCGAGCCGTTTGAACCAAATCCGTCTCCATGCAAAGGACTTGCGAAACTAATGCTTTCGGTCATGACATTATCAATACCATATTGCGTTTTTAAGTTAAGACCTTTTAACAGATTTAGATTAGCAAATACAGAAGCCTGAATCTGGCTTGCACCTGAGGTGAATGTGTTTAAATCGATGACAGGTACTGGGTTTACGAAACCTACTTG
>Ga0214917_10004754_pt1 | contig 14893 bp, 35 predicted proteins | sample LL_1208_BB_MetaG_FD_177983 | JGI IMG/M metagenome (GOLD analysis project Ga0214917, IMG submission 177983) | Freshwater microbial communities from Lake Lanier, Atlanta, Georgia, United States - LL_1208_BB | ecosystem: Environmental > Aquatic > Freshwater > Lake | place: USA: Georgia | collected... | reverse complement strand
TGGATTTGAAGGAGTAGCCTTAAAAAAGGCTTGGGCCATTGCTAAGACGGAGTCTAATGGACGCCCGATGGCATATAATGGCAACAGGAATACTGGAGACAGTTCCTACGGAATTTTTCAGATTAATATGTTGGGAAATCTCGGCATTGATCGTAAAGAGAAATTCGAATTAAAGTCAAACATATTATTGTTTGACCCAGTAATAAACGCAGAGATAACGTACTACATGACCCAAGGCGGAAACGACTGGAGTTCATGGCCTTCTTACAACAGTGGGAAGATGAAAGAGTGGTTAGGGAAGTTTCCTAGCTAATAGGAACGGAGAAGTCATTGAAGATACAAACAGTATCTAAATATTTGGCTTTAGCAGCAGAGGGCCTTGTGCAGAAAATGGATTGTCCATTATGCCAGGGCCTTCTGATGCCCAATCAGGATTTAAATGATATAATTTATTTATACTGCCTATCGTGCCAGTATAAAAACAATATAGGATTAGAGCAATATGACAGAATCGAACAAGCAGTCAAATTTGCCACAAGCAGAAAATAACGGACTGGCATTACAAATGTTTAAAGAAGCATGCTGTGAAAGTTGCTCATGTATGAGAGAATCAGAACCAATAAAAGAAACTGACGCAATGGGAAGAGAAAAGTTTTGGGAAGATCTAGGAAGACCAAATGAATGAAAACGAAAAACCACAAAATTTAGAAGATAACCTAGACATGGTAAATTACATCATGCTACATAGAATTTATGACCTATTAACAATTATTGCAAATAAACTGGTGGGACCAGAAGATACATCCAAACTTATTCAGTATCATGAACAAGGATATTTATTGGGTCCCACTCCAGCATTTACACCATCTGAAGAATCTCAAGAAAACTCTTGACTTAGAAAAATCATTATGTGATAATAATCATGCACTGGTTGTAGCATCCCACCACTTTTGCTCCCAGTGCTTACGCTTCGGCGTAGCAAAGCCCATTCGGATCCGCCTCTGAATGGGTTTTGTCATTGTTGGAGCCCAATATCAGATTTGAACTGATGACCCTCCGCTTACAAGGCGGATGCTCTACCACTGAGCTAATCGGGCTTGCGCTGGACCACCAGGGCTCGAACCTGGGACCTAGAAGTTAACAGCTTCCCGCTCTGCCGACTGAGCTATGGTCCAATTATGAAAGTATACTAAATATAGTGCGAAATGAAAAGTGCGCCCGAAAAAAGTGCGGCGGAAGTAGAAGAGACCCTTAATGTTTCACATGAAACAATAGAGGGCGAATTATCCTATTTACGAAGCTTTCTTTATTTTCCTGAAATGAGTCCTAATACGATGACAATTGCTACATACGATCTCACATTTAGCAATTTCTTCATCTATCTTCTTCTTGGACAGAGTAGGGATTAATTCCATTACATTTGCATGCTTTTTACCACGAACGTGGTCAAAGTCCATGACATAATATGGATATTTAATCCCACAGTCCAAACAAGGAGTCTTCTCCTTGAGCTCTCGTATATACTTGGCCAAATTCGCCTTCTGTTTGGCAATAGAGAGCTTTTCAGTCTTCATTGATACTTCTTGCCTATAACAAGGATCATATGGCTCTAGTATAGCAAAGAGAATTTTTTAGGTATCCCGCCTTTTTAAATTTTAACCATGTTCATACCATTTAGGAGTAGGACTTAAATATGCAATTGCTTTATTTAGTAGATCAATATCATCTCTGAATTGTCCTAATCCGATATTACAAGAATTGCAGAGCCAAGATCTAAATGCTCCTGTTTTCCAATCATGATCTAGATACCATTTTGGAGAATCCCCGCCACAAATTGGACATCTATAATTTTCATCTGGATATGGATTATCTATTTTTAGTCGACTAGTAATTTTTTGAGATATAGATTGACAAGGACGACATACAGATTTGTAATGAATTTTCTTTGTGCTTGTAACAGCAATAACCATTTCTTCAATAGGTTTATTTTCTTTACATACTCTACAAACTCTAAACCTTTGAGTCATTGTTTAGGGTTTCTGATAAATAGGAAATACATTATCCATAATGTAAATCCAAGGAATAAAATCACATCCATTGTTTCCGCCTTTATTTTATGACATAGATATCATATAGATATATATTGATATCTGGGAATTTAGATTTTAGCAAAGCCCCCCTACCCCCCATAGATTAAAAATCTATTTGAGATAGAGAAGCTGACATCTGGTATATTTGAGTATCAGTGTAAGCCCCCCACAAACCATGACAAGTATAACATTAAAGATTTTCTTGAGTCAAGACTTTGAACAAACTTTTTTATGATTGCTTAAAGTCATATATGCAAAGTCGGATCTAACATCTATCTCCGCCCCGCATTTATCACAAATTACGATCCGTTTAGCTGCCATGTGTGAATGATAGCATAAAAGATTCTAGTTGACTAGTATTTTAGATTTCTAAAAATGTTAATATATTTTTATTTTGTATGATCCACGATTTTAAAATGTCCGATTTGTCTAATTAGTGCGCCCATATGTGATTTAACTCACACAAAAAAGCGTGTGATGTGGCTCACAATGTCCTAATATGTCCGAATTGTCCCCTTGAAATTGTCGGTGGTGGTGTGTATAGTTAATACTATAAGAATTAAATAAAGGTTAATGAGCCTAGCAAATAAACCTAGCGATAGGGTGAGCCTAGCAAATAAGTAGCCTCCTAATAGAAAGGATAACACAATGTTATCAGAAAAAACTTTAGAAAAAATTAAATACGAATATCAACACGGCGGTGTTAAACAATACCACCCTGAAATTTCTATGAGTGAGCGTAAGGCACTCTTGAAATATCTCTTTAGCCTACCTACGCATAAAGATTGTGATTGTGAGGTGATTGCGTAATGAGTGCTAATCTCTATTCAATAGAAAGCCTACTTGTAGGTAAGACCTATCGTAGCCGCTCCGTTGTGGGCGAGATTGTATCTGCCGTTAAGCATCCTGAAGCCGTATGGTATGAGAACGCCGAAGCGTATCTTGTAGAAATACGCAAGGATAACGGCGGTTATACCTACCGCTCAGTAGCCGTAGCGTGTGAGTAGTATCACACCTACGCCCTAGCGTGTCGGCTTGATAATGTCGGTCAAGTCTGATAGTCTAACGACATAACAAAATAAAGAACTAACAAAACGAAAGAATAGGAAATAAATAAAATGAAAATCGAAACAGCAATTTGGAATGGTAAGAAAACTAGAGTATTGGCAGTCCCTTCATTCTCAACTTCAGATGAAGCCCTAGAGTTTCTAAAAGAAATTCAGAAACTAGATAAAGAGGCAACTCTTACAATTACCGCCGTTAGCCAATACAACTAAGAAAGGAAACTAGATAAATGATAAACGCCGTTCAAGTAATAAAATGCTCATCGTGCTATGGTGAGGGCTTGGTTTTCATCGGTGATGAAAATGACTTTCATATTGAACCCTGCGAATGTGTAAAGGAGAACGCATAATGTATGCTATGTCTTGGGAAATAAATAATCGTGATTACAAATACGAAAGTATTCAACACGGATATTCTGAAATAGATTTCTATGAAGATGAAGAAGATTTAGAAATTGAAGAGGTTTCTTTAGATGTCCTTATTGAAGATGGTTTTGATTTAGAGGAGGAGGTTTTCTAAATGTGGGAAGATAGTTTTCTAAATATCGCTTTTGATCGATTTGGTTTTTCAATAGATAGCGCATTATTTTATTTATCTATTTCGTGGGAATTGTTATTGGTTTCCGCCGTCGCTTTTATTGCGTATAAAATCGTAAAGCGAAATAGGCAAGTGTTCTAAATCACAAAAAATGTCGGCGTGTCGATTTGACAAATCGGCAGCTGGCCCGCACGTTCTTGCGGGCTTGTCAAGTTGAATTACGGCGTGTCGCAAAAAACTTCTGAAAATTCCTGTGATTTCCGTCACAAGCCCTAAAAATGTGATGTACTTCACAATCCCAAATGTCCGATTTGTACGCATACTCGTCAGTAGAATGTCAGTGGTCTATGTTAGGATACTAGTATCAAAATTAAATAAGGGGTAGAAAAAGTAAATAGGCGAAATCCCCGCCACTAGTAAAAAAAGAAAGGTGGTCTAAAATGACTACACTAAATAAAAACGAAATAATTGAATACTTAGTAGAAAATGATTTCTGCGTAACAGATAAAATCTGCGTATTCTGTTCATCTCTAACAGACGGGTGGAATAGTATCTGCTACTCTTGCCGTGATTATAAAGGTATGATGAGCCTGTATGACGCAGTAGCGTACTATGGTACAGACATACTACCTAACTAAAAACTAAATAAAAATCCTGTGAGCCTATCATAGCAAATAATCCGAAAGGTGAGCCTATGATAGCAAATAATCAGGTCAGCAAAAAGAAAATCTCTTGAAAGGAGAATTGTAAATGAGTATAGAAATCTTTAGACTAAATGAAAATGGTGCTGGCTGGGTATCATTAGAAAATGCTACTAATAGCGAATTGTTAGATTTAGAATTAGCAATAGTTACTAAAGCAGAAATGAAAATGCTTTGCTTTGTTTGTCATAAAGAAATTGCAAAAGGTAATGTTTGCGTAAATCATAAAAATATGAAAGGAGCAATTTATTTTGACTAAAGATATTTTTGGTTTTGATAAAGCAATTCAAATTGATCATCTAACAGATGAACAAATTGAAACTTTAAAAAAAATATTTGAAAATTATAAATAAATAATCGGCGTGTCAGCTTGACACGCCCGCACGAAGTATGGGGGCGATTTGCCCTTTAAGGGCATTATGTCCGATTTGCCAGATTCCTGCGACACGCCGAGAAATTTGTGAATTTTCTCACACAGTTTGAGCGTCTCATTATTTGAAATTACTCGCTAGTAATTTGAAAAATGTCAGTGGTTTTTGGTATCCTTACGGAGTAACAAATTAGAAAGGAAAACTAAATGAGAGGTTATTCAATACCCGATTTACTAGTAGACCAATACTATGCGCCTACTTCTCTCCGCCGTCGTTTCAATGGTGGAATTATAAACCATGCTGAAATTCGTGAAGATACTTACCCTGCTGAGGGTTGGTTAGATTTCGCAATTCGCTATCGCCCGACAGGCTCTATCAATGACGAATGGGCTACTGTCACAGTAAGGGTCGCCGACTACTAAATGTCGGTGGCTTCCGCTATAATCAGATTTCATAAACGAAAGGAAAACTAAATGAAACTAGATGAATTCAAGGCTCTTGTTATCGCAGAGCGTAAAGCACAACAGGCAGAAAACCTAAAGGCAATTTTGTCGGTGGTTTCTGCTACAATTCCAACAACAACAGAACGAAAGGAAAACTAAAAATGAAAACCACTAATGAACTAATTGACACAATTCTAAATTGTGAGGATTGCTTCGGCTATGGCGTAACAGGTTGGGTATCACCTGACGGAGATTATGATTTTGAGTATTGTAATTGTAACCCATACAAAATAATCATTGACTACGATAAAAGCGTAGTTGATACAGGAACACTATTTACCACACAGGAGGCTAAATAAAATGAAAAAAAATGTTTTGATTTCTTATGTCGTGGAGGCAGATAGCGATTTATCCGCTATCTTTGCTCTAAATAAATCACTTGCTAATTTGCCCGAAAGCGAATTAGTAAAATTTGACGCTTTTGATGTTTTGGAGGTTAGCGAATAATGATGACACGAAAAGACTATGTTGAAACCGCTAAAATTCTAAACTATGTTAGCGACAAAACACACCCTGCCGTTTTTTCTAAAATGGTTGTTGATTTCGCAGAAATGTTTGCGAAAGATAATCCGAGATTTGATGCGAATAGATTTTATTCCGCAGCAAATTACAAAATACCAAGTTTCAAAAGTTAGGAAATAAAATGAAATTACCTAATAAAGAAAGAATAAAAAAAGTTTTGGAGTTGCGCCGCAGTAATGCGGCAACTCCGATCCCTTCTAAAAAAATTTATTCACGAAAACGAAAACATAAAAATAAAACTAGTTGAAATTTCAACTAGCCCGCACAAGCTGTGGGGGCCCCATGTGTCTTACGTCACATGTGAGAAATCCCACAAAATTTGGATCGGCGTGTCGCTGAAAATGTCAGCGGCTTACGCTATAATTGCTGCGTATCCCAACGAAAGGAAATTAATATGGGTTTAGATATGTATCTCCACGCTAAGAAATATGTGGAAAAAGTAAATTGGCAGGCTCTACAAGATAATGATGAATTATCTTATGATAGCCCTGAAGCGGTATTCCCTAAGTGGAATGAAATTGTTGAAGTAGCAGATATGAAAGATGTTGCTACCGATATCTATGGTGTAAATGTAGAAGTAACTTGTGCTTATTGGCGTAAGTCTAATCAAATACATAAATGGTTTGTCGATAATGTACAAGGCGGTGAAGATGACTGCGGTGATTACTATGTATCCCATGAGAAACTAAGGGAATTGCGTGAAACCTGCCGTCAAGCCTTATTCGCTAAAGACCCTAGTTTGCTGCCGCCGCAGGCTGGCTTCTTCTTTGGCTCATATGATATCGATGAATGGTATTGGCAGGATATCAAGAATACTATCAAGAAACTTGACCGCCTGTTCAATTTGCCCGATTTCGACAAATTGTCCTTTTCATACACTTCTTCTTGGTAAATGTCGGTGGGCTCCGCTATAATGGAGCCCATAACGAAAGGAAAAATATGTGCGCTGTATGCTATGGTAATGCTCATGGGCTAAAGTCCTATTCTGTAATTCCGAATAATCTATGCGTTATTCACTATCAAGAATGGGCTGCCGAAAAAACTTATAACGATTTGGAAGGAACTCATGACTACTTCGAACTTGTCTAAACTAAAACGCTCTAACGATAGAAAGGTCGCTAATGCCGTCTCTAAAAATGGAAAAACCCCAACAATCGCTAACACTTTCGGATTACCCGCAGGAAAAGATTTTTCATGTCCTGGTGCAACGTCTATCTGTGAAACTGTTTGCTACGCTGGTAAACTTGAAAAAGTCTACAAGGGTGTAAAGGCTGTACTCTTACACAACTGGGAATTACTACGCAATGCAGATATCACAACAATGGTATCTCTTCTTGATGAAATGATAATCGAATTCAAGGCGGAATGCGATAAGAAAAATGCAGATAAACTATTCCGCATACACTGGGATGGCGATTTCTTTAATGATACCTACGCATATGCATGGAAGACTGTTATCAATCGTCATGCGGATGTTCAATTTTGGGTTTATACCCGTGTTTATTCTGCCGTACCTATTCTGCAAGATATTCCTAACCTATCTCTTTATTTCTCTACCGATGATGAAAATAAAGAAATTGCAGGTGCACTACGTGACTTACACGGTACACGCCTTGCATACTTAGGCAAAACGTTTGCAGTCACCGAAACCGTAATGAAAGAATTAACTGGTAAACCTGGCGCAAAATGTCCTGAAAATAATAAACAAATTCCGCTAATCTCAACTAATGGCTCTGCATGCGTGTCATGCGGTCTATGCGTTTACAATAAAGCAGACATTCGATTTTCTGCGAGTAAAAAATAATGCCTGCAAATATTTTTACTAATCAGATCGCAGAATATTTGGAGGTCCCTTTAAATGTTGCAGAATCAATTCAAGATGTAATTGATAAATATTTTTATTTAGATTGGTCCGAAGCTGATAAATTTGAAATGCATGCAACTTTTTTAGCTGCGTATCAATTTTATAAAAACGAGATCTAGGGCCCGCACACGTATGGGGGCATTTTGCTTGTTACGTCAAGTTACGACACACCCTGGATTTTGTGAGGTTTATCACAAAATAAATTCACGACACGCCGATAGCCAAATGGTAAATGTCGGTGGTTTCGGCTATAATTGCGCTATCAACAAACGAAAGGAAATAAATGCTAAACACAGATAACTGGGCTTCTTACCCGTTTTCCGTAGAGGGTGTAGATTTTGTATCTAAACTAGACCCACAAGGCTCTTTCTATCCACAAGTAGAACGCCTGCCTGCTGGAGTATTTACTGCTGAAAATACTCGTATGGTAACTGAACTTATCGGTAATCCTGCTCTCTTTACTCGTGAGGAATTAGAAAACGAGTTAGCAACTATCAATGCAGGCGCTTCACAGGCTATCGTAGCCTTAGCCTAAAAATGTCGGTGGGCTAGTGTATAATCTAGCCCACTAACAAACGAAAGGAAAAAATGTTATCAACCGCAACCGCTCTTATTCAGGCAACTGAAGAAAGTATTTTTGACGAGGAAGTAATGGGCTTTGCTCAGGCTTTCTGCCACCACGCTAAAGAATTGGATACTGAACAATTCGCTAAATCTATTTACACTTATTCTTGTATGCTTGCTTCTCTCGCAGTAGATAAGGCTATGAAAGTCTTGCTAAATGAGGAACAAATTGTAGAACTAATGAACGCTATTGACGAAATGGAAAAAATGAGAGATGAGGTAATGAAAGATGGGAAGTAATTTCGCAACCGAATTGGCAGAGTTAGACTTAGGTTTATCTCTAGAGGATAGTATTGCTATCCACTTATCCGCTAATCATTACCCACCCGTTCCACGATCAATGGTTCAACCTTGTATTGATGCTATTGATGCTTATCATGATGAGGACTATCAACGCCTTATTGACCTACCCGCTCCAATTACTTGGCGGGACAAATCTCAAGCACCCGCTTCCGCTATCGTAGAGGCTCACCACCTAGACGCATGGCTTCCGCAGTATGACTAAAATCACACTTTCCAACCCTACCGCTTGTCGGTGGGGTCTGGTAAAATACAACCCTAACAGAAAGGAAAAATAAATGGCAACAACGCTAGAAATCGGACAAACCTTTACAACTGAGAAATCAGGTGTAGTCGGTGTAATCAAGGCAGTAGATAATCACCCGTCAGGTGTAAATCGTGTGCTTCTTGATGTAAATGGAACAGAACGCTGGACAAGCGTATCTAACTAAATAAATGGCAGGGCTCACCGATAATGTCGGTGGGCTCTGCTACAATTCTCTCAACTACTAACGAAAGGAAAAAAATGAGTAGAGGTAAAGCGATAAATGTAAAAATCGCAACAACCAAAGTTATCAAGGCTTTGGAAAATAAGTTAGACCAAATCAAGAAAGATAAGGCTAACCAAAAAGTCAATGAGGAGAAGTTCTCAAAGGCACAAGAGAAGTATAACAAGGAAGTCGCTAAGATTGCTCTTGCTAACATCTCAAAGGCAGATGAATTGTCTGCTCACACTCGCTACAATGGAGAGATAAATGTATCTTTCTCAATTCCAAAAGGAACTATTGAACTTCCAAAAGAACCTGAAAAGGACTTTGAGAGTTTCCACGATTGGCAATACAAGGAAATGGTAGAGGAAATTGAGAACGCTATTCGTATTCTCAAGATGACCGATGAGGAAGTCGTATCTACTTCTACTTACAACGCTATCGCAAGATACTTGTAATAATGGCAGGGGGCTAGACAAAATCTAGCCCCCAATGCTATAATTTCTATCCCTACTAACAGAAAGCAACAAAATGGAATACAACTATTCGCTAACTATCTCCTATGACGGAGAACTAGTATCAACAACTCGTTCCGCAGATTTACTTGAAATTGTAAATGCGTGGAATAAATGCGTGGACTATGGCGATGCCAAAGAATACGCAACCTACAACCTATCAGACCCTAATGGGAAAATGTATACAAAAAACTTTTACAGAAATGGACAGGTATCAGGTAAATGAAAAATCGTTATCGTGTAGAAATCTTTGATGAAGTAAAATCAAATGACCTAACTATTTACTCAGATGAGGGCGTGAATAAAGAATATCTAACTGAACTTGTATTTTCTAATCTCCGTCGCTTTTCTGGTAATGTTCGTGCTTATGTTTTTGATAATCTAAAGAAAAAGAAAACAACAGCACTTTATTTACCGATGGAAGTTATTCCAAAGAAAACGGAACTAACAAAACTTCTCGGATAAAAAGCTTGGGGCGGGTTTGAACTGTGTAATCATCTAGATCCCCGCCCCATCTTCCCTAAAAGGCCCGCACAACTGTGGGGGGCGAACCCCTGTTACGTCAAGTCGACACGCCCCCTGGATCCTGTGACTTTCATCACAATGTCCGATTTGATAGCATATTGGAAATAACTATTTACAATGTCGGTGGGGTGGTGTATAATCGGATTACAACTAACTACTGAAAGGAAAAAAATGGCTCATAATCTTGAGACAAATGGCGACGAAGTCGCTTTCGCCTTGCGTGGAACTCCCGCTTGGCACAATCTAGCAAATAGAATCTTCTCACAAGAAGAAACCGTTTCTACACAACTAATGCTTGACGAAGCAAAACTATCTAATTGGAATGTTCGTCTTGCTCCTGTCACCGATTACATTCCACAAGATTGGAATGATAATTCTGGCGCACAATATGTTATTCGCAATAACCCATTCAATGGTGGAACTGATGTTCTCTCTGTTGTAGGTTCTCGCTATAAGGTTGTTCAGAATGAAGATTTATTCTCATTCGCAGACAATATCCTTGATGGCGATTCTCGTTGCGCTTGGGAATCTGCTGGTTCTCTAAAGCAAGGCAAAGTCGTATTCGGTTCTCTTACCGTTCCTCGTGAAATGGTATTAGACCCACAAGGTGCTAACGATAAGACTAAACTTTATCTTATCGTATGGACATCTCACGACGGCTCTGTTGCTGTTCAGGCAGCAATTACACCTGTTCGTGTAGTTTGCCAAAATACGCTAAATCTAGCAATGAAATCTGCTAAGCAATCTTTCAAGATTCGCCACACGCAGACCGCTGAGGGCAAGATTCAAATTGCTCGTGAGACTCTTGGTCTTACTCTTGGATATTTTGACGCTTTTGAAAAAGAGGCTCAAGAATTATTCAAGTCAGAAATTACCGATAAGCAATTCTATGATATTGTTCGCAAGGTTTATCCAAAACCTGCCGAAGATTCATCTAAGGTTGCTAAAACTAAGTGGGAAAATAAAGTTATCTTGCTTGATGACCTTTATTTCAACTCACCTACAAATGCCAATATCAAGGGAACAAAATGGGGTGCGTTCAATGCTCTAACTGAGCGTTTGGATTATTTCCGTTCCACTCGTGGCAAATCAGAATCTAAGTGGGCTTCTGCTTCAGGTTTTGACCCTGTTATTACCGCCGAGAAGAATAAAATTCTTCAGGTTGTAAAATCATTCTAATAAAATGATTCACGGCGGGGGAACTAAAAATTCCCCCGCTTTTTATTTGGTGCGTTAGAATAGTTTGGTTTAATTCGCTACCCTGTCACGGTAGAGATCACGGGTTCAAATCCCGTACGCATCGCAGCTAAATAAATATGAGATAGTAATCTCAGATAATGAGACGCCCCCACAGCTGAAGGCCATTTTTCATTGTTACGACAATTAAATTAATTCCCCGAAAAGCTGGACAAATGTCAGACCCTGCGTGTATAATAAACCCATTAACGAAAGGAATATAATGTCAAGAAAAAAAGGCTATATTGGCGAAGTTGTGAGCGGAAAACTATTAGCAGAACATGCTAAGAAAATTTACAACGCACAATATTTAGAAAATGAAATTGATAACAATATCGAAGTATCTGATTTGCTATTAATTAAGTTGACTAAGAAAGATGAAGTTTGGGGAGACAACATATATGCCCTTGTTTGTGATGAGGGAGTTGGCTGGGAACAAAGAGACCGTTCTTTAATTAATGTACCTACAAATATAGGTGCTATGGGTCTATATAATGGCTCAGTTAAAATGTCAGTAGGATTAGTTAAATCTTGCTTAACTGGTGAGACTGCTGATATTGCTGATTTTGTTAGAACTTTTGGTTCCCGCCTTGATAACAATGTTTGGCTTTGGCAAGACCTAATGGTGGAGCCAGTCAATGTCTGAGACCTGGACTAAAAATACATATGTTTGTGATCCTGATGAATGTGATACTTTAATCGAGGTTACAACTAATGATAAGTTTGGGTTTCCTTCTGGGAGTGTGAGGAACATCACATGCCCGTGTGGCCGAACTCCTGTACTGGTGTCAGTCCTAGATGCTACAATACCACCTATGAACGAAAGGAATAATATGGAAACAACTACAGAGGTCCCAACGACCTACAACGCTAATGTGCTTGTCACATATAAGGATATCATTGACGGTGTCCCTACATATCCAACAATTAAGGTTAATGACCTTGAGTGGAAGTTGGAGCGAATCAAAGGCTTAGAGAAGCAACTCTCTATGTCTAACTCACAAATTAGCAGAATTCTAGAAAACTTAACTGTCGACGGTTGGTATAATCCAAATATCGAAAAGTCAGAAGTTCTCGAACAACTCTGCGAAATTCTCGACCACGAGCCGAAGCAAGAAATCAGAATCACAGGAACTATAACCTTTGATTTGCGCTATGATTGTCCACTAGAAGAGGTCGAAGACTTCGATGCTCGTTACTTCCTGCAAGATAATTTATCTGTTGATGCATACCATGGCGACATTGTGATTGACTCATATGAAGTCGAAGATGCAGAAGTGGATTGGCGATAATGTATTTTGAGTTAACTGCTCCTGATAGGCTATCCATGGAGATGGCCTATTGGGAAGCCCAAGTAATTGGGTTAGACCCACATGCATTATCACCATTGACATTCAACATTGGAACTGGTAGCATTGAGAAAGTAAGTCGCATTCGTGATAAGTTTAATCTAACGGAAACTTATGTCTCAGACTACGAGCCGACAGGATATACAGGGAGATAAATATGGATTACCAAGATGGATTCGAGGACGGAGTTAAATTCGCTCGTGAAGTAATTATAAATAACATTAGGCTATGGGCGGAAACATCTGAGGACGGGCAAGTAATGGACGATATTGCTGACCGCCTTGAATTCGGAAAGGTAGACTATGACCTCTGAGGATCTAAATAAATGGATTGGCTGCGACCAATGTGGTTCAGCTCAAGCTTTATATTTAGTTAAATTAATGGACGGGGAATTAGCATTCTGCGGACATCATTTTAATTTAAATAAAGAGGCCCTTGACAAAGTGGCCTATGAAATTATACAATTGAATAAGACAGAAGAAGTACCACAACTAACCGAGGAAAGGATATAACGTGGGAGATAGAGCAAACTTCGGATTTGTACAACCGAATGGAGAAACAATTGTACTGTATGGACACTGGGCTGGATATCAGATGTTGGGCCGCCTGGCCGACGCTGTAATCGCAGCACGTCCACGCTGGAATGACCCTGCATATGCTACACGCATTGCTATCAGTCAATTAATTAAGGATGACTGGAATTCAGAAACTGGATGGGGCCTGCACGTAAATGAAATCTCAGACAACGAGCACAAGATTGCTATCGTCGACTGGAATCAGCAAACGTTTAGTCTTCACGAGGAAGATAGTCACAGTAACATGGATAACAAAATCCGTGGCATGAAGAACGAGGCATTATTCACAATGGACCTTTCGACATTTTGTGAGAAGTACGCCTTGGACGGATTGCTAGTCAACTAATATGATATAATAAGAGTAGGCCAGGTATGGTCTACTCTTATCGTAGGGTGCGGCTAATTAGGTATTTACCAAGTCGCTAAGTAAAGCAGGTTTACTTAATTCCTTTCGTTTGACTAGCAGCCCTATTTGTTAGGTCCCCGCAATTACTAAGGTAAAAGCGGGGATCTTCTTTTTGGCCCACAAAAGATAGAGGGTAGCATATCTCTTTTACGTATGTCAATATAATTTCCCGAAATTCTCACAATATGGTCAGCTTTGGCATGTGATCCATGCCATATAGACAAATGTCAGTGGTAAGTTATATAATTGGGTCATATCAACGAAAGGATATGAATATGCCAAATTGGTGTTTTAATACTTTGACCATACAAGGGCCAAAGCAAGAAATTGATTATATCAAAGATAGACTGAATAAGCCATTCTCTGTATTACATGATTCTTGGAATATGGATACTAGGGAAATGGAAGTAAAGGAAACTCATTATTCCGCCCCTGTCTTTGCATTCTGGAATATCCACTCTCCACTTGAAGAGGGTATTACCATGGAAGAATATGTTCAGCAACCTAGTCGTCTAGGAATTGACCCACAAGACCCTGAATGGTTTGCTAAAGAAGTAGCACATGCCAAAACTCAAAAGGATTGGTATAACTGGAATACATCTAATTGGGGAACCAAATGGGATGTTGCTGTTCGTGATGATGATAAATATCCTGATACTAGATTAGAGGAATATAAATCAGAGGGTGAAGATAATTGGTTAGTTTATGTATATCAAACTGCTTGGTCTCCTGCCGTCTCTGTATTAGTTACTTTATCTAATCTTATTCCTAACTGCCTGCTTACCCTTAACTTTGAGGAAGAAACAGGTTGGGGTGGGGAATATGAAATTCTCCGTGGCAAAGTAACAGAACTAATGGATTGGGAAAACCGTTGTAGAGATTGTGATGAATTAAATACAATGGAATACTGTGAGAATGACTGCGGTGAGATATGTTCATCTTGTAATTATATGGGTGAGGCAGACCTAGAGATTGCCAAAGAATGTCAGACCCATAAGATATACTTGGATTCCGAGCACGTCCCTGATTATAGAATGGAGCAAGTAAATGGGTAATATGCCTGATGTATCCTTTATGGATAATGAAAACCAAATGGTTATTGACGCAACCTTATCTGAAATTGCAGATGAATTACTAGATAATTGGATGCAATCTAATTTAGATGAGGGTATCTTATATGCAGATTGGCAAATTGCTAGTCGATGTGATTCTAATTATTTAAAGCGTAGATATAATGAACATT
>Ga0214917_10004753_pt1 | contig 14895 bp, 15 predicted proteins | sample LL_1208_BB_MetaG_FD_177983 | JGI IMG/M metagenome (GOLD analysis project Ga0214917, IMG submission 177983) | Freshwater microbial communities from Lake Lanier, Atlanta, Georgia, United States - LL_1208_BB | ecosystem: Environmental > Aquatic > Freshwater > Lake | place: USA: Georgia | collected... | reverse complement strand
CGGAATCTTTCTTACTATCTGAAGAAGTCTAGTGTTCGAGTCCCATTCGAAGCTACTAACAAGTCTCTGGATTGTTGGAGTGGTTGTACAATCGCCTTCTCGAAGGATCAATGCCTTCGAAACTCTATCTCGCAAACCGCCTTCCAAAACCGCGTATACAGCCTCAATTGTGAGAGAGATTTCATTGTTTTCAATATTTAAAACATTTATCACTGTCTCATGGTTCGACCAAGTGCCACCGTTCGATATCAAATGAAAAAAATTTGCTTCGGAATCACTCAACAGAATTGATTCAGAGTTTTTCTCATAACTCTCTTGGACCCTGCCATATTCGTCCTCAAGGCGAACAAGATCCATAGGGTCACTCGGGTTCTCAAATTCGAGAACTACAAGGTTATCCGTCCCTTTGTTTGAAATTTGATGAAACAACCCATTTCTGACCATGAATGAAGTGCCAGAACTAAATTCGATACTATCTTTTAAGAATCTTATAACTCCAACTCCAGAAATTGCTGTGAGTGAGGTTGTTTTTCGAGGGTGGCAGTGTAGCGAGGTTTGTTCTCCTGGACTGATGCTCAAATAAGTTAAAGTCAAACTTGGACTCAAATCGGCTCGAAACTCATACCCCCATGGTTTCTTCACTCGATTTAAATTTCCAATTGACAATTGCATGCCTCGCTTTCTTTAGTCAATCTTGGGGCCTTTGAGGAATATAACACAAAAATCAGTGCATTGCTGTGTACCAGATTCGAAAAAGTTTCATTTGAGATTAGTCAGTATCTTGCCAAGTTCAAATATTCGGGATTCTTGCAAGTCTGGATAATTTCCAATATACCATGCAAAATGATGAATATGATCTGCGACTTTCAGTGTTTCAGGCTTTGGTAATCCTTGCATATTTCTCAAATACGGTTGACGTAGTTGATTTCCTCCACCCGACAAACCTCTTCTGAATTCGATTCCAGAATCCGTCAGCGTTTTCTCTACTTTATTTCGCATATCAAAATCTGGCTTCCTAAGTACTAAAGTAAATGCATAATTTGAACTTCCATCTATTTCAAAATTCGTCTGGAACATCTTAGAGTCTAGGACCGAAATAAAGAGCTTTAGATTTCGTGTTCTTGCCGAGTTATTCTCATCCAATCTTTTCAATTGTTCCAAACCAAGAATCGCATTTAACTCTGTACTTCGCATATTATGACTAGGGTAAGCAAAAATGAAGTCCGGATTTAGGTCTGGATATCTCACTTTATATTCACTTTTCGTTTCTTCATTTAAACTTTCTCTGACCATACCATGTGACCGCATGATTCTAATCATGTCGTAGAGATCTTCGTCGTCAGTCGAAACCATTCCTCCTTCGATAGTTGTCATGTGATGCGCATAATAAAATGAAAAGTTCGACGCCCAACCAAAAGTTCCAACTTTTTTATCCTTATGAACTGCGCCGTGCGACTCACATACATCTTCAATTAATGGGATTCCTTTACCTTTCAATCCATCAATTAGTTCATCGGTTAAGCCATTAAAGCCCAAGACGTGAGTCAAGAAGACTGCACGAGTTTTGGGCGTAATCGCATCTAGAACTTCTTTCGTATCTAGCGCCAATGTCCTTGGATTAATGTCTACGAAAACTGGTTTCAACCCTGCGCGAATTACTGAAGAAACGTCTGAAACCCATGTAAGCGGTGGGACGATAACTTCACCGCTACCCTTTATTTCTCTCAGGGCCATCATTGTCAAGTCGTTAGCGGAAGACCCTGAGTTTACCATCACAGAATACTTCACTCCAAGCCATTTGCTCCACTCTCTTTCAAAATGTTGCACTTGCGGTCCATGCGTCAACTTCGGATCTGGTAATCTCAAATACTCAATCATCTTATCTAAATCTGAACGAGTTATATTATTTTGCATTAGTGGCCATGTAATTTCATTCATTTTGGAGTTTTTCCATTCTTGAAGAATGTCTAATGTTTGACAACGGTTGACTCGCTTTCTTGTTTGGATTCAATTTAATACACAACCCGAACCTTCAAATGAAATTCGAACTGGTACATGTGTTCCAAACTTAAACTTCTCTAGAAACTCCTCTCGTGAGCCCTTTTTGACCCAAAACATGCAAAATCCTCCACCGCCAGCCCCTAACACTTTCCCACCTAAAGCTCCTGAGCGTCTTGACTTCAACCAAATATCTTCAAGTTTAGGTGTTATTGAGTTAGAATTCATCGCTTTCTTCAAACTCCAACTCTCAACGAGCATTTCTCCAATTTCATCTAAATTTGACTGGCCAATCAGAATTTCTCGACAAATCCGAGCTAATTCGATGGTTCTCTCCATGGTCCTAGATTTTTTTTTCAAGTCAACCAAGAGGTTTGCTTGAACATCAGAACTAGATCTCGGTACACCTGTATAAATTAAAACTATGCGATCTTCGATTTCCGCAATTCTGGAATCGCTCAACTTAATCTGCTCATAAGTCCAATCCTCGTGACCGCCAAATCTCAAATAATTCATGCCACCTATGGCACAGGCAATTTGATCTTGCGAGCCGACATTTTCCTTGAGCTCAATTTGCTCCAGGTGGATTGCTTCGTTTGCAAGCTCAACACTTGAAAGATGTTTGCCTTGCAGCAACGAGAGCGAATGTATAAGACCGACAGCAAACGCTGACGATGAACCGACGCCGCTTCTGGCGGGTAAATCGCCATGGTGGTGAATTTCAACACTGAGCTCTGGGCAATATTTGTTGAGAGCGCCCTTAACAGCCGGATGCTCAATTTCATCGATTGTTTTTGTGGTCTCGACCTTGGAATACGCAATTCTGAATCTGTGTTCAAAGAATGGCGGAAGAATCCTTGTAGTCAAATAGCAAAATTTGTCGATGGCGAAGGATACGACTTCACCACCATTCTTGCGATACCAAGCCGGGTGATCCGTTCCCCCGCCGAACAAAGATATTCGATACGGAGTCTTCGTGATAATCATTTCAACTAGACGTTCGTAAACGGTTTATGATTGAACATTATTAGGCCTTTTACAAGTTCCTCTAAACCACTTTTGAGCGAAACTGTCGGTCGAAATCCTAAACCCTCGATTTTCTCGTTCGAAACTATATAGTTTCGTTGATCAGGATCTTTTCCTAAAGCAGCTTCTAGGAAAGTGAAGGAAGGCACGATTGACTGAATTTCCTGACATAATTCTAATTTTGAAATATTCGCTTCTGATAAACCTACGTTAAAAATCTCTCCTCGAAAATTCATATCATCTTTCAGAGCCAAATTGAAAGCCTGCACCACGTCTAGTACATGAATGTAATTTCTCTTAAAGTGACCCTCAAATATCACAATGAAACCATCCGTGATTGCCCGAAAAGCAAAATTATTGACCAAGAGATCTAATCGCATGCGTGTAGACATGCCAAATACAGTTGCCAATCTAAAACTTGTTGCTCCAGGATGCTCCATTAGCGCCTCTTCGACAATTACCTTATCTCGCGCATATAGTGACAAGGGATTTAAGGGCGAGTTTTCATCACAAAAATTATCCTTATTTCCACTCCCGTATGCACTATTTGTTGTTGGCATTAACACACGTTGGCTCGTACTCAAGAGTTTCAATAACTCGAGAATTGATTCCTTATTTATGGACTGCGAGGCAAATGGATCTCTATCGCAGGCTGGTGCCCCAACAATGGCTGCAAGCGGAATTACAACGTCGGCTTTCGCAAGGAGTCCTTTCATCAAATACTGATCTCGAACGTCTCCATGAATCAAGGTGAAGTTCTTATCGCGAATAGAGGATGTCAGACTGGTCTGTTTGTACATGAAATTGTCAACGACTGTAACTTCGTGCCCCTGAGAAAGTAAGTCGGGAACTAGTACAGAGCCTATGTATCCCGCACCGCCAGTGACCAAAATCTTCATGCCTTGGCATCCTTCCTAAACAATCTATCTTCGACGAGTTCTGCTACGACATGATAAGCCAAAAGGTGACACTCTTGAATGTGTTGTGTGCTGTTCGAAGGAACTTCTATTGAAATTTCAGCTAGAGAACCAATCCGAGTACTTTCCTTACTAAAAACAATACTTCTCAAAAATAGTGCGTTTGCAATTTTGACAGCATTAATACAATTTTCTGATTCTCCGCTTGTGGTTAATGCAATCAAGACATCACCAGGATTTCCATAAGCAGCAACTTGTCTAGAAAAGACATTATTGTAATCAAAATCATTTGCAATAGAAGTCAAAATTGAAGTATCTGTCGTCAGAGCTAATGCTGGTAATGCCTTTCGATCTAGATCTCGCGAGAAAGCATTCACAAATTCCGCTGCAAAGTGTTGCGAATCTGCTGCGCTACCACCGTTTCCACAAATCAAAATTTTGTTTCCATTTTCAAAAGCTTCGGCAATACATATTGAAGCTTCTTTGATCGCATTTTTTGACCTCTTTTCGAACTGAGGTATTAGGTCCACCAGCTCCTGAAAACGACTTGAAATTTCCGCCACTTAGGAACCTACTTTCATACTTTTCCTTATAATCCAATCGGCTGCGTCTTTCAACGACACTGCATCATAGTCTACGTTGAGGCTTTTCTGGGAATTAGCACCAACTTGTACTGTTGAGCATCCTAGGGCGCGTCCAAAAATCATATCGCTCTCGTTATCACCAACCATGAAACTCTGTTCTGGATTCAACTGAATTTCACGTACTGCACGTAAGCCCATAGCTAATTGAGGCTTTCGACAATCACATCCTTCTTCTGGAAGATGTGGACATATGTAAATGAAATCAAAAGCAACATCAAATGCCTTTAGATGTTGTTCTATTGATGTATTGATTCTCTCTACTTCTTGTAAGGTTCCAAGTCCTCTACCGATTACAGATTGATTGGTTATGATTCCGAGTTTGAAACCAGCCGCCGTGAGTGATTGAAGTGCAGGGCCTAGATCTGTTTTAAATTTGACTAGCTGCAGATTTACCAAATGGTGAACATGGTCAATCAAAGTCCCATCCCTATCAAAAATCACATAGGCGCCTGTGTGAAACGAATGGTGGCTTTGTGTCATTAATCCAAGTTACCGTCTGAGCGCATGTACTTCTTAACTACCCATCTTCCGAAGGGAATTGCACTCGTCCATCCTGGTGATACGGCATTGAGTACATGCACAGAATTTAGATGTTGTCTGACAACGAAATCCTGCTCAAGCTTCCCGGAGTCAAGGTGCACCAGCTGAGAGCGGATTCCAGATGGCTTTTTATCCCATCGACGAATATGCGCGGCCGAGGGAACAAGCTTCGCCGCTTCCTCAACTAACTTTGATGGAAAAATCTTCGGCCATTCCGATTTCAGCATTGAATTAAAGTTGTGAACTTCACCTTTTACTAATGCTGCAGAAGCCTTCAACGCCTGAAAGACGTCCGCGCTCGACCAACCTGTCCAAGTTGTGTATTGCTCACGACCGAGAATCGGAATTGCCGTAGGTCCAATCTTTACCAATCCATTCGAAGTTATAGTGAAATGCGTGCCAAGAAACGGGTTGATCGGATGTGGAACTGGATAGACAAGTCTAGAAAGCGCCAATTGACTCTGAGTAGTAAAGCGATATACACCCATAAAAGGAAGCATCGCATAATCCACGCCTACACCAATTTCGCGCGAAACACGATCAGCTTGAGCTCCGGCAGCATTAACAATCAATTTGCAATCGTATCTATTGCGAGAGTCGTGTACTTGATTACCCGAAACTCTGAGCTTCACTTCTTCTTCCACTCGGATTCTCCCTCCAAGACTCTCAAATTTCCTGCGAAGTGAGTCAAGAATTAACGATTGATCAGCAACGGCCGTTTTCGGTGACCACAAAAACCTGTTTTTCGTAATTGCCAATGGTTCATATGTTCGCAAATACTTTTCTGGTAACAACTCTAGTTCAACTCCATTTTTCAGACCGCGCTCTAACAGTACTTCTAATCTAGAATCTTCTTCTTCGCTCTGAGTTACGACTACCTTGCCAACTTCTTCGACTGGAACGCCGTATTCTTTGGCAATTAATCGCATCTCTGAATTCCCGTCCCGGCAAAACTTTGCTTTTAAAGAATCTGGAGAATAATAGAACCCAGCATGTAAAACACCTGAATTTCTCCCGCTGGCATGTTTCCCAATTTGATCTTCCTTTTCAACAATAAAAACTTTTTTTCCTTCATGAGCTTCTAAATAGGCTATTCCAATGGAGATTCCAATCACGCCCGCTCCAAGTATTAGCACGTCACACTTAACACGATTTGTACTCATAAGCAAAGCCTAACTTGGTTATGTGATTTTGCTTGAAAGGGCCAACGCGAGTACTATAAATAAATGCCCAAGTTTTTGGTGGTTGCAGCCTTACGATCAGAGTTTTTCTCAACAAATAAACTAATCAGGGAAATTCATTACACGGGTGTAGGGAAGGTTAACTCATCACGTGCCGTTACAGAACTTATCTTGTTAAACAAGCCTGATTTGATAGTGAATCTCGGGTCTGCGGGTTGTCTCCGACAAGAACTTTTAGGTGATGTATTTGGTGTTGAACAAGTAATTGAAAGAGACATGATGGCGGAACCTTTGGCACCACGCGGGACTGTGCCATTCGATTTTGAAGATTCTGTGTTTAAATCCGATTTTGGAACTGTCAAATGCGCCACAGGCGATTCATTCGTCACATCGAGCGATCCTTGGTTAACTAACCATAAAGTCGATTTGGTGGATATGGAACTTTTTGCAATTGCAAAAGTTGCTCATTTTTACGGTGTTAATTGGAGATCAATTAAATATGCGAGCGACCTCGCAAACGAGGATGCTTCCAGAGATTGGAATTCTTCTCTCGAAGATTGCAGCCGAAAGATAAACGAGATTGTCGAACAAGCCTTGTTAGGTTAAACTTCATAGTAGGCGTTGCTAATCCGCAAGGACCTAATCCTCGATTCTCCTTTGATTGAATCTAGTCAAGTTCTAATTTTGTCTATAAACGACTTGAGTTGGAAGATACCGGAGCGTATTGATGTCTTCAGATTCTTCGGGATCAATGCTTTTAAATACTCAAATGACCTTGTAATTGCCCGCGCAATACCCTGAAAGTAAATCTTGAGTACGATACTTGGCGATATCGTCAAAACTTGAATTTCCTTTCCATCAGGATTCAAAAAACTTTTTTTTCTTGTTAAAAGAAATCTTCGTCTCTCGCGTCTCATTCTCAATCGATATCTCTTGTGAAAACTCTTCATAGCTCCGCTATCAGTCAGAATCGCGCCTGATTGACCTTGATGGTAACGTCCAAAGTTAGCTACTGTGGGAATGTGGCTTGAAAGATATCCGATTTCATGAAATCGAGCTGTAAATTCTAAAAACGCTTCAACAGGATTCCGCTCAAATTCATTTTGTGTAATTAAGCATCTTCTAAATACATCTCTACGACATACAAAGTTACCCTCAGGAAAATAGAAACCGTTCGATAGCCATTGAAAATACATTTCAGAGAGTATTGGGGTCTCTTTATGCAAATATTGTTCGTACGAAATCTTCCCCAACACGCCATCTTCTGTCATGTATTGAGGGAAGCCCCACACAAGCGAAACGTTTGGATTCTTGCGCAAGTAATCTGTAGCCTCGAATAACCAATTCTCATTTATGTAGCCATCTGAGATGCAGCATTGAGCAACATAGGGAGAATCTGATTCATTAAGTGCAAGATTGAGACCATCCACAAATCCTTTGTCTTTTAAGGAGACCAATCGGGCGTGCGGAAAACGTGATATCAACTGAACACTTTTGTCTAAACTTCCACCATCTGCAACTAAAATTTCTAACTCTATTTTTTTCTGCTTTTCAATTGATGAAAGTGTGTCGCTCACAAAGTGTTCGAGGTTCTTTGATGTAACCAGAATGGAGATTAGTAGATTTCTATCGACAGGTTCATTAAACTCTTCTCGCAATTCAACAGATTCAATTCCTTCGTGGGGGGAATTCATCAAGCTTATTAACTCATCAAAACGGCACTCACGATTTTCGATTCCTAATTCTTGATATGTTCTTGCAAAAGCGTCATGAACTTGAATCAGTGCGCTCTTTACAAGCGTTTTCTGTCTTCTCGTGATTACATCATCGCAGAATACCAATTGAGAAGTTTCATTTTGATTTGGGGAAAAGACAAAATCATTAAACGAACAATCTAGCTTAGTTGAAATTGAATTTAAAAAGGAAATCAACTGTTTGACGCTTCTTCCAACTCTGTTTTGATTGACATAATCTGTCTTCAGCCATTCCAGCTTGGCGATAGTGTGACTAAGAAAGCCTTCAAACGAAAAAGCAAAGAAGAAGTTGAGTTCCGAAGCCTTAAAAGTCAAACGCGCAATTAGGCATGATTCTAGATAGAAGTCAAGCTGGTGATTCAGATATTTAAGTACCTCTCTTGATGCTTTAATCTCGTCAGAAATCTTGAGATTCTTATATTCGCCGATTGGTCGAGGCCGATCTCGATAAAAAAAGAGCGGCAGATCTATAAATCTGCAGCTCATATTTTGTGAAAAAAATTTCATGAAGAACAAATTGTCCATATCAGCCCCAAGAGAATCAAATTTCTTAAGCGGCAAGACTCGCTCTAATGATGAACATTTATAGAGTCCAAATATCTTCGGCAATGGGTCACGTGCTAAAAAATATCGCGTAAACTTCTCAATTGCAGAAGCACTAGTGTCATAAACGTTTTCATTTGTCTGTTTAGTCATTTCTCGGATAGGCTTGTCATTCAAATCAATCAAAACTGCGTTTGTAAAGTAGCAATCAGCGCTACGATCAAATTCGTAAGCTCTAACGACAGTTTCAAGGAAGTACGGGTCCCATTTATCATCATCATTTGCGAAGGCGATTAATTGTCCGCTAGCAAATTTTAGCAATTTCCCGAGAGCTTCCTCGGTATTTGTTAATTCATTGTCTTTATATACCCTTATTCTGCTGTCCTCTTCTCCGTAAGCAAGACAAATTTCATAGGTTTGATCTCGGGACATATTATCCAGAATGATTAATTCAAAATCCTGAAAAGTCTGATTTAGAATAGTTTCGATGGCATCCTTTAACAAAATTCGATGCGTAAAATCGATTAGCCGAGTTTCAGAGTTAAATACAGGCATCAAAACTGAAATAAGCGGATTTTTCATCTCATTTTCCATTCGAAACAAACAGAAATTTCAATAAACGATTCCCCAAACTAATGCAAGATTTCTCAATTATTGAATAATCATATTTACCAATAAAGTATAGGGCGAAAAAAATAATAGGTGCAGCGATGAACATTCTTATTTCGACATATGTCAGATCCTGTGTTATCAGATTTAATAATTTCGCGGATTTTGCCAAAATTAAAAGGTGATATAGATATATTGTAAAAGCGTATTTTCCAAAACTTTCTATAAAACTTCGAATTCTGGATGCTATCTTCCCAAGTGCCCGTGAAGGTTTAGATATGTAGGAATAAATCAAAAGCATTAGCAATAAGACCTGAAAAATTGGGTTTTGATTTGTGATGATGGTTGCCAAAAGAACTGTGAATATGAAAATATTAAGTGTTGTTGGGGAGCGAAGCAAAATCTTTTCTTCCAAGAGACTATGAATAAGAAGACCCAACATAAAGCAATAAAGGTTAGATAACGGAAATAGACCTATAAAGGAATTTGTATCTTTAACTCGGAAAATCTCCTGTGCAAACTCGAGCCACAATATCCTGGTCAAGATCATTATGCAGGTAAAAATGACCAATAAGCTTCTATGGCGAACTAACGGATAAACAAAGGGGAACACCAAATAGAAAATCAATTCAACAAAAAGGGACCAAGATCCTCCTACCACCTCAGGATTATTAGCATTCTGTCGAAGCCACCCAAAAGCAAAAGTAAGATTTTGCGGAATATATTGGGTCTTATCTTCGATAATCGCATGGATTATTACTGCAATAAACCACACTGGATAGATGCGAAAGATTCTTCTAATGAAATAGGATATCTTCTGTTTGGCAATTTGTTTAGAATATGACCGACAAAGACCAAACGCACTCAAGATAAAAAATACTTGGACACCGCGACTGCCGAAATCTAAAATATTTTTGCTGTAAGAGATTAGGTATTGCGAAGTTGGATTTCCATTTCCCAGGATTTGGGAGAGATGAATTGAGACCACCATCAGAACTGCAATTCCTCTCAGAAAGTCCAATTTCTGAGAATATGCAGGGCGTACTTCCACAGTTTGAATGTTACACTGGTTAATTGATTCGCTGACAAACTATGGACTAAGGGGTCCGCTCTTGGAATATTCGGGTACGCCTAGTAGTTCTGTCCTTGGACTCAATCGCAAGCATTGGCGTAGATTCCATTTACAGGATCATGAGAATTTTCGACACATTCTGGTCAGAGAATTCTTACTTCAAGCGAAAACATCTGGTCACTGTTCGCGGGTCTTGGATATCGGATCGGGATCTCAACCATATCGAAAATTCATTGAAGATCTTGGAATGAAATATGTATCTCATGATTTTTCTGAATACACAGCTGAACTTCATAATGGATTTTTTGGCTTGCACAATTCAGAATCTTCGGAAAAGAAGCCTCAGATAGTTTGTGACGCATTGGATATCCCATTAACAGAGAAATATGACTTGATTCTTTGCACCGAGGTTCTAGAACACGTACCAAATCCTGTCGCACTCCTTGAACATGCATTCGCACTATCAAGTACTCACGGTTATTTGCTATTTACTGTGCCGGGAAACTCGTGGACTCACCAAGCTCCTTATTACTTCTCCGCAGGTTTGTCTCCTTTTTGGTTTGACCATCATATTAGGAAATTTGGTGGAGAAATCATTGATGGCGTGCTTATTGGAAACCTAAAAACGAGCACCTTTCAGTCAATGGCTAGCCTTGAATCGTTGCATTCAAAGAGTTTGCTGAGGGTTGTCGGTTGGATTTATCGGAAGTTGTATTTACTCTTGTCGTGGAAGCGTGACTTTGGTGATGGATTATTCTCAGCACCCGTATCACAGATGATTGTTCTCTTTAGGAATGGACATTGAATAGTGAGTCGAGTCTCTCATCGCATAAATAAAGTGCTTATGACCTTTGGACTGATTCTAACGCGTCGAGCTAATGTCATCCCAACAGAAAGACTTTCCAAATCTCGGCAGAATCTCTTTAGGATACTTGATTTCGAAGTTGTTATTGATGTGGGCGCCAATTCTGGACAGTGGGCAAGTTCAATCAGACTAGATGGCTACAGTGACTTGATCGTTTCTCTCGAGCCAATACCTCATGTGTTCTCCGAATTAGCATTGAATACAGTGGCAGACGAAAAGTGGATTGCTATAAATGGGGCTATCGATTCTGCAAGAGGACTTCGGGATTTATTTGTTTCTAGTAATGATGGTTTATCTTCAAGTTTCTTTCCTTTATTGGATGATCACAAAATGGCTGTGCCTGAAGTCAATTTCATTGGTGTTGAGCAAGTAGAAACTTATCCACTTGAGGAGTTTCTTTTAAGGTATCAATCTGGGCGAATCTACATAAAGATTGACACGCAGGGGTCTGAATTGATTGCGTTGCAGAGCATAAGCAACGAATCTTTCAAGAAAATACTCGCGGTAGAAATAGAAGTCTCCTTAGTTGGCACTTATCAAGATTGTCCACTAATTGAAGAAATCATCTCCTTTATGAGGACTAGAAACTTCCGTCCATACAGGATAGAAAATGGCCTTGCTAGACCAAATTTTGGTCAGCAAGTTCAAGTCGACATCATATTTATTAGAGAAGACTTATCGCATACAGTGCCTTAGATTCAGATTCTATGTCGGCTAAACTGCTTACGTTACATCCTGAAGAGATCCTTGCGTGGATTAACCTGAACTAACTGATGGTTAATAATTTATTTTCTTTGAACTTGTATGACTATTCGACTCTGAGGAGTGGGCCCTGTCGGGATCGAACCGACGACCCACGGATTAAAAGTCCGTTGCTCTACCGACTGAGCTAAAGGCCCCATTTTCGCTATTTTCATGCGAGAACGATGAATAGTACCGCCAGAATTGATTTCGATTTTTCAGGGTAAGATTCTCACTCCTCTAGTCCCCATCGTCTAGGGGCCTAGGACATCGCCCTTTCACGGCGGTAACACGGGTTCAAATCCCGTTGGGGACGCGAGATAGGGATTCGTCTCTATCTGCGGTTGGCCCAGTAGCGCAGTTGGTTAGCGCGCCGCCCTGTCACGGCGGAGGTCGCGGGTTCAAGTCCCGTCTGGGTCGCTATTGCTTTGTTGTTGTTTTCGGCTGGGTAGCTCAGTTGGTACGAGCGTGCGACTGAAAATCGTGAGGTCGACGGTTCGATCCCGTCCCCAGCCACTCGCTCTTTAACTTTTCTTTGCTTGGCTTGCTTGATCTAATGCCGGCATCCGTAATGAATAGGCCAGTAAGAATACCCAAACAGCTGAGCCAGCAATTGTGATGATTGGTTCAGCATCAAATGAGACATTCGAAAGTATTAGGGCAAATAGTCCGAAAACTAAGGTAAGTATCCAAAGCAGAATAACTGCTTGAACTTTTGTAAATCCTTTTTTCATAAATCGGTGGGATAGATGATCTCTTCCTCCTTTAAAGGGCGAAACCTTTCTGGCAATTCTAGAGATCACGACTGTGCACGTATCTAAAAGCGGAACCCCGATGAGGAATAGCGGAACAAAGAAAAATGTAGGAAAGGTGATTGGGTTTGGTTCGAATCGAACCAGCAATGAAGCAAGAAGCGAGCCAAGGAAAAGAGAACCTGCATCACCCATGTAAATTCGCGCCGGACTTCTATTCCACCAAAGAAATCCTGTCGTTGCACCACAAAGAACGACTGACAAAGCAGCGATGTAATACTGGGCGGTTGAAAACGACAAGAGAGCCAAAAAAGCCGTTGAAATCGCTACTGTTCCTGAAGCGCCACCGTCGACATTATCGAAAAAATTGATTGAATTACTGAGCCCAACAATGAAGAAGATTGTTATGAGGACATCCAATGTTCTCGAGCCCGTAGGCGATCCAACTGTGTCGGTCAGAATTAAAGTGATGGCCACGGCGATTCCAGCCACCGATTGAGCCACGAAGCGTGGCAATGGGCTGAGGTTGACGAGGTCGTCGACTAGCCCGATCGCGCCCAAAAATAATGGAGGGAGCAGGATCCCGAGGACGGCACCCATGAGGTCAGGGTTTGTGAAGTACGTGGCGGGTAGCGATACCAACAGAGTTCCAGAAATGATTGCTAAGCCGCCAAGATATGGCACTGGCTCTACATGAGTTTTATGTTGAGAGTTTGGAGCATCAAAGATCTTCTTGCGTAGGGCCAAACGCCGAAATCGAGGCGTTAAAAATCCAACGACCAAAGTAGTGATGACGAAGAGTGCGAGGTAATCGACAAAAGAATAATTCACTGTATCGAGGTTTAGGCAGATCCTGATTTACGACGGAACATCTTAGGGGCGTTGCCGCCTGATTGGCCGCCAGAAATCTTGGGGCCGCCTGCGATGTTGTTGTTGCGAATTCCTTGACCTTGCTTCTTCTTCTCGAGCGCTTCACGGTATTTTGCTTTGGGATCATTGGAGTCTTGGCTTGATTCTTTCTTTTCGTCAGACATTAATTCCCCCGATTTGAGACAACGCCCAAAAGTGATTGAACTTCGGATTTACGATAGCGACGATGGCCACCGAGAGTGCGAATCGCGGTGAGCTTTCCAGCCTTCGCCCATCGAGTGACGGTTTTGGGGTCGACTCGGAAGAGCTTGGCTACCTCGGCAGGAGTCAATAAGACTTCCTGGTCATTTGGCCTTTGCAAACTCATACGGTTGATGTCCCTTTCGCACCTTTTGAGAGGGAAGTATTGCGGTCATTGAACGTGAAGACAAGGCTTTAGGGCTACATTGCCTGTTCTAGGGCGGCAACCTTTCTCCAACGTGTTACGAGAGCCTCATATCCCTTTCCAGCAAGAGCCCCATCACCATTGGATAAGCCTTGAAGCGAAAGAGTGACGTCTTCTATTGAGCGATCAGCTTCTAATCCCGGCTCACCATCATCGGTTAAGGCTTTCTCTAAGTAGAGAGCTAATCCACCGTAATCACATTCGACGATTGATTCAGGGTGGAAGACGTTGAGCCAATTCAGCAATTGCACAATCTCTTCTTCTACGGGCCCCGGACCGAAAGCTTGTCGGACTATTTGATGGGTTGAAATGTAACGCTTCTTAGCTTGTGACATATCGGTGCGCATGATTGTGAATGGACCGTCAGCGTTATTTCCGCGGAGACGTTCTTCGGGTGTGAAGAGTGAAAACCACCGTGGAGGAATTATCCACGTTTCAGAGATGATGTGAGGAACGCGGTTTTCTAAACCTTCCGTTTCTTCACTAAGTGCATCGCTCAAACTTTCTGGCATGAAGAATGGGATAACGCTAGATGGAAGTGAGTTTTTGAAATCTTCAACGGCGGCCCAACAACGTCTCGCGGTCGACCATGGTGAGACATAACGGACTCCATCGCGATCAATGATGTGAGCGCCATCCGCTTTAAGAGTTGGTGGTTCAGAAAGGATTGTGCGTTGAAGTGCGCGAAGTTGTTCTTCACGTCCGGTGTAACTTTCGATCGGAATCGTTGACCAACGCAATTGATCTGCGGGTGAGAAACTCGTGAGCGGTTCGTAAATTCGAAGCGAGGCGACGTACGGGGTTGGGCGCATGTTTAGAGGCCCTTACTTACGTGGGATGTAGTTGCCTTCTGCGTATGGATCGAAGTCATCATCGTTACCGTTCTTATCCACTTCGCCATGAAGTTCCTTGGCGAGGCTTTCGATATCGATATCTTG
>Ga0214917_10004752_pt1 | contig 14900 bp, 6 predicted proteins | sample LL_1208_BB_MetaG_FD_177983 | JGI IMG/M metagenome (GOLD analysis project Ga0214917, IMG submission 177983) | Freshwater microbial communities from Lake Lanier, Atlanta, Georgia, United States - LL_1208_BB | ecosystem: Environmental > Aquatic > Freshwater > Lake | place: USA: Georgia | collected... | reverse complement strand
TTAATAATGTTTTCGTTTTCTTGTGAATTTTCCAAATAAGTAAATAGATTTTTTTCACTTAAAATGCTTTGTAATTTGTCTCCCACAATATATGTATCAATTCCCGTTTTACGAATTATTTTTTCGAATGCTTCTATATATTCTTTTTCTAAGTCTTGCCCTTCATCTATATCGATTACACATAGTTTAGATAACTTGACTGTAGTGGTTGCATATTGTATGTTTCCATTTGGACCTATTGACATATTTCCATTTCTTATATCTTTCACTAATTCTTGAAAATACTCACGACCACCGCGAATGGATGTGGTTTTACTTTGAATGGCATAAGTAAATGAATCAATGGTTCCAATAATTACTTTGATTATTGTTTTATCAGGTTTTTCCAAAATAATCAAATATTGATTTCCAATATTTTGTTGTTCAATTATAGTAAATCCAGGTAATGCATTCCGTTTATATTGCGACATAAATTCTTCAAATATAACATCTTTTGCAGAGCGCATTTTTGTTAAATATATAAAAATAGTTTTGTCAATAAAAACCTCACTATTAAGCAATTGAATACTTTCATATGTTTTTCCACAACCTGCACCACGCTGATTAAAATATATTTTACCTTGTTCGGAATTTAATTCACATATATTACATAGTCCATAAGAAATTGTATCCAAACAAAAGTTCTTTCGAATACACTGGAATTGAAGGATTTCCTCATTATCTGTATTTTTGTCTTGTAGTTTTTCACAGACATCATATGCATCTAATTCAAACCAAGGTTCTGGGCGAACTTCACAACTGGTTGGGTTTGTATTGCATATTTCAAGAATATATAATATATTTTTATTTTCATCTATACATGCAAGGTCTGCTTTTCGATTCACATTGTTGTAAAGAAATGGATGTTCTTGTATTATATTATGATTTTCAGACAATTTATCGAGTTCCCATAATGAAGTATTTTTGCAACGAGAACATTCTCTTTCAATATGTAAGATTTTTCCTTTTTTAATTTCATTTTCTAATAATTGTTTTGCTCTTAAATGAATTATGCTCTCGTTTGTATAATTTTTACATGTTGTTTTATATTTATGACAAAAATGCGGTATAACTATTTTACCTTTTTTGAAAATAACATCGTCTTCACATAATGGGCATTGATATTCTTCATGTTTTATTGCATTTTCAGTAGTCATTATTGTATTTGTTTTTTTATGAATTGCATATTCCCCATGTTTCATCATTCTCCATAGAATATATAATAAATTCTTTATATTTATTATATAATAAAACCAAATGTTATATTCGTAAACTATGGTCATGAGTTATATCTATAACACAAATGGATGCACCTTCTATTAATTCCACCGCAAGAAACAATGCGCTACATACTTCTATAATATGACCACGATTTAGTTGTGTGCAACATATAGTAGACAATTCTTCTTCGTCTATTGTATACACAAAGTAAGTACAACATATCCATCTCATATATTTTTCATACATGTATTTTGGAATCACAAACATATTACACATAATCCATGGAGAATCCTTGATTTCGGCCAATGTATACTTTTTTCCGAAAAACATGTTATAATTTTCTAATATAGAACCAAAATTGGAAATGGGTTTTATGTACAATTGCAATGAACCGTGCAGTTGGCTTTGACTTTCCTCATTTACAAAATGCGATGCAAAAATAATAGGAATATTAGGATTGCATTGGATTGTATTTTTTATTGCATCAATACTATTATTTGGCAATATCATATCGTATTGTAAAAACCCTACATAATCAAATGGTGTATGTAAGCAATTTTTATAGACGTGATAAAATGCAGAGGATTCGTTGTAGTGTTTTTCTTGCAATTCTTTATTGTATAGTGGCAATTCATATTCATATATGCATTGCGCATCAAATTGTGTATTTGAAACTTTATTCTTCACCCCATAAAAGGTAATATATTTTTTATTGTCTTCGCTAAGGGTTTCATAGAAATGATTGTATAATATTTTGTGATAAATAATATACAATATAAACATTAATATTTATAGTGTCATTTTAAGTTTAGTTGGTTTTTTCTTATATTGATTAAATGCAAATACAAAAGTATTGATTGCATTTTCAATGGATGGGGGAACATCCACCTTAACCTGAAAATTAATAATGTCTTTTGTGGAAACGGTTGGCTTTGCTGTGGAAGAGGCAGATGCAGATGCAGGAGCCAATGCAAGCACTTTTTGGTCGATAGGAAGATCTACCACCTTCACATTGTTCTCCACAACAGGTGTATTAGTGACACGAACAAATTTATATATTGGGGATGGCGAAGAACATGAAAACGAAGGACTTTGTGTAAATCCACTTTGTTTTATTGTCACACATATGTCACTGTACAATTTCAAAATATCAACATTCATACGGTTTGCGCGTAAACATCGCAGAAATGTATCTGTAAACGCACCAACACCCATTTGTTTTTCTCTACTATATGCATCCGCACTTGTTTCTGGATCTTTGCAACCGCTGAAACAAAATACATTGGGATTTGTAATCATTTTATTGGTGGTCATGGTTTTCATTAGTGATCCATTTGTATATTGATAGTTCCATTGAAGGTCGCATACACTTCCACTGTGACAACTGTCAAAAATCAGTATGGTTTTGCATTTGGAGTTTTTCACAATAGTAAATATTTCATCGTCTACAATAAATCCGCTTTTCTGAAAATCAACAGGAACCAACACTTCATCTAATCCATCGGCTTCATCGCCATTTGTATCTCGGATTTGAGATCCATGACCACTATAATGGAACCACAATTCACTCAAATTGGAAGATTGGGAAACTAACACACTCAAATTCGACAATATGTTTGCGCGGGTGGGCAATGAACTTGCAACATTGTTATCGTCGCGTAATTGGGTTATGTTCTTTGTATCATAATCAAAACTGTCTACCAATACTTCACTAGTATTTACAATATCATTTATACAACCATTTAATGTTGCGCCAGGAATGCCTTTATAGTTAATTCCAACGAGTAACGCTTTTTTCATAGTTATTATTATACAAAATGGATACAAAAAAAATAGACCTAATAATATAATGGAACTATACAAACCTCCTAAAACGAATGTTCCCCCACAGGATATTTATAAAGTTAGTATTTTAAATACAAAGAATAGAGTGAACCACATTATAGTATTTGGAAGAAATTCTATAAATGAAAGCAATCACAATCTTGTATTTAGCGAAAGCGAATTAAGTATGATTGAAAGAGAACATCCTCAAATCACCTATAGTGAACATCAAATACACAAAGACGATTCATTGCGAGTTATAAAAAAGAAAATAAGCCACGAATTAGACAAAGAATCTGTTAGTTATGATGAATTGTATTTATTTGTAAATGTTCTCCAACAATGGAAATGGAGAACATTGTATCAAGAGTTAATTCGCGGAGATAATCCACTTAATCTATCCATGATGAAACAACTCTTTATAAATATGGGATTGCCACTCGAAAAAATAGAAGAAGAGGAAAAAGAAGTGTATAGTTTTGAAGATTTTGTAGAAGTGATGGAGAACATGATTAATCAAAATAAAGAATCCCCCTCCATTTTTTCAGTTCCCTTTGGGAAAAAGTTCTCCAATTATGACGATCATTTGTTTTGTGCAAATCCATTTTCATTGTATTCTGAAAATATTAGCAGTTTGGATTTTATAGAAACCACTGAAACAAACAAAAATATATTGTTGTCATTTGAAAATCAGTTGTTATTGAATTATTCTATATATCAAAATACTATATATGTATGCACTGCAGAAAATGTTCTCTTCTTTGCAAATGAAAAAGAGTTTCATTCCGAAAAAATAATTGAATATTATTTTCCTTTGTTGTTTAACAATTCAATTACCAGTCTAGAAGATTTGCAAACCGAAAAAGGGAACTTAATTAAAGAAAATCGAGAACAAATCAATAAGAAGACGCTTTTATTATACAATAGGGTAACTATGTTTTATGATGTATATTATCAGCGCATTCCAACTAAGAATATTCCTTATTTGAATCGCGGGATTACCGAATTTCATATAAAGATTCAATCGTCTATGCATCAAAGTAAATTGCCTTTGGAGGTTATTTTTAAAAATGTTCATGCGAATTCGAAAATTCCTTTTATAAAATACAATCCAGGAAACCGTCAAGAGAACATTTACAGATTGTATACACAGAAAAAAACAAATGATGGCAAATTTATACCGGTGTTATCCGAAAATGTAATATTGAAATTGTCCAAAGAAATGGCAAGAACTAAGAAAATTTCATTTTATTTACAAGAAGTAGATTCCAAAGAATCACCTATTATTATGGACATTGAAAACAACGGGGATGTAATCTTGTATTCCAAACAAAAACAACCTATATCAATAGAAGAAATTAGTGAATTATTAATCAAAATTGCAAATCCAGTCATTGAGAACATAAACGGATTTTTAATTCAAACTGGATTCAAAATAGGTCTTATAGAATCACTAACCCAATCCAATGTAGATATATTGAATTTGAAATCATTTTATCAAGTCGAAATACAGAAGGAATTGAATTTCGACAAATATACCAATTGGATATCCAGTGTATTTGATATTACAGAAGAAAATGAGGATGAAACAATATTGCGATTCAAACGTATTGACAATTTTCAAGAAGAAAATAAAAACAGTGGATTCTTAGTAAAATGCAAAGTGGTTGGATTATCTAACAAGTTAGAAATAGAAATAAGCGGCATTTACAATTTGGAATTCTTGAATGTTCTCGACATCTATATAGACAGTTTAATGAGAGTCACACAATACCCCGATACCACTGGTAAAGTATTAACACAAATTAACAAATTAATACAAGGAAAATCAGTAAAGTTAACAAACGAAGTCGATAAACCGCATGTGGATAATGTAGTGTCCACTAAAATAATTGATCCGCAAATAATAAAGGAAATTCAACCGGTACAATTTATGATGGTGGAGAAAGAAAAAGAAGAAGACGAAGAAGTCTTTGACGAAAGCGAAGAAGATGATGATGAAGAAGGTGGATTATTTTTTTATGACGACGACGAAGAAGAACCTGAAGAATCTGAAAAAGAAAACAGTGGGACTAGTGGAAGTAAGGGGAGTGTTGGGACTAGTGAGACTAGTGGGGGAAAAGGAAAATCCATTGTAAATGTTCTCCCAACCTTTCAAAAAATGAATAATAATAAAAGTATATCTAAAGAACGTATTCCTCGACCTCAAGAAAAAAAGGGGTCGAAGACCCCTGAAATTGTGGGTGATTCAACCTCCTCCCAGGAAACTGAAAGTTCTCAAGATATTCCCGAGAAAAATCATGAATACAAAATAAATCCAGTGGGGAAACCCCTCAAAAACCCCAATATATTCTTTGCTATGATGAAAGACCGCGATCCTGCGCTTTTTGTTTCCGAAGAAGATGAGAACTATGATGGGTATTCACGGATTTGTCAATCGAATTTAAACATCCAACCCGTTGTATTGAGTGAAAGTGAATTCAAAAAACAAGACCCCAAAACATACAAAGAATATATTCGCTATGGTAGTGATCCCAAGAACCCCTATTATTACATATGTCCCCGATATTGGTGTTTATTAAACAATACAAGTATGACAGAGGAGGATGTCATTGCCGGAAAATGCGCAAAACAGGGGGTACCCGACAAGATTATACCTCGTGGGGAAAAGAAAGTTCCCAAAGATGCATTTGTGTATGAATTCAATACCCCCAAAGAACATTTTGACCAAAATGGCAATTACATATATCATTATCCCGGGTTTAAAAAAGGGAAACATCCCAAAGGGTATGGGTTACCCTGCTGTTTCAAAAAACCCAAACAAAACTGGCAATTCAATCAAGAAGAAGAAAAAGCCAAACGTGGACGACCCCTTAAAATAAAAGAACGCACAGAAAAAGATGCCCAGAACATTGGTTATATTATAAGCAATGAAACATTCCCTATTAAACAGCGCCATCGTTTCGGATTTTTACCCCTAATTGTCCAAAAATTCTTACAAACAAACAACAATGATTGTATACAACCCAACAATCCCGCATTTATTAAAACCGAAACAGAATGTTTGTTGCGTTATGGCATTGAACAATATCCTAATCAATCGTTTATGGGTATTGTTGCAGAATTGTATGCGGATTCCAATGACATTGTGGATGTGGAGAAAGTACCCACAGTAAAAGAAATGCGGACTATTATGAAAACTGCCATTGATTTGGATCGGTTTATAAAATATAACAACGGATATTTGGTTTCCGTTTTTCGAAAAACCCCCACCCAAGAAATCGATTTTTCCCCTTTTGAATCCACCGAATTTTATAAATCATTAAACATGTCTGACGAAGTCCAGCGCGATTTCTTAGAAGAAACCATTGCAGCCTACAATAATTTTATGGATTATATAAGCAATGATGCAAGTGTAATCAATCATACTTATTTGTGGGATGTTCTCACCAATGACAATCCGAATTTAATAAAAGGAGGATTGAATTTAATTATTATTGATTTGCAATCCAATGATATAACAGATAATATTAAGATTTTATGTCCGACCAATTCTGCTTATAAAAAATTCGACATTCGTAAAAAGAGTGTAATTATATTGAAGCGCGACGATTTTTACGAACCAATATATAAATATTACGAGAAAGACGGGGTCATTAGTAAACTGAAAACATTTTATCCCAATGTTGCACCCAAATCCTTAAAACCTCTTATGATGATTATAGAAAAATCTACAAATACTTATTGTTCTCCCAATCCGAGTTTACCGCGAATATATAAGTTCAAGAAAAATATTCCATTGTTGGAATTGTATCAGTCTCTCAAAAAACATGGTTATGTAGTAAAAACCCAAGTGTATAATTATCAATACAAAGTCATTGGATTGGTAACAAGTTCTCAAGGGGATTCTTCCAAATTTGTTTTTGTTCCATGTTTGCCTTCCATTACAATTTCAGTATTGAATGATATTCCCAAAGAATTCATGGACAGTGAAAATGGATTATGGACAGATTATAAGAGCACACTCGAACAATTGGAAGAAATCAATGTTGCGAGCAATGGGAAAATCCTATGTTCTCCCAAAATAAAAGTATTGGATGGCAATTTGATTGTAGGGATTCTTACAGAAACCAATCAGTTTGTACAAATAAACCCCCCTTCGGAAAATATTGGTCAAGATGATTTACAAGAAATATCTACATCCAATTATTTAATTGCAGACAAAGTCATTACCACAACGACCAAAATAGACAATGAACGCGAAGAAATGATTAAACGCATTTCCTTGGAAAGTCAGTTTTATTCCCTGTTTCGCAGTTACATTCGTAACTTTTTAAATAAATATGATAACATGGAATACAAAAAAACGTTGTTTCAATTATTTGAAAATGATGGGTTACCCCATAAAACAAAACTGAAAAAAATCATTGAAATATTGAAATATATTGTAGGGGAATCCATTTCGTTTGATGAAATGGACGAAGCAATACTCTTGAAACTCGATGAACTCTCATGTTCTTCGCGCAATTGCGGGGACCCTTCTTCTGCATATTGTATAAGAAAAGAGGATGGAAAATGCCATTTTGCCATTCCCAAAAAACATTTAATAAGCGGGGAAGACAATGAAATCATTTATTATGCACGCGTGGCGGATGAATTGTTGCGTTATAAACGAATACGTTTGTTTATGACCCAACCCAAACAATATTTGAATATTACAAATACTGACTATAAAATCAATCCCGATGAATTTATTTTAATCCAATCCTCCATCAATGCGGATTATTTGAAAAATTTGGTGGCATTCAATACAAGTTCTCAAATTGGTATTGTGAATTATGAGAATGCAAAACCGCAAATTACACAAGCCTATTCCAATGAAGCCATAACTTTGGAAGAACAAGAAAAATTGGCAAAAAGTACTGAAGTGGAAAATAGGTTGAATGATAATATTATTGAATGTATTAAAGAAACAGTCGATGTTATTGGAAATAGTCGTGACAGTATATGGGCACGCATATTCAATAAAGAGGCAAAAGAAATTATATTTAAAAATACATCTACAAGTTGCACTTTCTATATTTTGATTTACATGTTTCAAGACAAATATAAAAAGCAAATTTCGGTACAATCGGTGAAAACCACTTTGTGGAATGGATATTCATCCTATTATGTTAAATACAAGGATGTACTATTAAAAATATTGAAAAATCAGGGGAAACATAAGATTGTTCAGAAAATCATGAGTGGCACCTATTCATTGGAAACAGTTATTATGAGTGAAGAATATTATATTAGTGATTTAGATATATGGATTTTCAATGAGGCGGCAAAAATACAGGCGTGTTTGTTTTCACGCACCAAATTGCGAGGTATCAATGCATCCCTAGAGTGGTTAATTCTCGGTAAAAAATACCGCGAAAAACACTATTTTATTCGATCGCCCACATTGAACAATTTAAACCAACCCTTATCTTATCATTTAATATCCAAAAGTTATTATTTAAATGAAATCCCTGAATTTGAGAACATTGTACAAAATGCAATTTCGGGAAGATTGTCAGAATATTCAAATAATATACAGTCCCTCCAAGACTATTTGGAAAGTGTAAAATAGAATTTTTATAAGGTGGAGTGTATGTAAGTGCGTAAATAGGTGTATATTCCAATAAAAAAATATATTATATATTGAATTATTTAATATATAATATATATTGGTGTGTTGTAGTTATGGATTATATAATGTATTATCTATAATTTTATAGGGTTTACTCAGAGAATCACTCTAAAATCCAATGTTATATGCATCGTCGCATATACCACTATCTTGATGTTTGATGGTAGATATATTATTTTTAATTTCAATAGCCGATTTGGAACATGCATCTTCGTCGATTTTGACAACACTAAACATCTTGTCAATTTCATCCACAGCATTGCTTGTATTCACCACTGCACTATCCAAGTTCTCCATTTCCTTCAAATCCAATACCAAATTGAAAGCATTGGTTCCATAATATCCATATTGTCCCATCATAACAGTAGACGATACCCCGCGCATGTGGTCGAATTCTCCATGACGGGCTGCATCCAACAATACTTCGGTATGCACCTCAAAAGTTGATTTGCTAATGGGTCCAATGTCATCATTCAAAATACCTGAACGGAATATAGATACCATATTCTGAGTATTTGTCATACGGTCACACAACAAACTCAAATGGTGATAATTGATGTAAACATCGGAGAATTCCATCACATCTACGAATTCATTGTATAGGACTTGACGAGCGGCTTCGATTCCAAACACATCGAATATTTCTTTGACATCATTGCTATAGGTGCGACTATTGTCAATGAAATCCAATCCCAGTGTATCCAACAAATTGCTTCCTGTAGTATCCAATATCCATACATCTTTTCTCACGAATTTGCCGTCTTCTTTTATTGTCATGTTTTGTAGTTTGCGGGGGGTAACATTTTCAATGCCATTAATACCGCGCAATACAATATTGTTGAGAAGATTGTCTTGGAAATTGCGTAACAAATAAATTTCATCGGACTGGTCAAGGGCTTCTGCCACCCCCTTCTTTTTGTTCTTGGAAAATACATTGCTGTTTAATCGTATGCGGAATATTAATTTGTCCATGTTATAATCGGAATATACGCAGTTTACATCATTGCCGTAGTGACTGTTTTTAATGGCAAAATGAATATCATCCATGGTAATGTTTTTGTCCAACAACAATTCGGCATCGATTTCCATGCGTACAATCCATTTTGATTTCGATGTATTGTTTTCCATATTCGAAAAATCGACTTTGTCCAAACAATCTTCCAATACATTTTCAAATTCTAAGAATTGTTCCAACAACAATCGATCTTCTTCAATGGATGTGGATTGTTCCAATGGGTCAAAGCAGATTTGTACGGATTTTACTAAATCGACCAATTTGGTATGTTCCATCATATTGGCAAATTTAATGGCCTTGTCTTGTTCCAATTCATCAAAGGGTTTCAAATGCACCGTGAGGGATGGATTTTTGGGATTTTTAGTAAGTCTCAACAATTCTTCAATGCGTGGTACACCGCGTGTCACATTGGATTTGGTTGCAACACCCGCTAAATGGAAAGTATTCAATGTCAATTGTGTAGTGGGTTCTCCAATCGATTGCCCTGCAATAACACCCACCATTTCACCGGGATGTACAATGGCTTGTTTGTATTTCAATATAATGGTTTCTAACAGCAATATTAGGGCTTTGCGGTGAAACCGTTTGTTCACAAGAAGATCTTTGGGAGATAAATAGAAGTAATACATGATTCCAAACAATTTATTGGGTGAAATATAAGGGAGTCCTTTCAGTTTTTCATAATATTCTTCGATTAATTCAAAGGCTTCGAGTGGGCTAATATCCACAACCGAATTTGCATTCAAATTGAGTTGTCCCTGAATATTTGTAATAATATTTTGGAATGCCACTGGAATTTTAATGGAATTCTCGTTTTTGTTTTTGAAAATATCGCTCATAATAGAATCGCGCTCTTCAATCATTCTATGAATATAGGTTTTGCATTTTTTCTTGCTTTCTTCGCGCTGTTTCTTAATACGGGATAGAGTACCTTTGCTGTATATTAATAACAAATCATTGTCATAATCGTTTAATCCTACAATATCATAATGCATGTATATGTCTTCAATGCTCATATTGACAAGTGGAATAAACTGATTTTCTACTTTTGTGGAATCGAAACTGTCATCGCCATATGAAAATTGCACAATTTTACCCTTGCTGTTACGAACACTCATATCATATTCGACTTTCAAATCTTCCAGACCTTTAATCAATCTGCGCTGAATATAACCCGTTTGCGAAGTCTTTACCGCAGTATCAATAAGACCAATACGACCACCCATTGCATGGAAGAATAATTCGGGAGCGGTTAAACCGGATATGTATGAATTTTCAATGAACCCACGGGCATTGGGGGAATCGTCGAATTTGTTGAAGTGGGGAAGTGTACGACTGTCAAACCCATAAGGAATTCGTTTGCCGTCGACATTTTGTTGTCCCAAACACGAAATCATTTGAGAAATGTTGATGAGCGACCCCTTCGACCCCGAATTTACAATCATAAGAAATCGGTTGTTTTTGCTGAGACTTTCGCGACCTTTTTTACCCGATTTTTCGGTGGCTTTATTCAACAAATTGTTTACGCGGGTTTCAAATTCCACATTGTTGGAAGATGCAGTATTGTTTTTGAAAATACCCAAATGGACTTGGTCAATTACACTTTGCACTTCCATTTTTTGATCACTAATAACTTGTATAATTTCCGCGGCAGTTTTGCGGTCTGCAATCAAATCGCTTACACCCACACTGAATGAACTCGTTTTCATGTATTCTGTAACAATATTCTGTAAATCATCTATGAAATTGGAGGCGGCATTATTTCCGAAATCGTTGCAAATGCGGTGTATAATACCTTTGGTGCTACTTAATAATACGGATTTTTCCATTTGTCCGCGTACATATTTGCCATTGCGGATTTCCAACACATTGTTGGATATTTCGGCATCTTCGTTATCTTCAAACAATTTGGTTTTGTATTTTGCAGTTAACGGGGGCAATATTTGGGATAATACATCAAAATTGCTTATTTTGGATTTTTTGTCGGGGAATTTGCTAATATCTACGTGTTTATACATCATAAGTAAATTCATGGCATCGCGGTGTGAAAACTCAATATTGGGTCGACTAATACGGTATGATCCCAACATCGAATCTTGATAAATGCCAATAATAGGTGAATTTCCAGCGGGACTAATAATTTGATAGGGGATTGCCGCCAAATTACGTAATTCGGTTTCACCTAGCACATTCTGTGGCATGTGCATATTCATCTCATCGCCATCAAACGGTGGCCCCTTAAGGTTTCCCAAAAGGCCGGACTGTATCTTAAGCAAACTCAGGATGGCTAATCCTTCATTGTTCACCAACACCCGTTCAGTCTCTGAATGCCTTCCATAGTCTGCCAAACGACATTAGGAAGTAACACTGCGGATTGCCCAATCCTCCACATTTTTACTATACCCGAGTTCCAATCTCGGCCATTTATGAAGTTTCCAACATAAACTTAGTAGTGGTCAATACTATTTATTAGATAGTACAGGCTCTAAGGGGTTTCCCGCAACAAGGTGTTTTGCAAATAAATCAATAAATTCTTTTGGTAATTCTATATTATGGTCTTTGTGGTATTTTAATAAATGGATGTAATGTTGTTCAATCTGTTTTTTATCAATATTATTGCCTTTGGATAAGTTTTCTTTTGCAGATAATGGCATTGTATTTCTCCAATTAAATGCAAGTAGTTGTTCGTCTTTGTCATCTAAATCAAATCGTGAAAGTGGTATAACATGGTCTATATGCCATTCTTTTCCACGATTTTCAATAGTATAGTTTTCGTTATAAGTTAACAACCATTTTAAATATGAATTAGTATTGCAACCTAAATAATGAATCGTATGATTCTCTTTATTTTTTAGTGCTATCCAAATTCGTGAGCGTATATTTCGTTTGAGTTTGTCAAGTGGAATATCTCTCAAACAATCTTTACATTTTAAACGGTTATTTCGAAACTTATCCATGGGTTTTATTTGTATACAAAGACGACACAATTTATTATCTTTTCCAATGGTTTCTTCTTTTAAACGATGTTTTTCGGCAATTTTTTTTTGTTTAAATTCGCGTCGTTGTTGAATTACTTTCAAGCGATGTTCTTCATTATTTTTGTATTTTTCACGGCGGTTCAAATTATTGCATTCTTTGCATAAATTTCTACAATGATTAAACTCTGTTGTTGGTTTTGTAATATTACATTTAATACAACATTTATCAATAACAGGTTTACATTTAGATAATTTATATTTTTCACAATTTCTTTTATTATCACACGCCTTACAAATATTACGATTTTTAATGAATTCACATCTCTCTTTTTGTATACCACATCGTGAACAACTTACTAAAAGATTTGTATCTCCAACAATTTCCATTTACTATATACCAATTATTTTTTATACAGTTTATACCAAGAATTTATATGTTATATTCACTAGAGAGTAGCATGTTTTTAACACTCCCTGTTGCCGACATTGATTGCGATTTTCCTTACGAATTATGCAGTCAAAAGTCCATCGGCGTTGTATGGACGGGTTACGCCCACGTTCATGCGAAATGTATCTCCGCGTTTCATAATTTTCACAACGTGACACATCATTGACATACGATGTAACGAAGGTTGACGGTTAAATAATACGGCATCTTCATCCATCATGTGACGATGTACAATATCGCCATTTTCCAGAATAATGGAAGAGCGGTCTACATACCGCAATGAAATGTTTTCGCCGTTTTTCTTTTCTAATATTTTTGCGCCAGGGTGTACATCGGGTCCATTTTGAATCAGTTTCAACAAGAATTTGCGATTGCGGTCATTCACCACAACGGGTTTTGTAATGTTCATTGCAATTTTCAGAGGCACACCTAATTGTTTTATGGATAAATTGGGATCACCTGTAATGACTGAACGCGCACTAAAATCCACACGTTTTCCCATTAAGTTACCGCGAATACGACCATTTTTACTGTTAATACGACCTGTAATGCATTGCAATGGGCGACCGGAACGTTGCGCCATGGGTTCCGAACCTTTTACTTTGTTGTTGACAATCATGGCAACAAAATATTGCAACAATGTGGTTAACCCTTCAATCGCATTGGATTGCGCATTTTCTTTCAATTTATTCATCAAATCATTATTTGTTTTTATAATATTGGAATAAATGTGTGTCAAATCGTCTTCACTGCGTTGTTGGGCATCATGTTTTACCGATGGGCGAACAGCGGGCGGGGGAACTGGTAATACTTGACATATCATCCAATCGGGACGGGACCATAAAGGATTGAATCCCATGAACTGGACATCTTCATCCGAAATGCGTTTGAATATTTTCAGCATGGTTTCTGGTGTTATTCGGATTTTGAGAGTTTCCACGCTTTCTTCCGTTTCGATTTTGTCCCATAGTGCATATATCATGGCCATTCCTTCCACCTTTATTTTATCGGGCTGTCTGCACCCACATCCATCTTCAATGGCATCGCCACATCGTTTGATTTTCGCACACAATCCAGAAACATATTCCCATTTTTTTTCATTGGACATTTTGAGAACATGCAAATGCTGTTTTTTGTTAATAAGAAGTTTGCTACATTTGAAACATACACATTTGAATGTTTTTATGATTTCTTTGAGATGTTGTATGAAAAAGACTGGTCGCGCCAATTCAATATGACCGAAATAACCAGGAGTATCTATATAAGACAAGCCATCGGTAGGACACAATAGTCCGGGTTCCAATACCCCCATTCGGGGATCAAATAATCCACCTATTACAGGTTTATTATTGATGTATGTATCACGGGAGGTCACTTCCACAACGGAATTTTTACGGATTTCTTCTGGTGATAACATACTAAATTGGACCCCAATAATTTTCGAGGGCGCCTTGTATTCATTATGCATGAATTTTTGAGATGACATTATAGATAACTAATATATATATATGATTTTATATTTATATATGTTGCACAATCAATTTTTTGGGGGTTAGTAGTTATTCCACCCTTTCTCAATATTCGAATTCATGTATTTCAAGTGCCAATTAAAGCACTCTAAATATGGTGTCATTTCTTTATGCGTACCCCATCCAAGCAATCATGGATTTTTATAAATAAATAATTAAAAAATAAATT
>Ga0214917_10004751_pt1 | contig 14901 bp, 10 predicted proteins | sample LL_1208_BB_MetaG_FD_177983 | JGI IMG/M metagenome (GOLD analysis project Ga0214917, IMG submission 177983) | Freshwater microbial communities from Lake Lanier, Atlanta, Georgia, United States - LL_1208_BB | ecosystem: Environmental > Aquatic > Freshwater > Lake | place: USA: Georgia | collected... | reverse complement strand
CTGCGTCGGACATAATTTCTTCGTAATCACAATCAGGGGCAGTCGGAGATATTTGAAGTCTTGCTAGGTGCAACGGTAAATCCAGATTGGGTATTCTTATGAGCAGTTTTATGAGAGCCTGAAAAAAGGCGTATATTCGGAGTCGGGGAGTCTTCGTTCTCGCGAACAACTCGAAATCATCTCGTAGGAAATCAATCAATTTTGGCATAAAGCCGCTAAATGCATCGTAAACCGATTGTCGAACCCCACGCTCCATGTCTTTGACATGCATGTTGAGGTAGATGCACGCAGACCGGTCCTGTGGTAAGGAAAACGCTAACTGAGTTTTTCCGGTTCCGGATGGTACACATAATGCGTTAAAAACGTCTCTACGCTTGCCTTCCATGAATCCATCATAAAGAGAGTCGATGAACATCTTGGCGGTCGGATCGCCCCTAATTCTGTCCGCCATCCGTTTGTATCTCCTAGCAACTTCAGGGCCGGTCTTGTTGAACTCGATTTCGTCTTCCATATAGACATAATACTTCTCCGGTGAAAGTGCTTTTGTTCTGTTCCGTTCTCGTTCAAGAGCTTCCTCTAGAAGTCTTGATTTTTCCTCGAGCTCCAGTTTTATTCGTTCGAGTTCCGATTCCGCTTCCATATAACAGACTAACTGTGTTAGAGTCGATGAATATGATGTAAGAAATTTCTCGAGATGTGTACTTATACTAAATTTCTCAAGAGTTTAGGTTAAATACTGTTATTAGCAACGACAGGATCGTTGTAAATATGCTTGTTGCGCTCCGATATCCACTCAAGATGACCACACCTTGGTGATCCTTTTCGACGTATTTTTGATAGTACTTTTCCTTGTTGTTTGAATTAAGGGGTTTTGTGTGCGTTTGAATGTCGACTGGGCACGCTAGTTTCAACCTTGGTCCGCTGACTACTAAGTCCTAGTGCCTTGGTTCGAATTAGATGTCAACGGAGGGCATATATACGACCGACGCCTTACGTCGTAAAGTGAAAAATGAATAGTTAGTACTGTACGAGTCACTTTGACAATTGGAATTGGTATGGGAATTTTCAATGACGCACGAATGGTTCTTAGTATCAGTCTCTCGAAGGATATGGTATCAATACTGCGTACTGCTCGATGTCTCGACGGTAGTCTTTTGCGAAAGAATGATAATGCAAAGGCGGTAGTAACCAATACAACCTGTTGGATTCACCGAACCTCGATAAATCATCTCTGATTCCTTCAACGTTCTGATTCTTTCCGAGTGTCATTATAAAACCGCCGATACCCGGAATCCATGCATCAATAATTCCATCATGGGACTTTCTGGAAACGTATAGCCGATTTGGGGCTTGTCTTGGTGCTACTGCGCCGGCAATCTTCTTGGTAGACGGAGGAATCGTAAGAGTCGTCATTTCCTCTGGTCTATTCGCCACTGCTTTGCAAGTGAAAGTTCCTCCTCTTACTAGCAATTCAATGGCGTAAGCTTTAAAAATGCGTTCACACAGCGCAGCTACGAGTGGGTTGTATTCACATGCGGGCAAAAGCTCTGCAAATCTTCGTCTTGCTTCAAATCCTCTTCTTTGAACAATAATATCGAGTGCTGTCGAAGATGAAAAACACACGGAGAATTCAGTGAAAGGAGCATCCGATTTCATATGAACCAAAAACTCAATCACTGGTGATTTATCTGTCATTGTAACATTGAGATTGATTAGCTCCAAACAATCATCCAAACAAGAGTCAGTGCATGTTTCGTCAAGTAAGTATCTTGGGGAACTCGTTTGTTCCTCCAACACATACCGGATTATACCACCAAGAATCGTGAAACGTTTTCTCCATCCGCGTGAGTTCGGGAATAACGGGACAACGATTTCAAGTTCAGCTTCGGCCCATAATGGCATGTAGAATATTTGCGGTACCGGAGGTTTCTTGAAATCATGAATAAGGTCGCGTCTTGGTGAAGTCGACATAATAAACGTACACAGTGGATATGGGATATTGTCAAAATGGGCTTCGCTCTTGTGCTTAGCATCAAACAAGCACCAGAGAGTTTCATTCCAAAACGAAAAGTCATTCTCAAGAGGCAAATGTCGAGTAGCGATTCGGAAAACACCGCCTCTCCCATCATAATAAATGTTGTACGGATAATAAATAAGGAGAATACGCTTGTTTTCCTTAACCAATTTCCACAGCAGATATATGAAGAACAACGACTTCCCAATCCCTGGAGTCCCCGTGATTAGTGCTTTGTTTATTCCTGGCTTCAAACTGGATGCAATCGTTACATAGCAGTCGCGCACATATAACGCTTTTAAAGTGGTAGACGGAATGATATGGTTGAAGAGAATTGATCCATCAGTCTCAGTGGCATTCAAAATGTCCAGAAAGAATGGAATTTGACAGGGACTAAATTGTGAGAATCCAACCACGGGCACGAAAACGATGATAGGATTTTCCGTGGATTCTCCCAAAGATCCTACTTGAGTAGTGGGGCTCAGTGGGGCTCGTCTTTCGCCAATGTGGATTCTCTTGTTGAATGAACATCGACTTTCGTACAGATGGAGTTGTGATATCGGAACGCGCTCAAAGAGTCGCGAGTCTTTAATGTATATTGCGTCGCGGACTTCGAAAACATATGCATTCGTATTAATCGTTACACGATCGATACTGCTTTCTCCGAGAGGTTCTTCATTTGTGAGGCCAAGCAGTTGATACCAAACGCGGCGATATATAGGTGCTGACTCTCGCGCATCATTATCAGCGGTCATTATAACTAGGAAACTCATACAATCAGAGTGAGAGCAAACGACCCCATCAGCAGATTTAAATACCGAATTTCGAATTGCATACGATGAAAACGACACGATTAGCATTCGTTCTTACTGGCTAGCCATCGATCTCTCGAAGGGGAACTCTTTGTGATTCGTCGTTATATTGGAGAACACGCGAGCACCATCTGACATATTTTCACCACCGATTCGACCATTCCATCCACGCTAAGTGAGGAAACGAACTTCTTCTTATGTGATATGTAGATATAGAACACAAGGCTGGTGGTATTAGATTTTCCCCTCTAAACCAATCATTCGGAACTATTGATCATAGGAGCGAATTTAAGAGATCGCTTAGATTCGTCAATGTGGGGATTAATCGTCCTAGTCACTCAATATTTCGATGTTTAGCCAGATGTCCCATTCCAGGCTGCAAGTAATAGAGAATAGTCCTTGTTAATTCGATTTGATCGGATGACAAATTTCTGCGTTCATTTTTTTTAAGCGAGGTGTGTCTACATGTACCGAAAGCTGTGATGATGTATATTATATACGGTTCTCGTCAACAACATTGGTGTCAAGGAATGAATTCCCGATAATACTGTCGTATCGCATCAGTCCTGTTACAAGCGAACCTGCTTTGTTTCCCAAAATGTCTACAAAGTATTCGTGTGTGAACATAGACAAATATCTCGCTTGCATTGAATAACCATGCCGCAACCTAGTAACAATATGTCCCTGCATGAAGCTTTCGATTCGATCGAAGAGCCCGAATTCAAATCAGCGAGAACTTCCGAAGTTTCCGACAGGGAACGTCGAGAAGAAATAGTTGGAGAATTGACCGAGACCGTTGATAGTGGAGAAGAGGCTGATGAAACATGGACGGCAGTTTCAGCGGATTCAAGCACAGCATCAGACTTAGGGACAGGCATTGTTTGTGATTCCTCGGCTTCAGTTGACTCGCTAACAAGTCCAGCTCGGAAGGAACCAGGTGGTGATTCGATATATCACGAGTTGGTATCGTTGAGGAACACAATACAAGAGCTTCGGGCGGAAATTGAGAGACTAAAAAACGTGAGCGATGCAAACAAAATCATGCTGATCCAGACACTGAATCATTCCTGCGTATGGGAGCATGATTTTTTTGAAATCCCATTGGACTTGGCCACCGCAGCATTCGATGTGAAGGATAAAATAGTGCTCCATCGTCGACCCGCCGTGAAGGAGCTATATCAGCGGCTTAATGCTCCTGGACTGGCCCTTGTTAAAGGATCACCGGGATCTGGGAAGTCAACTTGTATGTTTGCCCTGGCGCTTGGTTTAGTCGGCCAACATGAAGAGTCTGCGATCCTTTGGGTTAAGATTGAAGCCTTACAGTTTATGGTCATCAAAAGGTCTGGAATCGATCAATACGAATTACCATCAGATTCTTGGGATCCTTTAATTAGTATGATGAACAGCGGATCAATGTCATTCAGTGGCATTTTTGTCGATCAATGTCGCTTAAACCACCAAAAGACCTCGGATGACGCAAAGCTACTTCGCATTTTTTTCAACAATTGGATGAAAAAAGATGGATGTGAGCGGCTTTACGCGATCACCTCTGATGGCTGCAACGATTATAGAGGCACCGGTTTCAATAGAAAGGACGTGATTGAATTGAAATCATGGACTCTGGAAGAATATCTTGTGGTTCTGAAGCACAAGCATGCGCTTGGAAAATTTGCGAAATCATTGGGTCTCCCGTCTGTACCGATGGATGATGAAGTGGGTCAAAAAGCACGCCTGAAGCTTTACTATGCCGGAATTTCCGCACGACTTTTCTTTGAATATACGATTGAAGAAATCGAGGGATTGATCGATATGAGTATCCAACAAGTTAGCTCATTTGATGCCCTCCATCGCGGGGATATTGGATCCGGATCACCACATGCAGTGAATACGCTGTTTAACGATCATAATGATGCATTTTGTTTCAACAGTCGCTTCATTGCTGATTGTCTCATTGAAAAGAATAAGATTTTACCAGAAACGTTCACAAACATGCTTTCCAAGCTAGGCTACAGACCGCATAGGGGTGGTGTGGGAGTATTGTTTGAGCTCTACACGCTCTGTCTGATGAATCGTTCTGGATGGAATCCGATAGACGTGCTTAGGTCCGAACGTGAAACCAATTGTCCCTACACTTTTCCCCCCACTATACCGACAGTTGTCAGCAGGCGAATCGCTTGGTACGAGGAAGCGAGTTCCAGCGAGATTCCACTTGGTGGCTGGTTTAAACCGTTAAATTCGTACAATCCTGGATTCGACACTTTTCATTTATTTGGGACTCCTTTGGATGGCGGTGACAAATTGAGGGAACTTGTCATTATTTTTGTCCAGGTAACTTGTGGTAAAAAACACGGCTTTAATCCCCAGCACTTTGCGAGGGCTGCAACTATGATCTCCCAGAGAGTCCAGGGGTTCGTACCAGCCCCATCAAACGCATCCATTACACGAAGCCAGACCGAGCAGGGATCGCAGAATCACACGAAAGTTTTTATTGAAATAGTTTTCGCGGTCCCTACTGGAGGAGCTGATACGTTTGTTGTAAACGAACTTGATGTACTGACTTGGCTTGAGAATATCGATGATCGATGGTCTACGAACATCATGATGATTACACAGGTACCTCACTCGGCTCCATACTTCGAAGACGACATATTGAGCGCCTAATCCGAGTCATACCAGAGCGGTATTTTACTGAGCAGCAATCAACGAATTGCGCACAAATGGTTGGTCATTTTCTCTTTTGTTTCTTTATATGAACTTTGTAATCCAGGTTAAATATGTCAGGGAATTCGACAGATGATCTGACGGAGAGCCGAGGACCTCTTCGGTTTTCAATTAGGAACGCAGCGACCGCGGCCACGTTCCAATCTGACGATTCCCTTCCACTAATGTTGCAATGAGGAATCGATTTGTCATATTTTCATGGAAGCTATTTCCATTCCCAATGCGTGTGTGAACATATATATCTCGCGTGCATTTCAGACTTATATCGCAACCTAGTAACAACAATATGCCACGTCATGGCGATGTCGACGCAATCGAAGAGCCCGAAGTCAAGTCAGCCAGAACTTCAGAAGTTTCCGACCGGGAACGACGAGAGGAAGTTGTCGCAGACGGAGAAATCAGTGAAACCGAGATTCCTCCTGCCGCTACCGTTGTTGGAGAAGTCAAGGATGGTTTTGTGGAACACGTTTTGGCTGTGGATTGGGCCAGTCTTGTGTGTGAATGGCAAGGGTGGGGAAGGATCCTTTTGCGCTGTAAATCATCTGTCTTGAATCAGTACGGGAAGAGCAACCGAAAACATTTAAATGATTTCCAAAATCTGTTACTGATGTTTTCAAAGTTGCGCATCGCGGCTGAGAGCGGATGTGACAACTGTAGGTTGACTCATCAAAATGAACTCTACGTCGATGATCTGAGTCTTCACGGGCGTACATTTGTTCAAATTGTAAAGGGTGAGTTTTCGTGCGACGATGAGCAGTATCAATCATCTTTGGAATGGTTCCTTTGTTCGATCGAGCGCTTGTTGAAGTATTTGAGAGAGGGTCCCGTTCCATCCCGACCGCGTTCAGCACCGGGGGGTTTGCGAGGGAATCGGGCATACAGGTGCAAGGCGTGGAATGAATTTTTGCAAAATCTCAATGTAAACAACAAAAAGTCTATACCATTTTCAAGTGTAAAAGAACTTCCCAAGCGGATCCAATCTCTGATAAGGGATGGAGAACAGGTACCCGTGAAAGACTACGCCGAGCCGATCCTCGAATATCTTCTGATGAATTTCGGATATACACGAAAGGTCGTGAAGCAACTCACGAATGAAGCATCTCGGATCCATTTTATTGCACCTATCTTGTTTTGCGTCGGTAGTCTCTTTGATGATATTGAGATCGCCTTCGAGGAGACCATAGAGGGAGTAACAGTCAAGGCACACGGGAGATTTGAGTTCCTTATCAAGAGAAACGGAAAGGCAGTAGGTATTGTAGAGGCCAAGAAGGACAAGATTGACGAAGGAGTTGCACAGGCTTTGTTGGGCTGTCAAGTGTTGATGGACAAAGGGAGTCATGCTGCATATGCAATTGTAACAGACTTTGAACGTTGGATTTTTATTCGTGATAGGGAAGAAACCATCTTGAAGGAGTCAGTTTATATGCCGTTTTTGAGCGAGGGTTTCGACACGATCCGATTGCGCCAAGTGGTTGGAAAGATTTACAGTATACTCTCTGATGAGTGATTGGAGGTTAATCAGCAGACTCTTGAACACATGGATTTTTTTGTTTTATATCCATTCTTTCCGTAGGTTTGTTTCTAATGATGCCATTGTCTTATTACAAACGTTAAACGATCGGAATATGCCGAGGGACCGGGTAGATGTATAGAACCGAAATATATACCGAGACAATCTAGGCGATCCCGAATAGTGATAGTTTTTACTCGTTTTTATTTTTCCTCTTTTGACAATGGGAGCTGATTGGTACGATTTCAAATCCTTTCTGGGGATCGAGGTCCCGCTAAGAAAAGTGAAGGCTCTTTATAGACGATTTGCTGAGGAACCTAAATCGGTTTTCGGTGTATATATCTATGAGAAAGAAATACATTCGCGAACGGAGTGTGAAGCCATCTCGGAAACACTGGAGCGTTGCACCGGATTCTTGGGGATCGTAGAGAAGGAATTTTCGGCAGATGAGCTTGTCGGTCTGAGGCATGAGTTTGCGGAATTCCTAAGGAACAACCGTAAGATTCTCAAGGAGTTTGGTGTCGAAATTACGGACCCTGTTGTGAGGGGTGGAATCAAGCATGACGTTAAATGGTATCTCAAAGACCTAGACGGATGACGAGGAAGGGGGTAATGACTCGGATGACCGCGACAACTAGGTATTTGGCGGTCCCGCATGACTCGCGCGATTTCCATCTTGTGTTTGGTTGTTATTTTTGTTGTGCCCTAGCCCATGATGAGTGATTTTAGTGGGTCGGATATAATGATCTCAGCGCTTTCTGCGAGTCCGAACCGATTAGAAGAGGAAGTTTAGTTTTGCGCGAAAAGTGGTGTAACGTGCTTTCCTTGTGCTTGGTTTTGTAAATTGTGGTTAGTGTCATTTGTCAACATGAAACAGCTCGACCATGAACATGTATTTAAGCTATAACAACCATCTGTAAGGTGCCCTCTCTGTGATTTCAGATGGATGATATTCAATTTCATTTTCTGAGTTTTATGTTTCGATGATTCTAGTTTTGTTATGACACAGCATGAAGTATCCGAAGACGAGGAACCTCGCATCAAATCGGCGAGAACTTCAGAAGTTTCCGACAGGGAACGACGAGAGAAAGATGCCGCTGAAATTGACGGAGAAATGAATGATACTGAAACATATGAAGCCGTTGTGGATGGAGGAAAAGTTGCTTCTGAGCAATTTTCCGCACTTCACCACGCAGATTGGGCAAGTAACGTTAGTACATGGCAAGAATGGGGGACATTCCTGTTGGACTGTGAAGAAAAACTTCTACGTCAGTCGAGGATCCGAAATATTGACCAAAAACACATTTCTGATTACGAAAATATGATGATGATGTTTTCACGATTTCTCCTGTTGGCTGATAGCGATTGTGAAAGATGTAAGGTGACAACTGAGAGTAGACTCTTCGTCTCTCATCTTAATCGTGAAGGGGGGAAATTTGTTCAAATTGTAAAGGGCGAGTTTTCTTGCGGGGAGAAAGAGTATCAATCATCTTTGAAATGGTTTGTACGTTCGATTGAGCGTTTGATGGAGTATTTAGAAGAAGGTCCCGTTCCATCGCGACCTGGGAGTTCGATCAACAAGGCAAGAGAAATTGAAGGTTTGCCAGATCCTTTCAATAATCCCATCAGTGATGCGATGCGTGAACGTGTCGACAGGGCCACGCAAGCGGATCCAATTTCGACCGAACTGTTTCCGGCTGGCTTGTGGTCTGGTCCCCAGGAAAATGAGAAGCAAGTGATTATTCAAGATGATCATGAATGGAATGTCTATGCGGAATTTTTTCATCTCCCTAATTACATGATCAAAGGGAGTGGATTGGTATCTTGTGACCATAAAAACGATTTGGTTCTGTATAATCGACCTGCTTGCAAGGAGCAGGTTAAATTTATCTTGGAATCAGTCGTTAAGGATGGTGACAAGGGATTCATTTTCGGCCAACCAGGTACAGGCAAATCAACCACAACGTTTTATGTTTGCTGCTCCCTGCGACATGAGCATGACATTGTATGGATCCACCTCGAGAAGAGTGCTTCTGCGAAAATTGTCATAGTCAAGGGAAACGTTGTGAGAAAGCTGACCCTTCAGTCAGTGACGAATCTAGATCAGATTATTGGGCACAAGGCGGAACAGGCATCAAAGACAATCTTGGTCATTGATAGCTGCCTCTTTAAAAACCCTCAAGAAACGCAACTTGTGGAGAAGGCCGCGGATTGGCGAAACGAAGATCCTGCAAATCGACGCCTTATTACCGTGAGTTCAATGGCGGCTTATGCAAATATTCCAACATCTCTTGGGACATTTGTTTCGCATGCTGTTGGTGAATGGTCCATTGAAGAGTATTTGATAGCGATTGAGAATGATGAGTTCTGGGAAAGTGTACGACATACTTTTCCAGAGGACGGAACTAAGATCAATGCACGTAGAGAGCTTGTCGAATCAAAGTTGTATTATGCAGGGACCTGTCCTCGGTTTATGTTTGGATCATCGATTGATCAAATCAAAGAAACTATTTCCAAAGCTATTACGTCAATGTCGCCCAGGACAAACGAGTGCACTTCGACTAATTCTATATTGTCGAAGGCTTTTAGACATACTCTGATAAGCTTTGTATATATACCGCACCGAGGGTTTGTGAAAACTGGCTTTGTTAGCCACTACGCTGCACAAGCGTTTGGGACCTGTTCTACGGCGGAAGCGATGCGAGCACTTTCCAAGCAATGTTTGTTTGACATGAATTCAAAAGCCCGCGGTTGGGTATTCGAGGCCTTTTTTCTCGCCAGCGCTTCAGAGAGAGCGGATATAATCGTGCGAACAGCCTCACGCGATCAAATTGTGTGGAACTGCCCACACCCTGAGGCACGCAGGGTTGTAGTCTTTCGGCCAAAAACACTCCGAAACAAAATACCGTTGGATACATGGTTGCAGCCCGATTCACCTCAACAACCCGGTTTCGACGCGGTAATGCTCTTATCGAATGGATTGATTCGTTTCATTCAAACGACAGTTGCCCGGGAGCACGACTTGAAGATGTCGGCACTTGCTGATTTGGTCATTAAACTTCAGCAATTGGGGCATGAAGTGACCGACGCAGAGGTTTTCTTTGTGATACCCGACGATGCTTTCGCAAATGAATTTGTCATTAGCAAGTTGCATGAATGGGAAAAATTCGTCAAATTGTTCAAATCGTGGTCTAAGAAGCTTGATGATGTGAAGAAAAAGTTGCACACTGTCATGATTGGATTCTGATTATTTGCGCAACTCGACAGCGGAAGTCTAGACTATCATCGATGGATGGTCTTTGTATGTCAATATCCACTTGGCATGTATTCTTTCGTATCACGTCGAGATTTATCGGAGTGAGTGACAAGACGCTTGCAGGGTGTGCAAGAAGGTCGCCCAGGACGTGAATAGTACACAAATAAGAATTGTTGTTGTTTTTCGCCCTTGACCTATGAAATAGGAGATTTTTCATGTCAACCTCTGAGGCATCCTCTAAAGAAGCCTGTTTCCCGATGTCTTAAGTGTTTCAGAGAGCGACATTAACATCAAATCAAAGCGTTGGAAAATTTCTAAGAAAATGGAGCAGAGAGTATGAAAAGATTCAAACTGGGGGCAAATGTAGAAATCTTGGTAAGAATATTTTCCCCAGTTCGATAAAATATATTACAAATTCCTTTTTTACAGGAAGGTTGAATTAAACTAGTCCAGTGCCAGCTCGTTACTGGATGCGCCAATCCAGTGGCAGCTCAATACTGGATACGATGGTTCGACAAAAGCTCAGGATTATGATCGAATGCGAGGTATTTGTGGACGATGCACATGTGGCGGTTTGGAGAAAAGGATGCTAATAAGGCTACATTTCATGACGTTTCCGAGTCACAATCCGTACGAGCGACCACGTATTTTGCTTTTCAAAGGCTCTGTGGTTGTTTATAAACTAGACTCCTTCATACGGTATCAACTATGTCATTTTGTCTCGACGGAATCCAACTCCGGCATATTGCGCATATTATAGTCGGACTCGGAAAGCTTCAAATCGCACCAACAACCAACATTCGTGCCTACATTTGGGGCGTGAATAGATTCAAGAAAATGACTGCCTATTTTGAAAGATCTTCGAATCAGATCGGATTTTGTGAAACACGGTAGATTTTTTGCCAGTACATCTACTGTAGTATTAAACTGGCTATTGGGGTACTCGCAAAAACAAACATGTATTTAGATATCCCATCCGTTTAGACCGGCGATCATTATAGTGCGACGAACACTCGGAAGATCTGTAGGCCAACCGAACTCTGCAAGGGCCTCAGAGTTGATAATTTTGCCAATCTTGAACTTACCCATCATGTTGACCGGTATGACAAAGTGAAACTCACACAAGTTTGCCCCGAGTCGTCGTGTTATCTCTCTCGCGGGTTCAAGGTTCGCGTCATGCGTTTTCCCAACCGTGATCTGGATACAAATGACAACCTCTCGACCGTCTCGCTGAGTCCGAATTATTGCATCAAAACTTTCCTGATACCTATTGATAGGCCACATCAACTTATTGATCGGGCATGTTTCTCTTGTGAGTGATCCGAGCTCCTTTCGCTCGACACCGTCCAAGTTGAAAATACTGTTTTCTCCAACTCCAGCGATCAGTTCAATTGGTGCGTTCTCTTGGGCTCGTCTGAGGAATTCGTGGAGACAGTAGAGCTGGAACAGAGCCCCATTCACCTCTCGATTGCACTGTTTGATGAACGGATGGGAGGCTAAAAATTTGATTTGTTCGGACCCGAATCGAGTTGAAATCATCCACTTGGCATACTCACTCACAATCTCAACCCTTCGATTAGCAAAGCAGCTGAAGAGGCGGCTTGGCTGATAGGAATCGTCCGTTCGTAATGCTGCATCTATCTCAGCCCTTACAATATCAGATGTGTAGGAAAACATCCATCTCGCACAACCACCGGCCACATGATACTTTTGGCGAACTTGTTGCTGAATCGAAGTCGATCCCGATGAATCGACAATAAATTCGACCGCATCTAGGTAACTTTGTACACTATCTCGAAATGAATCGTTTGCCATGGCGGAGTCATATTCCTCAAGCGTCCACGACCATTGCCGAAAGATGCGTATCTTCCCAACACGGGCTTTGGACGAAAGTTTCAGTTGCCTCCCATCCGACGAGATCTTGATAATTCGCCGTCTTCCTTCCCCTGTATGAAGCCAAAATCCGCCCGGCAACTTTTCGTTTCTACTATCGTCAAATCTTATTCCATCCATGATCAACAGATGACCATTCTCAGCGCGTGTTCTCTCAAATCGGGTCACCGCTTCTCGGAATGTTTCGTCGTGAACAGCGAAGCTCGAGTAAGTTCCTTCTGGGCGCATCTCAATGCATTTCCAGAACAAATCTGTGGATGATGCCTCTAGGTGCGCCCACAGCACGTTCCATCGCTTTTCAACCGCCAACTGAACTGCAACATACAGAGCCGTCGTCGATTTCCCCGTTCCAGGTTGCCCATATATGTGCCCCTCTGATCCCCGCCGGATCACATCGTCATACATGAAAACCATCTGTTTCAAACACCGAGGTCGAACATAGAGTATTATGCCTTGTCCCGTTCTCCGAGATGAGACACCTCCCTGATCTAGCAGGTCGCATGGGAGGTTGATAAAATGATTGGTCGTTTTGTCCATAGGCTCCTCGTCGGCGTACGCATCTTCGCAATCACCCACGAGCGGCTTGTCTATTGGAGGTAGAGTGCCGAGCAAAGAGTCCAGGGAGGGCAATCCCTTAGGGAGTTTCGAATCCGCAAGGGAGGGAAAATGCGTCTGGTTCTCCTTATAAGATTCTATAGGAGGAGCAGTTGCTTTACACGTTGATTCAAGACGAAAAGAAGCCTCCAAAGCATCCGACGTATTCAACAACTCCGCTTGTCCAGGGGCCTCATCGCCTCTCAAAGCGACTTCTTCGTCTGTAATGATCGATTTCCCCTTTTCCATGTCCGCCTCTGATGCATTCATTTCAATCCGCGCTTTCTTTAATAACTCCTCATCATTCTCAATTTCGGAGGCTTGTCGTTTGCAGGAATCCGGTGTAGTCATGTTGTTTGAGCTAGGCAGTTTGTTATAGCATGAATAACGTAAATGAATCGCAAAAATTTGAGTTGAGTGTTTATGTCTAAAGAACTCATAACGGTTGAAGCTAGCGAATTCCGAATCCGAAAAGCGCATGCTGCGATCGACGATAAATTTCATTATGCATTGAACCTACTCGTTGTTGATGTGATATATGCGCATGTAGTTTCGATATTGATGTTTTTGAATTGCCATCCAGCCTACTGAAATACTGTCACAACCCACGTCTCATGACCCTCTCATCAGGTGTTGTGCGTCGTTGCCAGTGTCTTACTGGTACAGAACTGTCACCCCTAGTTGTTGGTGAAACTTCTGTATTATCTAATTTTGCTTTATCGGGGGCAAATTTGATTTTGAATAGCGAGAACCAAGCAACGGATTTTTGTCAAGAGAGCGACTCAAAACGTGGGTTCCCGTTTATCCTCCGAATACATCAGCCTGGTCAGTAAGTGTCGGTAGGGCTGTTTTCAAGATTGATTGAACGTCGGCCTCGACGTTGTTCCTCGACCCTACTATGACCGAATTTTTGACATCAATACACCCAATGTCACCGTTATTAGAGAATCCAATGCATATGGTGGCCAGCGGGCACTGATCACAAATGGCGAGGACAACATGCATCTGTTCCCGACAATGCGATACCCCATGAAGGAAAACACGGACCAGATCGTTGCTATAATCAATTTACACCCTCAAGAATATTTGAATGTTTTCAAGACCACGGGATGCTCCAAAACAGGAAAGCTTCCGATCGCACCAACAACCAACATTAGGGCATACACTTTATGTCTGAATAAACTCAAGAAAATGACTGTAAAGTTTGGAAGATCTTCCAATAAGATCGGATTTTGTGCAACCTGTTTGATTTGTTGCCACAAGCCATAAACATATTTTTTGCATATATGTACTGTAGTAGAAGCGTGGCTAGTGGGATTCTCGCAAAAACAAATATGTATTCAAATATCTCAGCCGTCTAGACCGGCGATCATTATTCTGTGACGGATATCCAGAACATCTTTAGGCCATCCGAACCCTTCTAACGCGTGAGGGTTGATAATGTCGCCAATCTTAAACCTTCCCTTCATCTGGATCGGTACAACAAAGCACAACTCACACAAATGTGCTCCGAGTCGTCGAGTAATCTCTCTCATAGGTCCCAGATCCACTTGATGCGATTTCCCAACCGTGAATTTTATAAAAATTACCACATCCTGATCGTCGTGTTGGGCCAGAATGAACGCATCAAAACTTTGTTGACATCCCTTGATACACCAAATCAGTTTGTCGACAGGGCATGCTTCTCTTGTAGCTGATTCAATCCCTCTTGTTTCGATACCTTTCATATATAAAATCGGGCTCATTCCTACTTGAGGCATAAGTTTGATTGGTATGCGCTCTTCAATTCGTCTGCGGAATTCGTGCAGACAGTTTACCTGAAACAAACTGTTATTTGGATCGCTTTGTCTGAGAAACGGATGTAATGCTAACTGTTTGATTTTTCCGGACTCGAATCGAGCCGCCATCATCAACATTGCATAGTCACTCACGACCTCAGCTCTGTTTCGCTCAAAGCGACTGAAAAGACGGCTTTGCTGATCGAAATCATCCGTTCGTAATGCTGAATTAATCTCAGCCTTTACAGTATCAGGTGGACACGAAAACATCCATCTCGCGCAACCACCGGCCACATGATACTTTTGACGAACTTTTTGCTGAA
>Ga0214917_10004749_pt1 | contig 14909 bp, 10 predicted proteins | sample LL_1208_BB_MetaG_FD_177983 | JGI IMG/M metagenome (GOLD analysis project Ga0214917, IMG submission 177983) | Freshwater microbial communities from Lake Lanier, Atlanta, Georgia, United States - LL_1208_BB | ecosystem: Environmental > Aquatic > Freshwater > Lake | place: USA: Georgia | collected... | reverse complement strand
GGCTGGTTTCCGGGTGACAGAGAGGCGCGTGTGCTGCAGATCACGGACCATCTCAAGCGACCGTTAGCCGCGGCTCGGGTAGCGTCCTGGATAGATCTATCGCTTAAGCGAAGCGGGGAGCAGTTCCAATCCAACGGATCCCTAGTTGAACTCGCACGGTGGGGCCACTTCTCTCACAGTCAACTTCCCTGGGAAAGCTTTTCAGGTTTGTGAGGCCCACCTCACGATTGATTGATTTCCAAGAATCATCATTATGAAAAAGATATCGATGTTCACACTTGCCGATCAAAACTGACCAAAAAGATGCTTCAACGTACTGAGCGACACCCAGTCACTATGGGAAAAGCTGGGAAAAAAGGCACTATCTAGAATCCAGCGATTAAATGTGTGCTACATTACAAAATTGTATCAAATAGGGGTGGGCGGTGGCCGAAATTTTGCATCGTGATAAACGCGAGAGGTTTCTTTCTTTGGCAAACAAGCGGGTAAATCGCGCGATAAAGGAAATTGCACTAGTCGGAAATCTTAGTAATCGTAGGAATTACGATTACAGCGAGGAGGAGGCAAGAAAAATTATCCGGACCTTACAAAGTGAGTTGGATCGCGTCAAGCAAAACTTTCGCGTCGAAACTGAACTTCAGCGAAAAAAATTTGAGATTTAGTATGTCGATAACTTTAAAGGCCGGTGCCTTGTTTTCAGGAATTGGCGGGTTTTGTTTGGGGCTCGAGCGTTATGGAGTCGAAACATCATGGGCGGTAGAAAATGATCCAGCAGCAGTTGCCACCTACCAGAGGAACTTCTCTACAACGCGAATCGTTAGCGACGAGCATGGGCCGCTTAGTATTACTGACATCGACGTTGTGCGAGACAAATTGGAGCCAGTAGATATTTTGCATGCTGGGTTTCCATGCCAAAGCTTTTCTACCGCTGGCGAAAGAAAGGGTTTTGCTGACCCAAGAGGAAGGCTGTTCTACGAAATCATTCGTATCGTTAACCAATTCGGTGTTGATAGGCCCTCTGTCTTGATCTTGGAAAATTCCCCCTACCTTAGGTATGGGGAAGGAGGAGAGTGGTTCTTGGAGTTATCCAAGGAACTCAAGAAGGCGGGTTACTGGTTTCGTAACGAAAACGCTCATGAGGTGGATGCCTTTGACCATACAGATTTACCGCAAAGGAGAAATAGACTCTTTATGCTTGCTTTCAACTATGACAGATTCAAGAATGGAAGAGTGAGTTTGGACCTAAAACACACAGAAGAAGTGAAAGATCTAGCAAGATTTATAGACTTTGAAGGTGAGGTCGGCGACGAGTACTACCTTAGTCCTGAAAATCGGTACTACAAGATGATCGCGGCAAAGTACATCGATAGGCGGCGTCTATATCAGTTAAGAAAGTATATGGTTAGAGTCAAAGAGCCCGGTGAGTGCCCTACTTTGACCGCAAACATGGGGCTTGGTGGGCACAACGTACCATTCTTGTTTGATGCGAAGGGCCTTAGAAGGTTAACCGAGTACGAGTGCCTGTCGTTGCAAGGGTTCCCGGCCTGGTTCGAATTCCCACCTGAAGTAATCCGCACAAAACGCTACCAGCAAGTGGGCAACTCAGTGGTACCAGCAGTCGTAGACATGATTGGAAAAGGCGTAGTCTGTAAACTCAAGAACGAGAGAGACAAATGACGAGTAGCATTGGGTGGAACCATCCTATTGATGAGTCAGACCAGTGGGACGGATTTAACGATTCGGGAATTGAGCACTTCGCTGGGCGTCCGGTTCCCTATCTGGCACGCGAGGTCAATCAGAATTCTTATGATTCGCGGACCGAGGGACAAGTGATCGTTCGCTTCAACCGTAACACGGTTGAGACAAGTACAATTCCCCACTTAAGCGAATTAATAAACACGATCACGCTTTGTCAGAAGGCTGCCGTCATTGAAAGTGAAAAGGCGAAAGTTTTTTTTCAACGAGCTCAGGAATTATTGGAACAAAAATCGATTTCCGTACTTTCAATTTCAGACCACAACACTAGAGGGATCGCTGGCCCCTGTAAAAACGGAACACCGTTTTTCGCCTTCATGAAAGCCCACGGCCAAAGCAAAAAAAACAACTCTACAGAGCTTGGATCCTTTGGAATAGGGAAATTTGCGCCCTATGCTGTTTCAGATTTACGAACTGTATTTGTTTCCACCGTGTATTCAGACCCAGAAAAAGGGCCAACCAGACTAACTCAGGGTAAGTCGATTTTTATGTCTCACGACGACCAAGGGTCTGTACGGCGTCGTGGAGTTGGGTTTTGGGGCGTCAAAGAAAAATGTCAACCTGTTCCAGATGAAGGGTTCCTGTTACCGAATTGGCTTCAAAGAGGCGGCAGTGACCTTAGCCAAGCAGACATTGGTACAACGTTGTCGATATTAGGCTTCGATCCGTCACCCGGTTGGCAAGAAAGGATTGCCGCCTCCGTTGCCGAGAATTTCTTTGGTTCAATCGCAAATGGTTCGCTACGGGTAGAAATAGACAATCAAAAATATGTTCTCGCCCAAGAAACAATAAGGCAGTTTTTTTCGACTGAGAAAGTCCTAAACGTAATTAGGTCTGAGGAAAGGGAACCCGAGCTGTTTTCAAATGCTCAACAATATTGGACAACCCTAAGTTCGCTTTCTGAGACAATTGTGGAAGAGAGCCAAACACAGAATCTAGGACTTTGCCGCCTAAGAATTAGACTTGGCGAGGGGTTACCCAAAAGAGTCTGTTTTCTTCGTAACGGGATGTTCATTTCTGACCAGATAGCATTACCAGGGTTAAAAAATTTTAGTGACTTTAAAGATTTCGTTGCTGTCTTTGAGTGTATAGACCCATCGGGTATTGAGTTGCTGAGGGCTATGGAGCCTCCTCGTCATGATTCGTTCCAGTACGCTCGACTCGCATCGAAAGAAGACCAAAAGAGAGGAAAAAATGCACTGAGAGAAGTGGCTCAATGGATCCGAGACATGTTGAAACGACACGCCAAGGACCCGGTTGCAGAAGTTACTTCCCTTGATGAGCTCAAAGACTATTTTGCAGATGACGCTGACTTGAGCGACCGTAGCCTAGGTAATGAAGAGTCGAACCCTAATGGAAAGATCGTCATACGGGCTCGACCCCTTACCGTTAAGCCGAGTCCGTTGATACTTGTAGGGAGGGAGTCAACTACAGACCTTGGTAATGTAGAAGGAGTGAGAGACGTTGCGGACGGAGGGATCGATTCTGAAAATGATGCCTCATCGCCAAAAGAGCAAGAACAAGGGCGGCAACGTGCTAGTGTTTCTTTAAACGGGCTTCGTGCTGTAACTACCTCGTCAAAATCTCGTCGGATCTCATTTACGCCCGCGCAAACTGGGTCTATATCAGTATCGGTTTTTGAAGCAGGAGCTGACAGCGACTATCCATTAATGCTCACAGATTGTTCAATTGGGGAGATAAAAGCGGGAAGGTTACAAATCGACATTCAGCGAGGCGAAAGACTCTCAATTGACGTATCGTTCAAATCAGCATTTGACGGCGCATTGAAGGTAGTGGCTCATGAAGTTTGACAAAAACAAGGTTTTTCCCTATCCCGTGCTGCGACCGTACAGCGACGACTATTTAAGAAGCGAGTTCCAAGTAGCTGTAGAGATGTCGACGGATGGCACAACTGTCGAAATGAGCCTTGCATTTCGAGTTTCATCTGACGAACTGTCACAGGAGATTTTGAAGGGAAACGCGCAATATGTTGCGACAGTTGCGTGTCGTGAAACATATCACCGAAAAGTTAAAAGCTCGAAAGATAGTTCGTTTAATATCTGCTTTTCCGAGGGGCAACTTAGAGGCGAAATTCGTGTTGACGGCTTTATCGTCGCAATCAAGAAAATAGACGAATTTAAGTGCACAGATATAAACCCAGAGTTTGGTAGAGAATCATTTCAATATACACCCGGTGATGTTTTGGCGCAGGTTGAAACAACTGTATTTTTTATTGACAAAGACCTATTCAAACCTGTGACCTCTGTCTTTGACCTTGTTAGCAAGGATTCGCTCGTCGCGGGTGAATGGCGTGTGAGCGTAGACGAGGACCACGTTCAGATACAAGTTCCACCCGATTTAAAACAGTCCATTGATAGTGCGCGAAACAGCGTCCCTCACAAGATTGTCCTTCTTAATTCAATCTATTTCAGCGCTGTGGTACACGTCATACAGCACCTGAAAGATACGCATGATGATTACGAATCGAGAAAATGGAGTAGAGTCATTTTTAGACAGATCCACAATTTGGGTTTAGACATCGTTACAACTGACGCTTATTTGTTGGCCCAGAGGTTAATGAAAAATCCGATGTTAGCCTTAAATCATTACGTACTTAAGGACCAAGAATGAAATCTCAGAACTTACTTATGTTTCGAGAACGTGTTGTTGCGCAGTTGAAAGCTAGTATTAAGGAGAATCTGGGTCGCTATAGAACTGGAGATTTCAACTTTGTTTTATCCGATGCTACGAATTTATTAGATTGCGATAAAAAAATCGACTTAGCATTTGCTGAACAGGTAACTGCAAGCAGTGAGAATCAGAACGAACTTAATTGTTGCCTTGCTGTGTACAGAGCACTTCCTGGGTTAACTCCTTATCTCGCACGAGATGAGCGCCTATGGGTCTACCTAACTCACATTCATTTTTTAAACTATTCAAGAATTCGATGGGAGATACCAGACGATGACGAGAGGGCAATATCGCATATAAAGACGCATTTCTTCGCGACGGGCGCTAGGGGTATTGAGCGTGATAACGCGATTTCACGACTATGGTGGATGTCGTTGATCTGTAGCAGGGTAGAGCGTTTGAGCTTGGAGAGGACGCTACAAGTTTTCCTTCACCAATCAGACGTTCGAGCAAACATAGTGGAGCGTCCAACAACATCGCAGAATGTCAGCGTTCTCTCTTCTGTCATTGAAAAATTAGAGGAGTCGTACGCTACGGATAAAGCACTTTACGAGCGTGAGCGTTTTCGTTTGATGATGAAAGAGTTGAATTTAAAGGGCGGGATAAAACTCCTTGAAGTTCTAGACCTCAGCGAAGTCAAAAAACTTGTGACAGAGTGCGCGGATTCTTAATTACAGCTACTTACTTATTAAGAACATCCTCTGGTCGCTTAGAATCAAGGTACGTTCCGTACGCTTCGTCCAGCTGTACGAGAAAGTCGATTATAGATCTAGAGCCAGTTAGCTCAACAAGCTTCAGTGTTTCACGCGCTAAAAGGAGTCCATTTACGGCAAGAAGTGGGTAGCTGTCTTCACTCATTTCTAGCTGACTTCTTTCAGAAAAAAACGAAGTGGTCACATACGCTCCAATCCAACCTCTCTTTAGTCTCGCAACAGTCCTAGCTAAGTGAACCCCGTTCGTAGGAGTAGAATAGGCTTCGCACTTCGCTTGTCCAAGTACGATTATCGCTACCTTAGAAAAACCCGTACCGAGATCTAAGCGACCTACAAAATCAATGCCCCCATCCCCTGATGCTTTCGTAATCCATCCTTCGATATAGTTTCCTCCAGTCTGGCGAATTATGCTTGCAACGATTTTTGAAGCCAACAATTCAAAGTGATGTTTTTTTTCACTATAGAACGAATAGATCGTTGCAAGGCACTTTTCTTCCAGCGACCCTGACTCTGGCAACTGATCAATCTTGCTTACAGCGCTAATTTTATAAACTCGGCGAATTACCTTATCACGGCAAATTTCGCCTTCTTCAACCCACTGTTGCCAACTTTTGGGGGCAAGTTTAAGCGTCTGGATGCAAGTTAAAGATGAGTCTCGTCGAGAAGAGATCCACTTCCATGAAAATAATTCGAATTCTCTTTTCATATCCAGCACATCGAACTCAAAGACGTAATTTGTGAAGTAACCTATGTCTTTTTGGAACTGAGTCACTAGTTCGACGGATTTGAGCAACCCGACTCCTTGAAACTCTCGATTCCCTTTGATTCTGCTCCCAACTTTAACGCTCCTAAAAAAGACAAACGGTACGGCCTCGACTCTGCGTTCAAAAGTACTAGCCTTATGCATCACGAACTGATCCAAGACAGTTGAGTTTCCTGGAGATTTAGACGGATCTTTAAGCGATTTGTTGTCGCCGAAGTATTTGATGTATCCATTGTCCACATCAAACTCGTCTTGCCAAGGCGTATCCTTTGTACCCCTCTTGTGGGAGCTACTCGAAATTAAGATTGCTGGGACTCTTTCTCCTTCTTGAGTTTTGACTGCGCGGATAGGATTTATGCCCGCTTCAAGGAGTGCCTTGGTATTACCCGGGGTATTGGTGTGGTGCAAAAGGTTCGGAAGTCCATCGATGATGGGTTCGTCTACAGAATTAGCGCTTGAGTACCTGTAGATAGTCCCGATAGTCAGCTCACTCATATTCCGTATCCTCTAAGAGCCGAGTGTATGACTCTTTGCTTTTTAAATAAGATATTATATTTCTTAGATTTGAATCGCTCGACGACTTTGACTTTTACATTCTATGTTTTGTGAAAGTCAATATGAAAAAATCCGCTATTTTCTGCAGTCTCCTTGATCCGTATCAAAGACTTCCATTGCGCTGGTGACGATATTCGTTGTATTCCGTGAACCGTTGCTGCCTTCTTCACCAAGTTTACTTCGGAGGGCGGTATAACTTTTTGCAGTTCATCCCACTCGCTAAGTTTTCGCCAGTAGCCCGATTGCGCTAGATCCGTGACCTTTATCTGAAGACTGACACCGTCATCAACGATTCCTGTCTTAATGCTTTCCATTTTCTTTCTGCTGGCATCCGCCGAGGAAACTGTCCACGTGCTAGGAATTGCAAAGTTAGAAAATCTCTTGTCTGATTCAACGGCAACCCAACAAGATTCACGTTTACACCACTGGCCAACGTTCGTCACCCCAGATGGAGGTGCAAGGATCAGATCCTGGACTACTTGCGCTATTCGTATGAGAAAGTCGTCTAATTCCTTATCTGTTGCCTGAAGTTGCCACGCCTTGGTCAAATTCAGAGGACTATTAACCCCTGCGCAAATCCGAAACAGTGATGAGATTGTATAGACCACAATCTGTGCCCTATAGTCACCTAGGTACCAGTCACTATGCGCTTGAGAAATCAACCGCTCTAACCGGCGCCATATGATCGCAATCGAAATCATCTCTTGAAAATAACTTTCGCCAAAGCTAGGACTCATCTCTTCCCATAGTTCTGAGTCGCTTTGGTTCTGTTTTTTTGAAGAAAATTTATCTGCGAACTTTGAGAAATTTGATTGTGCACCAAGAGCAGCCCAATACGGCTTTAGATTACGAACACTGTCATATTTCGCAAGATCTGTTTTATTAATGACATGATCGGTGGGGTATTCTGCGTCGAAGGTGGCCAGCTTAGACTTGGATAGATAGAGTCTTTCGTTTTGGTACTGTCCTCGGCTACGCTCGTAAAACCATTTAGGCGCCACTCGCATGTTACGAAGGGTTGGCGTCGTGAGTCGCCTTGAGATTGCTTCCATCTTCTGATGAAAGGGATGATTAGAAAAGAAGTCCGCCTTTTGTATTTTAGTTTGTGTATTAGCGTATTCTGCAATTCTAGGAATTACATCAGTAGCGTCGCTGTCGGAAATTTGAGTTAACTTCATAGCAACGTTTATCGCTACCAAATCTATCCCTGACTTTTTTGCATTTAAAATGGTGGCAGTAGTCTGTCCGCCGTTTACGATCTGTAGATCAGTGATCTCTGTTATAAATGATTCGCCAGAAATCTGGGAAATCGTTACGCTGGACGCTGTTCCGGCAATACCATTGTTATATGCGAAAAAAAATTCGGGTGTGCGCTGGATGGTTCGCTTGATATCCTGATTCACAGAATTTTTCGTGCCTAGAAATGATCGAACATTCCCCTCAAGCAACCTACTACCGTAGCGTTCAAACAGATCAGCTAACAAGGTTCCAGGAATCGTACAAAGATATGACTTGAGATGTTCAGTCTCAGTTGCCTTTAGGCAAGGGATCGACACGCCAGAGAAGTCAGCCAACTTTATCTCGACCGGCTCTCTTTCTTTGACTGATTCATAAAGCCTTTGGATTCGGGCCAAATCCCATATGAAGCGTTCGATTTGAAGACCGTTTGCTAGTTTCGATGTTTCCTCGCTCTTGTACCTTCCACTAAGTAAAGAATTAGTAAAAAGATGTATTCGAATCTTTGTTGGTCGAAAATCAGGATTATTAAGAATCGAAAATGCCTCGTAGGCAGCGTTTGATTGCACAATTTCGTCTTTGATTCGCCCCGACATCGATTCTGCGCAAAAATTATCGACAGCACGAAATAACTGTCCCGTTTCAGCGGTAGTAAGAGTTGGTGGAGTGGCTTGATTTGACCATTTTCCTATGACAAAACTCATACTCCCATCGGTCGAGTCGACCGAGGTGAAGCCGTGGATTTTCTTCGCACCCCGACCTTCGATTTCACCGTATCCGTCCACTAACTGGAATCCTTCGCCAAACGCGGGATCTTCTTCTAAGCGCTCCGCTAATTCCGATATAAAGGCAATGGTATCGACTAGTCCCAGTGCGTCACCTCGCCTAGCGACCATCGAAGAAAGTTCAGTGAAAAAATCTTGTGTCTCCAATCTCGTGCCCTCAATCTACAAAGCGCTCTAAAGTGGTGAGTCGAATGCTGTACGCGGCTTCGACGATTTCTCTTGGAACCGTGCTTCTATCTAATCTTGGAAAGTCGCCCTTGACGCTATATTTTCGTGCTCGGTTCACGATAAAACAAACTGAGTCATAGAAGGCGACGTCAATGTAACCTACAGTCAATAATTTTCTTTGAAAGGATATTTTGTCGTCCTCAGTCGAGCACATCGCCTGGATTTCTTTAATTAGTTCCCTAAGTGACCGTCCACCTGGGGCAGTGCTCTCAACTGCATCAAGATCGTAAACGATTAGGGTGATAGGCAAGTCACTAGATAACTGATCCAGTGATGAAATCTTCACGGAGTCGGCGGTAGGAGAAACCGACTTAATCTCGACGCAGATATCAGGAAATTGGAAATCTTGTCTACCTCCATCCGGCCCCACCCACGCTTTGGTGACAGCCGTGAAGTCAAGCGCTCGGCTTACTATCGATTGCTTAAAAAACAATAATTCTCCAAAGAGTCCCTTGCAGGCTTCGAAGGTTAGTACACCTCTTGGATTTATAGCAAAAAGTGCCTTCCACTTCTCAAGTCGTTCGATAAGGGCGTTATGTAAATCGTCTGAAGATGGCGCATGAAAACAATAGGTTAGGATGTCTGAACTGAGTGAAACAAATACGTCATAGAGTTGATTGTTCATCAGTTCAAGCAACACGAACCACCCGCCACTAGCCCTCTTCTCACTGGACACCGTCACTGAGGAGCCTAATTTAGGCATCGTTGGCGGTCGGCTTGAAAGTGAAATAGCGACGACAGGATTCCCAGACGCGCTAACCCCAACGTGGAAGCCACCTTCCTTCATCGATTTATGATGCTTTAGAAAGGTATCATCCTTTCCGAGGGGTCTTGGAAGTGGCTGCCTCAAAACATCCTGAAGCGCTTCGCTAACCGTCGTCATCAAAAACCTCCTCATCGTCGGAAAGTAAGCCAAGCTCCCTCTGAGCGGTTGGATTTAACTGATATGTAACTATTGGAACAACATCATCGGAATAAGTTGGGAAAAATATGCTGAGTGCCAATATGCGCTTTGGGGCAATCTCTGAGGGATCCGCTCGGCCTTTGGAACTTTGTCGCTTGGGTGTATTTTCTATCGGCTTGGCAATGGGCTCTATGAAACTAACCACAACGAGAGGAAGTCGATTGAGTCCCCTTAAGATTTCTTTCCGTTTCACCGACTCGTCTTTTGTTTTCAGTAAAGCTTTTACTCGCTCAACTTCACTTTGAGTCGCTCCAATAAAAATATCTTCCATACCCCCTACACGCCGACGATTGAGTTCTAAGAAAGTTTTGGAGGTAAGCGGTTCAAATTGCCGCTGCCTTGCTTTGATTACATGAGCCTGGTCTGACGAGTCGATCAATTGAACCGTTTGGTTTGGGCTGCTACCTTGCGGAAAACAGATAAACCAATCTTTTAGGCTTGTATCAGGGGCGCGTCGTATAAAGTCTACCAAGGGTGCTTCTAAGTTTTCTCCAAGAGGTATCAGCTCTATATTTTTTATCGGAAAAATGAAGCTCTTTAAAAGATCTGCAAGTTGTTCGTGATTGATACGCCAAACAAATTCCCCGTTTATCTCCTCTGGTCGATTGAGCTTCCTAATAAATCGAGTCGCTTCGGCAATGTTGTATTCATTATCCTCGACCTTAGATGAAGGGTAAGCAGTTTCGATCAACCTTCCGCTAAATGACTCCCTTATGGTGATTTCCTGCGCGGCACGCATTTTGTTTGCTGCGGTAACCATCAATGTGTCCGGGTGGTCCCTAACTCTGATGCCAAAGTCTTTTGGAGCCCTGCGCGCCAGGGACATTAGATGAAGGTCGTCTCGGAGCTCTTTCACAACATCCGCGATAAATTCGAACCAACTTCTGACAGTTGGATCAATCCAAATTCTGAAAAGATCTTCGTAACCTTTCCGGTAGCCGAACCAACGACCCATCTGTAGCAGCGTGTCGTAAGCTTTCGAGTCCCTGTAAAAATAGCTGATACAGAGACCTTCCAAGGTGAGTCCTCGAGATAATGCTTGGCCCCCTACAGCAATGATTCTTAGCCCATTAACGCCAGGGAAGTTTGAATAGGCTAACGGCGCGGCGCGTTGGTTAACGCACACAACCCTCAACCTTCCGATCGATTCAGAAAGCCTACTTCGAACCTCGTCCCAGGAAAAGCCGGCATCTGCGTAGTGCTCCTCCCATGCGCTCCTGATGTCAGCTGCTATTACCCCACCAGCACTCCAAATCCTTTCGCTAGACCCGTATTGGTCAACCACTTGAAGCCGATTTGTAACCTCACGTTCGATCTGAGATCTAACGTCTTCTTGCACCCTCACAAATCTAGAAACATTGACTAACATCGTTCTGTGCTGGAGCTTCTCGCCTCGAAGATCCCGTATCGCACAGCTCACGAGGAAGACATTGATCGCATCAAGTAATGAACTTGGAAGTGCCGCCACCGCTAGGTTCGCAGTGTGCTTCGCTGGAAATGTCGCTGATGCATCCTCAATAGTGACAAGGTGCTCAGAATACCCCTTTTCAACGTCTGACTCTTCACCGAATACATTGTGAGGCCCTACATAATTACTCGGAGGCCTAATCCCATAGATAAAATCACTTGGAAAAAGGTCGGGGAATTCAGATTGAAGATCTGGTTTTATGAATATGTTTGCGAATGGGGTCGCTGTGTAAGCGACATAACTGTAACGATTGAATCGGAGTAAAAGATTTCTAATCTCGCGATTGATCGTTGCAGGATTGTCTTCTGTTCTGACGTTTACGCTCGCGTTATCTGCCTCATCATCAATTAGCAGCAAGGGGCTGCTAAACCTTTCATCATTTTGAAGCATTTGTTTACAAAAATTTTGTAGATTAACTAAATTATTCTTGTTCTTCTTCGTGACAATTAGAAACGGGTGTGTTGGATTACTAAATAGTTTTGAATTAAGGCCCCTTAAAGTTCGTCTTGCGTCGGCACTAAAATCGCTTGTGGCGCTTGTTAGGCGTGTCGCGTCAGGCTGTTTAAAGAACCCAACACCCGAAATAGTTTCTTCACCTATACGAAAACCGTCACCATCATTCTGAGACGTACGGCCTACAAATGTTAGATCCAACCGTTCCTGAGTCTGTGCACGAAGCTGTTCGATGACACCTGTCAGGACGATGATGTATCGATATCCGCTGTCTACTGCTTTATTGATTAAACCGGCATAGTTGGCTGTTTTCCCAGACTGAACATCGCCCATCACAAGGCCCCGCACCTTCCAGTCGGAGTCGTCCATCGGATTTCCGCAGCGATCGAGAATCTCGTCAGTATCTTGACCCAATGAATACACTGAAGTTCCCGGCCAGCCTTCGTGAACTAGAAAAGTTTTATAAGCATTCCAATTAGACCAAGTTATCTTGCTACGCCACTCCTCGAGCCACGGCTTGTTCTCGGCGTTTGCTAATCCTGCACCCTTTGAGTGGATGATTCCCCGGTTGAATTCGATTTGAAGCCGAATGTCTTCTATCGTTTGGGATGTTGCGCCGAGATTTCTTATTGCCTCTAGTGCTTTGCTTACCTCTTCGTCGGTTGGAATAGCGCCAGTGTCGTCTCTAGCGAGCATTCCTTGAGCGATGGCGAGATAATTCATTCGGGTGTCTGCCTTAGTGTGCGAAGGATTTCGCGGTGCAAATGAAAATTGCTTGCTAGTGGCTCAATAAGTAGAACGTCTTCGATCGGGAGATCCGTTGCTTGAACGATCGCACGAGCAATTTTGGCAAGAGAATCAACATTCTGTTCCGTAACCACGGATCGATGATCGCGTGCAGCCATATCTGCGTATATGGCCTGAGTGGGTATTGTGTAAGAAATTAGATCTAGGATTGCGTTTAGCTGCCGTGTTGCAGTCGGTGACAGCGAATCTAAAATGCCTCTGAGGGATTCATGCTCGGGATTTATGATGTAGCGAAAACTTCCGCTTTCAAGCTCCATGCGTTGCCACAGGGCAGGTCGTTCACCCTGGTGCATCTGAACTCTTCCTGGATGGGTAAGTACCACCTTACTTCGCCCTGTGAAATTTCCGACGAGGCTTCGAAGCCTTGAACGTATCACGTCTGGAGGAACTGCTACCGATTTCTTGATGTCTAACGCCCATAAAGAATCAAAAGAGTTTGGTATGTCAACTTGAACCCTCGCAAGCTTGTAAAACTCATCTTGACCCGTCAGTCGAAACCATGTTCCCCAGATGACGAGTCGCTTGGCCCGATAAATGTAAAACCCTTGGCTACTTCTTAGCCCTTCACGCCCACCACACTCATCTACTTGTTCCCTCGTTAAGCGCGAGATTGGTGGAAGGATCCAGGGTTGTACCTCGATTACGCCTAGCTCATGAGTGATCTGCTGCGGCTCAAGCTTCTGGACCTGGTTTGCGTTCTTTAGAAATGGATCCTTGGGAAGTAGCTTTCTGTCATTAAGATAAATATTGATACAAGTTCTTAAATTCTCAGTATCAGGGGATGTAAAGCGGTGGAAGACTAGTGATAAGTGATCCCTCACGGGGGCAAACTTTTCTGTAACTTCGGCTTGAGGGTTCGAGGCCCCAGCGATCAGACGGTCAAGCTTGCGCCATATAACCAAGGTGCCAGACGTTTGATCTTTTAGCTGCTTAAGTAGTTCTAACCTTTGCTCTGTTATGTCTGGCACGCCAACTGTCCATCGCTTTGTTATGGCTACAAGATCCATATCCCATTGCCTTATGGACAGTTCTTCGCCATGTTTACTGATGACTGTCAATTGGCGAGCCTGCGAAAGGCTAGCGGTCTTTAGACCGAGCCCAAATCGGCCCAAGTCAGTTTCTACGATTCGTTCTGAATCGGCCGGATTTCGACTTCCGTGCCTCATCGCATTAGTCAGCACCTCGGCGGTCATACCTTTTCCATCGTCGAGTATGGCGACATACGGATCGTCGACGCCGGTCCATTCGACCCACACATTGGCGGCCCCTGCAGAAATACTGTTGTCGATGAGATCGGCGATAGCTGTTTCAAGAGAGTAGCCAACTGCCCTCATAGACTCCATGAGCGCGACAGGATCCGGAACGACTTCAATTGTTCGCATTGATTGGGGGGGCGTTGAGGGCGGCTGAAGGTACTCTCAGGACGTAATTGAGCTAGATTTAAAAGGGATCTTGTTCGAATCGGTAGATTTAACTAGTTGAGCCGTCGAGTTGCCGAACTTCTGGGCTAGTCATAGGTTTGAAGAGAAGATCAAAAATTCTACTCATCGTCCATAAGTGTCCAATCTTTCATTGCTATTGTTAAGCGGAAGCTTATCCGATTCGAATTCGGCTTGCCTTCCAAATGTAGAGAAGGCCGTGGCGGTCTTAACGGCGTTTTCAATCAGTCTAAATTGACACTCCAGCCTCAGGCGTATTTTTCTTCTTCGATACCATTGTTGGCCAGCCTTTTTTCGTCTCCAGTCGATGACCGCCTGGTTTTCTCGACTCCAAATGGTATCGTGTTTGGCCGACTCAGAGGCTATTGGCTATGGCCGGCTAGGTGCTTCATGTGTCAAATTGCGTCCGGTTTTAGTAACTTGGCAAAGCGAGGGCTACGCCGCATCCAGCGCCTGCCTCGTAGCTAATTCGTTTGAACTTGAAATGTTCGCTGGATTCCTTAGGTCCGCCGGGTTCCACGCTGCGAACGTCAGGTACCCCGGATTAGTAGGTGGGCCTTGTATTGGCGGACGCCAAAGGTGTTCGATCTATCTCAACGATCGAAGTTTTAAGTTTTAGCAGGAAAAGTGGGAACGACCATCAGCGTCGATCACGCGTGCCGCAAGTGCACCAGATGATTTTGCTTGTGAGGCGACTGCGATAGCCTGATCGAGGTCTGTGCCTCCGTGAATATCTTCCCAGGCTGAAAACGAATGCCTCTTGACTTGAGCTCGGTACCACATGTTTGGTTTCCTTAAGGTGATAGATCAATACTCTGAGGGCAGCATCAGCACCCAGTCTTCGCCATCCCAAACGGCATAGATACGAATCTGTGCAAAGGGAAAGTCGGTGTGTGGAATTGCCTGACTCACATAGCAGTGGCCATTGCCGTCTTCTAATCGAACCAGCCCCTCGGACTGTTGCACATCGAGTGTGGCAAGCACAAACCAATCCTGGATGCGCGCCTCGATCAGATAACTTGCGATCACATCCATGAGCCAGTAACACCCCA
>Ga0214917_10004747_pt1 | contig 14913 bp, 19 predicted proteins | sample LL_1208_BB_MetaG_FD_177983 | JGI IMG/M metagenome (GOLD analysis project Ga0214917, IMG submission 177983) | Freshwater microbial communities from Lake Lanier, Atlanta, Georgia, United States - LL_1208_BB | ecosystem: Environmental > Aquatic > Freshwater > Lake | place: USA: Georgia | collected... | reverse complement strand
CACCAGGAGTAGTGGCACTAGGAATATCTTCAGGACCAGAGATAACGTGAACTTGGTGTCCTTGTTCTTTAAGAATTTTGGGAACATGTTGTTTCCATTGTGCTGTATAACGAGTTTCAACAGCCTCAAGATCTACAATATAGATCATCAGCGTTGAGCCCTTTCGCGTTTAAAGTTATTGCGACGAGGTTTAGTGCTGTGGTAATACTTGTTCCACACATCACTTTGGCGATTATATAAGTGAGCTTCGTTAAACTCAAGCAGTTCCATCCTACAAAAATCTCTAAATGCTTCGAGATCATCAAAAATTTTAACTACATCGGGACGGTCTTGAAAGTAACTAACTGTTTTATAATTCTTAGCCATAAAATTTCCTATTTTAGTATTTGATAAAAGAACCATTTTCTCCATCTTCGCTTATTTCAATCCAAATCTCTCGATTAGGATATCGTGCTGTGATTTCAGCGTGGAGATCTTCTGAAATCATCTCGCAAGATTTATAGTTTAATTCAAGTGTGCCTTGGTATAACTTTTCTAACCAACGCTTGAATTGGATAAACTCAATGTCTCTATCATCATGGAATACTTCTATATAAACTTTGAAGTGAAAGATATGACGATGCGGAGTTCCTAAAAAACTGACATCATATTCGTCACCAGTCTTAAGTTTAGGATCGGTTGCGGCTGCTGGATACATATGGATGCCTTCTTTACGAAAGGTTACCCATATCATTTTTTTAGGTCTAACGTCTTGTTTGATTATCATAATTTGATCCTGTCGGATAGCATAGATAGTTCCATTTCTGAAAGAAAGAATTGATAGGTGCTGGAGTCAATAACTTTGTAATTGTCTAGCGTTTCTTGAATAAATTCAACACAATATAGATTGTCAGGTTTATCACAAGGATGAATCTGTACTATGATACGAAATTCTGATGATTCTTTTAAAATAAATGTTTTCATACTGGAGTATCTCCGGTGTAGTCTTTCCAATCAGTATAGTTAGAGCGAGATTTTAGGTTGTGTAAGTAGTGACACCATACGCCAGGGTTGCTATGTCCCCATGTGGTGTCGTCGATTTTTAGTACAGTATTATAGTTATACAGACTAATATAGGGAAGTTTTACACTGATCATAGGAATAAAGTTGTCATTTTCACACCAACCTTGTTCATGTATATTATCAGCATATTTTACATCAAAGTCTAAAGTGACCCAATAGCCTAGGTCTAATAAACCCATGATCATTTCATCCCAGGACTGCCAATCCTCATAAGTTTCTGGACGAAAGCTTTGACTGGTGCCAAGATAGATATGTCGTAGATTGTATACCTTACTCGCGATTAGGTCAACGGGCTTGACTCCAACTACAAATAATGTTCGTTCTCCATACATAGGTGTATGTTCTACTTCGGTGCCAATAAAGTAGTCTACTTGTTGTCTACCTTCTGTGTCTATTGCCATAAAATGTAGCCTCTACTGTAGTTAGTTGGTCTATTTAGGCCATCGGCAAATGCCTGCTGCCATTCTGAGTCTCTATTATAACTTCTAGTCCAGAAACTGTCAATGTCTAATTCATTATTTTTGATCATGTCAACAGCCAAATTCATTGCTTCTTTAAATTTCTTATTTCTTGGACTTGGTCTTAGAGTTGTTATTGATTTCCATAGTAATATATCATTTTCTTTCTTACTAATATTTCTACTTGTGCCTTCAATTAATAATCCATTATTTTCAATAATATCTGGATTGAGAAACAGTTCTCTGCCACCATGTAGGTCAATAATAATGCCATAGTCTTGTCCAGGTTCTGCTTGTAAATCAACACCTGCTTTAGTCCAAACAGATTTATTATTGGTTCCTACTACTTCAACTTCTATATTGGTATAATGTTTAAGCCAGGTATAAACCACATAGCTTAGAAAACCACTGCCTATTAGGCAAATACGATCTCCAAATATAGCTCTGTTTGTTAATTCTCCTGTATATGACATTACTACATTAAGACCACAGGCTACCGGTTCTATGATATATTTAGGTAGTGCTTCTGGAATTAGAACAAATTCATTGTTTTTAACAGGATAACGATCTGCATAAGCAGGCTCTCCTCTTGTAGCAACAAGATCACCTTTTTTGACTTTTGTGTCACAATTATCGCCTACACTGATAACCTCTCCTAGACCTTCGTGTCCTTGCATGTCTAAAGGTAGCGGACCAAATTGTCCCGTCATCATGTCTATGTCACTACGACATACACCAGTCATTATGTTTTTTACGATAATACCAGAGTCCAAATATTTTGGACAATCGTATTTGGTCTCTGTAAAGTGTCCTTGTCCTTCTGTATAAAGAATTCGTGTCATAAATTTTCTATTTGTTGGTGAATCCACATGTCTTGTTCATATTGTCGTTGCCAAAATTCATCATTGTTTTTATTTTTAACAGTTTGTTTAATCATTTCCTTGTAAGCTATTTCAGGACAAAGTCCTAGATCATATCTAACCCCGTCGAAATCTATATAAACTAAGTCAAATCCGTTATTGCTTTTCCAATCGGCTATTAAATGATATTCTGTGTTTCGATTATTAATTTGTATTTCACACATATCATCTACATCAAAGATACCGTCTTTATCTATTGTTCCATAATCTGTATTGGTAAGCTCTGATAAATTATATCTTTGTTTTGATAGGCTATGTGTAGTGGTTCCAACTTTATAATCTGTCAATATTGTATAATAACTTAATAAGTGAGGCATTAGATCTCTACTTACTCCACCAAACGCAAGTTCTTTAGTAGTGAACCAACTGCCCGGATTAGGAATTCGATTATGATTTTCCCAGCAAATAGTGACTTTTTTTGCACTTGATGAAAGTGTTCTAAATTGGCTGATAGATCCTCTGTATTGATTATTTTTAACCATCATGAATCTTGTATCAGGAAAGTCCTCAATTAATTTACTCCAATTGGAGGAGTTAATAACACCCGGTTTTTCTACAAAAATAATACCACTATAATCTGCTAATTGCCTTGCAATCGATTCATGTGTATAATTAGGAGTAGTTATATTGACCGTATCGAAATGTTCGTACACTTCTAATAGATCTTCTATACTCGTAAAGTTAGCTGGTCGAACTGTATCTACAGTAATAACTTCATGCTCTAAACTCTTTAGAACAGGTTCGTAAACAGCAGAACCAAATCCCATACCTACTATTAGGCTACGCATTATTGTTCTCTTTCTCCAATTGATATTTCAAAAACATTCTTTCTACAGGTTCCATTTCTTTGGCAAAATGTTTTGGCATGTTTATAGTCATCATTTCAATATGATAATCTGTAGGATAATGTTTAAGTAGGTTCCTTGCCCGTTGTCTAACAATCCTTGGCACACGGGGAGTCATACTGGGCCTAAGAAGATCTATTAGAAATTGCTTAGTTTGAATAAGACTTTTATATCTTTCATCAGGCAGTGTCATATTGTTTCCAATTTGTCTAAACTATCGGGATCGAATTCTGGCTGTTCCTCTGATTTTACTACAGATTCCTCCACAGTGTCAAACAATTTGAAGAAATTGGTATCTGCATTCACAGTCCGTTTTCCAGTATTGCCCCTTGTTCCAGGAATTTCAATCCAAAACTTACTATATTTGTCTACCAATTTATTTGCTGTATCTCTGCTACTGGTGCTAAAAATCTCATCAACTACGTCTTTAAAGAATTTACGATCAAATTTTTCTTGAACTAACATAGCAGGGCATAGGCCTTGGTCGTATTGACGATTAGCTTCTTGGACAGAATTAATATGCATCCATACATTATGACCCATCATTATTGTATAGCTAAAACTATCCCAACTTGTTTTACCAATATTTCCTAATTTATTCTTGTCTGTGGGCCCATAGATACAGATATCTTTAATAGGAACATTTTCCATAATAGGACTATTTTCAAATTGCCTTGGAGAAAAGATTAAGTCTTGGTTAACTGCCTGTCTAAACTCTCTTGTGTCTGTGCTGTATTTTTTATCATCTGCACTGGGCAACATACGATATAGCCATTTTTCTTTATTAGCAATTTCTGTTTGAACATAGACTTGACCATTTGCAGTGGCTAAAAATGGGCTGGCACAATCAAAGCTTATGGTAAAATTTGGATTATGATATTTTCTAACAGCTCTTTGAACATCAGTTAATAACAATGCCCATTCTAGTTTGCTGGTTCCAAGAAAGTGCATCCAATCTTGATAGCCCTGTTCCAATAGACCATCAAATTTTAAACTAACTAATCTTTTTAATGTAAGATGAACATCACACATATTTTGTCCACCCATGGCCCAACCATTAAAATGATTGTCTGGATACTTTTTTGGATCACAGTAATGTTTCATACGCTGATACCAATCTTCTGCATCTGTATGATTTTCACCTTGTAATACATTTAAGAATTTACAGTTGCCATTGCGGTTCTTAATAAAGTAATCATTATTAATATAGGTAGCATTGACAGCTTCTTGATAAGTGCTAATTCCTGTGGCTTTCTGACCAGCTGGACTACGAGCTACCCAAGCTGGAATATCCAAACACATACCATAGTCCATTAGAGCATCCATCCAGGTTAGAACTTGTTGTCGTTTTTTACTGGCCTTAGGACAGTTAGGATCTTTCCAGTCTCCTTCCCACTTGCCTTTACCTATTTGAAATCCGCCACTGTCGCCTAATACCCAACTATTACTTCTATTCCTATTACGGAACATGTCTTCGCCTTCATCATGTTTGTTGAGATCAAGATTGGCATGTCCTGCACTATAAAGGCACCATTTGTAATAAAATGCGCCTTTAGCTGGATCTAAATAGTTCAAGCTTTCCACACCGTTGGCGAAACTCTTAGGTATACGATTAGGATCTACATAATTTCCATAACGCTGTTTGCCTATGTAAGTGGCATAGAAACCAGATGTTGCTGGTAAAAATAAAGCATAGTCTTTTTGTTCAGTTGTTAAATCACGGTTCATTGATTATTTTACCAAATGTTGTGCTAAAACCATACAACTGATCCAAACCCATAAGGTATTAAATCCTACCATTGTTGGTAATAATTTCTTTTCACTGGCCCATATTAAGGCCACGCTTGTTCCTAATGCTATAAAGTATAGCCACCAGATTTGTATAGCGAATATTAGACCGGGAATAATGATTATTGCTTTACTGGCCCAACTTAGACCGTCGACAATATTATAGTTGGTCCAATATGACTTGTCAAACCAGATTCGATAGCAATTTTTAATATTTTGCCAGCCTGTATGCCTATAGACAATAAAAGTTATTGTCATCCATGCTAGAGTAGCTATACTAATTTGTTCTAATGTCATTTGCTTTGAGCCGGAAGTATGTATTCGTATTCTGCCATACCGCTATCTATAGTAATCATCATAGCACCAGCGTCGGCAATCTTCATAGTCTTGTCACCGTCAAGATTGAGAATAGCTTGAACTTGTGATACAGGCCATGCCCAATTTTGTTTGAGCTTCTTACTTACGCCAGGTTCAAAGACAAATGATCCTGCATGAGTGCTGGCATCACCAAAAGCAAACACAAGATTATTATTTTCTGTTCTAACTTGAAAGTTGCTTTCTTCAGTATGAACCTGTGCTTGTAGTTTAAGCCTGCTGATTGCTGCTTGATGAGGTTCGAATTCTATATCCCAAGTAGCACCCTTAAACTTAACTGTTTTAAGTTTTTCATTGATTACTTCAGTGCTCATGAATCTATAGTCATTGCTGTAGTCTCCAGTTTGATTTTCAAAGTGTAGATTAACTGGAACATCCTCACCATTGCGTTCTTGTGTTACCACTTGAATAACAGCATTTTCTTTATATTCTGGGTTTTTCAAGTGCATGGCCAATTTGTCTAAGTTAGGCATACCAAAAGTTCCAACAAATTCGTTGATTGGTGCTTTAGTTTTTGCTGTCATGATCACTGAGCGATCATCTGCCATACTTTCGATAGTGGTTTCTTTACCGTCACCGTAGACCTTGGCTAATGGCAAAAAACCAAGGCTATGTGTATGTGCTACAATATCTTGTAAAATATCTTTCATGTTTTTTCCTTTATGTTATAGTATATAGATTTTTTTATTAAAAGTCAAACAATTTATTGAATGTGTTAGTCTGTTCGGTTGACCGAATATCCCAACCTAACACACCGATTAGATTTTCTAACTTCTTATCAATAATTGTTGCTTCCATTTCTTCGTGATCGAATGGTAATTCCTTAAACCATTTAGGTAGTCTAAGTTCATCAACCGGATAGGCCACTGAAGTATACTCCAGTGGATTGTCTTTTAATTTACAGACAATAACTTTAGCACCATCTGTAATGCCCATAGAATACTTGTCATTGAACATACGCTTTAGAGTGTTCCAATTTATACTGGCTCTAACATGACCTGGCATATTAGCCTTGCCCTGCTTTTCTTCTTTACGTTGATATTCAGTAATATTATTGGCACGTTTAGGGCTACCTTTTTCCCAACCTGGTCTTGATTTGAATTCTGTTCTAAAGTTGCTGATAAAGTCCAAGACCTGTTCTTCACTGCTGCCTGTAAGAACCATTTCCAATACATCACTTAAGAAGTTCTGTATGAATTCTGGAGTATCGCTACGCTTTAGATCCAAGCCCATGGCCTTGATCTTACCAGGTTTGCCTTCTACATCTTGTCTCTTACCTTCTTTGTCATAGTATAATACAGCATAACGCTTCTTGGTAATGAACAGTGCTTTAGATCCTACGATTTCTCTACCAGCCTTAATAACTTCTCCTCTGGACTTGGGACAATGAAAAGCATCCAACATAAACTGACTAAAGGTTTGGTTAACTTCATTGGCTATTTGGTCGTAGAGTTGAACTATTGTTTCCTTAGTCCAAGGTATAGATCCTTTGTTAATGTCTTTCTGTAAAGTCCTATAGGCACTAAAATAACAACTGTCAGTATCACCGTATATAATGGCTCTACCAACATGATCAAAATCTCCAGTAATAACTTCATTGACCTTACCTGCCATATGACGAGCAATGGCTCGGCCTGTTAGTGTGGTTGATTGCCCAATGCGTTTATCAAAAAATCTACAACCCGGATTAAGAATAGCACCGTATAGACTATTTAGGTTAATCTTCTTAACTAACTGTCTTTTATCCCAATATTCCTCTTCGATTTTATTACCAGCAGCGATAGTTTCTTTTAGCTTGGCCTGCATTTCTTTTCGTTCTTTATACCATCGTGCTAACAGTCCAGGAATGATACCTTCACGTTCGTAGGTAAAGATAGTGCCATTGGCACTCATAATAAATGGTTGATTACTTTCAAAGATTAACCTATATACTTCAGCAGCACTAAGAACATCAATAGTGCCATCTTCCCAGTCTATGGTAATCTCTGTGCCAATTTCTTCGTTCATCACCGCAGTATATTCTAAACTACCGAATATGCCTTCCCAAGATGCGGCAAAGCTCTTGCCCTTGGCCATTTGTTGTTGGAGATACTCCTCGGTCATAGTTTGACGAAGTTGTCCTACAATAGTTTCTGGACCCATGTTTAGGGCACGAATAGCTGAAGGATACAGACTGTTAATATCTAATGAACCAACCCAATCATGTATACCTTCTTTAGGATAGGCCACATAAGCACCTGCGGCAGCTTCGTCATCACGCTCACTCATTTTAGTTCTATTAGGAACTTGAAACCCACGACGATGTGCTTCGTTGATAATAGCCTGTTCAGTCACAGCCACTGCACCCATTGTGGTCTGTAGTAATACAGTATTTTCGTGTGCCAGTTTGTTGCTTAGATCCAAGAACTTGAGTTTTTGGTCCAACTTGTTGAGTAGGGCACAGTCTTGTCTGTTATATTCGATGAACTTACGGAAGTCGTTGTTGTAGAGCTGATCCAATGTGCCTTCGTATACGGTTTTGCTTTCTCCGACTTCCATTTCTCCGATAGCATCCAGCCTGTATGTGTGTCTTTCTTCATAGGTATATTTCCTGTAGAGTTCTAAACTGTCTAAATGAACACGACCAACAAGGTCGTAGGTAGTTGCGGTCTTGCCGAATCGTTCATATTCACGCTTTCTTGGGTATTGATCAAACAAACAAAACCTTCGTGTGTCGTCTTTGCTCAAGACCTTGGTCACACGATTTACTGTATATGGAATATCATAGCCTTCACTGTTCCATCCACTTAAAACATCTGCGTCATCTATAAGATTTAAAAATGTGTCCAGCATCTCTGCTTCTGTTTCAAAGATGTGTGTATTGGGAAAGTCTTTGACTAACTCTCGTGCCTGTTCTGCACTGATATTTTTTGGAGGAATTGCCAAACATACTAAAGTATCCAGCCATTGTAGATGAATACTGATAGCAGTGATTGGCATAAAAGCATCGTCCGGGCTGGCATAGCCACGCTCCGGATCAAAGTCTACCTCAATATCAAAAAATGCTACATTTAGTTTGGGTGATTCTGCGTTAAGATAGTTCTCGCTAAGACAAACAAATAGGGGATTAATATCTGCTTCGTAAAGTTTCTTATTGGAATGTATGGCCATTTCCTTACGAAAGTCTTTACTGTTTTTACAATTGACACGACTTAGTGGCTCGCCATATATACTTGTATAACGTCCTTTTGGGTCTGGGTAATAGAATGAGTATTTGACTGGATATTCTTTAAATACTCTTCGTCCTTCTTGGCTGCGTTCAACAACCTTGATGATTTCAGCATCACGCTGAAAATACGCATCTACATACATAAGTTCTCCTATGTCTTTTGCGGCAGACAAATACCTTGTTTGCGATTTATGGCTCGCCAGCCCCGATATACATATTAATTATGCCTACAACATAAATCAGTGAAATAATTACCTGCATGGCTACTAAACTCCATTTGCGCCATACAAGACCTAATATAACCCAATTTAAATTACCTATTAATAAGATCCAAAGATTCAGAGGAAAAATATTAAAGCTGGTCAAAGCGACCCCGCCCAATAGTATTATTGAACTTAGCCATTCAAATGCTATTAACATTAGATTTTTTTAGTGATATCTAAAATTGCTTCGACTTCTTTCCAATCTGCGTCGTGAGCATTCCAATCGCCCTTGTGTGCGATTTTGATAGCACGATTTATCACAGCAGGTTTGATGTTGAGTTCTTCTGCCACTGCTTTGACAGTATCTTTGAGACCTTCTTGTAGATCTTCAATTTCGCGAAGAACGGTTGAACCTTCATTAATTAGTCTTTCCAATTTGGCCTTTTCTTCAGGACCATACATACGACTTGACATAGTGTCTCCTTTTTGCTATAATACAACACTTAAAACTTTTTGTCAATACTACGATGAAAAAATTACTTGCCATTTTAGTTGTTGCTAATTTTGGATCTGCCCAAGCCTACTTAGGTACTTGGAATGATCCTCTAAAGTCGTTTGATGCTACTGTTAATAAAAGAGAACGCATCACTCTTACTTGGAAAGTAGAAGAAAACGTAGTTGAAGCTTGTCATAAACATAGTAAAGCAATGGGTTTTACACAACGCCTTGGTCCGCTTACTGCTTGTAGTTTTTGGGAGGGCAATACCTGCACTATAATTACTTCACGTAATCCAACTATGCATGAAATTGGGCATGAAGTAAGGCACTGCTATCAAGGGAATTGGCATTAAGGCTGCGGCATCTCACCTCTAAGTTTTTGATGTCTTAGTAGTAGATTATCTAAATCGGGTAATCTACCCATTTCTTTACCTAGTTCGTTAGCTAATAATGCTAGTTCTTGTTCTTCATCTACTGTAAGTGACGAACTTGTAGGAGGAGTAATACCAGGAGGAGGTTTAGCAGCATTTGAAGATCCTTGTGCAGGACCGGATGCAGGTGGTTTAGCAGCATTTGAAGATCCTTGTGCAGGAGGATTAGAAGATTGACCTGGCTTATCCTTTGTACTTAGATAACCTGCTAAACCGGCTGCTCCTGCTGCTGCTGCACCACCTGCCGCAATTTTGCCTGCATTATTTGTCGTATTTACTGCCGCAGGTGGTGTAGGTGCTGTGGGTGCGGCAGGTAAAGCAGGGCGACTAACCTGCACTGCTGGCCCCATATCTTTTACTACTCTTGCATCTTGAGCACCTGCTTTAGTCATTGATGTACCTGTTTTTTTAACAGTAGTACTAACTGGGCCTTCTTCTATTCCTGCCAGCTTTTCTCTTAATGCAGCTATTTGTTCTATAGGATTCATATCATTTTCCTCTTTTGTTACATAATCTTTTACTGCTTGCCCGAGGGCATCATAATCTCCACGTCCAATATCTCTACCAAGATTTAAAGCATCCGGGATTCCACCTAAAACCCACCCCATTGGTCCAGGTATAAGATATCCAGCAGCAGCTAATACTGAAATTACCGATCCTGTTCTATCACCTTCTTGCCATCTTTCATATGCATCTTTTACACTTAGAGCAGTCATTGCTCCGGGTATAGGTGCGAAAACTTTTTGACCTGCTTTAGCAGCAGCAACTTTATCCGCATATTTAGGTGCAGCTTTAAGAATAGTTTGTTTAGTAGCAGCACCTGCCGCCGCAGTGGGAGCTAGGTCTTTAACTACATCTACTGCTATTTCTCCGGCCTTATTTAAAGGTTCTACAGGCTTCTTTTTTTGAGGCCCTGAAGGATAATTAGCTTCAATAATATCTATATATTTTCTCAGTATCATCTTATAGATTTAATCATGGACAATATATAGTCATCATCTGACTGAATATTTTCCTTCATTTGAGGAACAGTCATTTTAGCACCAGCAAAAATCTTATTAGGATCTTTTATCTGCGGATTCATTTTCATTAGATCATTTATTGTAGTATTAAAAGTTTTTGCTATCTTAGTTAAGTTATCTCCTGGTTTAATAACATAGCTACCACCACTTGCAGGAGATGGTGTAGGTTGTTGTTTTCCACCCTCTAACTTATCTAATAATTCTTTAAATCGATTTACCTTAGCTGGATCCACTGTTTGATTTTGATCTGGAGGATTTGCTGCTTGACCAGTATCATCCGGCTCACTACGATTTTGTGCAGCATCTACATCTGCTTGAGTCATTCCTGCTGGTAATTTTTGTTGAGCTGCCACTGCTGCGTCTACACCTGTAGAATCGTCTTGAGCACCGCCTGTTTGAACGTCAGGTGCTCTAACAGGCTGAACAACTGGCCCATCATCTTCTGGTTCGTTACGATTTTGTGCAGCATCTATCTCTGCTGGTGTTAAACCAAGAAATTGACCGCCTGCATCAGCATCGTCTGCTCCAATAGTAGTTGGAGGAACGAATTCTCCAGGAGGGTTAGCAGCTTGACCTGGCTGTTCTTCTGATCCTGCACTAAGCACAGGGTTTCCTTCACTGTCTACTACATTGCCTCCTGAAGCTGCTTGCACAGGAGTTTTTCTTTCAATATTATCGTCGTTTGGCCCTTCTTCATTTACTCCAAACTCCTGCATGAGCATACGAGCTATGCTGCTTTTCATATCAGGACTTTCTGTGATAACTTGTTTGTTGATCTTTGGTGCAGGTTTTCTGTTTTCAACTGATTCGTTCAGAACTTGACGTTTGTTAATAGTCTCTAACTTAGTCATTAATGCTTTGAAATCCATTTTACTTTCCTTTAATCTTTTCGCAGTCGTTTACTCGTTTGCCTGCGTTCTTGCCTGTGCCTGGCTTGGTGCCTACCTTACGATGTCCCGGCCAACAATTTTTTGGACCAGCAACACCTTCCTCCATCTTGGGAGGATCAATAGTCAGTGTAATGACACCATCTTCAATATATCCTTGAGCAGTTACTCTTGGCACACCTGGGCCTGGGCTGTATCTACCACGAATATCACCTTGTAATACCACAGCATATTCTTTACCACCTAATACCACTGATGCTTTAGGAATAACATTTCCACCCTGTGAAGGTTCAGATGGAGTAGGTTTGAATCCGCCAGTAACTTGTCCGTCTGGTCCTATTGAGACTCTTTCTGTTACTTTTTTAGCTAATTTTTTAGCCTGCTCAGTTTTACGATTTTGTGATTCTGCTAATTCTGTTTCTACTGATCTAAAGTATTTGCCTATCATGCTGGGCTTGGCATCAGCTTTTTTGTTTAACATCTGTTGTGTAATAGGCTTAGATTGTTCCTGCATGATGATGCTTTCTGCCTGTGTAAGACGATTGGTCTTACTTTCTACAATATTGAGGAAACGCTTCATGTCATCTTTGCCAGAGGCTTTGCCAGGACTAGGATTGTCTAAGGCCTTCAATATTTTTTTCATGTCCATTACTTGGTTTCCTTTTCTATACAACCTATGCAATTGCAGTCTGGGCAACTTTCACATTCTTGACAACTATGCCCACAATGTGGTTCGCATCGACAGGCAAAGCATATATCCTTTTTTACCATAAGTGCCATATATGCTCCGTAGTCATCGACCCATTTAGGTAATGGCATTACTTTTTGGCCTGCTGCTTCCACATTGCTGCGGCTGCTACAGCCTTGGGATCTTTAGCACCACCTTTCTTAGCGGCTGCTTCTACATCTTTAAATCCCTTACCTGGCTGACCAATGTCTCCGCCTGCCTTGGCTTTCTTAACCACAGCAGATTTTTCTGCCTTGCTCATTCCTGCGCTTGGTCTAGCTTCTTTTAATCGACCATCTTTTTCTGCTGATTTTAACATAGCAGCACGGTCACTATAACCTTTTACACCAGGCTTAATATCTTTGGCTGCTGCCTTTTCACCTGCTGTAGGATTCTTAACGTGTTTCATTGTGGTCTTGGCCTGATGACTTGCTTCATACATACCGCCACATTCTTTTATACCATGCACTGGACAGCTTTTACCTTTTGGTGTATGATTACACTTGGCAGCTTCATCTACTTTCTTGTCCTTGGCTGCTTTTTTCATTGGCTCTTTTTTGTTGCCATCTTTGTCTAAGTCGATATAATCTGGTTTGGCAGCTTCTTTAACATTTTTACCTGCACGAAGTTTAGCAAAATCGCTTTTTTCTAATTTGCCGTCCTTGTCTGCATCTAATTTCTTTTGGTTGCCCTTAAGTGCCTCCTGCATTTTCTTAGCTGCTAGTGGTGCTGATTTATCTAAATGCCTCATAACTTCCATAGCCTTATCTACTTCTGCTCGCAGCTTAGGGTTTGTTTTGTATAAAGGATGAGCCATTGCTTCTTGTGGAGTTAGCCCTTTAAATGGCCCTACGGTGAATGTTCCAGCACCAGGTTTGGCTGTATCTGGTGGGCTTGGAGGTTGCCCCATTTGAGCTGTATACATACCTGATTCACTGGTTTTTTGGCGCTCTTTCTTGGCCTTACGCTTCATTTTCTTTTCATCAGCATCATCAGCAGTGTCTTGACCCGGTAAATCACGCTTGGTATATTGTGTGCCATAAGCAGATTTTGTAGCAGTATGTTTGCTTAATTCTTTGGTTTTAGGACCTTCACTGTTCGGTTTGTCCTTGCCAAAGTAGTAATCATAATCTTCTTTGCTGCCTTCGCCTAAGGCACGCATCTTGGCCTTTATGGCCATGTTTCTTGCTTCATTTAGTTTTTGTTCATAGGCACGACGAACACTTTCGCTATACATTTCAGCGTTTTCAAGGTGATCACCATACTCTGAAACTTTCATTTCATACTGCATGTAATGATATACACTGCTGATATAGTCAGCTGCCTTGGTAATCTTGGCCTGAACCCATCCTTCAAGTTCTTGATTTTCGTTAATCATCTTGAATAATTTAAAACTATACTGGGCCAGTTTGAATAAGTCAGCACGAGCCATTTTGGCTTCATGGTCGTCTGGTCTGTTCATCATATCGTGCATTTGAGAATTCTCCGGGTTTCTATATATTTAGCGTTTTACTACGCCTCCAATGGCTAATAAATTATCGCCATCGAGGGCATTATGACCTACAGGTTGTTTTTTAGCTCGTTTGTTCTTAACGAATGGGCCAGTTGTGACATTGCCTGCTGAAGTAGCACCTGCTGTGGCTGTTTCTTGTAGTTCAATAGGTTTACTGCTTAGGTATTGAGGATAGGTCTTGTTAAAGTGACGCATTATCACTCCAGCAACAGCATGTGCTTCATTTTCTTCAGGACTGCCTGTGTCGCCGCTATGCGGACCTATCTGGTTATCCAGCATCTGCTTGAAATGAACAAGTTCATGTGCCAGAGTTCTTAATATATCATTAGGATGTCTATTGCTTAATCCTATGTCTATTATAAGTTCGTCATTGTTAAAACGGCCAAATGTAGGTTGATGTTGATCACCTACATTTTTCATTAGTTTAATTCTTGGTAGTTTTTCTATTTTTAATACATGCATGGCTATGGGCAAGAAATCTTTCATAGCACTCATAAAGTCTGTGGTCACTATGCTCTCATAAAGACTCTGCTTCATGGTGATTTCTACATTTTCTTTCTTGGCCTTACCTGCCTTCATATTGGCCATCCAATGTGCGAGTTGTCCTTTACGCCCACCTTGTTTAGCCACCTTGCGTAGTGTGCCTACTGACGCTTTGGTTGGTACTCCATGACGCTTGCTATCACCTTTGTCCTGTGGGTTCCGACCATCAGCAAAGTTTTCCTCCATATCTCCGCCGTCACCACCTTCACCTGCTCCGCTGTCTCCGCTATACCCAGGGTAGTAGCCATACCAGCCATAGGGACCAGGACCATAGGCTGCTGGTCTACTACGACGGCGTTTCTTACGACCTTCATCTACAGGATTAAGTAGTTCACGCAATAACACAATTATGCCTCAAATATATCCAAACAATGATTCCAATGCTTGATACGATCGTCAAGACCTATTGTGCCACCGTTGATTCTTTTACTTA
>Ga0214917_10004746_pt1 | contig 14916 bp, 15 predicted proteins | sample LL_1208_BB_MetaG_FD_177983 | JGI IMG/M metagenome (GOLD analysis project Ga0214917, IMG submission 177983) | Freshwater microbial communities from Lake Lanier, Atlanta, Georgia, United States - LL_1208_BB | ecosystem: Environmental > Aquatic > Freshwater > Lake | place: USA: Georgia | collected... | reverse complement strand
TGGCCAACCTGGGCTTGGGAGAAATCGTCGCCCCCCGAGCGCTGGAGGAGGCGGCCGCGGCGGGCAAGCTGGAGGTCGTCAAGTACCTCCTGGAGTCCGGGACCTGCCGGGAGACCCCCGCCACCCTCCAGCGGGCGGCCGAGAACGGCCACCTCGAGGTGGTCGGCTACCTCCGCAACCGCCGGCAGTAACGCACGCCCGCGCCTTTCTTTTTTTTTTCGGGCTATAGGCATGTCTTTTGAGCCGCAGCTGATTTCCGTAGAAGAAGCCTCCTGGTCGGACACCGACGGCCTGGTCAACCGAGTGGGCTACGGGTCCGGGGGGGGGGATGCTCGTCGTCAGCTCCCCCGTGTCCTGCATCACGAAGATGGAGCTCGTGCCGAACAGCCACATCCTGTGCGGGTTCGAGGTGGTGGGCGCGCGGGCGGACGATGTTCTGGGAACTCCTGAAGCACCGTGGCTTCCGTTTCCACGACCTGCTCTATCAGTCGGCGCTCGGACAGCACAAAGCTCCACCCTTTGAAGTACGTGATCGCGACCAACATCTGCAGACCCAAAAAAAGTGTTAGGAGAGTCAGTGAGAGCCTCTACACCACCAGCGACCGTCTGAGAAGGAAAGCCCCTCCCCCCACACAGTCAAGTTCCTCGGGGAAGAAGTAGAGACAGGGCTTCCGCGCGGCCCTCGCCACACGCTGCACTTCAAATGTTGAAACGCATCTCTCCTGGACGCAGCGCGTGCAGACGAGGGGGTAAATGTACCAACCCACTCTCGCTTTCTCAAAGTACCGCCTCGTGGCGTCGTACACGCCGCAGTACGACGCGCAGTTCAGCAGCCGAACGGAGTCGTACGCCACGCGGTTCAGCAGCCGCACGTCGGAGGGGGGCGGGATGTAGCGGTAGAAGCACGGCTCCCTCCGGCGCCGGCAGAAGTGGCAGTCGGTCCGCGGGTTGTGGAACCGCGGCTGCGCCAGGTGCCGGGGGGTCACCCCGAGCGCCGGGACGTAGGCCATGACCTCGTAGAGAACCACGGGCGGCGGCCGCAGCATGACTGGACCAGAGGGACAAAAAAAAAGGTTTCAGGCCTCTGCTCCTAAAGAGGACTTCGTGAAGGAGGCCCGGTGTGTATACTTTAGCATCGCCCTCACTCCTAGGAGTCGTCCTGTCCTGGATCCTGCCTGCAGAAGTTATAGGGGTTTTTCCACCCCAGAAGAAAAAATGAAGATTCGTGAGGGCAGTAAAGGGCCGTGTCAAAAATGAGACTTCGGTATCTCCTCGTTCTGCACAAGTTTGACACAGACGCCGGGGAGCAGTTCAACGCCTTCGCTCCCGACTTCGGAGCTTTCTGGGGGTGCGGGAGTTCAGCAGAGGAGGCCTTGTCGGCCGTCGCAGACGGCATTGTCGAGAACCTACTGACCTTTGGCAAGGCTCCTCCTCCGGCCGTCTACACCCCTCAGCGCTCCGAGGCCGAGAAGGAAGAGGACGGAGGAGACTACCTCCTCGAGTACTACTACTTGGAGCTTGACGGAGGGGACTAGCTACCTTTCACAGGATTGGACTGGGACCTAATCGATCGTTTCCTGAAGGAGGAGGAGGACACTCTCTCGAAGCAGGAGGGTCGGTGCGGTATTTGTGGTACCAACATGACTCCCGCTGTTGTGGAGACCGACGTGGTGTGCAGCAGCTGCGGCTTTGTCCTGTGCTCGGACCCGGACACCGCGGAGGCGATCGACCCTATGTTTCCCGGGTCTTGATCGTGCTCCGAAGCGTCAGCAGGAACGCACTCCTTTCCGCGCGGGCCCCACGACCTCGATGCCGCAGAGTACTACACGCAGACCCCAGCTCGTTTTCTGGTCACCAGAGTGAAGTACTTTGCTTTGAAACTGCTTCTTCTGCCGGCTACCTGAGGTACTGCCTCAGCGATGGCATGCTCATCCTGCACGACCGGGGGCGGAACGACCTCCGCAGCAGGAGGAGGGAACTGAGGCGGAGCCTCAGCGACAGCTTCCTCTCCGACGACCAGGTTTGGAAGGACTGGTGGAGCGACATCGGCTGGAACGGGAGGTAGGGGTTCTTCCTGGACTGGTGGAGCGACCACAGGCTGCTCGACATCGGCTGCAACGGGAGGTAGGGGCTCTTCCTGAGGTAACATCGCAGCCGCAGCGCCGGCTAAAATGGCTCTAGCGTTCCGAAGGACGTCGGCGACTCTCCGGGACTCTCTTTCTGCAGCAGTTCTCTGAAGCAGCAAGTCTGCCTCACGCATCTTGAATGCGTAGAAAGTCGGAAATTGACGACGAATGCCAACGGGGATGCTCTCGGAGTGGCGCTCAAAATATGACCATAACAAATCATAAAACTCTCTGTCGAACTCCTCGTTTCTTGAAAACCTCGAGTCCCAGCTGATGATGGCAATGAGCTGTTCGAAGGTTGGGTTGTCTGGAATTTCCAGCTCAAACAACTCAAAAGGCCTGTTGAACGGTGCTTGATCCCTGCGTCGTCTCATGTCATCTAACTCTGCCACACTGATTCGGTGTGTTACTACCATTCTACTCTGAACCTAGAAGACATTTTGTTGTAGGTAGTTGAAGAGCTCTCGAAGTGCTCTCTTTGACCTGTCTGTGTCGTTTCGTGTGTTCTCTATATTTCGTCGTTCCTGGGTAAGTCTCTGTTCTTCGACAGCACGGCGGTGTTCTGCTCCAACTTCCCCGGCTGGAAACCGAACCCGAAGCAAGGACTGGAGTTGTTCAGGGGTTAAAGGAACTCCAGCCAGGTGCGTCTTTAACGAAGTGAGGATAAGGTCTTTTATTTCTTTGAGGACTTCTTCTCTTCCACGCTGAAAAGTAGGTGTTCCGTCTGGTTCCACACGAACGATCATATAGTTCGGAAACTTTAATATTTTTTTTGTGGGACTCACAGAACACTCGTTCAGTACCTGTTATGTCTGAGGCGGTGGACTGAAAATCAGTTTCTAAAAAAAAACTTCTTGTTTCTTCCGACAGCCGAGAGCGTGCGCAGGAGCTGTCTGGCCACCACCTCGAGACCTTCGCCCGGTCCGCAACGGAGGGACTGCCGGGCAGCGTCCTACGCACACGGTTGATGCTCTCCAAAAAAAGTGTCGGACGACGTCGCCCGGCTGAGCTGGCAACGATACGGGGAAGTTATCTCAAGCGACTGTAATGAACTCGAACGTGTGGGGTCCTTCCTGCTGGTTGCTCCTCCATTCAACCGCCTTCAACCAGCCAGAACGGATACCGGGCGACCGGGCGAGGGCGATCGCTAGCATGCTGGAGGCGTGGTTCGACCTGCTCCCCTGCTCTCACTGCCGCGCCTCCCTGATGGTGATCAACCACTTTCTCCCCTACAAGAAGTTCCTGGCCAGCCGGGCGGCCTTCTTCTACTGGACGTACGCGGTCCACAACATCGTCAACCAGAAGCTGGGGAAGGCGCAGGCAGACTTCGAGCAGGTAGTGGAGGAGTACACGCGCTTCGACACCGAGCGCAGGTCCATCGACGCGGCCGCCGCCCAGGCCCTGTTCGAGCCCAAGGTCTCCAGAGGGAGGAGGAGGCTGCAGCGCGAGCTCGACCAGTCGTCGTACGCCTCCCTCTACCGGGAGCTCTTCTTCCGCTGAACCTTGTTCTTCTTCTTCTTTTTCCGACGGACCTCCTTCTGATTCTTCTCCCGCTGACCCTTCTTCTCCTGGCCGACCCAGTTGCTGAGGGGGACGTTGGCGAGGAACTTCGTGACGTCCTCCCCTTCCGAGTAGCGGACGACGATGGGCCTTCGCTTCTTCTTGCGCTTCGACCTCAGGAGGAAGGTCCGGCGCGCCTCGCTGACGGTGCGCCCGACGCACGTCACGACGTACTCCCGGAACGGCGAGGGGGTGAAGGGGGTCAAGCTCGGGTTTTTCTCGTAGAAGGCCTTCTTGCTCACCACCAGGTTCGAGATCATCCTCTCCACCACGCGCAGCCGCTTCGTGACCTCCGCGCCCTGGCTCCGGTCAAACAGGAGCTTGTACTTCTCCGCCAGGAGGTAGAGGAAGGTCAGCTGCAGTGAGGCGACCCGGCAACGCTCCGTCGGCACGTACGGGACGCAGTGCAGCTTCTCGGCGTACACGACCGCCTTCCCACCGAACTCCGCCTTGCGGCCCACGTAGCCCAGGAACGGGCGGTAGAACCTCGGGGGGCCGTGCTGCGCGCTCAGCTCCGCCACGGTCTCCTTCCACGTGGTGCTGATGACCGTGAGGACGTCCACCTCCACCTGCAGCTCCGGAAAGCCCGCCTCCCTGACGAAGAAGTTGTGCGCGTAGGCGTCCACGAACACGCACGACTTGGCGAGAGAAGAAAAAAGAGGGCTGTCGGCGACCGAGCGGCCCCTTGCGGGCGCACGCGGCGGGCCCGTCGGGGTGGTGGTCTCGTGCGCAAAGTGCTGCAACAGCAAGTTCCACCTCTCGTACGTCTTCCTGAGCCGGAAAAAGTTCTCGAGCGGTCTGGTGTAAACGAGGTAGGCGTCCAGAGACATGAACTCGGGCGACGTGCAGCAGTACCCCTCCGCCCTCACGACTGGGAGGAAGTCGTAGAACCTCCCGGGAAGGTAGGTCACGTCCGCAAACACCTCCAGCTCCACCTTGATGCGGAGGGTGTTTTGGTGCAGCGCCTCCTCGGCGACCACGTTGCTGAACCCCTTCAATCGGTGGACGAGCTCGACCGCGTCCCTCTTCGCTCTCGGTGAGAAGAAGTCCATGTCCGGGTAGTCCTCGGCGCCGTAGATCCCCTCAAGCCCCTTTTTCTTGAGAAGAAGGTGCTGTGCGAAGCCGCCGTACAGCTTCCTCTGCTTTTCCTTGACGAAGCTGCGGATCACCTCCAACACCCCGGACCGCTGCTTCGCGGTGGGGGTCACCACCTCCAGAGACTTCCTTTTTGCTTCGGTCTCCACGTCGTCTACTTTCGACAAGAACTCCTCCCCCTCTTGTGGGCGGAATACGAGAGACATCGGGGTAGCTAGCTACCTTTTCAAAAGAAAAAGTTGTGGCGTAGGAAACATGTGCAGCGAGCAAGAGGCGTTCAGGTTCTACCAGGGTCTCCCCTCGAGGTGTAGCGCGGCACAAGCCCAAAAAGTCGTGCGGGCCGCTGGCTCCCTGCAGATCGAGGGGTGTCCACCCCTCAGCGCCTTCGACACGTGGAGGCTGGACAGAGCCGAGAGGTCGGACCCCTGGCAGGTCATCGACACGCTGAACCCCTACCACCCACAAAAGGGCCTGTCGAACGCCTGCCACCAGGGCATTGTCGACACGTGGGGGAGTAAAGACCAGGAACGAGGAGTCCAGCCCGGCGACGGACCCGACCCCCTCACTCAAGGAGGGTCGAGAGGAACTCCAGAAAGCCGCAGACCTTCCTCCCGACCTCCTCGTAGTCGATCTCCCTCCGACTTTGGGCCGGGGAGCCCGACTCCCTCTTCCTCTTCTTGGAAAGAGGTTCCTTTGGTCCCCTGACTCGGCCGGCGGCAACAGTCGCTGGCACCTCGGGGCGGGGCACCTCTACCCCGAGAACATCCGGCCGGGGGACCTCGGGCCGGGGCACCTCGGACTGACGCACCTTGGGCTGAGGCACCTTTGGTTGAAACAACGCGGGCCGGGGCACCTCGCGCTGACGCACCTTGGGCTGAGGCACCTTGGGTTGAAACAACGCGGGCCGGGGCACCCCTTGCCTGGGCAGTACCGGGGCTCCATTCACAAGGGTGTTGATGGTGCTGGTCCTGTGCAGCTCGCACTCCGCGTAGTACAGGGTGACGTACGGCTCCTTCAGAAAGCTGTTTCTCTTGTCTATCTCTACCTCGTAGGCCGAGCCGTAGTTCCTCAGCTGGACCTTTGTGCCGTCCGACAGAAATATGCAGGAGTGAAGGTTGAGACTATCGTACTCTTGCGGAATGAGAGGCAGGTTGTTGTAGAGAGACGTCGGGGCGTATACCCCCTCATAGGGCCCGAGGGTGGTCCACAGGATGGACCGGACGAAGGTCAGCGAGAAGGGGAACTTGGTGTTGTCCTTCGGAAGCTCGTTCTCCAACACGGTAGTCTCCTGCTTCTCTAACTTCACGTGCGAGAAGCCCACTCTCGCTGCCGTCCGGACGAACACTCGACGGTGACAGTCGCAGGTAGGGATAGCGTGCTCCGCCATGATGTCTGTGTCAAAGGACCTGCACCGGGGGACTGCCTCAATTTTTTTGGAGACCAAACGTTCGTACGGATGGGCGCGCCGAAAAACTTGGTACACGGTAACATGACCACCGCCAGATTTCTCGAGAGCCTGTTGGAGCTGCCGTACGAGACGTCGCTCATCTTCAAGACCCCGACCCTCTTCGAGGTCTGGAAGGGGGGAAGGAACCAGTGCCCCTACCTCTCGGCGTACAAGACCATGCCGTACGTCGTCGGGCACACCCACCCCTCCGCTCCCGCGGGGCAGCACTCGCCTCCCAGTCCCCAGGACCTGGTCAACTGCCTTGAGAGTACCGTGCCCCACCTGGTCTTCGCCAGGGAAGGGACCTGGGTCTTCACCCCGGGGGAGGAGCTGGCGCAGGAGTGGAGGGAGACGCCCGACCAGGAGGGGCTGGAAGCCGTCCTCCGGAACAACCTCACGGGGCTGCTCTTCGAGTACGTCGGCCTCCCGGTCGCCAAGAAACTCGGGCACGAGGAGTTTGTCCGGAAGGTGGCCGTCGCGGTCCCCAGGAAGGACCCCCAGAAGCCCCCCCTGGGCTTCTCGCTGCGGCTCGACCCCCTCGCCTTCCCGCCGGCGCTGCCCCCTCTTTCGACGGACGCCACGACGGTAGACCGCGAACCGCACCTCTGGTCCGTCGACGAAGACCCCGCAGCCGTCCTCCACGCCCTCGAAGCGGCCGCCGAGGGGACGTGCGTCACCAGCGACGGGTCGGTTGTGGTGTGAGTCGAGCGCCTCGATCCCCCCAAAACCCTGATAAAGGATTGCGTGCACGTGCAACGTAGATGTACCAGGTTCTCAGGTTTCCCAGCGGGGCTCGGTACGAGGGAGAGATGAAGGACGGCTGCTTTAACGGGCGAGGGCGGTACGTTTTCCCGAACCTCTCGTTCTACGAGGGCGAGTTCGTGGACGACGAGATGCACGGGCGGGGGACCTTGCACTTCCGCGACGGGTCCGTCTACGAGGGTGAGTTCGTGGACGACGAGATGCACGGACAGGGGACCTTGCGCTTCCGCGACGGGTCGGTCTACGAGGGCGAGTTCCGCCACGACCAGATGAGCGGGCAGGGGACCTACCGCTTCAGGGACGGGGCCGGCAGCTACGTCGGCCAGTTCGAGCTCGATGAGTTCCACGGCTACGGGGAGAGGACGTACTCGAGCGGGCACGTGCACCGGGGGCAGTGGCAGCGGGGCATGAAGCACGGCGAGGGAACCTTCCTGCTCGTGACTGGGTCGTCGGAGAACGTCCTGCAGAAGGGGACGTGGCACGAGAACTCCTTCGTGAAGCCGGGGCGGGAGCCGGTCAGGGCGGCGGCGGACACGAAGGAGTGAGCTCGTCCACGCAGGACAGCACCAGCGCCCGGTGGCGCTCCACGGCGTCCTCCATGAGCTGGACGCCGCTTTCCCAGGTCACGTAGCGCTCGGGCGGCAGCGGCAGCGACAAGACCCCCGACGCGCGGTCGAAGCACGGGCTCGTGCTCGTCTGCGTGAAGAACAGGGTGAGCGTGGCGAGCCGGGGGAGCCGTCTCCGCACGCTCACGCAGGCCTCCCGGAGGTACTCCAGCTCGGTCCTCTGCTCGTACCGGGCTCTGTGGTGCTCCGTGTGCACGTGCCGGCCCCGGCTCCACTCCTCGACCCGGACGAAGAGCACGCGGCCGGCCGAGGCCAGGGCCGCCCGCAGGCGCGCGCAGCGCCGCGCGAAGGTCTCGACGACGCCGGACGCCTCCTCCGCGCTCACGCTCTCCTGGGACCTGTCGATGTGGTGGGGCACCCTCAGGTACCTTTCCATCCACGTCCAGTTCGGGGGCCAGCCCTCGTGGCTCGAGAGCTTCCGGAAGGTGGGCGCCGGCGTCGTGGGGACGACGAGGTCGTCCTGGAGGAGGTCGAACACCGTCCAGGCCGGGGTCGCCACGTTGTCGAAGGGCATGCGGGCGCAGGCCGCGCCTCCGCGCAAGCACGTGTCCGCGAAGCGGCTCGCCACGCACGTGGAGCCGAGCGAGGCGACCAGGTCGAAGTGGCGGGTGAGGACGTCGCACATGCGGAGAGTGGGGAGACAAAAGCGCACGAAACCCCCCTGGCCAACCACGATAAAACCTCCGCGACGTCCGATGCCACTACCTTCGCCCTACTCCGTCTTCCTCCACCTCTTCCTGAACGCGTCGCTGGTCCTCGCCGGGGTGGCCCTCTCCGTCACGCTCTACTCTGGAGGCGTGACGGCGGTTTACACGGCCCTCCTCGTGCGCCTGCTGCTGCTGCTCTGGTTCCTCGAGTGGGGAACCCGCGGCAAGCCGCTGAACGGGAAGAGGACGCTTCCCCAGGAGTCCTTCCCCGGAGAGTTCGTGTCGAACATGCTCGTCACGGTGGCGAGCGACACCCTCATCGTGCTCGTGGCCCGGCCGTACGTCGTGCCGGCCCGCTTCTCGCTCACGGAGGCGCTGGCGTTCCTGCCGGTCTCCTTTCTCCACGAGGTCGTCTTCGACTTCTTCCACTACTGGGGTCACCGCCTGTGCCACGAGGTCCCACTCCTCTACCGCAGGGTGCACAAGAAGCACCACACCTTCCACCACCCCACCGTGATGATCACGTTCTACCAGGACCCCAGCGACCTCGTTCTCACGAACGTCCTGCCCTTCCTCGCCGCTTTCTTCCTCGTGCGGCCGCGGTCCGCCCTCCACCTGGCCCAGCTGATGGTCACCAAGTCCTACACCGAGATGAGCGGACACGTCGGGAGGGAACTTTTCCCCTCGTCCTCCTTCCCGCAGTGCGTGTGGTTGCCGAGACTGCTCTCTATAGAACTGTACGCGGAGGACCACGACAACCACCACAAACTGAACGACTGCAACTTTTCCAAGCGTTTCTGTCTGTGGGACAAAGCGTTCGGAACGCTCTACCGCCCCGAGAGCCTGAGCCAAAAGAGCAGCGACAGGAAAGCAAACAGCTTGAGCAGGGACAAGCGCGATTGAGCAGCGACAAGCGCCATTGAGCAGCGACTGTAACAGCGACAAGCGCGATTGCAGCGACAAGAAAGCAAACAAGCAAGAAAGACCTTTCACAAAAAAAGTCAGACCCCCGCAAAGTCTCTCTATCCTACTGGCTCCCAAGGAGCACCAAGGAACGAGCGGCTTCGTGGTCCCGTGCAGTCAGTGCAGGGGGTGGCGCCCTACGACCCGGAGGTCCGTGCGTAGCGATACTCACGAACGTGAGCAGGAGACGGAGGGAAGTCTGGTGCACCCTGCTGTAGGGGGGGTTGTAGACCATCGCGTTCTGGAAAACCAAGACCACCAGGTCGAAGAGAACCTTCGCCCTTCTTGGGTCTTTGCTCTTGTCAAGGGACTGGGCCCTTCTAGACACCTCCTTCAGGTGCATCGGCTGGTTTACCAAAGTAGTGTAGTCCGGGTACTTCCTCGTGTCGACCGGGTCCGCAAACATCCAGGACTCCTGGTCTTGCACCGTCAAAAGGAAAGCCACCCTCACGCTCTCGTAGTTCATCGTCGCTGCATGGTTGAAATAAAAAGAAAGTCAGAATTTTTGTTTGTGGGCTTTTACCGGTCGAGAGAAGTCTACTCTGCGGTCTCGAAGCCCTTTTCTGAGCTCCAGGGTAATGAACGCCACTGCTCAGATCCAAGAAGTGCTGGAATTCCTGTACTCAGGCAAGTACGAGGTGGTCGTGGAAGTGATTCTGGGTCTGTACGAGCTACTCGTCCCGGGTGAAGAGAGGCCCTGCACGCTGGTCTGGACGTGACAGGACCTCTTCTACCTTGGCAAGCGTGTCTTTGGGTCCGGTGACGCTGACTCCTGTCACCCGACTGTCCGTGTAGACCTCGTAGTCGTTGCCGCCCGGCTCACACCTATCTCCGAAAAAGTAGATGTCGGTGTCCTTCACGAACTGAAGGGCGTAGCTCTTGTCCATTCCCTTCGGGAAGACATCGATGCTGATCTGCCCCCCCACCGCCGTCTCGAGAGGGAGGTCCGGGAAGGCCTCCTTGATCTTCCTCACCAGCCTCGCCCTCACTCCTCGAGCGGTGTCGAGGGCGAAGAAGGCCTCCCTCTCGGCCTGCGTGCATGCACGCCCGACCGGGGAGACGTTGAGCATGCAGGCGCGGCGCTCGAAGAAGGTCCCCGACCTCACCGGCACTTCTTCGTCGGAGAGCTCCGAGAACTCCCGCATGAGGAAGCACAGCAGAGAGTTGAGGGTCTCTTGGCTCACAAAGTCCGTCAGCACCTTCTGGTGGACGAGGCGGCCCCCCGAGAAGCACGAGGCCCCGTTCTCGTGGAAGCAGATGTCGAAAACCTCGTCGAGGAGGAACTCCCCGCACTGGCGCAGGGCCTTGCTCCTGTCGGACCCGCCCAGGACGCCCAGGCGGACGTCCGGGTGCTCGGCTTTCAGCCGCTGGAAAAAGAAAACGGTCGCAGGATCCACCGGCTGCATCGGTTCCGTTAATGTACCGTCGATGTCAAAGAGGAGCAACATTAAGGGAGTCAAAGAGGAACGCACATTCTCGACCTCCCCCCCCCTTTCACAAAGAGGTCGGGTGCAGTTCTCGGGTGGAAAGCCGATTTCTTCCGAGTACAAGTAGTCGCTGGAGAACTGCTGGATCAGCGCCAGGCTCGGGAACGCCACGACGGTCAGGGGGAAGCGTTGTTGGAGGACGAAGGTAAAGAAGACCCGGGTCTTGCCCGAGCCACACCACATGTTGAGCAGGGTCCTGTCTGCTCCCTGCTCGAATTCTCGCTGGACAGCCTCCAGAGCATCTTGTTGGTAGTTGCTTTCTCTTTCCTGATGGTCAAACAAGTCTCTATGTCAGATCTGCGACAGCACAAGTCCTCCTCTTTACCGAGTGACCAGGCACGATGTGGTTGACAACTGCAGATAACGGTCTTGCTTGAGCTTGGTAGGTCTCTTTCAAGGAGTATGACCACTTCTCGGGCATAACCCCTCCCCCAATAAACAAGCTTCGGGAATCGTTGAGAGACTTTCGTGAGTTGACTTCCCTGCACGGAGTAGGCAGCCTCCTTCAAGCCGAGGAGTCCCGTCCCCTAACTGTCACACAGCCAGCACAAGTACTGGCAAACACACACACAAACCAGTCTCCTACGATATTCCTGAAAAGTACTGGTGGCCGGGGGGACGCCTTCCTCTATCGACGTCATACGAAGAAAAGCTTGGGTCCTCTCCCGCGCCTCCCCTACGATATGCAGAGGATCGCCTCTTCGAAGGCTCGCAGCTTGCCGACTCTACCGTCAATCAGTCCGAGGTAGACGGTGGCAACGGAGAAGTACCCACTCCTCCTGAGCTTCCGCAGGGACGAGACCACACAACTCTCAAAAAAGCAGGGGGAGAAGGTGTCAATCACCCTTTTTTGACAGACCAAGGCTGCGAACATCCTCTTGGTGAAGGCGGCACGAAGCCCGATGAACTCGTTGTCGGTGGTCTCGATCCTCCTCAGCAGCTGTTTTGCGTACAAGATGACCTCGTAGAACTCTTCGACCGAGTAATCGCGGAGGAGGCGGTGCAGCGATGTGCATGTTGGCCGGAGTCTGCGTCGACACCACGCGCCAAACGACGCTATGTGAAGCAGCACATCTTCCGGCAGCTCGTTCAGCATGACGTTGTCCCTCTGTTGGAGACGAGAAAAAGTTAAACTTCACCGCTCGCTTTAAAGTAGATACGCCGTGTTTCGCTTTTAAGTGGGTACGTTTTATCGCAGCTGCTCCGCACAAGCAGCAGCTAGACCTGTTTTGTACTTTTTCCACAGAAAGTCCCGACAGTGCAAGTTTTTGTTACTTCCTCCTCCTTCACAGGAGGGAGGAACCGTTTTCTCACGGAAAGCCCTCTTGTCCCCCACCGACCCTCTGCCTAGCTACAGTCTAACTCTCCTACTTCTCTCCGGCGGTTTTCCGCTCGAGCGCGGACAGGCCTCGCAGCACGGTCTGCTCCTCCCCACTCAACAGTTGAACGAGCTCCTCGTAGTCGACTTCCCTAGACGGGTCGTCGGGGTCCGCCACCCTCCCCACGCCCAGGCGGAGGTAGGCCTCCAGCACGTGCATGAAACGGACCCGCGCCGACGCTGCTCCCTTGCTGGTCGAGGTCAGAGCCTTCCCGTCCGGCATGAAACGCTTCGAAATCTGGAAACGTTTCCCGTGCGCTTCGTCTCCCTTCAGCTCGATGCCCTTGACGAGCCGCTTCTCGATCAGCTTCTGCAGCTTGTCGTCTTTGCGGGCTCCTTCCCCGAGCGCCTTCCGACGGGAGTTCCACTGGGCCGAGAGCAACCTGGCGACCTTCACGACCTGTTCTTCCTCCACCGTCCGCTCACCTCCCTCGACCAAACGCACCCGCTTGGCCTCGCTGTGCTCGAGCATGTTCTCCCGCCGCCTCCCCTCCCGAAGGTCCTCCAGGTGGTTACGGTACAACCCGTTACGCAGAGGAGCAGTGTCGTCATGGAGGATCTGCCCGTCCGGCCAGCGTCCGTTGAACGCGCTCCAGACCAGGTGGTGCACGTAAATCCTCTTGGTTACAAGAGAACCTTTGCGCTGCAACAGCGACACAGAGGAGTACTTGCCGCGACGGTTGGGGCTAGGGTACATGAGGTACCCGTGCAGGTTCTTCACTCGACCCTTGTTCGAGACCGTGTACCCCGGAACGGGGCAGATGAAGCTTGGGACGGGAACCCACTTTTCGCCTTCTTCGTCGGCCTCTTCTACGAAGCTCCAGTGGTACCCGTGGGCTCTCCTTCCATCCGCAGGGTTCGCCCTCTTGCGGATCTGGTTCTCCGCCGTCTTGAGCTGGTCTTTCGTCGGTTCGACGTAGAGTGCCTGGGCAACGACGTGCGCCGCCGCCTCCTGCCACCCCGGAAACGAGGCCACTGTCACAGCTTCCCCGGAGTCCGTGTCCTGCATCAGGACCTGGCCACCCTCCTCCTCCCACGCAAACCCGTAGGCCTCGCCGCCGTGAAGCCGCAAAACGATTTCCGGGATACTGGGAGCGGCGGTGGTGCCGTCCAGCTTGCGCTCGTACTTCAGGATCAGCCTCGCCGCGGAGCTGATCGAGTCAAAACGAGCCACCTCGCGGCGCTCGTCGTCCAGCATCGCAACTGGGTGGCCTCTTTGTGGACGGCTGGCCGACTTCATCTGTCCCTTTCTAGAGTTCTCAGAGACCGTCTTCCAGTGGAGGTTCGTTACGACGTTGTTCGTGTGGTCGTCGTCTAAGTGGTCGATGGTCTCGTCCGGAGTAACCTCCGGAAAAGCTGACGTCAGGATGGCGTTCGGCAGCTGAACGTCCACACGTTGCTTGGCCTCGTTGAAAAGAGTGATCTTACCCCTGGTGAGCCGGAGTATCTCACCACGACGAGTGTTTAGGATCCGACAAGGACACTCCTTCGAGTTGTAAAACTCGATCCGGTACGTGGGAAACCTCACGAGTTCACGGTGCTTGTCACGGTACTGGAGAACGTACGGAGTACAGAGCCTCACAGTACCGTAGAAAGGATGCTCCAGTGTCGGTTGAGAAACCACTGGGCTGGCGGGACGGACCGAAAGAGGTTCCAAAATGAGGTCTTCCAAGTGGCCTCGCGGAGTGACGCCGTCCTCGAGCACTCGCAAAGGTCTCTTGAAAAGGACTCGGGTCCCCTGCTGGAAGCTCTCCAGGGCTTCAGGGTGGAAGGCCGCGTAGACCAACCGGTGGGTTCGGTGTGTGTTTCCGTCGAAACGAAGGCGGTTGTAACACCACTCTTGGTCCCTAAACAGCTCACCCCTTGTGAACGGTTGGTCGTTGATCTTCACCAGTCCGGTGGTGGTTGCCACAACAGTGTAGGCTTCCGGAACACCGAGTGCTTCCTTCATCTCAGAAGACAACTGCGCCTCTTGGTAGTACATGTTCTGTTGAGAAAAAGAAATTCACAAAAAAAACAAGATGAGTGCTACGTCGGTACCGACTACACAACTCTCGTTGTCCTACGACCCTCTGGTCCAGCAACCCTCCACTACATCTTTCACACCGCTCCACGCCTCTCAACACCTCTACTGGTCCCTGCTCAACCAACCCAATCCACCCCACGAGTCTGGTCGTTCTCCCTCGATGACCCACCACTCTCGATGATCCACCTCCGTCGATCATCCACCACCTCCCTCGAACATCCACCACCTCCCTCGATCATCCACCACCTCCCTCGATCATCTACCACCTCCCTCTATCATCCACCTCCGTCGATGACCCACCACCCTCGATGATCCCTCTCCTTCGATTACCCACCACATCCCTCGATCATCCCTCTCCTTCGATCATCCACCTCCCTAGATCATCCACCACCTCTCTCGATCATCCACCTCCGTCGATCTCGATGATCCCTCTCCTTCGATTACCCACCACATCCCTCGATCATCCCTCTCCTTCGATCATCCACCTCCCTAGATCATCCACCACCTCTCTCGATCATCCACCTCCGTCGATCTCGATGATCCCTCTCCTTCGATTACCCACCACATCCCTCGATTACCCCCCACACCCCTCGATCATCCCTCTCCCTCGATCATCCACCTCCCTCGATCATCCACCACCTCCCTCGATCATCCACCTCCGTCGATGACCCATCACCCTCGATGATCCCTCTCCTTCGATTACCCACCACATCCTTCGATTACCCACCACATCCCTCGATCATCCCCCACCTCCCTCGATGATCCCTCTCCTTCGATTACCCCCCACACCCCTCGATCA
>Ga0214917_10004745_pt1 | contig 14916 bp, 11 predicted proteins | sample LL_1208_BB_MetaG_FD_177983 | JGI IMG/M metagenome (GOLD analysis project Ga0214917, IMG submission 177983) | Freshwater microbial communities from Lake Lanier, Atlanta, Georgia, United States - LL_1208_BB | ecosystem: Environmental > Aquatic > Freshwater > Lake | place: USA: Georgia | collected... | reverse complement strand
AAATAACGGCATCATCACTTCGCTCGTGTCTCTAGCTGTTGCTTGGGCCGCATATGAATTGGTGTCGCGTGGTTACAGCATTCTCAAATTAGCCAAAATTAGCCTTGCGATATTGGCCACGACCGGAGTTTACGGATTAATTCAAGTTGCAGATTTAGATCCCATCAACTGGTCGTCGGGTAGTATGCGAATATTTGGAACTTTTGGAAATACTAACTTCGCGAGTGCTGCATGGGCACTAGGTGCGATGTTAAGCTTATTTATCTTCTTTTTTGGTGTAGATCAGGAAAATACTCTGAGGAATCGAGCAATTCTCTATTTGCCCATTTTTTCCGTATTCTCTTTTCTATCTGTAAAAACCATGTCAATTCAGGGACCTCTCGCCATAATTGTCTTTGTAGTTCTGCTGACTGTCCTGAAATTATGGAGTTCTCAGAAAAAGTTCTACCAAGTTTCCTCTTTATTGATAATCGCCCTGGGCTCCATTTTTGCACACTCGCTCTACTTTAATGGTCCGTTTACAAGAATAATTTCTGAAGCAGGCTCTCTTGGGTTTAGAAAGATATATTGGAATTTAGGGTGGAAGATGTTTCTTGAGAATCCGCTATTGGGAGTAGGAGTGGATTCTTATGGAGACTTTTTCAGAATTTCGCGCACCAGTGAAATGGCAACAAGGACAAGTATTGATTTGGTTGTGAATAACGCACATAATACTTTTTTGCAGACATTAGGAACGATGGGATTCGTGGGCGCGTTGGGGCTTATATTCCCGGTCGTAGTTGCACTATATCTTGGGCTTCGTCATGTTCTAAAAGAAACTTTTGGAATCAAGAGTGGGATATTCGCAATATTTGTTTCGCTCTGGCTAATGGCCTCATTTTCCATCGATAACATTTCAATCACGTTGTGGAATTGGCTATTCTTAGGGATAGTTTTTGGGATTTTTGCAGAAAGAAAAGAAACTAGCCCTTCTATTGGAAATCTTTCTACTTCATCTAAACTAAATAATAAGAAGGGAAAGTCACAAGAAGCACTTTATGATTTAGGTAAGGTTGCAACTGGATTTAGCACATTCGTGTTGTTTCTATTTCTTTGGAGCGCCTCGACTCCAGACCGTGTTTTGATGGCCACGCTTAGCAAACCAGTTTCTTTTTCACAGCCGGAAACCATAAACGAAAGACTACTCGTGCTTGGGGATCTGTCATCCTCTCGGAATCTGGATCCACAACATTACTTAACAATCGGAAGATCTTTAGTAGAACTTCAGCAAAACCCTCAAGCTTCTGAAGTTTTGAGTCGAGGAACAATTCGTTATTCAAGAGATTTTGCATTGTGGGATTATTTGGCTTTTACACTGGAGAAGCAAGGTAAAGTTCAAGAAGCAATTCCTGCACGCGAAAAACAAGTACTTCTTGACCCTAGGCATGCCCGTGTTTGGTCCTATTTAGCGCAAGATTATGTTGCTACAGGTGATTTGCAAAAGGCAAAAGCCGCGGCAGCGAAATCTTTAGAGCACATTTCTGTGTTTGCACCGTCTGACCAACAGTCAATCAGAGACTTTCTGAATCAATTGAAGCTTGGATAAAGTTTTTGACCAAAGTAATAAATCGAGAATAGTCAATGAAGCATTTAGTGCGATTGATTTTGCTACGAATATGTCTACTCTGTTTATTAGTGACGACAACCTCAATATCTGTAACTTCTGGAGCGGAAAACAATGCAGAAAAATCTATCGACATAGTATCGCTACAACTTAATGGAAGGACGCCAAATTCATCGACTGCATCATTGAGCACTTCAATTTCAAATGCAGTTATCCCACATTGGTCATCGCTAGGGGTACGGTTCACTCTAGATGAAGTAGATACAAGTCCCATGTACTTGCCTACCCAATTATTTTGTTCAGGTACTCAGATTACCTCTTTACTTATAAATATTCGAAAAAGTTATTATGAAATAAGGAGAATATATAATTCTAAAAACCGATATCTTGTCGCGATTGCTCCAAAGTCGGGTTGTATTTGGGAAGGCATAAGTTTAATCGCATCGGATATTGACTCAGGTGGCATTGTCATCTTGCAGGATACGACAAATGCTTTCGTAATCGCACATGAATTGGGACATGCTCTTGGACTTGGGCATTCAAACTTGCTTGAATGTAATTCGGGTACAAGAGATGGGCCTTGGAGTAATGATTGCAAAGGCGTTGAGTACGGTGGCGCTATAGATTTAATGTCGAATGTAGAAAATAGGTTACCCCTCTCCACCTATCATCAATGGAGATTACATCAAATAGATGCTAATTCAATTGTTCAAAACTGGTTGGATCAAGAAGTTTCCATTAAATCCGTAGACTCAAATTCGGGGAAAAAGGCAATCTTTATACGAGACGGGAGGGCAACATATTGGATCGAGTATAGAAAAGCTTCTGTAGAAAATAGTTATCGAGCTGGCCTTGTTGTATATAGAACGGACCCCCCGCTTTCTCGTTTTATTTCAAGTCCCAACCCTGAAGATTCGACGGCAGATGCAGCAGGTACTGCACTAACAACTGACGTGTGGATGTTGAATCTAGATAATTATCGGTATGGTCGGGGAATAGTATCTGGATCTATGACTCTAACTTCCGATAGCGCCTTTACTAGCTTCAGTGGGAATATAACTTTAACTGTTCGAGTGAGTGATAATGGCGAATCGGCAAATGTAACAATAAAGAGAAAAAAGGATTTAACTTCTCCCAAGAAACCCACACTGATAGACGAGAAGAAGTGGGCGACCTCTGGTACATCGATAATAGACGAGAATTACCTAGATTCAGAATCAGATATTGAGAAATTTGATTTACTTATCAATGGAAAAGTAAGTAGTGTTAATGGTGAATCAGGCACAAATTGGAGCCCAACATATTTGAATCCATTGAATCCACCAGCAAATGTTTACGTCAAGAACCTTCCGGAAGGTGATTATGCTCTTTCCATCAGGGCAGTCGATTACTCTGGAAACACCAGTCCATGGAGTGATAGCAAGCGAGTCTTTATTGATCGTAGTTATCCGAAAGTTTCATCCAATTTCGTAGCAAAGAGCGTTTCGGACAAAGATATTTCTCTATCTTGGGAAGGTACAAAGGATCAAGGTACTGGGCTTTGTGAAACTCGCATACTTAATGAAGATGATTTTGTATTGTTTCGTGATAAATCAAAAGAAAATCCAACTTTGTCAATTCCTTTTGGATTGAATAAAACGTTCAGTGCTGAAACTTATGATTGTCTTGGCAATGGAGTTACTGTCAGAATTAATGCTGATTCTAATCTTATTCCTGCATCAAGAACTAAATTGATTGCGAAGTGGACTCAAGAATTGGACTCAGAAGGAGCAACCCGTTTTGTATGTAAATTAGCGTGCAGCGCTTCAATTACAGTCAAAGATAATTTTCTTGTTCTGACGGGTTCTGGCTCGCCAGATATCTTTCTATCTGGAAAAAAGATGGGTCAAGCAAAGGCGATTAATTCTTCAAGCATGAAAATCGCCTATTCCGGGAATACGAATGGGCGTTCTCAAGTATTAAGAGTTTCGGGTAAGAATTTTAGTTTCTATGGTGTTGCGACTTTTAAGGTAAAGTTAAGTGAAAAAGAAGAAATTAATCGAAGGGAATTAGCTCCAGATCTTTCTCTAGAGGATTCAAAGCAAGCTTTACTCCAGATGCGAGGGTTGACCTCAAATGATTTTGGTGGTGATTGGAATGTATTGCCCATGGCAAGAGGTACCACTCTTCAAGACCCGACACTCGACCTTTGTCAGCCGCGCTATCTGTCAGATCAAAATCGAATTGAAAGACGCCAAGTCACGGTTTTTAAGAATCCCTCTCCCTTCCTCTTCTTATCAAATGAAGTTGTGCGATATAAAGATGATAATACTGCAAACGCAGCTTTCCTTGAATTAGATTCTCAGGTTAGGAAATGTAAATTGGATTCGGGCGGCGTAGACGTTTCAGGGCAATTCGAGAAACACATATTCTTGCAATTTCCGAATAATTCCAGCAGCGAACAAGGAAGTTCCAAAAAAGTTTTTGTCAGAGTAAATATTGGTTCTGGTCAAAATACACGAAGCCTTCTTGGCCTGTATCAATTTCATGGGGATATTTTTTCAGGTCTTTATATTGTTCGGGTCGGCGAAAATGCTTTCTCAGACAATGAAGTTTCGCGTTGGCTCGAAGTCGCGCGGATAATCGAAAGTAGAATGACTTCTAAAGTATAGAACTCTCCAAAAAAGTTACTCTTTGTGGCTTTTGGAGTTCGGTTTTTTTATCACAAAAACCACGCCTCACATACGAAAGTCAGCAATACATACGCTTACCTCCCAAGTAGTTGTCCAGATAGTGAAAAAGGTGATTTGGTGCCAAAGAGTTATCAAACCTTCCTTGACCTGAGCCATTCTGAGGACTAATTTCTATTCTAAAGGGGCGCGATCAAGAGGTTTAGTAGTTCCTCGTGAGAGCAAACCTCACCCTCATATCTCCTTAAGGAGGAGCTTTAGTGAAGAAAATCAAAATAGGTCGTGGATCAATTGCAGTACTTGCTGCATTGGCTCTGGTTGGAACATCTGCAGTGCTTCCAGCTCAAGCAGCGACTAAAGATCTCACCATCGGCATGACCCTTGATATGGATAAGTACGACCCACATACTGCAACGGGCTTCGGAACTATTCGTGTCCTCGGACTTTCCTATGGCTCGCTCGTAGAAGTTGGTCCAAAGCTCGATATTCGCCCAGGTTTGGCTAGATCTTGGGGATTCAATGCCGCCGGAACTCAACTTCGCTTGAATTTGCGTAAAGGCGTGAAGTTCCATGATGGCTCTGCTTTTGATGCCACCGATGTGAAGGCATCGTTGGAGCGCATCCTTGATACCAATACCAAGGCCGCTGCACGTGCGAACATTGCGACAATCAAGACAATTACTGTTGTTAATCCATACCGAGTTGTTTTGGATTTGACTCAGGCAAACGTTCCGATTCTTGCCGCACTTGATGGTGTTAACATGGCGATGCTTTCGTCAGACGACATCACTGCTGGAAAAGTTGGCAAATCCGTTAACGGAACTGGCCCATTCAAGTTCCTTTCATGGGAACCAGGCCAGACCATCAAGCTAACGAAGAATGCAACATATTGGGGCGGCGCACCGAAGCTTGATAACGTCAACTTCCGCATCATTCCTAATGAAGCATCGATTCTTGCTGCACTAAATTCTGGAGCAATTAACTTCTCAGTTATTTCGAGCCCAGATGTTGCAAAGCAAATTGGATCAAATCTGACTTTGCTCAAGACCCCGGCTTTGGCCTATATGGCACTTCAGATCAACGCTCGCGTTGCTCCATTCGACAAGCTAGGCGTTCGCCTTGCGTTGCAGTGTGCGATTGACCGTGGCGAAGTTTTGAAGACTGCATCAGCAGGACAAGGTTCTGTAGTCGGACCAATCACTAGCCCGGCTTATAAATCAGATACCACTGCTCGTCCATGTCCAACCCCAGATCTCGCCAAGGCAAAGCAGTACTTGGCAGACGCTGGGTATCCAAATGGCCTCACTATCAAGACTTTGGTTGCTCCGACTCAGTTCGCGCAAGCATCAGGTATTGGTCAGAGCCTCAAGGCTCAACTTGCAAAAGTTGGCATCACCATGAATCTCGATATCGTGGATGATTCCACGTTCGTCTCTCGCTGGTTGGCTGCTGACTTTGGTACGGCGATTGCTAATAACGGTGGTCGTATCGATCCAGACACGATGTACACCCGCTACTTCACCTCAACAGGTAACTTGAACAAAGTAGCTGGTTATTCATCAGCAACACTTGATGCGCTCTTTGCTAAGGGCAAGTCCACTGGCTCAGCATCAGTTCGCAAGCAGGTTTACGCAGATATCACCAAGGAATTGGAGAACAACGCTGTGTGGGTTTGGCTCTTCTCACCTTATGAATATCGCGCAATGTCAAAGAACGTCACTGGATTCATTCCATTGGCGACTGGCTCATTGATCGAACTTCGAAAGGTCGACATCAAGTAATAAGAAAATAAGTTAGTTGAGGATGGTGTGCCGAGTAATTCTCTGCGCACCATCCTCATTTATGATGGCGTGAATTGAAACAAGGAGGGCTCGTGCTGCGGCGGTTGTACCGATTACCTGGTGTCGCGCGGTTGGTAAGCATCCTCACAACGCTTTTTGGAATTTCTGTTTTCGTCTTTTTCATGCTTCGAGTAATTCCGGGAAATACGATTACCGCCGCCTTTGGTATAGAAACTGGAATGCTGACCGAAGATCAGCTCGCAGATTTGCGTGTGTATTACGGAATCGATAAACCACTCATCGCTCAATACTTTTCTTGGATCACGAGTTTTTTAACCGGAAATATGGGGTATTCCTACTCAACAGGGGTGCCAATCTCGACTCTCACCAAGATGGCGCTGCCGGTCACAATTGAAGTCGCCATCATCGGAACTGTCCTAGGCGTCCTGATGGGCGTTTCTGTGGGTATGTTTAGCGCCCGAAAGCCAGGCAGTATCCGTGATTTCGGAGGCCAACTTTTCGGATTATTGGCGCTGGCAATTCCTGGCTTTGTACTCAGCACAACGATCGTCACTGTGATGGCTAATAAATTCAAGTATTTTCCTAATGCATTCGAATACAAAGCGCCTTGGCAAGACCTATGGATGAACGCCCAACAAATGCTCTTTCCTGGATTGGTTCTTGGTATCGCAGTCGCAGCTCCCGTAATGCGAACGACGCGATCAGCCATCTTGGAAACCGCAGATAAAGATTTCGTACGAACCGCATACGGCAAGGGCGTACCTGCTAAACGAGTGAGATTTCGCCACGTTCTGCGAAACTCACTAATTCCGATTGTCACTATGACCGGGATTCAATTTGGTTATCTGCTCGGCGGTGCAGTTATTGTCGAAAAGATATTTGCGATGCCTGGAATGGGGCGCCAGATTGTTGATGCCATCGAAAAACGCGAGTACGCAACGGTCCAAAGTAGCGTCATGGTCTTTGCCATCATGTTCGTGCTCATAAACGTCGTTACAGACGTGATATATCGTCGTATTGATCCGAGGATCAAATGAGTAATCCAACGAAGGAACGGGGGATCGTTCATTATTACTTACGAAGCACAAGCGGGATTGTTGGTGCGGTTCTACTTTTCATCATGGTTGCGGTGTCATTAGCATCGTTGTTTAAGTTCACTCCTCATGATCCGCTCTATCAAGATATTGAGAATCTACTTAAGGCTCCTTCAAGCAATTTCTGGTTTGGAACCGATAATTTTGGGCGCGATGTCTTCTCACGAACCATCGATGGGATGCGTCGCTCACTAACCGTCTCTATTACCGCGGTCTCGATCGCAACTGTTGTGGGAGTAACACTTGGCGTCATCGCTGGATTTATTGGCGGCTGGTTTGATCAACTTGTTGCTCGCGTAAGTGATGTCCTTTTCTCATTCCCAGCGATTCTCTTGGCACTCGCCATCGTCGCAAGCCTTGGAAATGACTGGTATGACACTGCTTTTGCGATCGCCATCGTCTATACCCCAATCTTCGTGCGTGTAGCTCGCGGCCCAGTCTTATCGGTAAAAGAGATGGACTACGTCAAAGCTGCTCGAATCTTGGGCTACTCCACACCGCGCATCATTCGCCAGCATGTTTTTCCTAATGTCACCGCTCCCGTAATTGTGCAGATTGCGTTATCACTTTCATGGGCAATCCTTACTGAATCTGGGCTGAGCTTTTTAGGACTTGGTACCCAACCACCAAACGCATCACTTGGTTTGATGGTTGCGGAAGCGCAACCCATCGCAGCTTTTGCTTGGTGGAACTTAGCTTTTCCTTCCATATTTATCACAATCGTTGTGGTCGGATTGAATTTGGTGGGCGATGGACTTCGAGATGCGCTCGATCCGGCTCGGAGAAGTTCATGAGTCTGATACAAGTTTCAAATCTTTCTATCTACACAAGCCAAGAACCTCGCGTTCTTGTGAACGATGTTTCATTCGAGATTCACGAGGGTGAAGCCGTAGGACTTGTTGGGGAGAGTGGTTCTGGCAAGACACTATCGGCATTATCGATTTTGGGGTTACTGCCGCGAGGTGTCGAGGCAACTCATGGAGAAATACGATTCCTAGGTCGATCATTAGATGATCTAGATTCAGAATCCATGCGAAAGATTCGCGGCAGTGAGATTGCGATGATTTATCAAGATCCTATGACAGCGCTCAACCCGGTCATGAAACTCGGCGATCAATTGATGGAAGTCATCGAATCTCACCCAGAAGTTGGGGAGTTGACTATTGAGCGGGTCAAAGAGGTTCTCCGTGATGTTGGCATCCCTGATATTGAGCGCGCGATTAATAGCTATCCCCATGAATTTTCAGGTGGAATGCGCCAGAGAATTGTGATTGCAATGGCGCTTTTGTTGTCGCCGAAGTTGCTTATCGCTGATGAGCCTACTACCGCGCTAGATGTGACTATCCAGCAGCAAATTCTCGCTCTCGTTGCAGAAGAACGTCAGAAGCGGAAATTATCGATGCTCTGGATTACGCATGACCTAGGCGTAGTTGCCAACCTTGTCGATCGACTTCATGTGATGTACGCAGGGCGCATCGTTGAATCAGGAACAGTGAAAGAAATCTTTGAGAATCCGCAACATCCCTACACTCAAGGTTTGCTGTCATCACTACCCTCACCACGCGGTGCATCCCGAGAACGACTTAGTTCAATACCGGGCGTTCCAGAAAAACCGTGGCTGGTGGGAAGTTCATGTGCTTTTGCCCCACGATGCTCGTTTGCAACCGATAAGTGTCGCCAAGAGTTACCTGGGCTTTCCGGGAACAGCGCACATAAAGTCGCATGTTTCTACCCTTTAGGAGCATCGAGATGACGCTGCGAATAAGTGCGGTCGAGAAACGATATGAGATTGCTGCTTTAAATGCGACGGTTCACGCTCTCAATGGAATCGATATCACGTTGGAGCCCGGCAAAACTTTAGGGATAGTAGGAGAAAGCGGTTGCGGTAAATCGACGTTGGCGCGCCTCATCGTCGGACTTGAAAGTCCGTCTACGGGTTCAGTTGATTGGAATGGAACAAAAATCGAGAATTTATCGCGGAATTCATTGAACACTCACCAAAGCGCGATACAACTCGTTTTCCAAGATCCATACTCATCTCTTAATCCTCGGCAAAGAATTGGTGAAGCAATTGCCGAAGTCCTCACCGTACATAAGCTCCGTCAAGGCAGAGAGGTAGAGGCGCGAGTAGATGAATTGCTCTCACTGGTCGGACTCGCAACAGATCTCAAGAGCCGATATCCCCACCAGCTTTCGGGCGGACAACGTCAGCGCGTCAGTATTTGTCGGGCCCTAGCTGCAGAACCTCAACTCCTCGTCCTTGATGAACCCGTTTCAGCACTTGATGTCTCTGTACGAGCTGAAGTCATGAACCTACTCATTGATTTACGCGCGAAATTAGGTCTTACCTATATCTTCATCTCTCATGATCTCGCAATGATTAATTACATCAGCGACTACATCGCAGTTATGTATCTTGGAAAAATCGTCGAATATGGAACCTGGCACCAAGTAGCAAACCACCCACGACACCCCTACACGGAAGCGCTTATTCGGGCGATGCCGGATCACACCGTGATTGGAAACCCTGAATCTCTGAAGAAAACGATTAGTGGTGAAGTCCCTAACCCCATCAATCTGCCTTCAGGCTGCGCATTCCATTTGCGATGCCCGATTGCAACTCCACAATGCAAAGTTGAAGTACAAAAGCTCATCAATGTCGATAATGGGCATGCAGTTGCCTGTATGGAGGTATCAAGATGAAGGTAATAGGAATGATCTCCGGCACCTCGTACGACGGCATTGATGTTGCCTGCTGCGAATTCACACAACGTAATGATGTGATTGAACTTGTCCAGCATGGATTCATTTCAATCCCATACACGGATGAACTTCATGACGCAATTGCAGATGCGATGCCTCCGCAACCTGTCGACATGGAACGAGTCTGCATTTTGGACACTCATATCGGACAAGCTTTTGCCGCAGCAGCTCTTGAGGCGATGAAGAAGTTTAATTTCACTCCCGATTTGATTGTCTCACATGGTCAAACGCTCTTTCATTGGATAGACGCACAATACAAAGCACAAGGAACATTGCAGCTAGGTGAACCTTCATGGATCGCTGAACAAACGGGTACCGCAGTACTGTCGAACATAAGAGCACGCGATGTTGCCTCGGGCGGTCATGGTGCGCCGCTAGTGAGTTTGCTCGACGTCTTACTTTTCGGCGATAGCCCAAATAAAGAAGGAGCATTAAACCTTGGTGGTATTTCCAATATCACTGTCGCAGGTCGTGGGTTCACACCCATTGCGTACGACATTGGCCCGGCAAATGCTTTGCTGGATATAGCCATTTTCGCTCATTCTGAAGGAAAATTGAGTTTTGATGAGGGTGGAAAAATTTCGGCATCAGGAACTGTTGATACTGCATTACTCGAACGATTCTTAAAAGAACCTTATTACTCACTTACTCCACCGAAATCGACCGGTAAAGAGTTGTTCCATCTTGACTACCTAATCAAAATGGCAGGTCCTATTGCTTCCTGGAATTTCCCTAATCTCATGGCCACACTTCTTGAATTAACTGTAGAGACAGTAGCGAGAGATGTCGAACATTTTGGGTTAACTAAGTTATATGTCGCAGGTGGCGGAAGTGCAAACCCGGTCATGATGACGAGAATGCAAGAACGACTTAATCCTTGTGTCGTTGAATCTATGGCAGTTCTAGGAATTGATCCCCGAGCAAAAGAAGGAGTTACTTTTGCTTTAATTGGTTTTCTTTCTGCACATGGACAACCAGGTCAGGTGCCGAGCTGTACCGGAGCGCGCGGAGAAAGAATATTAGGAAGCTTCACCCCTGGGTCGCGACCCTTGATCTTGCCTGTGCCATCATCGGTTCCCGCAAAAAGAATTACTGTGGTGAAGTAAGTTCCATCTCAATCTCAGGAATCTTCCAACGCGGATCAGTCTTCTCCGCTCCGCTTGGAATAAATCCAAACGAGCTATAAAGTTTCTGCGCGATTGCGTTATCTCGAAACACCCATAAAGTGCGACGCGTAAATCCTTGCTCTGATAAACGTTTCATCGCTTCAAGCAATAACGTTCGGCCAATGCCTTTCCCAGAACTATTGGGATGAACATAAAGTGAGAACAAGTGTCCGCTCATTCCGTCATTTGGGTCAATTCCAATACGGGCAACGGCGACGACTGAATCTGCGATTTCGACAACGAGCGTGGTGCGATCTGGATGCGGCGTGACTGAGGCGCCCCACATTTCGCGGGCTTTTTCCGAAGTCATTCCTTCACGAACGTCGTGCGGCAATAGTTCGGAGTAGGAGATGTTCCAGCATCCGCGGAAGACGTCTACGATTGCATCGAGATCACTAGGAGTAGCGGTGCGAATCTTCACGATGAGAACTGTATGACGTTGATAACGCATACGGAAATTCGACACAAGAAAGTTCCGCTTCGCGCGACCTTTTCAACCGCCCTCCGTTCAATAAGTGAATTAGATGTAATCGAGTATGTAATCAATGGAAGCTTCTTTGGTCAAACCATTGCTACCCCTGCCATTACTGGAGATGAACACACACGAATTGTTCAAGATCTCTCATCCATAGAGTTAGTAGGAAGGGAAACCACAGATCTAATTTCCTTCGATGAGGAACTTCAAGATTCAAAATTGAGTCAAAGCGCCAAAGCTGCGATTGATATGGCGCTCTATTCAGCAAACCACGGCACTATGCCACCAATTCGGGTCAAAAGCGATGTAACGATTCCAATCGCTCCAATTACCGATTATCCAAATCTGATTGAGCAGCGGTCCGATTTCGATGTATTCAAGATTAAATTGAGTAAGAGCGCACTTAAAGAGTCAATTGAGAAAATCTTGATGGTAAGAGAGCGCCGTCCAGATGTCGCTATCCGCATTGACCCGAATCAGTCATGGAGCGTTGATGATACCTTGATGTTTACAAGAGAAATAGAAGTGCAGGGACTTGAGATTGACTATCTTGAACAACCTACACCGCGTACGGATTTTCAAGCCCTTCGTCGCATAAAGGAGAGTAGTTCAATTCGGGTTATGGCAGATGAATCATGCTTTACCGAAAAAGATCTCACATCACTCATTGAGTTAAATGCGATTGATTTCGTGAATTTGAAGATCCTAAAGAACGGAGGCATGACGGAGGTACTGAGACTGGCAGAGATGGCGAAATTAGAGGGAATCAAGGTTTCAATTGGCAGCATGATGGAAGGTGAGATTGGTATTAAGGCTGCGGCCTATCTTGCCGCCACAATCTCGCCAAATGATGTACATGATTTAGATGCGGCTTGGTGGCATTCCCAAAGTTCTATCGTCTATGACAATGGGTTTATGGTGACGCAGTGAGATCCTTAAATCGGATTCTGGAAATGGGGCCTAGCGCTGCGGTTTTTGCCGCTTCCACCGGAGAATCTATGGCAATAGGTCATCGAAATCTGCGTGAAGTACACCATCCGACTCCCGTCACAGTGGACGATAGTTTTGACCTTGCCTCTATTACTAAGGTTATGTGTACGACATCAATCATTATGAATTTAATGTCCCAAGGCGAGTTGAGCCTTCAAACTAGAGCTTCAAATTTCCTGTCTTCCTGGGTAGGTAACAAAGCTGACATTACGGTTGAAGACTTGCTTCGACATCGCGCAGGACTAGAACCTTGGCGTCCACTATATATTGGACATAATGACATTGAATCAGCCCGGGATTTTATTGCTCAACTAGAACTTGCAAATCCAATCAACTCAATTCGTTCATATTCTGACCTTGGATTTATTGCCTTGGGAGAGATTATTGAGATTATTACTCAGAGCTCGATAGAAGAAGTATTTGAAGAATTAATCGCATCTCGCTTTGGATTATTAAAAACGTCATTTCGAAAACCAAGAACGGAACCGGTCAGTACTTCACTAGGGGATCGCTTCGAATATGAGATGGTTGCTACGAAAGTTCCGTATCAGATTCCGGAATCAGTAGATGATTTTCATCATTGGCGGCAGCATGTATTACAAGGTGAAGTAAGCGATGGAAATGCATTTCACGTATTTGGTGGAGCCTCCCCACATGCTGGCCTATTCTCAACCGCCGATGAAATATTGAAATTTGCCGCACAAATACGTCACGATCCGGCTTTCCCTGTGCTTACGGCAGCCGGCCCTGATCCAGACGCTCATTGTGGCTTTATTAGTTGGGTAAGCACAGTCGATGGGTGTGCTGATCGCATATTTGGGCACACAGGTTTTACCGGAGTCGCATTTGGAATTTCATCAGCTCATGATTCAGAGCTTGTTTTACTCACGAACCGGACGCACACCGATGGAAAACTGACGCTGACCACAGATCTCTGGAAACCAGTGATCGACGAATACCATGCGGTGCTTCATGGCTAGACAGATTTTTGTAGTCGGTGAGGCCCTAATTGACCTCATTCCTGATTCTGCCGGTGACCGCGCTGCAAAAGTTGGTGGCGGGCCTGCAAATACTGCCAAGGCAGTGGCTCGACTTGGCTATCAAACATCGTTTATCGGCGGAATTTCTGCTGATGCCTACGGGAAGATGATTGAACAAGAATTGAAAGCTAGTGGTGTCGACCTCGAATTATCGATGAAAAGTAATCAACCAACAGCGTTGGCAATTGCAACTTTAGATCCACAAGGCGCTGCGAGTTACGAATTTAAACTTGAGGGTACGGCCACATTTGCTTTTAATAAATCTTGGTTACCACAAGGGCAACCAGATGTAGTACACGTTGGATCTGTTGCGACGATATTGGAGCCTGGAGCCAGCGAACTGTTGAAGTGGGCTACATTGCAATCAGCACCGATTGTTTTTGATCCAAATGTTCGCCCGTCAATCGAGGGCGATAAAGATAAATATCGAAATTCAGTGGAGAGATGGATTGATCGATCCTCAATCGTAAAGCTCAGTGACGAAGATTTAGATTGGCTTTACGGTGATGAGTCTGTAGTGAAGACATGGTTCGATCGTGGGGTTGCGCTAGTAGTTATTACCCGCGGAGATAAGGGTTTAAGCGCGCTAGGAAGCGACTTTAGGGTTGATGTTCCTGCAATCTCTGTTTCGGTCGTAGACACTGTTGGTGCGGGCGACACTATCGGCGCAGTCATCGTCGAAGGTCTTGTGGAATATGGACTTGCCGGATTAAGTGGAGATAGCTTGTTCTTGGTTTTGGAACGTGCCGCAAAAGCAGCGTCAATTACTTGTTCTCGAGCAGGAGCGAATCCACCATGGAAAGCGGAGCTGGATTAGATTTAGGAAAGTCCCGCTTTTTTCGCAAGTTCAACGACTGCGTTGCGTGAATTAACGCCAAAGACACTATAGATCTTGATGATGTCTTGCTTGATTGTGGAGGAGGAGTATTTGAGGCGCTCAGCCATTTGATCTGTGGTGAGATCTTCTTTGAAGAGATTGATGATTTGTTTTTGGCGCGGAGAGAGCGTTTTCATCCCAGCTGAATAGTCCTTAGTGATGGTTATGCGACTGGCGAGAAGATTTCGAATATAGAGTCCACATAAAGCAAGGACACCTTGAGTCGCTTCGCTATTTTCAAAGCTGGGTTGAGGGGCTTTTAACGATGTGAATCCGATTGCGCCAATCACAGTGTTGCGGTATTTGATTGGAGCAGAAACCGTGACTCCTTCGTCTGTCGAACTAAACTCACTTAGATGCGGGTAAATCTTTACCAATTCTTTTGGAGAATTAAAAATACTTATCTCACCAGATCTGGCAGCATCAGTGATGGGCAT
>Ga0214917_10004743_pt1 | contig 14917 bp, 1 predicted proteins | sample LL_1208_BB_MetaG_FD_177983 | JGI IMG/M metagenome (GOLD analysis project Ga0214917, IMG submission 177983) | Freshwater microbial communities from Lake Lanier, Atlanta, Georgia, United States - LL_1208_BB | ecosystem: Environmental > Aquatic > Freshwater > Lake | place: USA: Georgia | collected... | reverse complement strand
GGAACAACTACTACCGCTTAACGCAAGTGGATATCGACGGAACCCGTAAGAGCTACGACGCGATCAGCGTGAACTGTTCGGGAACATCAAAAGGATACTTCACGGTATATCCTAACCCGAGTACAGGTGCGTTCCAAGCGGTGTTGAACGATAAGAAGTTGGTGGGAACAGGCGTGTTGTCGGTGAAAGACACGAAAGGTGCAGAGTTGTTGCACCGCAGCATCGAAGTGAAGCCGGGGATCAACATGTTCAACGTAAGCGAATTGAACCTGGCGCCTGGGGTGTACTACATCCAAGTGGTGAACGGCGAACGCGCCACAGAAGTGTTGAAAGAAGTGATTCGCTAAGCGATACGAAGACATACAATAAAACCAAACGGGGCCTAGTGCCCCGTTTGCTGTTTATACGTATCACAAATTTAAGTCCTAACGTCCCAATGTCCCTAAAGACATCAAGACACTAAGACAGTAAGACAGTAAGACTTTAAGAGTATTGAAGACCTAATTCCCAACCTCCCAACGTTCTAAAGTCCTAAAGTCCCAACGTCCCAATGTCCCAATGTCTTAATGTCCAAACGTCCAAACGTCCAAACGTCCCAACGTCCAATTCAAAAATGTAACCTTATCGAATTCAGTTGCGTAGGAGGAACCGCCTTTAGGCATTAACCCTAAACCTGAAAACTATGAAAACGGTCCTTGGTCTTTCGCTCGCTTTCGTGACAACCCTTACGATGAATGTGGCATTAGCACAACAAACTACCTATTGGTTCAAGGTAGAATCTCCTGAAGCTTTTCGTTCGGAAGTGTGGGCAGAATTCTCAGAAAGCGTTCATGCTTCCACTCCGAAACAAGCCTTGCCGGCAAGCCGAAGAAAAGAATTGCAGAAGGTGTATGAAATTAAAGCACAATCCGACATGGCAACGGTACAAGCTAAATTCAAAACTCTAGGCACTTCGTTTTATAGCTTGGAGCGCGGACCGGAATATCAGCCGTTGTACAATCCCAATGATTTATTCCTACAAATGGGAGCGTCCAATTATGCGCTTTCGTTAATTAATGCACCACAAGCTTGGGATTTAACCCATGGTGACGATAGTGTCATTATTGCGATCAGCGACCAAAATTTTAATGTATTACATCATGACCTTGAGGGGAAGTATGTGCATTATGATGCCTCCAATACCCAAACGATGTCGCACGGTACCGCTGTGGCCATTACCGCCGCTGGAAAAACGGACAACGGTTATGGACTGAGTTCCATTGGATTCAACGTGAGTTTAGCCCTCTATAAAATGAACTTCAATGAGGTACTATTGGCATCGTATGCGGGATGCGATATTATCAATATAAGTTGGACCAGTGGTTGTTTTTACAGCCAGATAGAACAAGACATTATGGACGAGGTGGCAGATAATGGTTCCTTCGTTATTGCTGCCGCAGGAAATGGGAATACGTGCGGTTTGCCAGATGCTCAGGTGTACCCCGCCTCGTACCGGAATGTTTTTTCAGTCACATCGGTGGGATCGAGCGATAACCACGAAGAATGGATTGGCGATCCTACCTCTACCCACCAACATAACGATTCAGTAGATCTTTCGGCCCCTGGCTATGGGGTGGATGTTTCTCCGGCGCCCGATTGGTTCATTCAATCCAGCGGCACATCCTATGCAGCGGCTTATGTGAGCGGTACAGCAGCCTTGATGCTTTCGGTAAATAAGTGCTTATCCATAAAGAACTTGGAAACCATTTTAAAAAACACAGCAGCCCCTTTGGATTCGCTGAATCCTTCGTATGCTGGAAAGTTAGGCGCAGGGAGATTGGATGCCTACCAAGCAGTTTTGGCGGCAATGAATACGTTCAACCCCGTACATCCCACGTTCACTTTTTTTGACGGTTGTTTAGCCGGCGACGCTTCGGTGGCCTTGGTTGTGCAAGGAGGCCAATACCCTTATCAAGCAGAGTGGAGCAATAATTATGTGGGATTTCATGATTCTTCGTTGGTGGCTGGAACGTACTCCGTACATCTTATTGATGTGCACGGTTGCCGTATTGATACTACGATTTCTGTAATCGATGCAGTGCCGCCTACCTACACCACCGCGGCAACCAACCCAACTTGCTTTGATGCTTCCAATGGATCCATTGAAATCACCAACACCAGCGCCACGAACATCAGCGCTATTTGGTCCAATGGAATGGCAGGTACAACGGTCAACGGATTGTCCGCAGGACATTACACTGTGAACATTCAGTACGGAAATAATTGTTCGGTGACAGACAGCATGACCTTGGTGGCACCTCCGGCTTTGCAAGTACTTGGGCAAGTAACGAATGAAACGCTACCTAACAATGGCGCCATTGATGTAACGGTATTAGGTGGAACCATACCTTATTATTATATATGGTCGCAAAACTCCCAAAACGAGGACTTAACCCAGTTGAGTGCGGGCACCTATGAGGTAACGGTGCAAGATGCCATGGGTTGCACGACCAGCGCTGAGTTCACCGTAGTGAATCAAATCAGCGCCGGGATAGAAGCCAACGAGGAGGAACTTTTGGTGAATTTATATCCTAATCCCAACAACGGGGCATTTACGCTCCATCTTCCGGATGCTTTCCAAGTTGAAGTGTTTATTTTGGATGCGCAGGGGAGAGTGGTATACCGTTCTTCGGCCTCCGGTCAAGTTACGATGAATTTGGACTTAGCCACAGGAAAATACCTGTGCCAGGTGCGCAATACGCTCAATGGGAAATCGGTGAAGAAAGCCTTTGCGGTATTTTAACCTATGTAAATGCACGTAGATCGTGTTGCGCATCAATACGTAATTGAATGGAATGAATGAACATAAAAGCATATCAGAAGCTTTAAAATAAACAACTTTGAACCAACCTAAAACTAACTACGATGTACCCTTTTTTTCACACCCGTTCGGGTAGCTTCTTCCTTTTTCGAGGCCTTGGAAAATATTCAAGATTATTCATCAAATTATCGATGAAAAGACAGAAATATTCACGCCAAACAATAAGTTGTTAATTACTTTTAAAAATTAATGTTCTCGAAACATTATTTTCTGTTAAAAGTTTCTAAATTTCAGACGAATAATTTTTGACTATGAAAAAAATACTACGATCCTTCAACGCAAAAGCGCAATTAATCTTCACCGCGTTAGCCCTTTTTTCAACGGTTTTAGTCTACGGACAATGTCCGCCGCCTACGCCTACATCGAACCCAGCATCCATCAATTGTGGTTCAACGGCTACTTTAACAGCCTCCGGTTCGCCTTACTATATATGGTATAGTGATCCCGCAGGTACGAACGTAATCGGAACGGGAGCGAGTTTTACCACACCAGCACTCAATGCGAACACTACGTTTTATTTGCGTGGTGCTTCAGGTGCGCCATCGGCGGGTACACAGACCTACAACATTAATAATTACAATCAATTGTATAATGTTCCCAACAACTGTTGTGGAGGAACTTCTTCTTACTACAATTGCGGTGGTTCTGTGGGTTTTAACTGGAACGATAATTTAGCTGCCGGAACGAACATTACAGGGATCCAAATTGAAATCAGTGTTGGGGTTAATTGCCACTCGGGACAGGCTTTAACACCTCAGTTAAATAACAACAACGGAACTGCTTTTACACCGAATTATTGGTGTAACTGTTGCGGTACCAACAATAATATTTACACTTTCAACTTTCCCGCTAACCAATACGTAATTGGTGGTGCGAACCAATTCAGGGTTCCTAACTTAAGTACTTGTTTTGGATTTTTTAATGGTAACGGTTCGTTGAATGGCTTGTATGCGCGTGTTACAGTAACCTATCAAAATAATCCTTGTACTTCCACAGTTGTTGCAGTGCCCGTAACGGTAAATTCAAATGTAGCACAACCGAATATTACCGGAACTACAAACATTAACTGCGGTAGTTCAACCAATTTAACGTCATCCTCAGGGAACAATACCGTATGGTATTCTGCGGCAGCTGGAGGAAATATGCTCGGCCAAGGAAGTCCATTTAATACAGGTACTTTGAGTGCAAATACAACATTGTACGCAGTGCAGGCGGCCATTACGAATGGAAGTCAATCGTTCAATTACACGGGAGGGCAACAAACTTGGACAGTACCCGCAGGCGTTACATCGGTTACTGTGGACGTGCAAGGTGCTCAAGGAGGAACCTCGGGTTATGGAAATCCTGGTTTGGGTGGAAGAACTCAAGCCACCATTCCTGTTACACCTGGTTCAACCGTATATATTAACGTAGGTGGACAAGGGAATACCTCAACAGGTGGTTTTAACGGTGGTGGAGCTCCTTACGGATGCGGATGTGTTGGTGGCGGAGGGGGTGCCTCCGATATTCGTGTTGGTGGAAATGCCTTGGCGAATCGAGCTGTGGTAGCTGGTGGTGGTGGTGGAACAGGCTACTACTGGAACTGGCCAAATGACCATGGAGGTAATGGTGGTGGGCTAACCGGTGAGGCAGGAAAAACCAACAATGGATATAACCCAACGTATTGCGGTCAAGGTGGTACCCAAGCCTCTGGAGGAGCAGGCGCTTCGGGTTGGGGGGCGCCAGCAGGTAGCTTAGGTAGTGGTGGAGGTTCTGCCCTATACGGTGGAAGTGGCGGTGGAGGTTACTATGGAGGAGGTTCAGGATACTACGGCGGTGGCGGTGGCGGTGGTTCTAGCTACACGTTCAATTCAGCTACGGCCGTAACGCATACCCAAGGGTATAAGTCAGGAAATGGATTGGTCACGATCACATGGAACTCCATGGGTTGTGCTTCACAACCGGTAGCCGTTCCAATAACGATTATTCCCCTCGCTTCGCCCACTGCGAGCAATGCCACCATCGGTTGTGGTACCACAGCAACATTAACCGCTTCGGGAGGGAATGCCTACACTTGGTATTCCAATGCCAATGCAACAGGTCAGCTAGCAACAAGTGCAAGCTTCACATCGCCTGCCTTAACTTCGAATACAACGTATTACGTGGCTTCAACTTCAGGCTTAGCCGCAGGTACGGCATTCAATTTCACCAATGCGGCGTCAACAGGTCGCACAGGACCAACCCAAGCACAAATTAACGCAGCCTACGCAGGTACCAACCTTGCCGGAGCAGTAACAATCAATACGCAAGGTATTCAAGAGTGGATCGTTCCTCAAACGGGACTTTACCGAATCCTTGCCAACGGAGCACAAGGTGGAGGTAACGGTGGACTTGGGGCACGCATGCAAGGGGACTTTAACCTCACGCAAGGACAAAAATTATTCATCGTCGTAGGTCAACAAGGTCTTGGAGCCCAAGACGGAAATGCATGCGGTGGTGGTGGAGGTTCGTTCGTTGCCACAGGTAACGCAACGTACACCACATCTACAGCGGTAATCGTAGCCGGTGGTGGCGGTGGCGCAAGTCCTCAGCAAGGAAACCCTGGATTAACGACTACCAACGGAGGTCAAGGTGAGAATTGTCAGCCAGGCGGTACCAACGGTAATGGGGGCGCCGATGCTTCGGCTTGTGGTAGTGGAACTGGAGGCGCAGGAGGTTTCTTTACAGATGGAGCTTCAGGAGGAGCTTGGGGAAGTCAACGAGGTTATGGATTTATTTCTGGAGCCGCCTTGGGTGGAATATCGCAATCTGGAGCTCGAGATGGAGGATTCGGATGCGGTGGTGGTACCCATTCTAACAATACTGGTGGTGGACCAGGAGGAGGTTATTCCGGAGGTTCCGCACCACAGCACGGTTCAAATTTCGAAGGCGGTGGAGGTGGATCCTATAACAATGGCGCCAATCCAGTGAATACGCAAGGCGTACAAGCGGGTAATGGTACGGTAACCATCACCCCGCTTACCTCACCATGTGTGTCGCCATTAACACCCGTTGTAGTTACAGTAAATGCGCTTACTGCGCCTACGGCCAGCAATACAACCATTACTTGTGGCCAAACAGCCACCCTTACTGCATCAAATAATTTAGGAGCTATTAATTGGTATAGTAATGCCAACGGCTCAACGCTTTTAACGGCAGGTGCAAATTATACCACGCCGCAATTAACCGCATCTACTACCTATTATGTTGGTGCAGGTTCTGGGGCATGTGCCACCGCTATTAATCCGGTAACGGTAACGGTAAATCCATTAGCAACACCGGTTGCAAATCCCGTTACCATCAACTGTAATAATACCGCTACCCTCACCGCTTCGGGAAGTTCAGGTACCTATACCTGGTATTCGGATGCTGCAGCCACCCAACAAGTTGGAACAGGTGCCACATTTACTACACCCGCTTTAGTAGGAAATACTATTTATTATGTCAGAACTCAAACAGGCCAAGCTGGGTGTAACATAAATACCCTTACCAATATTCTTAGTGCATTAAACAGCAATGCAGGTACAATCAGTGCCGCTGTTCCTAATGGTTACAACTTCAACATGGATGGTCCAAACGGTGTAAACAGTACTTACATCAGTGATGGAGGTAACGACATGTACGATGGAGGAAATTATATTAGCACCAACTTTGGTGGAAATTTAACTTATTCGGATAATTCTATTACCAATTCTAATTTGTTCGGTGCAGGAGGTCAGTTTTTTACCCTAAAAATTGCAAATATGTGGGTGCTTGCGGCGAACACGAACAACATTTCTTCCTTTTCGATTTCAGGAAATAATGGTGCCGACGGAGGCGGTAATTACGACGGAACAACCTTTAACGTGACCGTAGGTTGTCAAACATACAAGGTAATGATTAAAAGGGTTTACAACGCGTCAGACCCTTCGATCAACCACATGATTATTATTCCAGACCTTGCTGCAGCCACGCATACATGGGCAAACAATACCGACAACGATCAACACGATATTACAGGACTCACAGGTACAACAAGATTATATTACCTTTTATATGCCGGTTCTAACGGAGGTTACATTGATAATAATGCAGCTACCAACATTGCAACAACCTTCCTTACACAAGTCAATGCTGCCACAGCAAGCCAACCGCTTTGTGTTTCGAACATTACTGCGGTGCCGGTAACTGTAAACTCCAACGTGGCACAGCCTAATATTTCAGGAACAACCACCATCTCTTGTGGCGGTTCTACTACATTAACATCCTCATCAGGGAACAACACGGTTTGGTATTCTGCGGCTGCCGGAGGAAATGTTCTGGGTCAAGGTGCTACTTACAATACGGGTACCCTTGCTGCAGGAACAACAATTTATGCGGTGCAAGCGTCCATTACCAACGGAAGTCAATCCTTTAATTACACAGGTTCTCAGCAAACATGGACAGTCCCTGCAGGGGTGACCTCAGTAACAGTGGATGTACAGGGAGCGCAAGGAGGAGCTACTGCTTGGGGAAATGCTGGTTTGGGTGGTCGTACGCAAGCCACTATTCCGGTATCACCTGGTTCAACGATTTATATCAATGTTGGAGGTCAAGGAAATACTTCCGTAGGTGGATTTAATGGAGGAGGAGCACCGTATGGTTGCGGTTGTGTTGGTGGTGGGGGTGGTGCATCCGATATTCGTATTGGAGGAAATGCACTCGGAAACCGTGCCGTTGTGGCCGGTGGCGGTGGCGGTGGCGGTTACGGTTGGAACTGGAACAACAACCACGGAGGTAACGGTGGTGGTCTCACAGGAGAAGCAGGTAAAACAAACAACGGTTACAACGCAACGTATTGCGGGCAAGGAGGAACACAAGCCGCAGGAGGTGCGGGTGCAGCCGGATGGGGTGCTCCTGCCGGATCGCTCGGTAATGGTGGTGGTTCTGCGTATTACGGAGCCAGCGGTGGTGGTGGTTACTACGGTGGAGGTTCTGGATACTACGGTGGAGGAGCTGGAGGAGGATCTAGTTATACCTTCAATACAGCAACAGCCGTAACGCATACCCAAGGGTATAAATCAGGAAATGGATTGGTTACCATTACTTGGAATGTAGTAGGTTGTGCTTCCCAGCCAGTTTCTGTGCCAATTACCGTGAATGCGCTAACAGCGCCAACCGCGAGCAATGCCACCATCGGTTGTGGTACCACAGCAACATTAACCGCTTCGGGAGGGAATGCCTACACTTGGTATTCCAATGCCAATGCAACAGGTCAGCTAGCAACAAGTGCAAGCTTCACATCGCCTGCCTTAACTTCGAATACAACGTATTACGTGGCTTCAACTTCAGGCTTAGCCGCAGGTACGGCATTCAATTTCACCAATGCGGCGTCAACAGGTCGCACAGGACCAACCCAAGCACAAATTAACGCAGCCTACGCAGGTACCAACCTTGCCGGAGCAGTAACAATCAATACGCAAGGTATTCAAGAGTGGATCGTTCCTCAAACGGGACTTTACCGAATCCTTGCCAACGGAGCACAAGGTGGAGGTAACGGTGGACTTGGGGCACGCATGCAAGGGGACTTTAACCTCACGCAAGGACAAAAATTATTCATCGTCGTAGGTCAACAAGGTCTTGGAGCCCAAGACGGAAATGCATGCGGTGGTGGTGGAGGTTCGTTCGTTGCCACAGGTAACGCAACGTACACCACATCTACAGCGGTAATCGTAGCCGGTGGTGGCGGTGGCGCAAGTCCTCAGCAAGGAAACCCTGGATTAACGACTACCAACGGAGGTCAAGGTGAGAATTGTCAGCCAGGCGGTACCAACGGTAATGGGGGCGCCGATGCTTCGGCTTGTGGTAGTGGAACTGGAGGCGCAGGAGGTTTCTTTACAGATGGAGCTTCAGGAGGAGCTTGGGGAAGTCAACGAGGTTATGGATTTATTTCTGGAGCCGCCTTGGGTGGAATATCGCAATCTGGAGCTCGAGATGGAGGATTCGGATGCGGTGGTGGTACCCATTCTAACAATACTGGTGGTGGACCAGGAGGAGGTTATTCCGGAGGTTCCGCACCACAGCACGGTTCAAATTTCGAAGGCGGTGGAGGTGGATCCTATAACAATGGCGCCAATCCAGTGAATACGCAAGGCGTACAAGCGGGTAATGGTACGGTAACCATCACCCCGCTTACCTCACCATGTGTGTCGCCATTAACACCTGTTGTCGTTACGGTCAATGCGCTTACTGCGCCTACAGCGAACAACGTAACCATCAACTGCGGTCAAACAGCAACACTTACTGCGTCCAATAACCTAGGAGCCATTAATTGGTATAGCAATGCCGCAGGCTCAACCTTATTAGTAGCGGGGGCGAGCTACACTACGCCGCAGTTATCCGCAACAACAACGTATTATGTCGGAGCAGGAGCAGGAGCATGTGCCACAGCCATTAACCCGGTGGTGGTAACCGTGAATCCACTTGCTAGTCCTTCGGTAGCCAACCCGAACGTAACCATCAATTGTGGTCAAACCGCTGCTTTAACCGCTGCGGGTGGAGGTGGAAACACCATCACTTGGTTCTCAAACGCTGCAGGTTCAACGGTGGCGGGTACCGGAAGTCCTTGGACAACCCCTGCATTGAATACTGCAACAACCTATTACGTGGCTTCCACTACAGGTATGGGTGCAGGGACAGTCTATACCTTTACAAACTGTTCGGCTACCGGTCAATATGGACCAACCCAAGCCCAAGTAAATGCTGCATACACGGCAACTAACCTGGCCAATAACGTAACCTCTTCCAACGGTATTCAATTATGGACGGTTCCTGCTACAGCTACCTACCGTATTGAGGCTTTCGGTGCTCAAGGGGGCGGAAATAACAACTTCGGCCGAGGTGCCCAAATGCGAGGGGACTTTAGTTTAACAGCCGGCCAACAATTAAAAATTATTGTAGGACAACAAGGAGGGTATTACCAATCCGGTAGTGGTGGCGGAGGTTCCTTCGTGGCTACTTCGGCCAACGTTCCATTGATAGTTGCGGGAGGTGGCGGCGGTCAGTACGATGGTGGTTCAAGCATTGCCAATGCCCATGCGGTGACGACAAATAACGGTCAAAATTCAAGCTGTACCTCTGGAGGAGTTGGTGGAGCCGGTGGAAACGGATGTGGAAGCGGTGCTGCGGGTGGCGGTGGATTTAATTCTAATGGAGGAAACGGATCTTGGGGAACAGGAGGTCAGGCTTTCATAAACGGTGGTAATGGCGGTAATACGGCTTCCTATGCACAATGCATCGGAGGATTCGGTGGTGGAGGAGGAACCCATGGCAACACCGGTGGTGGTGGTGGTGGAGGTGGATACTCGGGAGGAGCTGGAGAAACCCAAACATCCTTGGCAGGTTCAGGAGGTGGATCGTACAATAACGGTACAAACCAAGTGAACACAGGAGGAGTAAGAACCGGAAATGGCTTGGTGACAATCACCCAAATGTCGACGCCATGTGCATCAGCTTTGACACCTGTAGTAGTTAATGTTAATTTACCTGCCTCACCAACAGCCTCAGCGAATGCTGCTACCGTAAATTGCGGTCAAACATCGGTATTAACCGCACAAGGAGGTGGAGGAAACTCTTACATTTGGTATTCAAATGCCGCAGGAACGACGCAGGTGGGAACAGGTGCAAGCTTTACAACACCCGCCTTAGGAGGTAACACGACCTATTATGTGACTTCAGCCACTTCTCAAGCAGGAAGTCAAACATTTAACTACACGGGATCGGTACAAACCTTTACCGCTCCGACTACGGGTGTTTATACCTTGGAAGCTTGGGGTGCACAAGGGGGTAATGATCCAACCAATCCTGGGGCGGTATTTGGTGGTCGTGGAGGATACGCCAAGGGAGATGTTACATTAACTGCTGGAACTACAATTCAAATTTATGTTGGTCAGCAAGGAAGCGGATGCATGAATTCTAGTTGGAAATCTACTGGAGGAGGAGGTGCTACCGACTTCCGTTTAGTGGGCGGGAATTGGAATGATAATGCGGGGTTACTTTCAAGAATTCTTGTTGCCGGTGGTGGTGGAGGTCGTCACGGAAGTAATTATGAAGGAACTTCATATATTGGAAACGCTGGGGGAGGATCAAGCGCACCGAGCTTTAATGTAAGCGGTGTAAGTGTGGTTGGATCTAGCCAAAACAGCGGTGGTAGTTCAAACAATACAAACGTTCCAGGTTCATTTGGATTTGCTAACCCAACGCCATATTCGAACACATGTTCTGTTGGTGGATGGAACGGTGGTGCTCGTGGTTCAGACAACTGGGCCAACGGTGGTGGTGGCGGCGGTTGGTATGGAGGGGTTACCAGTTGGCCTGTGGGTTCTGGAGGTTCCGGATATGCGTATACAGCCGCATCTTGGACTCCTGGAGGGTATACACCAACAGCCACCTATCAATTGTCTTCTACGCAATTAATCGATGGAAATACGGTCATGCCAAATCCTGCGGGAGGAACCATGACAGGTAGAAATGGCGATGGTATCGCGAAAATTTCTTGGTCGGGTAGCGGTTGCCAGTCGGCATTGGTGCCCGTAGCGATTACCGTAAACGGCCCTGCGGCACCCAATGCGGGGAACGTCACAGTGAATTGTGGTCAGACTGCAGCGCTTACTGCCAATGGCGGAGGTGGCGCGCAAACCCTTTGGTTTAGCAATAACAACTATACAGGCCAAGTGGCTACAGGTAATTCCTATACCACGCCTGTACTTGCAAATACTACAACCTACTACGTGGTTTCTGCCAACAACGCTGGAGGTGGTGCAACCTATACATTTACCAATTGTTCGGCAACGGGTCAAACAGGCCCTACTCAGGCGCAAGTCAATTCTGCCTATTCTGCCACAAACCTAAATGGTTTAGTGACTTCTTCCAATGGTATTCAGTTATGGACGGTTCCTACAACAGGAACTTACCGCATTGAGGCCTTTGGTGCACAAGGAGGAGGAAATAACAACTTCGGTCGTGGTGCGCAAATGCGAGGAGACTTTAGCTTAACTGCTGGACAACAACTGAAAATAATAGTGGGTCAACAAGGAAACTTCGTGACTTCCGGTAGTGGAGGTGGCGGTTCCTTTGTGGCTACTTCGGCTAACGTTCCTTTGATCGTAGCCGGTGGAGGTGGTGGCCAGTACGACGGTGGTTCGCAATTGTACAACGCTCACGCGGTAACAGGAAATAACGGTCAGGCTACAGGATGTACATCCGGTGGTTCTGGAGGTAGTGGAGGAAACGGCTGCAATAGCAGTGGTGCTGCCGGAGGAGGTGGGTTCAACGGAAATGGTTCTTCGGGATCCTACGGTTCGGGAGGTGCGTCCTTCACGAATGGAGGGGTTGGTGGTACTTCTTGCTGCTATGCCCAGTGCAACGGTGGATTCGGTGGTGGTGCTTCCACCCACGGAAACTCCGGAGGAGGAGGAGGAGGAGGAGGTTACTCTGGGGGTGCAGGAGGTTTCCATGACGGATCTACCGGTAACGGTGGAGGTGGAGGTTCTTACAACAACGGAACCAACCAAGTGAATACCGGAGGAGTAAGAACCGGTAACGGATTGGTGACCATTCAGTTCCTACAAACACCGTGTTATTCTGCTTCTACGCCGGTTACCGTAACGGTAAATGCCCTCGCCGCCCCAGCTGCATCAGCGAACGCTGCAACCGTAACTTGTGGTCAAACATCGGTACTTACCGCTTCAGGAGGTAGCAATTACACATGGTATTCGAATGCTGCGGGTACCACACAAGTTGGAACGGGCGCAAGTTATACAACCCCAGCTTTGAGTGCAACAACAACCTATTATGTGCAAAACAACAGCGGAAGTGCCAATGTAACCAGAAACTTTACCCCTGCGGGTGCCACTGGAAATACAGGCCCAACCCAAGCGCAAGTGAATGCCGCTTATGCAGGTACTCCGTTGGCAAATCAAGTTACAATTACCACGCAAGGAATTCAAGAATGGACCGTTCCTGCGACAGGAACCTATACCATTACTGCAGCAGGTGCTAAAGGTGGGGATGCTAATAACGCTATTGGTGGGGCTGGAAGGTCGATTACGATAACTACTACATTAACTCAGGGTCATGTAATTAAGGTACTTGTTGGTCAATTAGGAGGAAGTGTTGCCTTTAATACAGGATGGGTAGCTGGAGGAGGAGGAGGATCATTCGTTTTTAACCAAACAACCAACCAGCTTATTCTAGCTTCAGGTGGTGGGGGCGGTGCTGCACAAGGTAGTTCGTCGTATCCATACACGTTAAATGGTGGTGATGCGAGTGCATACAATTCGGTGAATGGTAATAATGGAATTAGTTCACCGGGGAGCTGGTGTTCCGTAGGTAATGGAGGAGCAAATGGTGCAGGAGGAACTGGAGGTGGAGGAGCAGGAGGTGCTGGTTGGAACAGCAATGGTACGGTTGGGTCTTACGGCGGTGGCGCTGGTCAAATGTTCAGTGCAGGCGGTTTAGGAGGAGTAAACACAGCGTGGTCAGGTAGCTGGACAACAAGTACCCTTGGTGGCTTTGGTGGAGGGGCTGGAGCAGGAATGCATACAAATTATGAAGCCAATGCCGGTGGTGGTGGAGGATATTCTGGTGGTGGTGGTGGTGCATGCCGAGTGGGTGCTGGAGGAGGTGGCGGTTGTTACTTCACGGGTAATTATGTTTCCTCGACAACAAATAATGCGAATGGATTTGTGAGTATCACAGGTTCGGGTGGTGCTGCAATTTGTACCTCAACGTTAACGCCAGTTTCAATTACTGTAAATGCTATTGCTGCACCTGCTGTAGCAGGAAATACAGCGCTGTGTACCAATAACGGCGCAAACACCACGCTTACCGCAAGCGGTAGCCAAAACGGATATGCGTGGTTTGCCAATGCAAACGGAACGGGAGCTCTTGGGACCAACGCGGCTTATACTACACCAAACATTAATGCAACGACAACCTATTATGTGCAGTCCACAACGCCGCAAGGAGGAAGCCAAACCTTTAGTTATACGGGAGGTATGCAAACCTTTACTGCGCCAGTGAATGGGACCTATACCTTAGAAACTTGGGGTGCCCAAGGAGGTGGTGGTGCCAACTGTTTTGGTACAGGAGGTGCCGGAGGATACTCGAAAGGAAACGTAACCCTAACCGCTGGTCAAGTAGTTTACATTGGAGTAGGTCAAATGGGCTTTAAATCATCGAGTTCTACAGCCTACAACGGTGGCGGTGCCGGTAATCCAGGAGATCCAGGTTATACAGGTGGTGGCGCGACACACATGGCGACCGCAAACGGTGTCCTGTCCAGTTTGTCAGGGAACCAAAACGCCGTACTCGTTGTTGCTGGTGGTGGAGGTGGTGCCGCAGGTGGTACTTGTGTATGCCAATACCAAGGAAACGGTGGAGCAGGTGGAGGTACTAACGGTGTTTCAGGAACTTGTAGCGGTAACGATTGTGGATATCGTCCAGCGGGCTCAGGCGGAACCCAAAATGCGGGGGGTACTAGTCAGTCTGCACAAATTGGAGCATCCTTCGGGCAAGGGGCTACTTCCTCTACGAATACCGGTGACTGTATTCAAGGTGGCGGTGGCGGTGGTGGCTGGTACGGCGGTGGCGCTGGTGGTCATGCCGGCGGCGGCGGTGGTGGCGGTTCAGGCTACGTAGCTCCATCACTTACCGTAACCCAATTAACCGATGGAAATTCATCCATGCCAAACCCAGCAGGAGGTAACATGACGGGAAGAACGGGTGATGGTTATGCGAAAATCTCTTGGACAGGAACTGGTTGTGTTTCAGCCCTTACTCCTGTAACGGTTACAGTGAATGCAATCCCCGCAGCACCAACAGCGAATAACCCAGCCATTTGTACCGGTCAAACTGCGACCATTGCCGCTTCAGCGAATGCCAACTGGTACACTGTACCAACCGGTGGCGCTTCAATTGGCCAAGCGCAGAATTACACTACGCCAGCGTTGAACAACAACGTTACCTATTACATGGAAGGTGTGAACGGTCCTTGTTTGAGCCCAACACGTACTGCGGTAA
>Ga0214917_10004739_pt1 | contig 14931 bp, 15 predicted proteins | sample LL_1208_BB_MetaG_FD_177983 | JGI IMG/M metagenome (GOLD analysis project Ga0214917, IMG submission 177983) | Freshwater microbial communities from Lake Lanier, Atlanta, Georgia, United States - LL_1208_BB | ecosystem: Environmental > Aquatic > Freshwater > Lake | place: USA: Georgia | collected... | reverse complement strand
TTTCGATGATTGTGGCAATGGGGGCACTTCATAAAGAGTATGTATTAAAAGAGTTAGTTGTTGCCTCCTACCAAGCAGCTTCAGGTGCTGGTCAAAGTGGTTTGGATATATTACGTAAACAAATTAGTGAGGTTGCAAATACTGCTGTTGGCGATGTAGCAGGAGATATACGAAGTGTAATTAAAGATAATGGACCATTTCCAGCACCTCTTGCCTTAAATGTAATTCCTTGGGCTGGCTCATTAAAACCAGATGGCTACTCATCGGAAGAATTAAAGGTTAGAAATGAATCTAGAAAGATATTAGGGTTAAAAGATCTTAAGGTTTCAGCAACCTGTGTTCGAGTACCAGTTCTAACTACTCACTCACTTTCTGTGCATGCCGTGTTTAGTAAAGAGGTATCAAGGCAGGTTGCCCAAAATGTGCTTAAAAATGCTGCCGGAGTTGAGCTAGTAGATGATCCAGAAAATCATAAGTTTCCCACCCCGGCAGATGTAGTGGGAACAGATCCAACTTGGGTAGGTAGAGTTAGAAAATCTTTAGATGATCCAAATGCACTTGAGCTATTTGTCTGCGGTGATAATTTACGAAAAGGTGCAGCACTTAACGCGATAGAAATTGCAGAATTAATCGCGAAAGGATTACGAATATAAATCGAAAAAACTAAAAATAGAGGAATCTTTGTAACTTGACAAAAAAACATTCCAATTCCATCTAAGCTTAAAGAGTTTATAAAGATTTCTTAATATTACTTGTTATTATTATGACCATAAGTCGTAAAATCTTATAGGATAGACTGAATGCAAAAAGGTAAACTCAAATCTCGAGAGGCAAAAAAATCAAGAATTTCAAAGAATATCTAGAAAACGAAAAATATATTCAATTTCGCCTAAAAAGTTTTTTATATGAACGCAAAATCTTGAATCATGTAAATAATTCTATAATTTTGGGGCGAGCAGGTGTCCATCATTGTTACCACAATAATTTAAGGTTTTTGCGTAAAAGCCTAGATCTTTTAGATGAAGATATACCAGGTAATAAAGATACTGAGATATTTAGCTGCTCCCTCGTTTGTAAATTTAAAACTTGGATTAGAATGACGATTTATGTATTTATTGTCATTTCTAATTCATATTTCTTTGCTAATAAGGTCTCTAAATTACCTCCTAACGTTATAATATTTTCAAACCCAAATCGTAGATTTATAAATAGTCAACTAATTGATTTTATGGCTGAAAATAGAATTAGGCAACATCTAAAGAATCAGGACTTAAGAATTTTAGTTCAAGCAAAAATGAATTACTTGGACCTTTCAAGTGAGAATGTTAAACGTTGTAAAAGTATCCCATTGAATCTTATGAATAACAATTTAAAATTGGCTGAAAAATCAATGCTTCGAAAATCTGTTCTTAAAAATTTCTTTGAACTAATGAAAAATAATAGCTTAGACCCAATTAAACTTTGTTTCAAGGAATATATTTTTGAAATAGATCTTTACAAATTAATCAATTTTGAAGGAGTAGTAGACTTGATTTATACCCAATCTAATCTTCGAAAACTAAGTCCAATCTCCTACTTGGATAGAAGTAAATTTTTAGTAAATAATGTTATGATTTGGTATTCTTCGAATAACTCAGTGCCAAATAAAATCAATGAAAAACCGAACGAGTACCATGAATCTTATTTGGCCCTAGATAGAATTGATATTCACTTAGTCTGGGACGAGACCATGAAAATTAGTCTTTCCAAAATCACAAATTCTCCAATTTATGGCGTTGGCTCGCTACTGTTTTATCCAAATAAAAAAAATATTAAAAAGCTAGAAACCAATATTATCAAGGTAGTTATTTTTGATGTTACACCAAAGAATATTTTTCACGAATCAAATTTTGGCCATGAATCCCAGGCACTTCAATTCCTTGAAGATATAATAGCCGTCGTTAAGAAAATTAAATTGCAATCAGGAAAAGTCTTTAAACTTGAAATTAAGATAAAACGTCCCTTAACAAGAGAGCACTCAAAAAAGTATGTTAAATATTTGAAAATTCTAGAGCGTAAAAAAGTCGTTCGTTTACTCAAATCTACTGCTAATCTATATGATGTTGTTGGAGGGGCAGACTTGGTCATATGTATTCCTTGGACTTCACCCGGATTAATTGCAGTTGAATTAGGAGTTCCCTGTATTTACTATGTTCCAGATTCTGAAGGGATTTGGGAGCTTGAAAACACCAGAAAATTAGATCTTTGTAGGACTAAATCTGAATTAAGTTCACTTATAAAAAAGCATCTCGATCTGTAAATTTAATTTTAGTCTCTAGTCTTTTATTATTTAAATTGAGAATCTTTGATTCTAATTAGCCCACTAGGTTGTTAGAAGTTCGTTTTGAAAAATTCGCTGTGCCAAATTCTAAAAGCAAGTAATTAATGTTTCAAAATTGAAGAAAATAGTTATATAATGTACACAAGTAAAAGGTATCTGGAAGTATTAGTAGAAATGTAAGTAGTAGATATACCCGATGTAATTTAATTGAGGTTAGATTCATTATTTAAGCCTACATTACGAATTAATTTAAGCTGTTAAGGTGATAAGTGAAACCTCAGGTGGGCAGGCAAATCTAATTGGAGCATAAGGACTAGTTCCCATACCGGCTGAAACATTTAACCAAGGCTCATCATTTACCTTACTTAAACCAGATGCTCGCCAATTATCTAAATCACAATTTGTAGTAAGTGCTTTACTACCTCCAGGCCAAGGCAATCTGACCTGACCTCCATGGGTGTGTCCTGCAAATATAAGATCTAATTTATCTTGCGCCATTGCCGCTAATACGCGTTCGTATGGCGCGTGTGTTATGCCAATTGAAATATCAGCACTCTTACTTTTTTTACCCTCAACAAGTAGATAATTATCTAACTCTAAGTGAGCATCATCTGTGCCACGTGCCTCAATTACTACACCTTTAATCTTTATCTTTACTTTGTTGTGATTTAAATCTTTCCAACCACGATCTGTTAACTTTTTTTGTAGTAGGCGCCAATTTAGCTTTTCACCCAATTTTCGCTCACCCTTATCTGGTATAACGTATGTAAATGGATTTTTAAATTTAGGGGCGTAGTAATCATTGGAGCCAAAAACAAATAGGCCTGGAGTATCTAGTAATTTATCTAAGGCTTTAATTACTGGCTTGATACCCTCTTTATGGGCTAGAAAATCACCGGTTGAGATAATTAAATCTGGCTTTAGATCAATCCAGCTTTTTATATCTTTAATTAACGTAATCCTTGATGGGGTTAGGTGAAGATCTGAAAAGTGAAGGATTTTAATATCTGCTGCACCCTTTGGCAGTAGCGGCAGGGTATTGGTGCGTAGTTTGTATGCCATAGGCATGAGAAGATACCGCTATGGGACTAAAAGAAAAACTTCAGACAGATCTAACCCAGGCTATTCGCAGCCGGGATGAGCTTCAAAGCGGAACTATTCGAATGTTGCTAGCTGCAATTACCAATGAAGAGGTAGCAGGCAAGGTGGCAAAGGTATTAAGTGATGCTGAGATTATTACCGTCTTATCCCGTGAGGCTAAAAAACGCAGAGAAGCAGTTGAGGCTTACACCCAAGCAAAACGTGAAGATTTAGCAAATAAAGAAATGGCAGAGGCTGCCGTAATTGCGCAGTATCTTCCGAAGCAGTTAAGTGAGGGTGAGATTAAGAAATTAATCCAAGAAGTGATTGAATCCACTGGCGCTGCTGGTCCTTCTGGAATGGGATTAGTAATGAAGCAATTACAACCAAAAATTGCTGGTAAAGCAGATGGCGGATTAGTATGGGCATTGGTTAAGGCTGCTTTGGCTTAATAGATTTGAAAAGATAACTTTAAGTAGCAAGTAACTAGCAAAGGGAAAAATATGAAGTATGAGTATGCAACAGTTCCATTACTAACCCATGCTACAAAACAGATTTTAGACACCTGGGGAAGTGATGGTTGGGAGTTGGTCCAGGTGGTTCCTGCACCTGGTGGTGGCAATCAATTAGTTGCATACCTGAAGCGCCAAACTAAATGAGTAGTCAATCAGTGTTAACGTATACAGGTTCCCTAGCTCAAACCTATGTCAGCACAAATCAGCTCAAGATTTCATAAATAAAAAATATTGTTTTAATCCAAAAGAAATTTGACCTCTATGTTCATATTTTAAAAATTGCGTAGCTTATCCTAAATTTGGCTTGCATGCAGTAAAATTGTATGTTTCGGTCAAAATCTCACTCGTCATGTTATTTGAAACTATTTGTTTGATATCTAGATGAGTGAACTTTTGTAAATATCCTTTCAAAGTATTAATGTCAAAGCTTGTTATCAACTCGACATTCTTGAAGCGCCCAAACTTGAAATCTTTAAAACAATTCCTATCAATATACCGTCCAAACCGCAAGTCTGGGTGGTTTATACCAAACCAATCGAAAGCCATAAAAATTCCACCTGGCTTTAAAACTCTTAATATTTCATCGAGGGATCTAGTAATAACTTCAGGTGAGGTGCAAGTTAGAACACTGCGATCGATTACAAAGCTAAAAAAGTTTGATTCATAAGGCAACTTTTCTATATTTCCACTTAGCAATTCAATTTCTACATTTTCTTGAAGTGACCTCTTTTTGGCTTCTAAAATAGCGTAATCAGATATATCAATTCCATAGGCCTTGAATCCTAATCTTGCTACTGGGATAATATTATTTCCTACTCCGCATCCAACTTCTAGCACAGATTTACCTAAAAACTCATTCTTTTGTGATAAACCAAGTAGAGTCGAAATAACCTCAGGAAAAGGCCACATATTCCATTGTAGTTTTTTTTTGTAAACTTCATCGTTCCAAAAATTCATTGTGAAAAACCAAAATTACTAGTAACTTTAAAATATGAATAGGCGCGCGCACCAAAACTATGCTTGTTATCAGCAAGTTTGGGACTGTTTGCCCCATTAAAATCAATATATAGGTTTCCTTCTTCTAAAAATTTTTTGATAATTAAGAAATTTAAATAAGTTCCCAGATAGCTTTTATTTTGCTTGTATTCCTCAGTGACATTATTAATTATAACGTTAACGATACCTGAATATATACCAAGTAGCACAAATGCAATTGTCTCGCCTCTCAAATTTTCACGAACACTAATCGACCTTACTTCAGTGCCTACATCTAAGTTTAAATAATTATTTAATATTTGGTTATACTCTACTAACTCATCTCGAGAATCATTCAAAGGAATATTTTTATTACAAAATTTTAGTGTATCTGTAATATCAAAATCATCATAAACAAATTCTAAGCCACATAAATTATAGTTTCTTAATTCCCATCGTCTCACTTGGCGAAAATCTTTCAGTATTAGATCCATACTGGTCAATTTAATCTTAGCTGTGTATTTTATTTCAATAGAATGGTGCTCTTTATCATTATTTTGATTTCTCCAAATAATTGGTCTTATATCGTTTAGCCCGGTCGGGAAAGAATACGTCATTTCTGAATAATTCTGGGCAAAAACATCCAAAAAAGAATTATAAACTTTATTACTTAAGCTCGAGGATTTATGCGAAGGATACTCAGGCAATTCATACGCCCACATGGGCCCTACATAGTAAGTAAAATAATAGTTTCTAACAGGTACTTTATTAAAATCTAGTGCAATTGGCCATGTGCAAGTAATTTCACCCCCCTGGAAGAAACCCCACCAATCAACCGAATAAAATATTTTTTCAAGAATTTCAGGTCGGTTAAAAAAATTCCCATGCCGACTCTCGGAGTGAAATATCTGTGCTTCAAGGGGACTAATCCTTCTTACAGCCATTCAGACATCTTAGACCCTAGCGTTAAGTATTTAAGTGTTTTCTTAGTATGCTGAAGCGCGTGACATCCAGGGATTTAAAAATCGTGGGCGCTGGAAGCCTTGGTTTAATTTTTGCCGGCAAAGTCACTGAGAAGTTTAGTAGAATTGAGGTTTTTGAGTCAAGTAAAAATCTGGGTGGAGTAACACGTGATTTTTATGGACCTACCGGATCAATTTTTTTTAGAGGATGTCAGTATTTGCAAAGCTCTTACCTACCTACTTGGGCATTAGATTCAGATAATCTAGTGCAATTTGAGCATCGTTATGCATCACTCACCGAACAAAACAAAAGTTGGAATTATAAATTAGATTTTGCGGGACCGTCATTTGAAATAGGAGAATTGCCCCAACGTTCTATCAATTTACGGCAATATACACTCGATGACCGATTAAAATGTTATCCAGAAGATATCTCGCAAATTTTGAGACAGCATATAAAAAAATTTATACGTGTCGATTGTAATTTATTGCATATAAGCAGTATGGTTTCTTTAGGAATATCAAGAATTGCTAGTTTGTCTCAAGATTTAGAATTACTTCAGACTAAGCAGAAAAATAGTTTAGTAGATGAAATGTATGGCGTAAGTAGAAAAATTTTAGGAGAAAAATTTGAGATTTCCTATTTGCCAAAATTTGGATTTTCAAATTTTTGGTTAAACTATACAAAGAATTTAGAATTTTCGCTTCAGGTGACGATTAACTATAGTTCTAAGTTGGATAAGAAATCTATAGGTAGCTATTCTATGGGTGGTAGAGCAGTGACCAAAGCATGGTGTGCTGATCCTCGTCAGATGATCCAACTAAAAACTAGTAAAAAACTAGATTCTTTAAGTTACATTATTCATTTTTACGGTGTAACATTAAAATCATATTTTGGTCCAAGTCTGCCATTTTACATAAATATCTTTAGTGCAAATCACCCGTTGACAAGGCTCTATTTTTATGAGTTAGATTCAGAAATTAAATTGTCAGTTGATTCACTAGTAAAATATGATTTAGAAAGCGAACTTATCAATGAAATTATGATTCTTACATCAAGGGCTCATATAACTATAGAGATCAAAAACTACGATATAGCCCATATAAAAACTCGCCGTTATTTTCCAATAAGCACAAGAGACTATGAACTGTTAGAAAATTGCAACCAAGAACTTATCAAATCAAACTGGTTGAATACAGGTACAAACCTATATGATCGAAAATCTAGAATGGAGTTAATTCTTAACCAGATTTGAGTGTATAATAAAGTTATGAAGTCCAAAACCACATTAAATTTGGACGATATTTTTGTTTTAGCGAAAACTATTTTCCCGTTAAATCGAAGTTTAACAGGAAACGGTGTACGGGAGACTTTACGCATAATTAAAGAAATAATTCCAGAACTAAAAATTAGTGAAGTTAAAAGTGGAACAAAGGCTTTTGATTGGATTATTCCTGATGAATGGAATATTGAAAGTGCATATATTATTGGGCCAGATGGTAAGAAAATTTGTGACTATTCTGAAAATAATCTACATTTAGTTGGTTATAGTGAACCGGTGAGTAAAAAAATAAAATTACAAGAACTTCAATTGCATTTATATTCCCTACCCGAACAACCAGATGCTATTCCATATGTAACTTCGTACTATGAAGATAAATGGGGATTTTGTTTATCGCAAAATGATCGAAATAATTTGGTAGATGGCGATTACGATGTGTTAATTAAGGGAAGTAAATCTCGCGGAAGTCTTACGTATGGGGATCTTGTTTTGAAGGGTCGCTCAAAAAAGGAAATTCTTTTTTCAACGTATATTTGCCACCCATCTATGGCCAATAATGAAATATCTGGAATTTGTGTTTCAGCATTTCTTGCAAAGTGGATTTCAGAAAAACCTGATCGATATTATACATATAGATTTATTTTTATTCCTGAAACTATTGGCTCAATTTATTACTTAAGCAAGCACAAAAAACATTTACAAAAAAGAGTTGTGGCAGGTTTTAATGTCACTTGTATTGGTGACGACAGAAATTATTCATTCTTGCCATCTAGAAATGGTAAAACTATTTCAGACAGAATAGCTAAACACGTATTAGGCAAAATTGATCCTTCATTTAAAATTTATAGCTGGAAAGATCGAGGAAGTGACGAGCGACAGTACTCTGCGCCAAAAATAGATTTACCAATTGCCACAATCATGCGGACTAAGTATGGTGAGTATCCCGAATATCACACGTCGCTCGATGCGTTAGGTACAGTAGTTACTAAAGAAGGTTTAGAAGGTGGGCTTGCAGCTCTGAAAAACACCATTCTTTGCATCGAAGCAAATTACTATCCTGTCGTATCAACTTTTGGCGAGCCTCAGTTAAGCAAGAGAGATTTATACCCAAAAACATCAATAAAATCTGCCCAAGAAGAGGCAAGATTATTTTTGGATTTATTAACATGGGCAGATGGAACAAAGTCATTACTAGATATTGCGGAAATTATGGGGGCCTATATGCTAGATATTCTTCCATATTTTACAATACTAGCAAGCAAAAATCTTATTACGCTTGATAGAAAACCACGGGTCAAATTTTTTGGATATTTTAAGTAATGACTATCAAAGAAAAGCTCGCTTCACTTGGTTTTATACTTCCGCAAACCGCAGTTCCAGTTGCTGCCTATGTGCCAGCAGTTAAAACTGGAAATTTAGTTTTCACAGCAGGTCAACTTCCAGTAGTTGATGGCAAATTAGTTTTAACTGGCAAAGTTGGAGCTGAGGTTTCTCTTGAACAAGCAAGGAATATGGCTCAGATTTGCAGTCTAAACGCACTTGCTGCTATCTCACTAGTTACGGACATTGATCAGATTGAAAGAATAATAAGAGTAGGTGGATTTGTTAATGGTGCCTCAGGCTTTGTAGCAATTCCACAGGTAATAAATGGAGCAAGTGAGTTACTAATTAAATTATTTGGTGAGGTTAATGGTAAGCACGCACGAACTGCAATCGGTGTTGCAGAGCTTCCGCTAAATGCGCCAGTCGAGCTAGAATTAGTGGTTCAAATAAAATCAAAAAGAGATTAAACTAAGGGGTATATGAAAAGCGCTCTTATAACTGGAATCACAGGGCAAGATGGTTTTCACCTTACAGAGTTATTACAATCAAAAGGTTATAAAATTTTTGGACTATTGAATGGTCAAAGAAATTCACGGGCTATTGAATTTTCGCTTAAATTTCCAGATGTTGAAATGATAGAAGGAGATTTAACAGATTTTTCCAGTCTTATGCGCTCAATCGATATTTCTCAACCGAACGAACTTTACAATCTTGGTGCTATTAGTTTTGTGGGTCTAAGTTTTAAGCAACCCGAATTAACGGCAAGTGTAACAGGACTTGGACCTTTAAGATTATTAGAAGCAATTAGAACTCTTGGAGCTGAAAAAGAGATAAGATTCTATCAGGCATCAAGCTCTGAAATGTACGGGAAAGTACAGCAAGTACCTCAAACAGAATTGACTAGTTTTTATCCTAGATCACCTTATGGTGTAGCAAAAGTTTACGCACACCAAATCTGTGTAAATTATCGTGAATCTTATGGTATGCATATATCTTGTGGCATATTATTTAATCACGAAGGTGAATATCGTGGTGAAGAATTTGTTACGCGCAAAATAACAAAGGGTATTGCACAAATTGCTAAAGGTAAGCTCGGAAAAATTCGTCTTGGAACACTTGATCCAAAGAGAGATTGGGGATATGCCGGTGATTACGTCGAAGCAATGTGGCTAATGCTTCAGCAAAGTTACGCAGACGATTACGTTGTAGCAACAGGTAAAACTAATTCCGTTCGAGATTTTTTAGTCAAAGCTATAGATGCGGCAAATTTAAAAGGCGAACCAGAAGATTTCGTAATTATCGACGATAATTTTAAGCGACCCGCAGAAGTCGACTTATTGGTTGGGGATGCCGCTAAAGCAAAGCAAATCTTAGGATGGCAACCAAAGCTAAGTTTTGAAAATTTGGTAGAAAAAATGGTTAAGCATGACTTATCAATATAATTTTCAAAAATTAAAGCGCTTAATTTCTAATGTCACGCCACGATTTCTATTAATGCCAACATTATTATTTATTGACATCTACATAAAAAGAGTTTTTCGGTCCCAGAGTAATGAAGCAGATTTAATTAATGGTATTGTTAAATTAGATAATGAATCAAAGCTGCCAATTGAATTTATTGAATTTGGTTTCGACTCAACAGAATTTAACTGTATAAGCTTGAGCTTAAAAGGAGAGAATGGTCTAATTTTTGATCCTAAAAAAGAAAATGTAAATTTAGCAAAAAAAATTTTACGCAAAAATACCAAAATTTATTGCAAAAAAATGATACCCGATGATCTCAAGTCATTAGTAAATCCAGATGTATATAGCATAATAAGTATTGATGTAGATGGAATAGATTACGAGTTTGCTGAAGTAGCATTTAAATTTAATAAGCCAAATGTTTTAATTGTTGAATACAACTCCACGTTTGGAGATAAAAATATAAAAGTTCCATTCGATATTAACTTCGATCGTCATAAGTATCATTCTTATTATCATGGAGCGTCAATTGTTGCATTACTAAATTTAGCACATTCTAATAATTATTGTCTTTATGCTGTCAGTGAAAATGCCGTAAATGCATTTTTTCTGCCAAGCTCAAAAACGAAAAGTTACAAATGTGTGGGCAACCTTGCTTACGCATTAAACCTTAATGCACATGGAATCAGAAGTAAAGTATCCATGTTGTCTATTTCTGAACAGTTTAAAAAAGTTGAAAATTTACCATTTGTGAATTTAGATAATTCTGTGTGTCACTGCCCAGCTTTAAATGAATAAATCAACTAGGATTCTTTGACTAGTTCTAGTACGGTTAAATCAGGCTAAATTTAAATTTATAAAATTTATAATTATCATTTTATCAATTCTTTGTATATTTTAGAAGTTTTGTCCCAGGTCCAATTTTTGGCTTTTTTAACCCCATTTGCTGAAAATTTACTCCTTAAATCATAATTAGAAATAAGTTTTTCTATTTCGTATATCCATTCGTTTATTTCAGCATCTACACTTACAATATAACCATCCTCGCCATGATCCATATATTCAGAAACCGCTCCGACATTACTGGAAATCACCGGAACACCAGAAGCCATTGCCTCTAAAGGTGGAAGTCCAAAACCCTCAAGTTTTGAAATATAAATGAACAAATCTAGTCGAGAAAGTTCATAGGCATATTTCATCTCTGAAAGATTTTCATGAATGAAAATTCGATCATGTTTTCTCTTATAACCATTCCCAAAAATATGAATGTATATATCTGAATTTACTTCAATTAATTTTAGAATTATGGATTCAATTAAACTGGGATTTTTTCGAGAGTTCGAATAATAAAAAAAACCAATTTTTAAATTTACGGTTTGTATTTTTTGTAGTGCCCAAGGCTTAAATATCGAAGTATCAACTCCCAATTTTGCGACTTTGAAATTTTTGATACCTAGTTGTACACATTCACCAGCTGTCCGCGTTGAAGAAACTACTATATTAAATTCAGGCCGATTTATTTCGTTTCCGAACTCTTCAATTTTTTTTGAATGTAGATGATGTATGACATATATTACTTTTGTTAAATCAATATTTAATTCGATTAACTCCTTCAATTGAAAGTGCCCAGTTAGGACTATAAAATCAAATGTGTTTAAAAAAGCTTTATCAGGATAAAACAAATAACGACTTAATTTTGCATTCGAAATTTTAAGACTATTTCCTCGCCATTGGAATCGTCGAATGCCTATCTCGGACTTGATTTGTCCTAAAAAATATCTAATCCAAACAAGGACGTCACTAGGGCTATTTCTCATTCTATTTTTTTTTGTATAATAAAAATGAGTAAACCATGGAACATAAACTTCCGTATGAATATTTTCAGTTTCAAAAGATTTTATCATGTTTAGGACAAATTTTGTATGTCCACCGATATCATTTTGTGCAAATAAAAATAAAATTCTATTATTCTTACGCGCAATCACAAGTCCAGTATAGTAAAATCAGCAAATAAGCGAAAGAGGTATCATGAATCTAAATCGATTTTTAATACGTCTTTTTACCACCTTTATGTTTAGATCTCAATTTGCCCAAAGACTTATTCTCTTAGAAAAAAATTACAAGGCTTTAACAGGTTTTTTGCTGGACACGAAAAAATTTCTTGATACTTACACTTTGTTATTATCATACTTACAAATTAGAAAACCATTGGATTATGATTTAGTCAGGATTGGTTCTTCGAGTGATGGTGGCTATGTACTAGCGGATAATTTTAGTGATATTTGCACGGTGATTTCATTAGGAGTTGGAAAAAATGTAGATATTGAATTATTTTTTGCTAATCTCGGTAAAAATATTTTACTTTTTGATGGAACAATAACAAGACTCCCTAAAAACCACTCAAATTTTAAATTCTTTGCTAGCAATGTTTACGGAATTCCATTATCTCAGCGGAGAAATGAGAAAGATATTTTCATTAATGATATTTTTTCTTATCACCTAAAGAGTACTTCTTTGAATATTGCGGGCTCACACTTAGATTTAAAAGTTTTATTTTTTATAGACATAGAAGGATCTGAATATGATTTGCTATTAAATTTAGAAAGTGAAAATTTAAAGTTATGTCAGCAAGTTACCGTGGAGTTTCATGGTATATTTAAAGAGATTACAAGTCCTAATCCAAAAATATTTGAGTGTTTAAAAAAATTGAATGAGACTCATGAATTGATTTCCGTTCATGGGAATAATTATGCGGCATCATTTAAAATCGGAGGCGCAGATTACCCAGATGTTTTAGAAACAACTTGGATGCTGAAAACCGCCACAAAATATGTAAAAGGGAAAAATGATTTCAATCTAATTCTCAATAAACCCAACAATCCTGGAGTGCCGGATTTAATGTTGGAGTGGTAGAAAATAATTTAACGTCCTCTTCTTGATAATCTTTCGTAATCTAAAATTACAACTGCTCTAGGTGTTAGTTTTACCCAACCACGAGTTGCAAAATCCGCTAGCGCCTTATTAACAGTCTCTCTAGATGCACCAACTAATTGAGCTAACTCCTCTTGAGTTAATTCATGATTTACATGCAAGCCATCATCTCTTTTAGTACCAAATCTTTCACCCAACTCAATAATTGCCTTAGCAACTCTTCCAGGCACATCAGCAAAAACTAAATCACTAAGCACATCATTTGCCTTACGCAATCTTTGAGCCAATCTGCCCAGTAGTTGCAGAGAAACTTGTGGATGCTCTTTAACCCAACCAATAACTTGATCATTTGCTAAGGCTAATAACTTGGAGTCAACAACAGCTGTAGCGGTAGCTGTTCTTGGTCCTGGATCAAAGAGTGATAACTCACCAAACATATCCCCAGGTCCTAAAATTGAAAGTAGATTCTCACGCCCATCATTTGAGGTGGTTCCTAATTTTAATTTGCCATCTACGACTACAAATAAGCGATCGCCGGCATCACCCTCTTTAAACAATGTTTGTCCGCGGCTTAACTTAACCCCACTCATTGAGGCGCGAAGGGAGGCAGCAGAGGCATCATCTAATGCGGTAAACAATGGTGCTTTACGCACTGCATCTTCTTCGTTCTTTAAGGCCATAGGAAAAGGATACAACTACAAACTGAGATGCACTAATGCAGGCGTTAAGCGGATAATTTTAAGAGTCAAACCCTAATCCAAGGCGATCTAGAAGTTTAAGCCAAAGATTTCGCTTACCTTTATTTTGATCTGCCCGATTTATTGACCATTGAGTCAGGCGAATAAACAAAAATCTAAAAGGCTCAGGTGGAAATGGAAGGGGTTTGTGTTTTACCATCTGTAATTCAGTTGCTTCACTTTGAATTCCATCTAGTAAATCCAACATAGTTGAAGCACCAAATCTTGTTGAGGCAACTCCTAAACCGGTGTAGCCAAGCACATAAGCTACTTTGTTATCAAAATCTGTTCCCCAAAATGGTGAAAATCTTGCGCAGGTATCAATCGCACCCCCCCAACCATGAGTGAATTTGATTCCAGCTAATTGTGGAAAAGTTTTAAAGAAGTTAGTTGCAAGTTTGGCATAAGTTTCAGGTCTTGCCTCATACTCTTGTCTAACCTTTCCTTGAAAATTATAAATTGCATCATATCCACCCCATAGAATTTCATTCTCTTTTGTTAACCGGTAGTAGTGGAATTGATACCCAGCATCGGATAGCCCTTCGCGTCCTTTCCAGCCAATACTTTCTAATTGCTCTTTAGTTAGAGGCTGTGTTACTAATTGAAAGTCATAAACTGCAATTACATACTTTCTAGCACTCTTGACCAATGGAGAGTAGATATTTGTTGCAAGTGCAACTTTATTTGCCCTTACTTGTCCATATGCTGTCTTTAATACAACATGAGAATCTTCATCAATTAACTCTTCAACCTTTGAGTTTTCATAGATCTTAACGCCAAGGGATAGACATACCTTCTCCAATCCCCAAACTAATCTAGCTGGATCAACTAACGCTGTTCCATCAGCGTCATAAAGTGCACCTTCATAGAGTGGTGAATTAACTCTTGCCCTGATCTGCTATTTATTTAACACCTCAACATGATCTCCGGTGTTATTTCTAGCAATTGCCTCCTCTTTTAATCCATCTAATTGCCAAGGAGCAACTGCAACCCGCAGCTCACCAGTTCGCTCAAAATCACAATCGATATTGTATTTTTTAATAGTTGCTTCAATTTGATCTAAATTTTGCCGGCCTAATTTTTCAATTACTGCCATCTCATCGGCAAATCTGGTGTAACCATTAACAAAACCATGAGTTAGCGAGGCGTTACAAAAACCGCCATTACGACCTGATGCGCCATTACCAGTTTCACGTTGCTCAATAATTACTACTTCTCGCTTTGGATTACGCTCTTTTGCAAGTAGCGCTGTCCACAGTCCGGTGTAACCAGCACCAACTATGCAAAGATCGGTACTTACCTCACCAACTAAAGCCGAGTGTGATTCTGGCTCCAATGGGT
>Ga0214917_10004737_pt1 | contig 14937 bp, 18 predicted proteins | sample LL_1208_BB_MetaG_FD_177983 | JGI IMG/M metagenome (GOLD analysis project Ga0214917, IMG submission 177983) | Freshwater microbial communities from Lake Lanier, Atlanta, Georgia, United States - LL_1208_BB | ecosystem: Environmental > Aquatic > Freshwater > Lake | place: USA: Georgia | collected... | reverse complement strand
CCACTTTGCGCGAAAACTCGCCTTGCTTGACTTTGGCGGTCCCTTTGAAAAGCATGTGCTCCAACACATGAGCCACGCCTGACACGCCATCGACCTCATCCATGGAACCGACCCGTACCCACAGCATATGCACCGCGGTAGGCGCACGTTTGTCCACTTTGACGATGAGCGTCATGCCGTTTTTCAAGGTGAACTGTTGCGCCGTGGGGGTGGTTTGGGCCAGGGCAGGACGCAGGGTCAGCAACAACGCCAACCCCATGAGACACAGCTGAGCGTTGCGTGTAAAAACGAGGAGGAAGGGTTTCATAGAATGGCTTTAACTCCAACCCGCCCCATGGCGAGCAACCTGTCATTCTAGAAACCCTTGACCCCATGTTCAGCCTGTTCAAACGAAAGACCCCAGCGCCAACAGCCCTGCCTGAGCAAGGCCCATCGGCCTCGCAAGTCGCGGCTCAAACATGGTTGGGGCGTTTGCGCAGCAGTTTGCAACGCACAGGCAGCAGCATCGCGGGGGTGTTTGGCGGCAAAGTCATAGATGACGCTTTGTATGAAGAGCTTGAGTCTGCGTTGCTGATGGCTGACGCGGGTATGCCCGCCACCCAAGCCGTTTTGCATGCCTTGAAATTGCGCGTCAAAGCCAGTGGCAGCACCCAACCCGCGCAGGTCAAGGTTTTGCTGACCGAGGTGCTGGCCGAGGTACTGCTTCCTTTGCAAGGGGAATGGTCGCTGGACGCGAACAAACCCACTGTCATCATGGTGACCGGTGTGAATGGCGCAGGCAAAACCACCACCATTGGCAAACTCACCCGCCACTTAAGCGACGCAGGACACAGTGTTTTACTGGCAGCCGCAGACACATTTCGTGCGGCAGCCAAAGAACAGTTGTTGGTGTGGGCGGACCGCAACCAAGTCGACATCATCAGCCAAGAGCAAGGCGACCCTGCCGCTGTCAGCTTTGACGCGGTGACAGCCGGCAAAGCGCGGGGACGCGATGTGGTGTTGATTGACACCGCGGGACGCTTGCCCACCCAGCTGCACCTGATGGACGAGCTGAAAAAAATCCAACGCGTCATCCAAAAGGCTGACACCACCGCGCCGCATGAGGTGTTGTTGGTGATTGATGGCAACACCGGACAAAACGCTTTGGCACAGGTCAAGGCGTTTGACGAAGCTTTGGGTCTGACTGGCTTGATCGTCACCAAACTTGACGGCACAGCCAAAGGCGGTGTTTTGGCAGCCATCGCTTTGTGGGCGCAGCAGCGGCCTGCGCCGAGCGGCAAGACTCTGAAGGTGTATTTCATCGGCATTGGCGAAAAACTCGACGACTTGCAAGCCTTCAACGCGCAAGAATTTGCCCAAGCCCTTATCAGCTGACGTATCAGGAGACACAGCCCATGGACACGATTGAAGAAGCCTTGCCCGAACGCCGCATCGACCAACTGTTGGCCCATTACGGTGAAAGCCATCAGCATCCGTTGAACGAGCGCATCCATTTCATCGCCATCCCACTCATCATGCTCAGCCTGATCGGTTTGATTTTTTGCCTACACCCTTGGCTGGCCTATGGCTTCATGGCAGCAAGCATGGTGTATTACGCCCGTTTGTCACGTGTTTTTTTAGCGGCGATGGGCGTGTGGTCTGTGTTGCTCTTGGCCTTGGTACACGCCATGGGTGACTTTCGCCTGCCCCTGTGCATTTCTATTTTTGTGGGCGCATGGGTGTTGCAGTTCATTGGCCACAAGTTAGAGGGCAAAAAACCCTCCTTTTTTGAAGATGTGCAGTATTTGTGGGTGGGACCGCTGTTTGTGCTGCGCCCCTTGCTGCAACGATACGCCATTGCTTGGTAAGGCTTGGCGCTTTGGCTGACGCTTTTCCCGAATTGATCGCACCGCTGCAACGCATGGGGCTGCTGCTGCCTCATGAAGAAGTCACTTTCACCCCCCTGACCGGCGGTGTGTCTTCGCTGATCGTGCGGGTGGACACGCCAAGGCAACGCTTTTGCCTCAAACGGGCTTTGCCCCAACTGAAAGTAGCGGCATTGTGGGAAGCGCCAGTGAAGCGCAACCGCGATGAAGTGGCGTGGCTGCGTTTTGCCGCGCAACACCTGCCCCAAGCGGTGCCTGCGTTGTTCGGCGAGGACGAAACCGACTGCGTGTTCGCCATGGCCTATTTGGAACCGCAAGCCCATCCTGTTTGGAAAAACCAGTTGCAAGCTGGTGTGGTCAATGTGGGCACTGCTGAACAGGTAGCACGTTGTTTAGCCATATGGCATGCGGCCAGTGCGAGGCAAGCTGATTTAAGCCAAGCCTTTGACCATGACGCGGATTTCATCGCCATCCGCCTAGACCCCTACTTCAACGCCACCGCCCTGCGCCACCCCGATTGCGCAGACGCTTTGCACAGCTTGGTGCAACAAACCCTGTCGCACAAACACGCTTTGGTGCATGGCGACGTGAGCCCGAAAAATATTTTGGAGAGCCCTCACGGCCCCGTTTTTTTGGATGCCGAATGCGCTTGGTACGGCGATCCTGCTTTCGACTTGGCCTTTGTGCTCAACCATTTGCTGCTGAAATGCCTTTGGAAGCCAGCCCACCACCTCGCCTATTTGGCCAGTTTTGATGCCTTGTCCCAAACTTATTTAAAGGCAGTCAACTGGGAAGACCCCGCCGCCTTAGAGGCGCGAAGCTGCGCTTTGCTGGCAGGCATGCTGCTGGCACGGGTGGATGGCAAGTCGCCCGTGGAGTACCTCAGCACCGAGGCACAGCGCGACCAAGTACGGCGTTTTGCCAAACCCTTTTTGCTGCAACCCGCAGCTTTGTTACAAACCTTGCGACAACACTGGACACCTTGATGAGCACCACGATTCAACATTTGCATGCCCGCCGTATTTGGGACTCCCGCGGTCGCCCCACGGTGGAAGTGGATGTGCAACTGAGCAATGGCGCACACGGGCGTGGCGTGGCGCCTGCAGGCGCTTCACGCGGCAGCCGCGAAGCCCTTGAATTACGCGACGGAGGCCCGCTGCTGGGGGGCTTGGATGTCAGCCAAGCCTTGGCGCAAGTCAACGGCCCCATTGCCAAAGCCTTGTTGGGCATGGATGCAAGCGAACAAGCCAAGATCGACCAAACCCTGATTGCCTTGGATGGCACATCGCTCAAAAGCCGCTTGGGTGCCAATGCCACCATCGCCACCTCGTTAGCGGTACTTCAAGCAGCAGCGGCCAGTGAGGGCTTGCCTTTGTGGCGCTATTTGGCTGGCGACAAACCGGTGCGCCTGCCCTTGCCGGAAATCCAAATTTTCGGTGGCGGTGCCCACGCAGGTCGTCGGGTGGACATTCAAGATTTTTTGGTCATGCCTGTGGGTGCCCAAAGTTTTGACGAAGCGCTGGTGATGGTCGCCAACGTCTACCATGCGGCCGGTAAGTTGATGTCGGCGGCGGGCAAGTTGGCTGGCGTGGCTGATGAGGGCGGTTGGTGGCCTGCTTTTGACTCCAACGAGGAAGCGCTGCAAACCCTGACACGTGCCATCGACGCGGCGGGTTACCGCTACGACCAAGTGGCGATTTCGCTGGACATTGCCGCATCTGAGTTTGGCCGCGCCGGTGCTTACAAATTAGGACTTGAGCAACAAGAATTTGACAGCGAAGCTTGGCTGCAAGTGCTGTTGGGATGGGTCAACAAATACCCCATCTTGTCAGTAGAAGACCCCTTCGCCGAAGGCGACACCGCTGGAATGCAGGCGTTCACTAACGCTGTAGGTCAACGTATTCAAGTGGTGGGCGACGATTATTTGGTCACCCAAGCCGGCTTGGTGGCTCAAGCCATTCAAGACAAGGCCTGCAATGCGGTGCTGCTCAAACCCAACCAAATTGGCACCATCACCGAGACGGTGCAAGCCATGAATGTGGCAAGAACCGCTGGCTGGGGCATGGTGGTGTCGGCACGTTCTGGCGAAACCGAGGACACCGCCATCGTTCACTTGGCGACAGGCTGGGACACGGGACAGCTGAAAGTGGGCTCGTTTGCGCGGTCAGAACGCATGGCCAAATGGAACGAAGGCTTGCGAATTGAAGAGGCCATGGGGGGGAAGGCGGTGTTTGCAGGCAAACAAGGGCTGCCTCACAACCCAGCCTAGGACTTACCTGGGCTATTAGGTGTTTTAGCGGCCGCTTTCACAATCCTTTTTCATGGTTGAACCTGCGCTTTCCACGGTCCAGTTGTCACCGTAGTTTCCAAAAACCAGTTGCATGACCACCCGCATATTCTTTTTCTCAACCGATTCATCTGGCCTGAGCGCATCCAGCCGTGTTTTGGCTTCTTTGTATTGAACGCCATCTTCACGCCACTGCATGGCTTGGCTGGCAAAAGCGCCGATGTCATCACAGCTCATGTTGCCAAGGGGATAAGGTGAAGCATGAACGGGTGTGACTGCACACAAGACTGAATACAGAAAGATCCAAAGCGGTTTATTCATTGCAATTTCCTGATATTTAGCATCAACGTCATGGGATGTGCAGGCGCAGCTTGAAAGCCGTAGTGTTCATAAAACTGCCGGGCTTTATCGTTGAAGGCATGGACAAGCAAGGCGCGTACACCTGCATTTTGGGATACCTGTATGCAACGCTGCACAGCGTCGCGCAGCAAGGCTGCACCTAGCTTCATTCCCTGCGCACGAACATCCACAGCCAACCTTGCCAACACCATCACGGGAATAGGGTCAGGCATGTTTTGCCGAATGGCACGGTTTGATTCCTGATGCGTCACGGCGCCTGCTGCCAATGCGTAATAGCCCATCACTTCATGGTTATCGTCAGCCACAACAAAGGTTCGGCTAGCCCCACTGATGTTGTTGGCCAAGGCGCGGCGCTTAAGCCATTCATCCAGAACCGTTTCGCCGTAAACGAATGAATTGATTTGGTGATCTTGTCTCAGCAAAACCGGACTTTGCAGGATCATTCGCCGTTTTTCCAGGGCGCTTTAACTTCTAACAAACGCGCAAGCCCCTCGTTTGGCTGGATGGGTGCATCCAGCATGGCGTTGAAAGCTTGAAATTTGGCAGTGTCCAAACTGAAAAACACCTGATCAAGCAAAACGGCCTGCGCTTTGTCACAGGCAGCCTCCAACATGAAGTCCGAGCGGTTTTTGCGAAGCAAGCCCGCTGCCTGGTCAATCAAATCTCGTTGCTCAGGCTGGGCTCGCAGGTTGATGGCGGCATCGCGCATGACGATCTCCTTATGCATGTACATTAGATATACAAAATGTAGGTCAACGTGTATCTCATGTCAACACATGTAACAGGGTAAACCCGAAAATTCCTTAGCACTCTCCACCAGAGAGTGCTAATATACGGTCATCGCGTCCCTTTGGAGACCCCAAATGACTTCATTAAGCTTACCCAACCAGTCCTCAGTCAGCACCAACCCTTGGGCTTTGGTGCCCCCACTCGGCAATATCGAAGCCTATATCTCTGCGGCGAACCGCCTGCCCATGCTCACTTTGGAGCAAGAACAAGCGTTTGCCCGCCAATTGCGTGACCACAACGACCTTGACGCAGCCGGAAAGCTGATCTTGTCGCACCTGCGCTTGGTGGTGTCTATTTCCCGCCAATACATGGGCTACGGCCTGCCCCACGCTGACTTGATTCAAGAAGGTAATGTGGGCTTGATGAAAGCGGTCAAACGTTTCGACCCCGACCAAGGCGTGCGCTTGGTCAGTTACGCCATGCATTGGATCAAGGCTGAAATCCACGAATACATCATCAAAAACTGGCGCATGGTCAAACTCGCGACCACCAAGGCGCAGCGCAAACTGTTTTTCAACCTGCGTTCAAAGAAGCAAGGTTTCCGTGCCGATGCTGGCGAAGACCACAACACCGTGGCCCGCGACAGCCTGAGCGACGCGCAAATTGACATCATCGCCAAAGACCTGAACGTCAAACGCGAAGAAGTGATCGAAATGGAAGCCCGCATGGCGGGTGGCGACGTCTTGCTGGACCCCGTGTCCACCGATGACGGGGAAGACGCTTTTGGCCCTATCGCTTATTTGGCCGACGCCCACCACGAACCCACCGCCATGATTGAAGCGCATCAACGCGAGATGTTGTCTAGCGACGGCATCACCCAAGCGCTTGAGGTGCTGGACGAACGCAGCCGCCGCATCGTGGAAGAGCGTTGGCTCAAGGTCAACGACGACAACTCAGGTGGCATGACGCTGCACGAATTGGCAGCCGAGTTCGGCGTCAGCGCTGAGCGCATCCGCCAAATCGAAGTGGCGGCTATGAAAAAAATGAAAGCTGCTTTGCTGGAATTTACTTAAGCAGTTGCTTGACGTCGGCGGTCAGCGCTGGCACACCCATCCCATAACGGGCATACAGTCGCAAACGACCCTCGGTGTCATAGATATAGGTACCCGCCGAGTGGTCTAAGGTGTAGTTGGCAGGCTTGGCGCCTGCCACTTTTTTGTAATAAATCTTGAAATCCTTGGCCAAGGCTGGCAGCGCTTCCACGGTAGGCACGAGTGCTACAAAACTGGGGTCGAAATTGCCCATATAGGCTTTGAGAAGTTCCGGCGTGTCGCGTTCGGGGTCCAGGGTGATGAAGATGGCTTGCATCTTGTCGCCCTGCTCACCTAAATCATGCTTGACTTGCACCATCTCACTCAAGGTGGTGGGGCAAAAATCAGGGCATTGGGTAAAGCCAAAAAACACCATCACCACCTTGCCTTTGAAGTCCGCCAAAGTTCGCGGCTGTCCCAGCTGATCGGGCAGGTTAAAGCCTTTGGCGTAATCGGCGCCGGTCAGGTCGATGGACTGAAACGCTGGCTTGTCAGGCGAACACGCCAGCAAGGCCAACAGCATGAAAAAGCCTACAACACGTTTCATACAGTTCCTGGCAAATAGTGGTCAATCAGCAAAGCGGCAAACAGCAAGCTGAGGTGGTAGAGCGAAAAGCGAAAAGTTTTACGCGCAAGTTCATCGGAGTAGTTGCGCCACAAGGCCCATGCGTAGGCGCAAAACATCACGCTGAGAATGGTTGCGCTGACCAAGTAAAACCAGCCGCTCATGCGGTACACAAAAGGCATCAAACAAGCCGCCAGCAACACACAGGTGTAGAGCAGTATTTGCAAACGGGTGAACTCATTGCCATGCGTCACAGGCAGCATGGGCAGACCTGCCTTGCGGTAGTCCTCCACGCGGTACAGCGCCAAAGCCCAAAAGTGCGGTGGGGTCCATAAGAAAATGATGAGGCACAAAATCAAAGACTCTGGACTGACCTCGCCGGTCATGGCCGCCCAACCCAACACCGGTGGCATGGCACCTGAAGCGCCACCGATGACGATATTTTGCGGCGTCAGCGGTTTCAAAATAACCGTGTAAATGATGGCGTAACCCACAAAGGTGGCAAAGGTCAACCACATGGTGAGGGGGTTGACCCAGATATACAAAATAGCTGAGCCCAGCAAACACAACACCGCTGAAAACAGCAAGGTATCGCGGTCGCTCAACTCGCCCTTGGCGGTGGGTCGCCACGAGGTGCGTTTCATGCGAGCGTCAATGGCTTTTTCAACGATGCAATTGAAAGCTGCTGCTGCCCCAGAGACAAACCAAATCCCTAAACATGCAATGGCACCCAATTGAACATCCGCCCAAGAAGGCACACCCGGCACCGCCAAGACCATGCCGATCAGCGCACAAAACACAATGAGTTGAATCACGCGGGGTTTGGTCAGGGCGTTGAACTGCTGCCAACGCAAGGGCATAAAGGTAGAAAGCGCTCTCATAAATCAGACCTGGAAAAAGTCGCGGCGATATGCCCTGAAGGTCGGGACTCGGTGATACCCAAAGCCCAGCTTATCAGCAACAGCAAACCCGCAGCGCTGCCCGTGTGCAACAAAGCCGCCAGCAAGGGCCACCCCAGCACCGCATTGGAAATGCCGGTGATGAACTGCAACAAGACCAAAAACCACAGACCACGGGCTTGGGTAGTCAAGCCATGGCGGTACAACAAAAACGAGGACCACAGCAGCAAGGCAGCCACAGGCATGGCATGCCAGCGATGGGTGAAGTGAATCGCGGTCAAGGCTTGAAATGGCAGGGCTTGACCATCGCCATCCATGCCTAAGGCTCGCCAAAGATCAAAGCCTTTGTCAAAATTCATGTCGGGCCACCAAGCGCCTTGGCAAAGCGGGTAAGTGTCGCAGGCCATGACCGCGTAGTTGGAACTGACCCAAGCGCCCAAGACTATTTGCAGCATCAGCAAAGCCCAAGCTGCCATTAACCAAGCCCGCACCGAGGTGGGCAAAGGGATGCGGGATTCGGCCCACGGGGCGTGGCGCTGACGCAGCAATTGCATCAACAACAGAACCAACAGCAACATACCGCCCATCAAATGCAAGCTGACGATGGCGGGAAACAGCTTCATGGTGACGGTCAGTGCACCAAAGCCGCCTTGCACACACACCCACACCAAGCTGAGTGTGGGCCAGCCCCAAACAGTTCGGTCGCGTCGCCATGAGAAAACCGCCAACGTCAAAATCAAGGCACCCACTGTCATGGCTAAATAGCGGTGAATCATTTCGATCCACGCTTTGCTCAAGGTCACAGGTCCCGTGGGCATGGCGGTTTGCGCGGCTTCGATGGCTTCGCCTGCGCCAAAGGGTGAGGCATGGCCATAGCAACCCGGCCAATCAGGACAGCCCAAGCCGGAGTCGCTCAAGCGGGTGAACGAACCAAACAACACCAAATCAAAGCACAGAAAAAGCGTTAAAGCAGTGAGCTGGCGTACGCGCTGCGGCGCGTCTTGGTTGCGATGGCGTAGCCACACCCAAGCCAAGGGACCCATGGCCACAACCACTGCTAGTAGCAGCAATTTGAAAAGGGGACCCAGATTGAAAAGTTCGACTTCTTGCATAAGCTCAGCGCCCTGCTTTGTCCCAAGACACAGAAGCCCGCAGCAAGCGTTCCCAATCTTTGCGCATCTTGGGGGCTTGATCAGTTTGCAAGTTGGCAGGGAAACGCATCATCCAATCGCCCTGTGGGTCGACCAAGTACAAATGGTCTTGCAACTCACTGCCCGCTTGGGGACGTAACCATTGCGCTACTTGGTCTTTGGGTAAACGCAAAACCACAGCGTCTTGCAAACCTGCCAGCAAAGCGGCATCCAAAGGCGCATCGTCTGTCACCAGCCAGACCCAATCGGTACGATCGCGTTCACGCCCCAAAGCGGCTCGGGTTTGGCGTTGGAAAAAAAGATTTTGTTGGCACTCGGCTGGGCAAGCGCCGCCTGCCACACTCACCAGCAACCACTGATTTTTGAGACTTCGAAGAAGCACTGGCTGACCTTTGACATCCTTGGCCTGCAAGTCTGGCATGGCCACCACCGGCAGTATCAACTCGCCAAAGCTGCGCATACTTTGAGGCCGCAACACGTAAAAGGTCAAATAAGAGGCGATGACAGGCGCTGCACACACCAGCAAGACCAACAACATGCGCAAACGTCCGTTGGCAGTTTGTCTTGCATCGGCATCCGCGACAGCGCCAGGTTCGGGCAAGTCATACACCGTTAAACCCAATGGCTTGGACTCATGAGAGTCAGCTTTGTTGTCGACCATATCGGTAGTTTTTAATCCATTGAAACCAGAGGTAAAGAAATGCCAGCAGCGCACTGAGGGCAAACCATTGAAAAGCATAGGCGCGGTTTTTGTCTGCACTCAAGCCCACTTGAAACCAATCGCGGCGCAGACCGTCCCCATCGGGGCCAGTTTGCACCACCAAAGCCTGCACATTGTCTTGCACCAGCAACTGCATCTGCGCCGGGTCCAAATTTGCCCTTATGGGCGATGGGTTGGCACCTTGCTGGGCAGATCCCAATTCGAATATTTGCGACAAAGGAGGCGCAATCCGCGCCTCAACAGGACTGCCGTCCACAGGGGGGGCTAATTGAGGCGGCTTACGCGGGTCCAGCGCATCGCGCTCAACCCAGCCGCGCTGCACCCACACCACCTGCCCTGCTTGGACCCGCAAGGGTGTCATCACCCAAAAACCCACCCGCCCATGGTGGGCGCGGTTATCCAAGAAAACCGTTTGATCGTTCAGCCACTCGCCTTGCAACAGCACACGTCGATGGGTTTGCGCCCAAGCCGAAGGGTCGCTTTGGAGCTGCGCCAAGTTCAACGGCGGTAATTGCGATTGGTTCTCAATGGCCTGTTGTAGGGTGGTTTTTTGCTCGGCCCGCGAGAGTTGCCAAAACCCTAAACGCATGGTCAAGGCCACGCACAGCGCAGCCAGCAAGCCCCAGGCCAAGCGGCTTTGCCATGAGTGCCATCGACGGGGAGTAGCGTCTTGTGAAGTCAACAGATAATCGCTTTCATGACATACCTTATTGCATTGGCCTTTTTAGGCGTTTTGGCCAGCCTAGCTGCGGCTTTGTTTTTCATGGTGCGCAACAAACCCGAAAACGATGACGCCCCCAAAACCTCACCCATGGCCAAAGCACTGGCTTTTCGCATTGGCATATCTGTGGTGTTGTTCATCAGCATTTTGCTGTCTTGGAAAATGGGCTGGATCCACCCGACTGGCATTCCTTTGACACCCGCCTAAAGCTTGAAACAAAAGGGCCGCAAAAGCGGCCCTTGTCTGTGATCGTCTCGTTCAGAGCCAGTACACCAAGATGTACAGACCCAACCACACCACATCCACAAAGTGCCAGTACCAAGCAGCACCTTCAAAGCCAAAATGTTTGTCGGCAGTGAAATGGCCTTTTTGCAAGCGCAAGGTGATGAAGAGCAACATCAGCATGCCCAAGAACACGTGAAAGCCATGAAAACCGGTCAACATATAGAAGGTAGAACCATACAGACCAGAGGTGAGTTTGAGGTTCAAATCGTTATAGGCATGAAAGTATTCATAGCCTTGAACGAACAGGAAAACCAAGCCTAACAACACTGTCAGCCACATGAAGGTGATGGTCTTGGAGCGCTGATTGGCAATCAAAGCATGGTGGGCGATGGTGATGGTGACACCCGAACTCAACAGCAAAGCGGTGTTGATGGTGGGCAACCAAAACGGCGTCATGGTTTGAAACGGCTCGATGATGCCCGCAGGTGAAGCGGTCACCCCAGCTGCAACACTTGGCCATACCGCTTTGAAGTCAGGCCAAAGCAAGCCATTCTCTAAGTTGCCCAACGCGGGAACGGAGTGAACCCGAGCCCACCACAAGGCTGAGAAGAAGGCACCAAAAAACATCACCTCGGAAAAGATGAACCAACTCATGCTCCAGCGGAATGACAGGTCAATCTTGCGGCCATACAAACCCGACTCGCTCTCAGAGACGGCAGCACTGAACCATTTGAAGAGGATGACCAACCAAATCACCATGCCAGCCAACAAGGAATACTTGCCCCAAGCTATGTCGTTGATCCACTGGCTGGCACCCAAAATGACAAAGAACAACCCAAAGGAAGCCAAGGCCGGAAATGGCGAGGGTTCGGGGACATAGTAATGTGGCGTAGTGCCATGGGACGTGCTGCTCATCTCGACTCCTTTTATTTCGCAACCACCAGATTGACCACAACAATCAACCCGATCACAAACAACAGACCGCCCACCAAACCCACGCCTAAAACATGCAAGGGGGTGATGTGGGCCAAATCTTCCTGAAATTCACTGTTTTTTCGAATACCGATAAACGACCAAGAAACAGCCACGATAGAACGCCAAAAAGGACGCTTGACCACTGCAGGCTTTTCAAGCGTTGGTGTGTCTGCACTCATGAGCCCACCTTGGTGAGAGGAACCACCACAGCCGCTGTGGGGGCAGGCGGTGTGCTGCTGCCTACCTCAAAGAAGGTATAGGACAAGGTAATGGTGGTCACGTCTTTGGATAATTTTTTATCAACCACGAACACCACAGGCCACTGCTTTTTCTCACCTGGCGCCAAGGTGTATTGGTTGAAACAAAAACATTCGACCTTGTTGAAGTGCATGGCTGCTTGGTTAGGCGCATAGCTGGGTATGGCCTGAGCAGACATGGTCCGGTCTTGAACGTTTTGAAATTCATACATCACGGTAGCCATTTCACCGGGATGCACCTGAATCGAGTTCTGCATAGGCTTGAACTGCCAAGGCCCACGGGCATTGGCGTCAAACTCTACGGTGATGGTGCGGCTGGTGTCAACTTGGCTGTTTTTCGGAGAGGCAAGCCGTGCGTTGCCAGAACCGGGCAATTCCTTTTCGCCCAAAGCCAAAATATTGATGCCGGTTGCCTCACAAATCGCCAAATACAAAGGTACCAAGGCATAGCCAAAACCAAACATGCCCAAAGCGACCACGACAAGCTTGCGCAGCATGAGCAGGTTGGTGTGGCGCAGGCCCATGACGTTTGGTTAATTGTTAAGAAAAGTGACTTTGGCGACAACACCCAGAAAAAAAACCACCGCCACCGAGGCCAATACCAAGCCAAGACGAAGATTGCTTTTTTTCTGTTCTGAAGTCATGGCAGAAGTTTGCACGTATAAGTTCAGGCAACGATGCGGGTTGCGTCGCGGTTGAGCTTAGGAGGTGTTTCAAAGGTATGGAAGGGTGCAGGTGAAGGCACTTCCCATTCCAAACCCTCAGCTGCTTCCCAAGGACGCTGAGGGGCAGGTTCACCCTTGCCACGCATGGTGGGTAACACCACAAAGAAGAAGAAATACACCTGGGCAAGACCGAAGGCAAAACCGCCTACTGAAGCCAATGCATTGAAGTCAGCAAATTGCATGGGGTAGTCAGCATAACGACGGGGCATACCGGCCAAGCCCAAGAAGTGCATCGGGAAGAAGGTGACGTTAAAAGAAATGAGGGTCCACCAGAAGTGGATCTTTCCGCGGGTTTCGTTGTACATCACGCCAGTCCACTTGGGGGCCCAGTAGTAATAGCCAGCGAACATGGTGAACAAGGAACCGGCCACCAACACATAGTGGAAATGGGCCACTACGTAGTAGCCATCTTGCAATTGCAAATCAATGGGGGCCATCGCCAAGATCAGGCCGGTGAAACCGCCCATGGTGAACACAAAAATGAAGCCCACCGCAAACAACATGGGGGTTTCAAAGGTCATAGACCCTTTCCACATAGTGGCAACCCAGTTGAACACCTTCACACCCGTGGGCACTGAGATGAGCATGGTGGCGTACATGAAGAACAGCTGGCCAGTCACGGGCATGCCAGTGGTGTACATATGGTGCGCCCACACGATGAAAGACAAAATCGCGATAGAAGAGGTGGCGTAAACCATGGAGGCATAGCCAAACAATTTTTTACGCGAGAACGCGGGGATGATCTGGCTGATGATGCCGAACGCGGGCAAGATCATGATGTACACCTCAGGGTGACCGAAGAACCAGAAGATATGCTGGAACATCACGGGGTCGCCACCAGCGGCAGGGTTAAAGAAGGTGGTGCCGAAATGACGATCAGTCAAGGTCATGGTGATGGCACCCGCCAATACAGGCATCACAGCAATCAACAAATAAGCAGTGATGAGCCAGGTCCAAACAAACATGGGCATCTTCATCAAGGTCATGCCAGGCGCACGCATATTCAAGATGGTGACGATGATGTTGATGGAACCCATGATGGATGAAGCACCCAAGATGTGCAAAGCAAAAATCGCTGCATCCATGGAAGGACCCATTTGCAGGCTCAAAGGCGCGTAAAGCGTCCATCCGCCTGCGGGAGCACCGCCAGGCATAAAGAACGAACCGGCCAGCATCAAGGCGGCAGGAATCATCAACCAGAAACTGAAGTTGTTCATGCGGGCAAAGGCCATGTCAGCCGCGCCAATTTGCAAAGGAATCATCCAGTTGGCAAAACCCACAAAGGCCGGCATGATGGCGCCAAACACCATGATCAGGCCGTGCATGGTGGTGAGTTGGTTAAACAACTCGGGGTTCACCAATTGCAAACCGGGCTTGAACAACTCGGCACGAATGCCCAGCGCCAAAGCGCCACCAATGATCAGCATAGTGAACGCAAACAACAGGTACAGCGTACCAATGTCTTTGTGGTTGGTCGCATAGACCCAACGACGCCAGCCGTGAGGCGCACCGTGGTGATCATCGGTTGCGTGGTCGGCCCCGTGGCCATGGGGGTGAAGTACAGCGCTCATAGAAGATTCCTTCGATTTAAACGGGGTTACTGACGTGCAGCCAGCACTTCGGCTGGCTGAACCAATTGACCGGTCTTGTTAGACCAATTGTTTTTGGTGTAACTGATGACAGCAGCGATTTCGCTGTCTGACAGCTGCTTCCATGCGGGCATGGTAAGGTTGTTTTGACCATTAAGCAAAACTTTGATCTGCTTGACTTTGTCGGTATCTAAAACAACAGCTGCACCATCGAGCGGCTTGATGGGACCCATGCCCTTTCCGTTGGCTTGGTGGCAAGCTTGGCAATTGGCCGCATAGACTTTTTCGCCTTTTTGCATCAGGTCAGCCATGGTCCACACTTTGTTGGGGTCATCTTGCTTGGCTGCCATTTTTTTGTTTTGCTCAGCCACCCATGCGGTGTACTCCTGGGCATTAACCACTTTCACGTGAATGGGCATGTAAGCATGCTCTTTGCCGCACAACTCTTGGCATTGGCCATGGAAGTCACCAGTTTTTTCAGCGCGGAACCAGGTATCGCGAACAAAACCTGGGATGGCATCTTGCTTGATACCAAAAGAATTGACTGCAAACGAGTGGATCACGTCGTTAGAAGTGGTGATGATGCGCACCTTTTGGTTGACAGGCACCACCAAGGGGTTGTCAACTTTGAGCAGGTAATCGTCGGTGGGTTCAGGATTGCCGCTGTTGGACATTTCGCGCTGGGCGTTGTCCAAGGTGGAGATAAAGCCAATGCCTTCGCCTTCACCCTTGATGTAGTCGTAACCCCATTTCCACTGATAGCCCGTGGCCTTGATG
>Ga0214917_10004736_pt1 | contig 14938 bp, 10 predicted proteins | sample LL_1208_BB_MetaG_FD_177983 | JGI IMG/M metagenome (GOLD analysis project Ga0214917, IMG submission 177983) | Freshwater microbial communities from Lake Lanier, Atlanta, Georgia, United States - LL_1208_BB | ecosystem: Environmental > Aquatic > Freshwater > Lake | place: USA: Georgia | collected... | reverse complement strand
CACCCACGCTCAAACCCCCCCGCCCCACGCTCACCTTTGGTAATCAGCACCCCCTTTCATAGGGCAAGATTTCCCCATGCGCTTAGACCATGTCTCATATGTAACTTCCCATGATCAACTAGCCGACACCGTTCAACGCCTGGGTTCACGCCTTGGCGGCACCTTCGTAGATGGCGGAGTCCACCCACGCTTTGGTACTCGCAACTTCACAATGCCTCTTCACAACGGCCAATACATCGAAGTTGTGTGCCCACTAGATCACCCAGCAACAGAGCAAACACCCTGGGGTAAAGCTGTTTGCAAGAAAGCACAAGAAGGCGGCGGATGGCTTACATGGGTTTTTGCAACTGAAGATATTTCAATAGTTGAAGAGAAGTTCGGTCGCAGTTCAATCGAAGGTCACCGCACACGTCCAGATGGCAGCGATCTCAAGTGGAAGCAAATCGGAGTTAATGAGATTACCGATTCTCGTGAACTTCCATTCTTTATCCAATGGTTAACAGCTGATCACCCATCACAAGATGGGAAGGCTGTTGCTGCGATTGAGAAGATCACGATCGCCGACACCGACCACCTTTCTGATTCTTGGTTTAAGTCAGAGATTCTTGAAGGGTTAAATGGAGTTTTAGTCGATTTTGTTGATCCAGCAACTAATGATGGAGAGTATGGAATTGTTGCGGTTCAATTAACGACACCTGCAGGATCTATTGTGCTAGATTAAATCAGAATAGGTGTTTTAGACAATTCCAATATTAGAGTAATCTGAATGTTCAAATGTACATTTATTCAAATAGATGAAAAACATTTGAACCGACTTCTATTGAGACTTTGCAAAAACAAAATAGCGTAATCCTAAATAATTAAAGACTAAAGTAATCATCGAAGCAAAAACTTTCGAAGCCACTGAAGAATGATGAAAGAGCAAGAAAATATTGATAAAAATTGAATTTATAAAAAATGAAACGACAAGTAAACCACTATATCGAAGTGAAGGCGCGTGGGAAGAATCTGAACTTTTATAGGTCCAATGCTTATGAAAAAGAAAGTTGTATAAAGTTGAAATCACAAAGGATACAGAATTTGCTATAAATACATGGTTGAAAAACAGATACATACAAGCGAACAAGAATGTATCAAGAGCAAATGTTGTGCCAGCTACAATTGCCCACCTAAGGAATTCAGCTTTTATGGAGTATACCACTCTAGTATGCCTAACTGAAGGATAAAATACTTGATTGAGTCGGAAGAGGAGATGCGGGAGTTACTCCCTTAATTACTGCCTCAATCATTTCTCTCTCAATTTGATGTCGATATCTTTTTCGGTTGGAATTATCAAACAAGATCCTCCCATCCTTCTTAAGGTGGGATTTTGCCGCCAATAAACATTCTGCACGCGCACGACCATCTATAACGATTAGGTCGAAAAGTCCGTGATGGTGAATTTCATCAACGTAATCTCCAAAATCCAACCCTTCAAAACCTCTTTTACGGGAGCCGACTCGGGGAGAATCATACCTATAGCTTTTCCAAAAATCGCAAAATTCTTTCCAGCAAGTATGAGCACGCAACTTGTGAACAAACAAGTAAGCAGCAAAAAGAGTGGCGAGTCTATGAATGCAATTTGGTTGAAACCCTTCGATTCAGTTTGAATAAAAGTATTCTTCTCTTTTGTGCCTTGCCAAGAAAGTAACTTCATGACCTAGACTATATATGTGCCTTGATTAATTAAGTGCGACGTGGCCGTAGATTCCATAAAGCAAATTCAAAATGACCATATAACGTTGCCCAACCAAGTTTAAGCGCATATAATCATGCTTTATGAGTATGAGTCAGTTTCAAGGCTGAAAAAGTGATTAGTTATTCGCAAAATGGTGAAGATGTAGTTCTTAATCGTGTTTTGTCTCATGTCCAAATTGGCAATTACATTGATATTGGTGCAGGTCACCCAACTCAAGATTCCGTAACAAAAATATTCTATGATCGAGGTTGGTCGGGCATTAATATTGAGCCAGATAAGAGGCATTTCGATCAACTAATTTTGGAACGTGCAAGAGATATTAACTTACAAAAATGCGCTTCAGCTTTGCCAGGCCAAATTGATTTTTGGACGACTGAAGTTCTAGGGTGGAGTACTTCCGATAAACGCACACAATTAAACATGGGCAAACAACAAGTTCTTAGTTTTGAGAAACGAGAAACGATCTCTTTGGATGAGATCTTTGAAATGAGTCAAAGCCCAATTCATTTTTTGAAATTGGATTGCGAAGGCGGTGAATTGGATTTAATAGAAGGATCTCATTTTCTAAAAAGACCTTGGGTAATAGTTATTGAATCTGTCGAGCCAAGAACTAACATTTCTTTACACGAAAAAGTAAATCGTTTGATGGAATCAAAAAATTACAAATTCAAATTCTTCGATGGCCTAAACGATTATTATCTTGATGTTGAAAACAGTAGAATTATCAATTCACAAAATTTCTACCCTGCATCCGTCCTTGACAATTTTCAAAAGTACTCAACTTTACGAGAATTAGAAACCCTTCAAGCAAAAATTTTAAAAATAACTTCAGAATCGGTAAGAAATCTGGAAATCCTGCAAAGCAATGAAGAACAAATAAAAATCTTGTCTGATCGTAATATTGAATTACAAAAGTCAAGTCAATTCAATGTTGACAAAATGAATTTGTTAAAACAAGAGATATTTACATTAATTGAAGATTTGGATCAGACAATAAATGATAAGAACACCTTATTTCATGAATTAGAAGTAATCAAGAAAAGTAAGATTTGGCGAGCAACTAGGTTATACAGAGATGCAAGAGATATATCAAGGCTAATCTTAATTCGGATTCAAGGGGTATGGCGAAGAGACAGTAAATGTAATTTAAATCAAGCATGCTTAATAGAAGAGCAGGATTTGATTCAATTAAATCAAGAGGGGAGGCGCATAGCTGAAATTAAGTCAGTGACTCTCAAGAAATCAGAGCTAGCTAAAAGAACTACAAAACTACGCTCTTTATATTACAGATTGCGAATCTATTGGAAAAAGAAAATTTCCTCAGCTTCAATTATCAAACTTAAGAAGTTTAATATCAAAGCGTTAGTGAGTTTTATTGCTAGGAAGTCTGCCGGGATTATAAAGAGAAGTGCAATCTCCCGTTCTTTTGCTCGTAAACTTCTTTCAGCCTCGCCAAGACTCCAACAACTAATTTATAGAGCTCTGACTCATTCTCGCATAACAAATGTATCAGAATTTAGTAGTTTGAGATCTAACTCAGCAGATCTGGATTCTAATTTTGCACTCAGCGAAATTTTTATCCCCGATTCTGAAAAATTGATTTTTCTTTATGTTGAACACACATCTAGTTTTGATCGAATAACCGGTGTTCAGCGAGTAGTCTATAAATTGGCGGTAAATCTTTTGGCCCACCAAGTGAAATTTGTGCTTGTGAAGTTAAGTGAAAATCTAGAATTGAAACCATTCTCAAGGGACGAATTAACTAGTTTTGCACAGCATGCATCCTGTCCCGAACTCTTAGTGAATGTTCAATTGTATGATCAGTCTAAGTTTAACTTGATATTGAAATCCTTGAAAAACAAGCGTTTGAAGTCATGGTTAGTGGTTCCCGAAGTCACGTATCACACAACACACACTAAGCAACCGACAAATCGTCTTATCAAATTGTGTCGAGACTTAGGCCTAAAAGTTGGTTTTATTTTTTATGACTCTATTCCATTCATTTCTGAGGATGCAAAATCTAGCGCTGCGGAGCACGCGAGATATCTTTCTACACTTGCATTGGCTGACATGATTTGGCCTATTTCAAAATACTCACAAACTCACATCGAGGACTATTTCCAAAATGTAGAGAACTTAAATAGAAGTGAATTTCCCCAGCTAACAACGATCGAATTAGCTGCTGATATGGAAACATTGCGAAAATTTTCTAGTGTGTCTCATTCTAAAAATATAATTTTGTCCGTTGGGACAATCGACGCAAGAAAAAATCAATTGAACCTAGTTAAGGCTTTCAATAAATTTTGTGAGAAGTATCCTAAGACTGATTGGCAACTTTACATTGCGGGTTTAATTAGAGAAGATTACAAAGAAATCTTTGAAACCGAATCCAGAAAGAATGACAAGATAAAGACTTTCTATAATGCTTCTGATGAGGAGATCGCAGAGTATTACAAGCAATGCGATTTCACAGTTTTCCCATCTACGGAAGAAGGTTATGGACTCCCAATTCTTGAAAGTTTGTGGAATTACAAGCCATGCCTATGTGCATGTTTTGGAGCTATGGGGGAAATTGCAGAGCATGGTGGGTGCGTAACCGTTGACACGACTGACTTAGATTTATTGTTTGAGGGGCTGGAAAGATTAATTAAAGAACCAAACCTCCGGGAATCGAAAAAAAGTGAAATTCTTACGAGGAGCTTTAATACTTGGTTTGAATACACAGGCAGGTTACTTGCGAGTACCGAAGATTTCACAGGTAATTCTTTTAAAGGCGGAAGAATTTACTATTGGGTAGACGCAACATTAGAGGCGCCCAGTAATACCGGAATACAAAGAGTGTGTAGGATCCTGGCCCGTGAATTGATGAATTCTGGTGCAGAACTAGTGCCAATCAAATGGAATTCTGAATCACAAGAAATCCAAATTGCATCACTATCCGAACTTCAGTATTTGGGTAACTGGAACGGCCCAAGCCCCGATAAATGGTCCAAAGTTATGGATTTGAATGATCTTCATGAAGACGATCGATACCTCATGGTCGACTTACCTCTTAACCGAGATCTAGAAATTCAAAGAAATATTTTGGAATACTTTAAAAAGAAAAAAGTACAAACGTCCGCAATCTTTTATGATGCAATTCCCCACAAATTAAGCAACATGTACCCAGAAAATTTTACAAAGGCACACAGGGAGTACATGGACATGTTGGACTCAGTTGATAAAATTTTTGCCATATCATCACATTCGCGGAAAGACTTAATTGATTACATCAACATTAGTAAAAACCGCGGGCTAAACATTGAAGAGAGGATTATCTCTATTGAATTGCCAACACAATTCCCCGGAGCACCAGCAAGAAATGAAGTAAATATTGGCAAGAACGACGAGTTATGTACAATCCTAACTGTCGGAACAGTTGAGCCACGAAAGAATCATGAAACACTCATACAAGCTTTTTTGCTTGCAGAGAGAGCCTCTAAAAGACCCTTAAAACTTGTTATTTTAGGTTCGGATTCCTCGTTTGATCGTGATTTACCTAAACGCATAGATGCCCTGATAGAAAAATCTAGGAATATCACTTGGATAAAAGATGCAAGCGATGGGGTTTTAGAGAAATTTTATCAAGAAGCTTCATTTACAATTTATCCTTCTTACGAAGAGGGCTTTGGACTACCGATTGCGGAGAGTTTATGGTTTGGTCTACCCTGCATTTGCGCTGATTTTGGTCAAATGAAAGAGATTGCATCAAAGGGTGGCTGCCTCCCGACGAATGTTCTCTCAAAAGAAAGTTTGAGCGAGTCTATTTTACTTCTGGGAAATGATCTTGAAAAAGTAAAGACACTTCAACTTGAGATCAAGTCGAGGTACTTCAGAACTTGGTCGGATTACGGACAGGATATTATTAGTGCTTTATTTCCAAAGATTGTCCAAAATACTTCTGGTCCATCCAAGCCAACTAATAATCTAGTTGTTAACTATCCAAAACGCCCACAGCTTTCAATTGTTATTTCCACATTTAATAGGTCTAAGTGGCTTGAGATTAATTTAGAAAATATGAAAAAACTGATTTCTGGACATACCAGTAAGATAGAGATCATCGTTTGTGACAACCACTCTACAGACCAAACCCATGAGATTCTGAGAAGGTATCAATCAATTTCCAGCATCAAGGCTTATCGTAACTCAGGGAATGTTGGGATGCTGGGCAATTTGTCAGAGTCAGTCGCATTGGCCAATGGTGAATATATCTGGTTAATCGGTGACGACGATATAATCCGAGAAAGTTCAATTGAAAAGATATTGAATATCATCGATACGAATGAGCCAGAATTAATCTATCTGAATTATGCATATTCAACATGTCAAGAACCACCTAGGTTAGAAGAGTTATTTGCATATCATGAAGGATCTACCCAAATGACATTAGATAGTTCAGACAGGTTAGCGCCACTTGCAGATATCACCGATCTCAACGAGAATTTCTTCACTGCTATTTATACATTTGTTGCTAAGAAGAAACACGCTCAAAAAATCTTTAATCAAGATACAAGTGGATCGGAATTTTCTTCGCTACAGAGTTGCGTTCCAACCTCGAAGTATATTTTGAATAATTTATTAAATTCCAAATCCTACTGGATCTCAGAACCAGCAATTACAATAAATATGAATGTCTCATGGGGGGCTTTTACGCCTTTGTGGATCCTGGAAAGAGTACCCGAAGTATACGACTTAGCGGAATTCAATGGAGTCGAAAAGGAGAAAGTAGATTTTTGGAGAACTCACACTTTGAAGATGTTCGTAGATGTTTTTAGGGGAGTCTTTACTTCAAATGACATTTCTATAACGCGAAACTTAGATTTGAAAGCGATTTCTCGGAGAGTGCGCCACTTGAAGGAATTCGATCAAATTAGCTTAGAGATGATTAAAATTTATGAGAGTGCACGAAAAGCAAATCATCCTTTGGCGGTACTAGAAACCGAAGAGTTCGCGACCTATTTCCATGCCCAGTAGCCTACCCAGCGCTTCAGGCGTTCTCTCGATAGCAATTCCTGTCTTGAATTTTGCAGATTTTTTACCTGCGACGTTGGAGAGCATACTTTGCCAAGAATTTGGAAATGTCATTGAAGTTCTTGTCTATGACGGGGGATCAAAAGATGCGACACCCGAATACATGAAACAAGTCATATGGAGATTTCCAAACGTTCGTTATGTTCGAGCGCTAAAACCTGGTGGCATTGATTTGGACATATCACGTTGCGTTGACCTTACAAATTCTCAATACTGTTGGTTATTTTCAGGTGATGACATCATGCATAGAAATGGTTTGCGACGAGCTTTAGAAAATATTCAATTGTGCGAACCAGATTTAATTCTAATGAGGCACAATGAGTGCGATCTGGAGATGAATTACATAAAAGATTGGCCGGTACTAATTGTTAATGAAGATTTTCAATATAATCTCTCCCTAAAACATACAAGAAATGATTATCTAGAAAAAGCGCAAAGTTCAGAGGCCTTTTTTTCGTTTATGAGTGGACTTGTAATCAAAAGGCAAGTTTGGTCCTCATATGAATCATCCGTCAGATCTATGAGTAGTAATTGGGCTCATATTTCAAGAATATGGAAAGCTATCTCTGAAAAAGAAAATTTCCTATTAAGTTATTTACATGAACCAATCTTGAATCGACGTGGAGGTAATGATAGTTTTTCCAAAGATGGCATGTTGTCCAGATTAGATATTCAAATTAATGGATTGTTGGACACTATGGAAGAAATTTTTTCTTTAGAATCTACTGAAGTTGTAAACTTAAAGCGAGTAATTAATAATGAGGTCTTTCCTGATTGGGCAGCCGCAGTAGAAAATTATTTACGATCTCAAAATAATGGGGAACTTGTTCAGCAAAAGTTTAATCAGATGATTGCAAGAATTTCCAATTGAAATAGATTTAAGTGGGGTGATTTCTTAATCTACATCATAGACTTACCCGCGGAACGTTTTGACCATGGATATTCGTGTCGCTCTGAAGGAATTCGCGCTTGAAACTCTACCATTCTAAAATGACAATTCGTGAGATTAGCGCGTGCCGTTCATGCTACGGAAACAATATAGAGCTGATGCTTAATTTAGGCGCACAAGCATTATCTGGTGTTTTCCCGCTTGCAGATGAAAAGGATCCCATTATTGGACCTTTGCAGTTGGGTCTTTGCACAGATTGCTCATTAGTCCAACTACTTCACTCGTTTCCACCTGAACTCATGTACGGGGACAATTATGGATATCGCTCGGGACTAAATGCCTCTATGGTCAACCATCTTCAAAGTAAGGCGCGTGGAATATTTAAGAAATACCTTTTGGATTCAAACTCGGTAATTCTCGATATTGGTAGCAACGATGGGACTCTTCTAAACTCACTTGTTGGGATGAGTAAATATTTGTTTGGCATGGATCCCACTAGCAAAAAATTTGCTGAGTATTACGATCCAGCGGTAACGAGAATTGAAGAATTCTTTAGTAAACAGTCTTTCCTAAAACATGGCAAAAAAGCGAATTTGATTTTCTCGATTGCAATGTTTTATGATCTGGATCACCCTGTCGATTTTGTGCGAGAGATCGAAGAAAGCCTTACAGAAGATGGTATTTGGCATTTCGAAATGTCATATTTACCATCAATGATCGATACCAATTCCTTCGACACGATTTGCCATGAACATGTCGAATATTACAGTTTAAGTTCTATCGAATACATTTTAGATAAGGCAAATATGAGAATTATTGATTTAGAGTTGAACGAGATAAATGGTGGTTCGATAGCAGTGACTGCAACAAAAAAAGGAAACAATTACTCAGAAAGCGGATTAGTTTCTTGGTTACGCGAGTCAGAACATAATCGCTTCGGCGATTTCAGAGGTGAGTTAAGTCAGTTTGCAAAAAGAGTTGAAATTCAGAAATCAAATTTAGTTTCGTTAGTTCAAACTTTGAAAAAAGATGGATTCACCATATGGGGAGTTGGCGCGTCAACCAAGGGCAATGTGTTACTCCAATATTGTGGATTAAATTCCGATGTTATTGACGGCATTGCAGATGTAAATCCTTACAAATTTAATAGAGTGACACCTGGCACTAGAATTCCCATCAAATCAGAGGCAGAGATGTTGGGTGCAAAACCTGATTTTGCATTAGTGTTACCTTGGCACTTCAAATCTTCGATAATTCAGCGCTCTTTCGAATACCATAAACTTGGCGGGAAGCTAATTTTCCCATTACCCCTAATCACCTTTAATTGATCGGAATCCGAATGAAAACTGGAAAAAGAGCGCTTATCACCGGAGTCACGGGCCAAGATGGAATGCATCTAGCTGAACTATTACTTTCATTGAATTACGAAGTTTATGGCTTAGTGAATGGACAACGTCAAGCCAATGGCGAGAAATTAGCTAAAAGTTTTCCAGAAGTTATTCAAATTAGAGGCGACCTAACTGATTTCGGAAGTCTAACTAAGGCGCTTTCTGTTGTATCCCCGGACGAAATCTACAACTTAGGTGCAATAAGTTTCGTTGGAATGTCATTTAGACAACCTGAAATGACTGCAAATATTACTGGTTTGGGAACACTACGTTTATTAGAAGCAATGAGAAGTCTTGGACTTGAAAAACAGACAAGATTTTATCAAGCCTCGAGTAGCGAAATGTTTGGCAAGGTTCAAGAAGTTCCTCAAACTGAGAAAACACAGTTTTATCCAAGGTCCCCTTATGGCGTCGCCAAGGTGTTTGCCCACAACACATGCGTCAATTATAGAGAAGCGTACGACATGCATATTTCGGCAGGAATCCTTTTTAATCATGAGGGCGAACACCGAGGGTACGAATTTGTAACCAGAAAAATCACTAGCACAGTGGCAAGAATCAAGCTTGGAAAGGCTAATGAACTTAGGTTAGGAACTCTGGATCCTCAAAGAGATTGGGGATATGCAGGTGACTATGTTAAGGCTATGCAATTGATGCTCCAACAGGATGTTCCAGATGATTATGTCATAGCAACGGGAGAAACCCACTCAGTGGGGGAATTTGCCCAAATAGCCTTTGAGATCGCAGGCATTTCTGATGGTATTGAAAAATATGTAAAAATTGATGATGAATTCAAGCGGCCTTCCGAAGTAGACTTACTAATCGGAGATGCCTCCAAAGCTAAAAAGCAATTGAGTTGGAAACCTCAAGTTTCATTTAGAGAATTAATTGAGCTAATGCTTGAAAATGACTTGCGTATCGAGTCCGATACAAAATAATATCATGCTGAAATTTCAAATATGATTAGCATACAAAGCTCGGTTAAATAGTCTGTAACCACGTGGTGATTTCAGCAAGATCATTGTCAACAAAAACTGTTTCTCTTGGCGGATTTAAGAGGAAACTGTCTGTGCTCTCTTGAGCCAGTAAGATTTTTTTTGCGAATTCTTTGGGGGTATTGCCCACATATAAGGAACCACCAAGGCTTAAGCCAGTCGCACCTTCTGCAGTTGCAACTACTGGTAATCCATTCCATAATGGAACTGCAGCTTTCAATTTCAAACCTGACCCAAACTTTACCGGCACCAAATGAATATCACGAGTCCGATAAAGTTCCGATTTTGAGACATAGCCATGTGATTTGAATCGGGGATTTGAATATTTAAGAGAATCTCCAAACAAGTGAATTTCAAAACTCTGGGGAAGATGACGGAGCACCTCTCCTAAGAAATCAAGTGACCTACGGTTCGCGACATACTTTCCATCCCCAACGAAGACTAAACGTGAACTATCGCCCTGAACGACTTTTCGATTCAATTCGAAGACAGGGAGTATTAAAGGGTTTATACGTTTTTGCCACCAATTTTGTTCGGTTAGGGCATCTCTTTGAGAAATAAACGTCAGCAGATCTAAGTTTGGACTTCGTGATAACCAAAATAAGTCGCGAAAAAGCCTAGGCAATTGAGAAATTTGCCCTGCCCGCAAAAGCGAGAAACGGGAAAGTTGCCACGAGTCAGTGGGATCAAACCAAAGATTTGATGTTTTGCATCGTGCCTGAGAAAGAAGTCTAGAACAGGAAAACGAGACCACAACAATTAAATCCCAGTCGGATTCCAAAAAATTCTTAGCTTTCGACTTGCTTGTCACTGTCACTTTGAATCCTGCTTTTTCAATTATAGTTCTAATCGTGTCAACTCTAAGTGAACCACCAGATTCAAGACCGTTCGTCGCTATTTCAGTCCCTATCACTAGAGCGTTCCTAGACTCAAACATTAACTTCATTCTCCATAAAAATCAGGGCTTTTTGTGCACTTAAACTCCAATCAAATGACTGATACCTCTTCATCGAAATATCAAACGCCCGCATCCACTCGCCTTTTGAAGTCAAGAATCGATTCATGCACTCATACATTTCAATCTCCTTATCTGCCATGAATAGCAAATCGTCTTCAAGTATGAGCTCTTCTGCGACAGTTCCTCGACTTCCAATGCAAGGTAATCCGCAACTCCAACCTTCTAGAATCGGTAGAGATAGCCCCTCTGCTAGTGAAGGCATTACAAGTAATCTACTCGATCGATACCTTCTAGTTAGTTCCTCTTGAGATACATAGTCAGGGATCACAACATTAATTCTTAGCTTTTTGCTTAGTCTTTGGAGTCGTGACCTTGAGCCTTGAGAACGTATGCCAATTATGGTGAGGGGGTGATCTACTCTAGTTACTTGATCAAGTTTTGAATAAGCGCGGATTAACCTTTCAATATTTTTATGTTTAGATTCTGCACCTACGCAAAGCACGCCGCGTCTGCTCTCAAATTCTGGGCAATTCACGGCTGGCGCGTTATACCCTCCACCGTAAATCACCTGCATTGCTGTTTCATCGCCAACCAAATTAATCCACGAAGTCCGAGAAGTTTCTGAGATAGATAGTAATCCATCTCTGTTTCGCAAGTATGATAATTGCCAATTGTACTTTTGACGTTGAAATTTAGACTGCAAAAAATCATCCTCAAACTGTAAAGGTATCAAGTCATAAAGAATTCCGACATTAAGAGAATTAGGAATATTTAATATCTTGATTGTGTATCTTGGGTTTTCAAATTCACTTAATGTTAAGAAAATTTCAGACTTGATTTCTTGAACAAAACCTTGAATCTCTATTTGCGCCTGAGCAAACGAAATCAATTTTCTATCTTTAAAAAGATCGACGACTAGAATTTCTAAGTTAGTAAGCTCAAGATTCCCAATTAAATTCTTGGCAAATTCAATATCTTCTTCACTCGCGATGTTAGTTAAAATAACTGCAAATTCTTGGTCGGGCCTTTCTCTACAAATGGCGGAGATTAAAGAAAGGGAATACTTTCCTATTCCTCTCTGCTTGGTAAGTGTTTGAAAACATTGACCATCAAAAATTATCTTGTATTTCTTATGTTCAATTTCATTACTTTTGGTTATTTCATGATTATTTTTGTAGGTAATTTTCTTAACATTGAAACCTCGCAAACCATAGAGATTAGTCAAGAGTCTATAAACATTCGGAAACTGCTCTAGTCGATAAGCAAAATTTCGGACATAACTTGAGTTAGTCATAATCTACTGATTTTTAATCGTAGTTTTTTGTTGTAGGAATTGCATTAGTTTCAATTCGTGATTCTCCCGAAATCATCGGCATGTCGCGTAATATCGTTTTCATCAAAACTGATCCCAGTCTGGACCTCGATGAAGATAAGCTGCTGATCAGAATCGCAGGTGATGCGGTGCTTGGAACCAATCGGAATATCAACAGAATCGCCCTTCTGAACTTCAATTTCCTCATTTTCAAGTTGTACTAATCCTGATCCTGAAACAATGAACCAATGCTCGGCACGGTAGTTGTGACTTTGAAGTGAAAGGCGCATTCCCGGATTAACTTCTAATTTCTTCAATTGATAATCGGAATCTGTGTGAAGAACTGTGAAACTTCCCCAGGGGCGTTCTTCATGATTCATGTCTATATTCTAAGGAAATAAATGATTGTTCGTGGATCATAACGGTCAATAAACTGTGGCTTGGGCCGGGATCGAACCGGCGACCTAACGATTTTCAGTCGTTCGCTCGTACCAACTGAGCTACCAAGCCAAACAAGGTTCTGATATCGGCCTTATAAAAAGTACGACACCAAAACCTTTGCGACCCGGACGGGACTTGAACCCGCGACCTCCGCCGTGACAGGGCGGCGCGCTAACCAACTGCGCTACCGGGCCTTAAGTAATTGATAAACATAAGTGGCTCTTATGTCACCCTCAAAGCCTTGCATATTTAAAACTGTCTTGCTTTTACTGCGGTACTGCGTGCCCCCAACGGGATTCGAACCCGTGTTACCGCCGTGAAAGGGCGATGTCCTAGGCCCCTAGACGATGGGGACGTTCTAAGGCTTGGCAATCTTACCCGCGATTACGCAGGCGACCAAACCCGATTATTAAGCGTGAAAAGTGCGTGAATTAACCAATTGACCAGCGCACAGTTACAGAAACTGTGACCTTTTGCTCGCCAAGATCAATCTGGGTTGCAGAATCTTCTGCCTTGGCAGCTACTGAATAAATTGGAAATGGTGCAGGTGTTGAGGTTTCATCTAGGTAGATGACTTTGCCCAGTTTTACTCCAAGAAGTTTTGCATATGAGTTTGCTTTTGCCTTTGCGCGAGCAACAGCAGATGCACGAGCTGTCTCTGTTGCCTTGTCATTATCTAAAACAAATGGGCTTGCGCTATTTACTTGAAGATTGTCTCCGCCGGCATCAACAATTGCATCAACAACTGCACCTGCAGTTGATGCTGCGCGAACTGTGATGTCAAAACTTTGCGATGCTCGGTAGCCAGAAAGAACCGGAGTTCCATTAGCCGGGTAGGTGTATTCAGGGTAAACAGAAACAGATTGTGTTGCTACATCTTTAGTTGCGATCTTGTTTGCAGTAAGTGCCTTGCGGACCGCAGATGATGTAGTTGAAGCGGTGGCAAGTGCTTCCTTAGAAGTTTTTCCAATTACTGAAACTGTTGCTGTAATTCGCACAGCATCTGGCACAACATTTGTTGAACCTGTCGCGCTGATGGTGATGTATCGAGTATCTGCTGCATTTGCTGGGGTTGAAAGACCAGCTGCGCCTAATAGGGCGAAAGCAACGGATAGGGCTGCGACTTTGCGTACAGATGTAAGTTTCATGGCTTAAGTATCTCGTATTTACTTGGCAGGGCGTTAATTAATGCTGGGAATAGTGCGAGAATTAGTGGGTGAGCCAGTTCTTAAGCAATTGCACCGCTAGCGCCATGGTGGATGCTGCTGCGAATTTATTGGCCGGGGGGTTAGTCGCATTTCCAACTGAAACTGTTTATGGGTTGGGGGCTGATGCGTGTAACGCAGATGCGGTTGCGCGGATTTATTTTGTGAAGGGTCGGCCTGCAGATCACCCTTTGATAGTGCATGTTGCATCGATGGATGCTTTGGGTGATTGGGCAGCTGATGTGCCCGGGTATGCCATTTCATTAGCGCGTGATTTTTGGCCTGGGCCAATGACTTTGATTATTAAGCGATCTGGATTAGCTGGGGATTTTGTAACAGGCGGGCAGGACACAGTTGGTGTGCGTGTTCCGAATCATCCAGTTGCATTGGGATTATTGGAAGCTTTTGCAAAGACTGGTGGCAAAGGTGTAGCTGCGCCGAGTGCGAACCGATTTGGACATGTATCACCTACAACCGCGCAAGCTGTGGCTGATGAGCTGGGTGATTATTTGGCAGATGGCGATCAGATTCTTGATGGTGGAACTTGCGATGTTGGCGTGGAGTCAACGATTATTGATTGCACCGGGGATGTTCCAAAGATTTTGCGGCCAGGTGCAATTACTGCGGAAATGATTGTTGATTCAACAGGGTTGGAAGTTGTTGGAGCCGTGGAAGCTGGCTCTGTGGAAAAGAATGCGATTCGTGTCAGTGGTTCGCTAGAGGCTCACTACGCGCCGGTGGCAACTGTTGTCTTGGATCAATCCCCCGCTGCAGGTCAAGGGTTTATTGCGATGGCAGATGTTGTGGCAGGTGAAGGTGTTGTGCGGTTAGCTGCACCGAAATCAAATGAAGAGTTTGCTCGGGTTTTATATTCGGCGTTGCGTGCTGCCGATGAAAAGGGTTTGGAAACAGTTGTTGTGCAGCAACCATTGGGCGATGGAA
>Ga0214917_10004735_pt1 | contig 14939 bp, 4 predicted proteins | sample LL_1208_BB_MetaG_FD_177983 | JGI IMG/M metagenome (GOLD analysis project Ga0214917, IMG submission 177983) | Freshwater microbial communities from Lake Lanier, Atlanta, Georgia, United States - LL_1208_BB | ecosystem: Environmental > Aquatic > Freshwater > Lake | place: USA: Georgia | collected... | reverse complement strand
TCACTAATTATTAATAATTTTATTTATTTATAATTTCACTAATTATTAATAATTTTATTTATTTATAATTTCACTAATTATTAATAATTTTATTTATTTATAATTTCAATTAATCTTAGAATAGATTTTTTATTCCAAAATTGATATTTTCTTCTAAAATTTTCTACAGTTGATTCATCATATTTTTTATTTATAAATGAATCTACAAATTCTTTCAAATCAGAATAACCTCCTAGTAATAATGAATCATGCGATGGTGTCTTTTTCAAATAAATCTGAGGAAAAGTTTGTATTTCATTAGTTTTATATTTATCTTTTTCTATTCTTTTAACAATTAAATTTTTAAATTTAATTTTAAATGAATTTAATAATTCTATAGCAGCACTACTATATGGACAATTTTCTAATGTTACTACAAATAAATAGTACATTAAAATAAACGATATTTTATTTTAGAAGAATAAAATCTAATATGATTAATAATATGCCAGGAGGTTTAATACAATTGTTAACAATTGGATTAGAAGATGCACCATTAATATTAAACCCAGAAATTACGTTTTTTAAAACAATTTATAGAAAGCATACAAATTTTACAATTGAACAAATATTAAAAAATGTTGGACCTAAAAAATTTGATTCATTTCATCAATTTCAAATAGAAAAAGTGGCAGATTTATTATATGGACTCCATTTTATTATCGATATTCCTTTTTTTGATGTAATAAAAAGTATAAAAACAACACAAGATATATCTGCTATACCTTTTGAAATAAATGAGCTTAGTGTTTTATATAGTGGAACAAAAACATATCTTTTTTATGAATCAACATCAGACCATTATTATTTAATTCCTGAAAATTATTTCAATCTATCAAAAAATGATTCATATTATAATATTGTTGATGGAGATAAATTAGAACAAGTTTTATTAAAAGATTTTGAAATTGTTACATCTGAAAATTATGGGCTTGAAGTAGATGTTATGGGTATGAGAGATTCAACTTTAAATCAATTAATTCCTGTTTTAAGATTATATTTTAATCAATGGAATGAATTCTGGTTAAGATTAATAAATGAAAAGTCTGATTTTAATTATTTTACCAAATTAGTTTCACAAATTAATTTAGCTAAACAACTAAGAGATAAATTTGATAAAATTATTTTTTCCAGATATGTAAACTATAATGTTTATTATGAAAATAAAGATTTATTAAATTTTGATGATGAAATCCGTCAATATTTATTATCTGATATAAATAAAGTTACTAATCCTATATATGATTGTGAATTTGCTATAAATTATGCGATTAATAAAGGATTAGATGTCGAAACATATAAATATAATTCATTAAAATATAACTCAACATTAATTCTCTTCATTTTACAATCTTTATATCCTTTATTTACAAAAGAAGTTAAATCTTTCACTTTTTGGAAAAAATACGAATTAGGTACTAATAATTTAGTTAATGATGATGTAAAAATAGGTAAATATAATTTCTTTCTTGAATGGTCTAAAAGATTTGGTATTTATCGTAGTACATCTTATGGTGATAATGAAATAATTCAATCACAAGTTTTTGAGTATTTTCAGGAAAAATATAATCAATGCGAAATAGATATTAGAGCATTATATAATCAAATTGATATCCTCGATAAGGAAAAATTATGGTGTACATTAAAAGTTTTCTTAGAAAAATTTTTGAATAATGATGTTAAAAATATATGTTTTGATGATTATTATGATTTGACAAGTACTGATAACTTAGAAAATAAAATATCTTATTTATATGAAAATACATATGCTGCTAAATTAACTACATCAAATCTTAAAGATGACTGGTCTAATTTTGATTCTGCTTTATACATACAACCAGTAGATTTAGATTTATTATATTTGTATCTAGCATATTTATTAACTGAAAACATTATTAACTTGAATATTTTTGATAATTATCATTTTCTTGTATTATGGAGAAACAAAATCAATGTTGGATATTTTTTTAGAACTGCTGATAATTTAGACAATTATAAACTAGATAAGACAAATATCAGTCCTTTACAAAATGTTTTTTTTGAATTAAATGATTATAATGAAGCTTCAAAGAAACTGACTTTTTTCCATAATATAAATTTACAAAGAGAAATTGGATTGGATATTATTCGTCAAGAATTTATAAATACAGTAAATTGTGAATCTTTTTATGGATCTGTAGATATCTCTGCTGAATTTATAAATGATATTTCTAAAAACATTATCAATATTACTGATTATAGTAATACTGAATCTTTGAATTATGATGATTTAATAGAAAATTCTAATTTAGAAATAACTGATGTTATTGTTCTTAATGATTTTACATTAGATAAAACAAATAAATCACTAACAATTAAAAAATGGAACAAGAATATTTATGATAAAATCTATATTTATTTGAATGATAATTTCACTGAAATAAAAAAATACAAATTTAAAGACAATAATCTTTACTTATATTTTGAAGATAATCAAATAGATTATGTAAATGAAAATGAAGTAAAAGTTAAATTAATAAAAGATGTGTTAGTTCCAATTTGTGATATTTACGATTTAAGTAATACTAAATTAAATAGTAATAGTATTTCAACAAATAAAATTGTATTATATGACTTGAGCAATTCTATAATCAAAAATAATAATTTGTTAGAAAACAAAATATTGATAGATATCAACTTAGATCAATCTAACTTGTATCAATTAAGTATTTTAAAAACAGATAATACATTAGAAAGATTGAATATTGATATTTCCAATAATTATATTATTCAAGAACTTGATATTGACTACAGTAATACTACTAAAATAGATTTAATTATATATGATTTAAGTTTAAATTTAGATGTAAGTGGGTATAATGTGTCAATAGATACTTCAGGAAATAATTATTTTATTAATTTATCAGGTAGACCTGCAAGTAACTTTTATTGGTTAATCTCTAATTCATATAATGGAAAATTTATTGGAAAACAAAAATTTATTCCTATTAAATCAAATGGATCTTATTTCATCATAAAAGAAGATATTTCTAAATACCAAAATTATACTTGGGACTTGTACTCTTGTTCGATTGTTACACCTAATTTATTTAATATATTGAATCACATTGATAATCCTGATAATGTAAACAAAGAATTTCAATTGAATCAATCTTTTTATCAACAACCACTAATTTTTAAAACAACTAAAAATTTTAATATACCCTTGTACATTTTTAATAATATTCCATCTACTGAATATACAACAACAATAAAATTAAATAATTACAAAGTAAATAAGCTTTTACCTATTAATCCTTCAGAATTTTATAGAAATGGAACTACATACATACCTGTTGTATATGATCCATTAAATATATCACCATATAAATCAAAAGAAGAAACAATTAGTTTATTTGTAGAAAATTTTGACAATTTGTATGTTAATTCAGATAGATATTCAAACTTGATTAGATTATTAGAAGACTCAAATAACCTGTATAAGAATTTGTTAGAAAATATGTTTGAATATATTAAAAGTATAGGTAAAACATCTTCTGAAATATTAGATAATATTGATTTAATTAATGATTTGAAATTATTATTCTTCAATGGTATGGATTATAAAAATTATTCAGTTCTCGCACCTAAATATTATGGATTAACTAACACACAATTAAATAACGGTATTGGATTGAATAAATTTAAACTTGATTCTGATTATACCATGATAAAACAGATTAAAGATATTTATAAACCATACAATAAAATATCTGATTCTTTAAATAATTATTTGAAAAATGTATCTACTGTATTAACCGAACATTTAACCTATGTCAATAATAATATACAGTTATATGATTTTTTAAATGATAACCAATATCAAGAAAAATATGATTACAAGTATAAATTAGAAAATACCATCAATGAAAATCTTTTAACAATTACAAATTATACTATCGAAACCTTATATCCTATTGAAGATTCTTCAAATAATGAAATTTATTTTAATGGTATACAAATAGATATTAGTAATAATAATTTTACATCGGGTGAAGGATTATTTGAAATTAAAGATGAAAGCAAAGTAATTACTGAATATTTTGAAAATATAAATAATGAATATGATCTTGAAATTTTTAACTATTTAGGACCTATTAAATTTGGTAATAATAACTTTATATTTACAACGTATTTAGATACTTCAAGTAATTATGTCCTTACTGATGATAAATTAATTATTGATTTACAAAATTTTGATTCATTTAATGAAGATTTTAAAGTATATAAAAACAGTCATTTTGTAAATATCGGAGCAAATTCAAACATAAGTAAGAATGATACTAAATATGTTTACCAAGTTGATTCAAATGTTTTTTCAAATTTATCATTTAATAGTTTAATGATTAATTATAATTTTTACCAGAGAAAAAATGATATTTTAATTGGTACTAAAGAATTAGAGTTTGCAAATTATGCTATTATTGGTGATTCATCTGGAACAATTGAAACATTCACACCTAAATCAACAATCAATGTATCTGATTTAAAAATAACTAATGGATTCATAACTAATGTATATAAATCAGGTAATAAAACAGAACAAATTTATTTAGATAGTTCTAATTACAAATTTATTAATGGTATATATGATTCTTCTAATACTTATTATCCATTAGTAGTAGACACTTCTTCTGTAAAATTATATGATATTAGCAAGATTCTTGTATTACCTCCTTGTACCATTAGTAATAATTCTATAAAATTATTTAATGATAATCAACAATTTATTATAGATAATTATAATGATGATTATTATTTCAAATTAGGTAAATATATATTGAAAGGAAGTGATTTCAAATCATTAGATATTTCAGGTAATTTAGATTTATCCGGTAATTTTGATTTATGGATGTATCCAAATAAATACTTAAAATTAATTGATATGAGTAGTAATGTGGATATATCAAATGGTAAAATTTATTTCGATTCTACTGATAACTTATTTGATAACAACTATTATTATGTCAATGACAAAGTGTATTTTATTAGTGATATTTCAAATGGATATACATTAAATGATTTGATTATTACTAATGCTTTAGATAAAAGATTATATTTAGTATCAGAATCAAATTTTAAACCGCGCAAGTCTGAATATGTATCTATTATTGACACTACTTCCACAGAAACAATAGTTCCAAATTTAGATACAACAAATAGTATTACTTTCGATGACCAAGCTAAACTAATTTCTAGTTTTGGTGTAGACTTTAAAAACTTTAATAAAACATATGTTGAATCTGAACTTGACTTAATTTTAGAATTAGATGTTTCTTCAGGTATTAATTTTATCAAACCATTTGTGTTAACATCAAATACAAATTTAATTTACCCTAAATTTTTAGATTCTAGTAGCAATAGTAGAGGAGATTTTATAACCTATAATTCAAACGATTTAAGTAATGGTAATTTATATGGATTAATATCTCTATCTGGAATAACTTCAAATAATACAGACTTTTTATTAAATTCGACTAGTTTCACATTAACACCAAAAGAGGGATTACAAAAATATAAATTATATGATGGTTCTGCAAATTATGGTTATTTATGGACCTTGAAAATTGATGTGTCAAATCAAAATTATTCTAACTTGATTTATATTAATGAAACAGTTTTTGGTAATAATCCAAAAATAATTACAAATACAACTACATTACTTGGAGATTTATCAGGTTATAATTGTAAAACAGTCGAAGTACTAAATGAGATTCTTGATATATCGAATGACCAATTATTTTTCACTAATTCATTTACAAATATTATAAGACAACAAACATATTATAGTTCTAATTTATTAACAAAAAATATAATTAAAAAATTAGATTATAATCATGTCTCATCAGATTTATTGTATAGTGATTTAGTAAATTTAGGGTATGTTGAAAACAAAAATATCAATGGAAATGAAATAACCTTATCCGTGAATAATATGAAATATTTAATATTAATAGGAACTTCTAACAAATATTATGCTAAAGTTAGAGAAATATTTTCAGATAAAGTAATTATCGATGAATATATAGAAAAAGATAATTACAACGTTTATGGATGCAATAGAAATATTGTTTTAACAGAAAATCCAATTTATATTACACCTGCTAATACTTATTACTTAATAGGGTATGAAAAAAATCTTCTAACTTCAGGGGATATAATTATGGTTAATGAAAATATTTTTGAAATAGTTGGCTTAAATAGCAAGACTCTTTTATATGAAGCTTCTTTACTCAAACAAAATAATGAAATATTTACTTATAATTTAGGTTATTACTTATTATTCAGAAATAATCATTTACCTATTATACCAAATTATGAGCCTATAGTTGAATTTAACATTAATGATACATCAGATTACAAATTTATAGTTGATAATTCTGATAATTTAGTAATGAGTAAAACACAAACAAATTTTTCTATTGAAGAAAGAAATGATGTTCAATTATATTTTGATAATAGTAACAATATTTTTTATAATCCTTTTAATTACATATTAAATATTGGTGATTATCTTGATTTAAGCAATAATCTTTTTACAGTGTCCAATATTAATCAAGATAAATTAATCATAAAAGACTCATCTTTTAATAATCTGGATTTAAGTTCAAATATGTTTGTCACGTTTAAGTATCCCTATCAACCATGTAAAATGGAAAATTTAGTATTTGACCAGTCAAGTAATATTTTAAATTTTACTGATGATACTCAATTTTACTTTGAATATAAATGTAAATTCATTAAAAATACAAATTTACTCAATACAAGTTTATATACTAGAGTTTTAAAATTACCAAAACAAAAATATTATTTCGAAAATAAAATTAATACTTATTTAGATGGTAGTTTCAACAATCCAATACTTAATATTTCAAGTGATATTTCTGGATATGATTTCTTTTATGAACAACCAATTAGATTGAATAATATTATAAAATTTATTAAGAAGAAGAATGGTTCTAATTTTACTTTAGCTGATGGATTTAATATTTATGAAGGATTACCTGAAAATTATCCTGCACAATCTGAAGTTAAAGTTTATTTAAGTAAACGTGATGAACAATATTTATATTCAAATTATATTCTTGATAAAACTAATTATTTAAAACCTATTGTTAACGAAGATACTTATCATATTTACAATATTGATAGTGTAGGAGGTGTTTCCGTAATTGCAAATTATGATATTTCATCACAATATGGAACATTAACTAATAAAGCAGTATTTAAAGGTAATATTTTATCTGCTGCAAGTAGTGACGATTTTATAAACTTATATCAATCAAATCATATATTACTAGAAAAAACTATTAATGAACAATATGTTTCTCATTTATGTAGAATAGATTATTCAAATAAATTGTATTTATTTACCCCAGTTGAAAGTTACACTTCAGAATTTTATTTGGATAAAATTTATCCAATTAACTTAAACGTTGATAACACTTTTAGTTATAAAGATATTACTATTTATAAACAAAGAAAAGTAAATACATTACCTTCAAATGAATTAGTCACATGGAGAAAATTCGATGTAGAAGTTATTGGATTAGTTGAAACAACAGCAAATGGTTTCTCAGTTGAAATAGAAATTGGTGATTTATCTAATTACATTGATATTAGAGATATATATATTGATAAAAATATCAAATGTACTATATATTTTGACGGGACATCATATTTCCTTTTAACAGATAATTATCCTGGTGAATTTGATGCATTATATACAAAAGAAATAAATTACATTAAAACATTAACTAGAAATGATTATCAAAAAGTAATTAGTAATAATATTTATGAAAGACCATTCAATATTGAATCTATCAAATTACCAGTTAATCTAACTGTTCGATCTGGTATCAATAATTTATATGATATGAATGTAAATTTAAATTATATTGATAACAGTTATAATAATATTATTGATATGAGCGATAATTTTTCTGTTGGAGATTTGAACTTGAACATTAAAACAACTTATATCAATGATTCTGATAATGTTCGAGTAATCCAAACCCAAAATGAAATTTTAGATAAAACTGTATTCTATGTAAATAATCATTCGATTGAATTATTTGATGAATTAACAATACAACAAGATATTGAAACACAATTAGAAAATATTATTAGTAGTACTAATTTTAAACATAGTGTATTGTTAAATCCCTTAAAAACATGGAATACATGGTCATTATTAACTAATCCTGAAAATGAAAAAAATGACTATTTGTTTAATGGTAATATCATTGCAATAAAAGATTCTTCCAATAATATTGATATAAGTTCAGAATCATCTGCTATTTATTTTACAAAATCTGAAGTAAAAGACATTTCTAGTATATTAACATCAGAACTATTTTCATTCCAACTATATAACAAAATTAAATATTATCAAGAAGAAATTTATGAACATTTAAATATAATCTTCAAATATGATAAATTTTGGGAAGACCCAACAACATATATAAATAATTTTGCTATTGATATTAGTTCAGATATTGTATTTAATGGTGAACATCTTTATTATAATAATCAAGTCATTGATACATGCATTCTTAATAACCAATTTGATTTATCATATAATGCGTCACCATTTAAAATAACTATTACAAGAAACATTCAAAAAGCTAAAAATGAAATAACTAACTTTATTAATAATCAAATAAATGAATATGTTTATGGTGTAAATATTTTAGATGTTCTTAAAAAATTAGTTGAATTATCTGATTGGTTAATAAGTAATAAAAATGATTTGAAAAATTTTACTTCTACTACCGAAAATTTTGCAGATATGTTGATTAACTTAATTAAAAATAAACTTTATTCAAATATTTCAGGATTAAATAATCAATCAACATTAAATGCCCAAGTAGCTAATCTGCAAAACTCATTGGCTAATGGTGATTTTGATACACAAGGTTTAGACATTAAAAATAACTATGTAATGTATGATACATCATATAATAATATAAGAACTTTATTTAACTATCCTATTTCTACTACAACTAATCTAACATACACTGATATTCCATATGATGCTAACTATAAAATAGATACTAAAACAGGATTATATCCATATAAAATAAGTATTGATGATGAAAATTTTGTAGCTTATACATTATATAAATTAGATTTTTTGAATGGTGAAAATGTTTTGGATAATACCATATCTTTAGATAATCCTATTGTCTATAACAATCAAATACAATTTTATAATAATAAAGATTTTGATATTGGTTATGATTTAAATGTTAATGCATATAAAACATATGATTGTTCGGCTGAATTTTTAGGATACTTATATAATATTGATGTATCATCTATAGATTTGAATACTTTTTCAACAATAAAATATAAAAATACCGAACTTACAACATACGATGAGTACTTAGTTTCATTAAATTATTTAGATTCCCTTAAATCATATTTACAAGCCGAAACAAATGTAAGTGTATTTGATTATGATTTATCTAATAGTAAAACTTATATAACTCTTGTAAAATTAAATGTGAATCTGGATTTAACATCTACTGCTTATACACCTTACTTTTATAACGATACAAAATATTATAAGATTGAAACAATAGATAACTCAGCAAATGTAATTTCTATTGATACTTCCTTAAACAGTTTCAAGAACAACAAAGTCATTGTTACAATTAAAGCTACTAATATAGAATTTACAAATAAAAAAATTTATAGATTAACATTAAATGAACCTTTAGTTGATTATACTAATTACATCAATCTTCAAAAAGTATTGAAAAATTTTATGATTAATGATGAAGTACAAGTGATTGATTTGAAATTTGTAAGTGATTATGTATTAGATGTAATTGTTGATAGTAAATTAGATGATAACTATATAATAAAAAATATCGTTCATTATGTAAAAGTTGGCGAGTTCCCACCAGAACCTATTAATGTAATTCAAAAAGAAAATTTATTCTTGTATGAATTTAATGAAGTAGTTCCTTACAATGATATATCAAGTTGTTTTATTTACTATGATTCCAGTTATAATAAGGACACTAATAAACAACAATTTATAACATCATTTTTAAATGACATTAGTGGTTATAATTATATTAAATCTACAGATGTAATTAAAAAAGATACAAAAATTCAATATATTGTACCCTTATACCTATCAAATGAAAATATACACAATAATACATTTGGTGGTGTAATTAACAACTATAATGTAACTAATGTAACAGTTGATATTTCACAAAATATGAGTTTTACAACTCCAAATAATTTAGTTTTTGATTCAAATTACTATTATATAATAAATAATAAGTTTGTTGACATATCGAACTTTTCATTAAGTAATAAAATAATTAATGTTAAATGGATATATGGAGATGTTTCAGGACAAATTAATTTTAAACAAGTTATTATTGAAGATTCTATTAGAAAACCGTCAAATAACCAACTATGTAATGTAACCTTATTTGAAGATTTTGATTTGAATAAAAGTGGTTACTTACAAGCAACTGACAATTATGGTAATGAGTTAGGACAATTTGTTTATAAATTTGACATAAGTATAAATCCTGTTACAAATACTGAAGTTTATATAAATAATTCTGAATTATTAACTGGTGAAATTATTTATGTAAACCCATTATGTGTTGTAACTAATGAACTGTTAACTACAATTAACTCTATTACAATAAGAGATACTGGACAAACTTATTTTAATGTAAATGCAAATATTATTCAAAAAACTTATATTCCATTTGATCTTTATAAAAGTAATAGTTTAACCAGTTATAAATTATTTATTCGTGAAGATAATATTTTTAATGATGATGACTTTACATTCCAATTAACTAGTAAAAATCATTATTCTCTTATCTCAAGATATGGAACATTTAAATTAGAAAAAGCATATGAAAATCAATCATTAGTGGCTAATCCAGATTTGATTTCAGTTGAAGCATCAACAATAGAAATAACATCAACTGTAACTGAAAAAGTAGCTTTTGATAAAGACTTGTATAAAAAATTATTTGAATATATCGAATTTATGATTGGTGACCAAAGTATAGAAATATTAAATGAAGATATTATGAATACCCAATATCAATTTACTAAAGATCCTAATAAAAGAAATATGATTGATAAAGTGACAAAAATGTATCTCCATGAAGGAAAGATGAGATTAATTATTCCATTAGAGTTTTGGTTCTCATATGAATCTTCTTTATCACTACCATTAATTGCTTTACCATATACAGATGTATCTATGAAATTTAAAATGAATAATTTGAAATATATAATAGGTGAAGAATACAAAGTAATTAATCCTCCTGAAATTAATGTTCAAGTCAATATTGATGGAATTTTATTAGATACTAATGAAAGAGATTTATTTGCACAAAATCAACATGAATATATAATAGAAAGATACAAACAATATCCCAATAATATTCTAGATAAAGTATCAACAACAAATAGATTAATATTTAAGAATCTAGTAAAAGATATTTATTTTATAACTCAAATAACTGGTTCTAAAGATAATGTTTTCTATGAATCAACTACCAAACGTGATGTATGGCAAACTGAATTTATTACAAAGAAAGCTTTATATTTAGAATTCATCAAAGTAGGAGTTTACACAGATAAAATAGGAAAAGAAAATGCTGCTGATTTTGAAATTTTAAGAAAAATATTATTAGAAGCTAAATTAAAAACTTCAAATAGATATATTCAATTTATGAACTCGCCTATTTTATCAAAACAAGATATTGAATTATGTCTATATTTAGATAGTAAATATCAAACTAGATTTACTGACTTGACTGATAACATTAATAATCTTCATTTATATTTTTCAAAACTGTTTAAATATGAAATAACTAAAAAACCAATATCGCCTATTGAAACAATGAATATTAAAGCAGGTGGTGGTGACTTGTTTAGAGAAATAGAAAGTGATTATTTCAATCTTGTTGTTCCTTATCAAAAATATTTTAATTCAGTAGATCCTGGTTATTATGGATATACTTTTGCTTTATACCCATTAGAAAATCAACCTTCTGGTCATTTAAATTTTTCACTTTTGGATGATGTTGTTGTTAAATCAACAAATAATTCTCAAGTAGTAACTAAACCAGTTATCTTGAAAACTATAGTAAAAGAATATCAAATCATTAGAATAATGAGTGGTATGGCTGCATTAGCTTGGACTGATTAATTATAAATAATAACCCAAACCACCTAAACCATCTATTACACGGAATAAATTTAACTGAATACCATATGAACGAATAGTAATTGGATTTTGATAGTTAATTAATTTATTAGAATTTATTTGAACATATGCATCATCTATTTTGCTAAAGTTTAATGAACCAGATGGTTGATAATCTAATGGGTTTATACAAAAAGAAAACATATGAATGCCATCTTGTGGTGATGAAAATTTATTTTGATATACTTGTATATTAGTATAATACTCTGGTTTACTTAATTCCATTCTATTAACGGAATTAATTACCAGATACTCATTTTCTATTATTTTATTTGTTTCAGATACTAAGGGATCTAACGTATAATTAAATATATCATTGCTATTATAATTGGATACTAATTGTGCTCTCCAAAATAGAATTTTTACTGGATTGACATATGGTAATTTATAAAGAATATTTGTCGAGTAAAATGTTTGTTCTTGTATATTTTGAATAACTGGAACTAGATATTCGTGAACATTATTCAAAAATACAAATCTTTCTTCATTATCTAAATATATGTAATTTACTAATAAATATGCTGCTTGAATTGATGGAGTATTTAATCTAAAATAATCTTCGTCAACAACTACTATTCCATCAGTACTTATATTTTGTTGAAATTTAGAATCATCTCCGGTAATAACATAATTTACATCATTTTCAGTAGTTGGGATTAAAAAATCGTCTTTAATTTTATTGTAATATAAATTACCATTTACTGAATCAAAATATACAAATCTGCCAATAGCTATTTTAGAACCAACTTGCTGTCTTATCAATTCATCCTTTTTGAATAATGTAAATGGTTCCGCCGTTTTTATATAATTTGTTGGTGTTTGTAAATAACATTTATTGAAATCATTAAATTGAACATGAATTTTGATATCATTATGTATCATTGCAATAATAGGTAATGCTAATCCAGAATCTTGGCAAAACCAAAAATTTAATGGAATGTATAATTTAGTTGAACTTTTACCATTTGTAAAATCAGTTACGATATCAACATTTCCTATCATTTTATTAAACCCTTTTTTAATCCCTAAATTATGAACTAGTTCATACCAAATGTTTAGATAATCGCCATATTGACGATCAACTAAAACACCTCCTATTTCTAAGTCTACATAATTAATTAATGCAAGTCCTATTTTTTTTGTCCAAGCAAATTTTTTTACTCCGGTTTCTAAAACAGAATGATTTTCTTTAATTATATCAGGTAATTCAACATATAGATGGATTTGACCCAATAAATCTGCATTTTTTGACAAGTTTACTGTTACTCTTCTACCAAAATCTGGTGTAGATTTGAAATATTGTGCTATTGTTTCTATGGAAAAATTGGTATGTCTTTTGTAAGCCATTTTAAAGAATGTTATTTCTGGTTGTGATGATAAGTAAATATTTTCTTTACCAACCGAAACTAATAATAGTAATCCTAAGCCCATTATAATAATATTAGATTGTTTTCTTTATATTATGATTTAATTAGTAAATCATAGTATAATAGTTATATTAGTTATATTAGTTATATTATTTAAATACCAGCTTTAGCTTTGAGGGCTTTTACGTCATCAGCTACACCAGCAATGGTTTCTAAGATAGAGAGTAAGTTGTATGATTTTCTTTCAGCGGCTTTGAGTAATTCACTGTGTTTTTTAGTTAATTCTTCCATCATTTTAGCAGTTACATCACCTGCTGCAAGGGGAGGGAATTTAGGGTGATTTACTAATCTTCTTAATTCGTTCATGTATTTAGCAGCTTTCATAGCTTTTTCTTCAGTAGATTGTAAGCTATCGAATAATTGAACAATACGTTGTTTATCAGTACCTTCAATGGCTTTGCCTTTAGCGGTTAAAGCTTGTTCTAATTGAGATAAGCTTTGTCTTAAAGCAGCTACTGAGCTAGGAGCTGCATTGCTACCACCGACTAATACATATTGATTTTTTAAGTAGTCAGACATTTGGACAAAGTTAGATACAGCGTTGTTTCTGTTGCCACCACCAACCATGCCACCACCGACTAAAGTGAATACGGGACGAGGAGCAAGACCAGAGACAAGTGTGAAACCAGAAGATGAACCAGAAACACCAGATGTTTTGTTAACGAGTTTCTTTAATACGGTTACTACTCTGGGATCAACTGTAAGACTGTTATCTCTTACCCAAGCGTCAACATCACCGTTGATTCCTAATTTAGATAATAAGTTTCTAGCAATACCTACGTCGATGCTAGATTCATCAAAACCAGCTTCGAATCTTAATTTGCTCCATTTCGCAACACATTCACCCTTATTAGTACCAGTGAGGCAGTCTTGAATTACAGCAACGCATGCAGCACCATCAACGGCAGGACCTAAGGGGCAAGTTTTATTATCTTTATCAGCAGGACCAACGTTTAACCAATCTGCAGAAGAAGAACCTACGGTTCCTCTTAAATAGTTAGAAATAGCAGCTTCAGCGGCTGCTTTATCACTAGAAGTAACTAAAGCACCAATTAATCTTTCAATTTCAGACATATTATATATTATATTATAGAAAATATTTTTAAAAAACTAAATATTTTTTTCCTATAAAAAATATTCTAGTTATTTATAATGTTAAGTCTACAAGA
>Ga0214917_10004734_pt1 | contig 14942 bp, 14 predicted proteins | sample LL_1208_BB_MetaG_FD_177983 | JGI IMG/M metagenome (GOLD analysis project Ga0214917, IMG submission 177983) | Freshwater microbial communities from Lake Lanier, Atlanta, Georgia, United States - LL_1208_BB | ecosystem: Environmental > Aquatic > Freshwater > Lake | place: USA: Georgia | collected... | reverse complement strand
GAACGACACGCTTGAGCCAGAATCCTTGAAATGGATCTAGACTGGTGTTTTTAGAAAGCTCAAATTTCCACTTTTCAAATACACTGCTTTTATTGCCTTCGCAAGAAGTGAGGATTTACGATGGCGCAAAAAGTTGCAATTTTAGGTGCCAATGGTTTTATTGGATCACCAGTAGCCGAAGCATTTGAAACAAATGGTTGGGAAGTTGTTTGCTACACGCGATCCCTTACACATTCCAACAAGAGACAAGAATTCTTTACAGATCTTTTTGATGAAAAAACTTTGAAATCAGCGCTTTCGTTATCTAAGCCGAACCTGGTGATATCGACAGCATGGGATACAGAACATGGAAAATTTTGGACAAATAATTCAAACCTTGACTACCGAGATGCAACACTTAAGTTTGCCGAACTGAGTTTTCAAAGCGAAGTTGCAACTTTTGTTGGGCTCGGCACCATGAGCGAATATGGAAAATCACCTGGATATTGTTACGCGGAATCTTCGCCATTGGTAGAGGGGGATGTTTATTCAAAGTCAAAAATTGAGACGGGTTTACAACTACGCGTGGTTGGGGAGAAATTTGGTTGCAAGACACACTGGACTCGAATTTTCCAAGCTTTTGGGCCAAATGAGAAAATAGAGCGATTTGTTCCAGGACTCATTGCAAGTCTACGAAATAAGGAAAAATTCTCGATACGTACTCCAGATTTTGAAATGGACTGGATTCATACAACTGACATCGCATCCGCGATGGTCTTTATGATTGAGAATAATTTGAATCATTTTGTAGATATAGGTACCGGGATAGGAACTTCGGTAAAAGAACTTTCGGAATTAATCTGTGATGAATTCCAGTTTGATAGGGATCTTTTGGACTATTCGGATCAGATTCCGGGACACCAGAAGAAAGCGGTTGTGGACAAACGTTCACAGCTGCTATCCCTTGGATGGGGGCCAACCGAGTCATTAAGGAATAGAATCCGATCACTCCATTAGACTCATTGAGTGTCCAAGTTGAGAATTGGTTATGTTCCGAACAGTTCTAACTTGGGCCATCCTGCCGATAGGCGTCGAGTTGTTTATTGGGCTAAGAGCCGAGGCCATGAGATTGTTCTTGACCTGGAGAGCAAATATGACGTTTTACTTTTATCAAGTAGGGCGGACCTAACAGCTAAAACACAAGAGACGAATCGATACCCCATTATTCTCGATCTGGTTGATGGCTATCTTGGCGATGAACATCTTTGGAGAGATTGGCTTCGTGGAACTGGCAAAGTCTTTACTGGTCATGATTCGGGGAGTCCACGTCCTTATCGGAAAATTGTTAGTGAAGCTTGCCAATTAGTGCAAGCCGTCGTTTGTGAAACCTCGGAGCAAAAAGAAACCATCCTTCCCTATTGCATTAACACGCATACTATTTTGGATTTTCATGAAGAATTTCCAATGCTCCCATTTAATCCAAATATACAAAGTAGAAATTTTCCCGCCCTAATGTGGGAAGGACTTCCATTTACCGCAAAAGGTTTACTTCTACTTAAAGAGGCAATGTCAGAAATTGCGAAGTCGAAACCTATTTCGCTGGAAATGGTAACCGATCTAAGGTACCCCCTATTTCTTGGAAAGTATTTTTATAAACCCACACAAAAGATTCTAAAAGATATCCCTAAGATTTTGGGAGAAGATTTTAAACTTACTAACTGGAATCTTGAGGCAGTTGTTGAAACAGCAAGCAGATCACACATCTCGGTTTTGCCCCTTGATCCCTCAGGGACACTTAATCCCTTGAAAGCGGAGAATCGTTTACTTATGATGTGGCGAATTGGATTACCGACATTAACCTCACATTCGTTGGCTTATTCGAGAGTGATGCGAGATGCACGGATAGATGGAATTTGTGAAGATTCTGAACAATGGCAGGTGAAAATCATGCAGCTTATGGATTCAATTGAACTTCGAAAAGAGTCAGTCGAAAAAGGCCAACAATATATTCGCGACACTCACTCAAAGGAAAAAGTGCTCAGTGCTTGGGATAAATTGTTTGAGAGCGTCTTGTGAAGTCAAGAAAGTTTGACATCACCTATCTTTCTGTTGATTCAATTCAAGAGGGTGTTGGATCCAGTCAAATCACACCACTCATTCTTGGACTAGCCAAAAGAGGAAAATCTGTATGTTTGATTACTTTTGAAAAGATCAAACCCAGCGAAGAATTGATCGAATTGTTTCATCGAGCAGGCGTTAAGTGGATAGCAAAAGACTTTGGGAAACCGGGAGCCCTAGGCGGATTGCGGCGTTTGAATGAACTTCGCCGAAGCGTTCCACAATCTGCAGTTCTTCATGGAAGAAGTGATGTCGCGACAGTCTCAGCACTTTTAAGTGGAGTTAAAGCTCCAGTGCTTTGGGATGTCCGAAGTCTTTGGTCGGATCAGCGATTGCTGATTGGAACGGCAGGTTGGAATAAATCAACAGCGCGAGCAGCGCGCGTCTTGGAGAATTTCGCAGCTAGTAAGTCGGCAGCTATGACAACACTGACAGCTGCAGTAGTTCCAATATTGGAAGATCGACACAAGAGAATACCGACAACAAGAGAAGTAATACCCACATGCGTTCAGACATCAAAATTCTTACTTTCGCAGATGCCTTCGGGGCAAATCACCTGCTTGCTCTCTGGAACATTTAATAATTATTACGATCTGGACAGGACAAGACTAATTCTTGATGAAATTAGAAAGACTGTTAAGTTGAGAGTCATTTGGGCAAGAGCTGGCGAATCCCCAACAGAGCGACTTGATCTGGGCGAAGACCTTATTGTAAGTGTAACTCATTCAGAGATGCCCAAAATTATAAGCGATTCTCACTTTGGGATCGCAATCTGCAAATCTGAAAATCAAGTTAGTTTGGCGGCCGCAGTTCCAACTAAAATTGGTGAATTTCTGGCCTCTGGAAGACCTGTAATTGTAAGCGAAGGTATTGGAGATTTGGATCAGATGATTTCAATTACTCAAACAGGAGTTATCGTTGAAAACAACGGCACCTTGCAAAATGTGACTCGGGAAATTATCAAACTAGTTAATGATGCAAACACGCCTGCACGCTGCCGCGAGCTCGCACTAAAACACTTCGATATGGAAAATTCGATTGACCGCTATTCAGAGATTTACAACAAGATGTTAAAATTATCATCAACAGAAGTTGATTAGGAGAGCAATTGACCACCAAAGTAAACGTGGATAGTCCTAAAGTTGGGCCGATCAGTGGAGTTCATGTATGGAAAATGCCTTTGTATCCTGATGTACGGGGACGACTATTTAAGGCGTACACCGCTGCAAACACGCATGTTTTTCCGATTCCATTCAACACATTTGAGCACTTTTTTACTGAATCAAACCTAAATGTTTTCCGCGGAATGCATTTTCAAGGAAACCCACATGCTGTATCTAAAATCATTTCAATTGTGCACGGAAAAGCGGTTGACTTTTTGTTTGACATGCGCGAAAACTCGGAAACTTTCGAGAATTTACAAATTATTGATTTGGATGAAGTAGATCCAGTATCAATTTACATTCCAACGGGTGTGGCACATGGATATCTCGCATTGAAGGACAAGACAATAATCTCCTACAGAATGGACGGCCCTTTTTGTGGAAACTGTGATGGTGGATTTAGCGGTGAATTAATCGCAGATTTTCTCCCGCTGCCGCTTTCCGAATCAATCCAATCAGCTAGAGATTTATCTTTGGTTGCTTACAAAAACTTCAAGTATTTATCTGATTGCCCAGGGTAGTTTTCTTACCTGAAGTCCGCATTTAATTCATTAACCAGGGAGCAGATCTGTTTTCCCAAATAGACTCAAGGGTTCTTTTGTCTCGTAGCGTATCCATCGGCTGCCACCACCCATAATGTTCGAAAGCGCCCAACTCCCCTTTTCCCACAAGTGCATTAAGGGGTTCGTTCTCAAATGATGTTTGATCGCCTTCAATAAGTGAGCAGACTTCTTTACTTAGGCAAAAAAACCCACCGTTAATCCATCCAGAGTGTCTTGGGTCTTTCTCTGCAAAACTAATTACTTCACCATCAACAATTTCGATTGTTCCAAATCTTGGGGGCGGTTTTACCGCAGTCAATGTTGCCTTCCTTTTTGACTTTTTGTGAAATTCTAATAGCGCCTCAAGATCAACATTTGAAAGCCCATCGCCATAGGTCATTAGAAACTCATCCTGCAACAGGTTTTGAAGTCTTTTAATTCTCCCACCAGTTGCCGTCTCCAAGCCTGTATCTACTAGTTGAATGTTCCATGAAAGCTCTGGTTCATCGATTGCAACTTGTTCAAAGTAATCTACAATGACATTTGCCTTGTATCCCAAAGCAATAACAAAATCTGTGTGGCCAAATCTGGTGTAATAATTCATGATATGTCGCAAGATTGGGACATTCCCAATTCGAACCATCGGCTTGGGAATTACATCAGTTTCTTCAGAAAGACGTGTTCCAAACCCACCGGCAAGGACAACAACTTGCATCTAAATCTCCCGTATTCTTGAGCAGGTAAGTAGAATCATCGCGACTGAAGAGAAGGATACTATGCATTTCTTAATAACGGGACATACCGGCTTTAAAGGTGCATGGCTTACATTGTTATTGCGCGAACGTGGGCACGAAGTCAGTGGTGTATCAATTGATTCAGAGTCTAAGTCCCTATTTACTCGTACAAATCTTGAGAAGTTTCTAGTTGATGACATTCGTTGTGATATTCGTGATTCGGTAAAGCTCTCATCGCACTTTAGACAGATCAACCCGGATGTCGTTATCCATTTAGCAGCACAGGCATTGGTTCGGCAGTCATACAAGAATCCCAAAGAGACATTTGAAGTTAATGCAATCGGAACAGTGAATGTCCTTCATGCATCGCAGCAGATCAGGAATTTGCAAGCGCAATTGATTATCACGACCGACAAGGTTTACAAAAATTTTGGCAAGACATCTGGCTATGTCGAGTCAGAAGAACTTGGCGGACAAGACCCATATAGCGCATCAAAGGCAATGGCAGATATCGCAACTCAATCTTGGCTCTCTAGTTTTGAGAATGCACCTACTGCAATTGCGCGAGCTGGGAACGTTATCGGTGGAGGCGATGTGTGCGCTGATCGGCTAATACCCGATTTGATAAGTTCTTATTCAGCTGGATTGACTCCTAAGTTGAGGGCTCCTAACTCTGTTCGCCCATGGCAACATGTGCTTGATTGTTTGAATGGGTATTTAATATTGGTTGATAAGCTAATCCAAAATAATGTTGATGGCGCGTGGAACTTTGGACCAGATGAGAATCAATCAAAGACAGTAGCGGATGTGGCAAATATTGCTGGAGCAGTTTGGGGAGCGGAAAAGAGTTGGGAAAGTGATTTAGGGAATCACCCTCATGAGGCCTCTATGTTGATGCTTAATTCCAATAAGGCTAGGACCGAGTTAGGCTGGACAGATAAACTTATGTTTCAAGAATGCGTTCAGTGGACTACTAATTGGTATAAGAATGTGAATGACGGAAGCGATCCGTTAGAGGAAACTCTGAAAAACATTACATCTTTCGAAGCAAAGTAATGTGGCTTGGGCCGGGATCGAACCGGCGACCTAACGATTTTCAGTCGTTCGCTCGTACCAACTGAGCTACCAAGCCAACAAAGATCTTGCTAGTAGTTGCCCACCAGTTCGTATGGCATACAAATAAATTTGCACACAACACCAAAACCTTTGCGACCCGGACGGGACTTGAACCCGCGACCTCCGCCGTGACAGGGCGGCGCGCTAACCAACTGCGCTACCGGGCCTTAAGGAACAGATAAACATAAGTGGCTCTTATGTCACTCTCAAAGCCTTTACTACTTTTCTTGCTGGTACTGCGTGCCCCCAACGGGATTCGAACCCGTGTTACCGCCGTGAAAGGGCGATGTCCTAGGCCCCTAGACGATGGGGACGTACGAGGCTGGGCAATCTTACCCGCGTTTAGGCGCGCAACCAAACCGCATTTATAAGCGCAAAAAAGCCATTATCCGCCGGAAAACGGGTAGTGGCTCTTCTGTTTAAAGGTTGTTATTAGTTAAGCGCCCATCGAACAGTGATTGTCACTGTTACATCCTGCTCCCCTAAATCAATCTGAACCGCAGAATCTGCCTCTGCCGCCTTTGCCATTGGAAATGGTGATGAGTACACAGGTGGAGATTGTTCTTCAAGTGAAAGTACTTTGCCGATTGATGTTCCAAGTAGCATTGCATATGAAGAAGCTTTTGTCTTTGCGTTCGCTACAGCTGCTGCGCGAGCTTTTTCTGTCGAAGTTGCTGGGTTAAGAGTTGATGGCATTACTCCACCAAGTTGTACTGCATCGCCTCCGGCAGTGACAACTGCTTCGATGATTGTTCCAGCCTTTGAAGCTGTGCGAACTAGAACATCAAAAGATTGTGATGCGCGGTAGCCAGTGATCTTTGTTCCGGCTTCTTGTGTCCAGTTGTATTCAGGGTAGACGCTGATACTTGCTGAACGAATATCTTTTGTTGTAATTCCTGCTTTGAGCAGAGCTGCGCGAACAGCTGCTGCTGATTTGCTAGCGGTAGAAAGTGCTGCAGCGTTTGTTGAACCAACTGTTGAAACAGTTGCGTTAAAGCGAACCGCATCTGGAACAACAGAGATCGTGCCAACACCTGTCACGGTGATGAAGCGGTTATCTGCTGTGCCTGCGCCATTTGCTGGGATGGCTAATGCGACCACACCTGCAACGGCGGCGATAGTAAATGCGGTTAGGACTATGCGAAGTTTTGTAAGTTTCATGTATCAAGTATCTCTTATCGGGTGGGAATGGCGTAAATTACGGCTGGGAATAGTGAGAGAATTAGTCACATGAGCCAGTCACAGTTTGTCTCTAAATGCACCGTTGACTCGCTTCAGCGCGCAGCAAACTCATTGCTTCAAGGCAATCTGGTCGCCTTCCCAACCGAAACCGTTTACGGAATTGGCGCAGATGCTTCAAATAAACAAGCAGTAGGAAGGATTTACCAGGTCAAAGGTCGCCCTGCAGATCACCCTTTAATCGTTCACATTCATTCGATGCAGGTAATGGGTCAATGGGTTGAAAATGTTCCAGAGTATGCGATTGCACTCGGTCGTGATTTCTGGCCAGGGCCAATGACATTGATTTTCAAGCGATCAGACCTTGCCCAAGATTTCATTACAGGTAGCCAAGAAACTGTTGGGATTCGGGTTCCAAATCACGTAGTTGCCCTCGGATTACTTGAAGCTTTTCACAATCTTGGCGGTCGCGGAGTTGCAGCACCTAGTGCAAATCGATTTGGTCATGTTTCCCCAACAACCGCGCAAGCAGTTAGTGAGGAGCTCTCTGAATACCTAAATCAAGATGATCAAGTTCTAGATGGTGGACCATGTGCAGTCGGAGTTGAATCAACAATTATTGATTGCACTGGGGATGCTCCACGAATTTTACGACCCGGTGGAATCACAGCTGAAATGATTGACGAATCAACCGGTCTGACACCAACCTTTGTAGACGCAACAGATGCAGAAGAGATACGTGTCAGCGGATCACTTGAAAAGCACTATTCACCTTTTGCAAAAGTCATACTTGATCAAGCACCAGTTTCTGGACAAGGATTTATTGCACCTTCCAGACGTATAACACCAATAGGTGTGGTGCGTCTTGCTGCACCAAAAGACATAGACGAATTTGCTCGTGATTTGTATGCTGCACTTAGAAAAGCAGATGAACTGGGCTTAGGTGAAGTAGTTGTCGAACAACCAAGAGGGGATGGTCTAGCAATTGCTATTCGTGACCGCCTAGTGCGTGCGTCAAAAGGGCGATAAAGTCCAAGATTTTCTCCGATACCATTACCCCTCGCAGGCATTCCTGCAGTGGGGCCTATAGCTCAGTCGGTAGAGCAACGGACTTTTAATCCGTGGGTCGACGGTTCGAGCCCGTCTGGGCCCACTCAAATGCACAGGTTTCTCCAACATGAGTTACTTTTGATTTGTTCTAGGTTTATGATAACTGCACCATATTAATTATTAATTATTAATTATTAATTAAAAAGCAGCGTTACTTTCATTTGAAAATACATTGAATTGCCTATCCAAGTTGTTTGCAACCGTGGAAACACGCCTTGTAATTTGTCGAACACCACACTCAATCAGTGGTGACTTACTTATCTGCGCCTTCTGTAACTATTTTCATCATGGCTTGATTCCAGCAATGCATTTGGAAGTTAATCCTTTGGACTCAACCTTTTAAGGATATGGAAGGTCAATACAAAGACAGTTTTAATCAATGAACTTCTTCGTATGGGCCATGTGCGCACCCCAAGGAACAAGTCGTGTGTGGCGGTTGGCCCGTCGCAATTTTTGGATTCACTTCAAACAGTCTATCGAACAGTAATTGAGATACAATCACGAATGTAAAGCCCTAGTCTGTACAGGCCAAACTTGTTATAGTTACAACATGACGCAGTTCAAAGCAATTGGCAAATTATGGTATCTGACGTGCGCGCTAGCTATTGCTTTAAATCTATTGATCTGGAGGAACTTTACAGTTGATGATTCCTTTATTGCCTGGCGCATGGGTAAGAATTTAGCAACCAATTCCCAGTATTCTTATAATTTAGATCAGAAACTTGTAGAAGCTGCAACAAGTTTAGTCTACGGAATAGCATCGTTTATCCCAACTGTTCTTCAAATGGATGTGTTGCTTTTCTTTAAACTACTTTCAGTTTTGGTGATTTTCACCTTTATTTTTCTAAGTAAGAATCTAATTGCCACACCACAGAAATTCACCTTCCTCATCTTAAGCCTAGGTGGGCCACTTCAAGCACTTCACATTTGGAGTGGTCTAGAAACAGGAATGGTGATTTTGATAAGCCTATTGATTTTCTTAGGTAGCCTGAGGGTTCTATTTGTAAAAGAAGCTTCTTTTCGTTTAGTAATTATAGCTGGGTTACTTCTCCGACCGGAAATTGTAGTTACTGCACTTTTCGCAATTTTTGTTCGATACAAATTATTTGGTGATCAAAACAAGGAGAAAGTGTCAACACCCCTAATAAAGTCCCTAATTACTGTGGGCATAACTTCTTTTCTATTGGCGTTGAGCAGGCTTTTATACTTTGGTTTACCCCTCCCGAATACTTTTTTTACAAAATCTTTAGGTAGCTCTGGCTCACCACTTCAACTACTAGAAAATGTGCTAAATAATGTTAATAGTTTTATTCCATTTATTTTGGCAAGTACAATTTCTATTCTTGCCGTGGACAGAAAATACTTAAAAGCAATTTCTCTACTTTTTGCTGGACAGCTTTTGATTGCGATTCCATTGATTACTTCCAATCTTGCAATGAATTATGGGGCACGATTCCCCTATCAAACATTTTGGCCGATAGTTTTGGTTGCGTCATATGTTGGTTTTCAGAAGTTTTCTTTTCGATTTCTTATCCCAAGCACCCTATTTTTAACAAGCTTGGTGACATCTACGGAACTGACAGGACTAATTACTGACTATCCGAGAATGCATGCTGCACATGGTGCTCTTGGATCCACACTTGGCACTGTCGATAATACCGGTGACTTGAAACCGACATTGATTATCGGCGATGCCGGAATTGCTGCTTACAATAGTGACTGGGCAGTTATGGACTTTCTATTTCTGGGTTCGTCAGCAAAAGATGGTCTGGATCCGATAGTTTCCAAAATTGCAAGTTCCCAAAAAACAGTCGTGGTACTTTACTCACGTGGATCGAGCGCAACTCCTGCAGGTGAGCAGCCACCAGAATTGTTGGAGACTATTGAGCGAAGTAACTACTTGAAACTTTTTCCATTCTGCTGGACCTCAAACGTATGCTTACAAGTTTATTTGAGTTCAGATTTTCAAAGTGACGCCACTTTACTGAGACGCCTGAATATTGGTAGCCTGAAGTCAATTGAGATGGTAAATAGTCAGAATCAAATTCGAAATGCCGTTCTCAAAAATTATTGGCGAAATTGAGCGTGGGTGCAATTCCTAAAATCTCTATAGGCCGTAATCACAGAATTAGTGAATAATCGCAAATTCCATTAATTTAGCCGAATTACGAGAGTTTTATCTGGAATCTTGTAGTATGTTCTAGTGCCTAGTTCCATGCAACTGCTTGCGTGCAATGCCATCTATTTGTTCACAAGCACCCTCCTAAAATTCAAAAATTTCGATTTTTGTTGTTACCCCATCGGGGAGGGCTTTTAGCTCATGATTCCTACTTTGAGAGCCTTGAGGCCAAAACAGTGGATTAAGAATATTTTGCTACTTGCTGCCCCTGTGGGTGCATCACTAGAACCATCATCAGAAAATTTACTTCTAGTGACAAAGGGTTTGATTGCATTTTCGTTAGCTGCAAGCGCAGGGTATGTAGTAAATGACTTTAAAGATAGGGACAATGATTTAAATCACAAGTAAAAAGCAACTCGCCCATTCGCATCTGGCGAACTAGTCGGTGCCCATGCATTCGTTCTCATCACAACCCTCATGCTTTTTTCTTTCCTACTTTCATTCCAACTCAGCTTAAATTTTGCGCTCTGCACCTTTGGCTATTTAGCTTTAACTTTCTCTTATACATTATGGTTGAAGAAAGTCCCCGTTATAGAGATGGTAGTTGTTGCTGGTGGCTTTTTGATTAGAGCACTAGCCGGTGCAGTGGCCGTAAATGTCTCAGTGTCAAAGTATTTCTTACTAGTTGCTGGGTTTGGTTCTCTCTTTCTAATTAGCACAAAGAGATTAGCTGAACTAAAGAATTATAATAACAATCAAACGAGAGTCGTGATTACCAAGTATTCCCAAAGATTTTTGGTAACAGTTAATGGTATTTCAATTACTGTGACATTAGTGATGTTTAGTCAGTGGGCATTCGAGGTTGCTAAGAACAGTTTTTGGGGTCAATTGTCAATTATCCCAGTTCTGGTCGCTCTTTTGAGATATCTGTGGAAATCTGAATCAACTCAAACAGAGGCCCCAGAGACTGCAATTTTTCAAGATAAACTTGTCCCGTTGTGTGGAATTGTTACATTGGCCCTACTTTTTCTTGCGATTTATACATGATTAGTTTTAGGCCGCCATTTACGGTTCAAAAGGGCTGGGGTCGAACGAATTGTTCCTTAGGAATATCACTAGATAACTTTGAAGAGCTACCGAGTGTAACCCAAGAAGTGCTCTCGAGAGGGGCAATACCTAGTGGACGATTTCGATCTTATGGTGATTCTGCTTTGAATTCTGGTGGGGTTAATATCAACTCGAATAAGTTCAAAATGATAGACATTCAAGCTGATAAGGGAACCGCTACATGTGGCTCTGGTGTGACTATTGGTGAATTAGAATATGCAGCGCACCTACATGGATTCTTGCCTGCAGTAGTTCCTGGCACTGGCTATGTAACTTTGGGAGGTGCCTTCGCTTCGGATATTCATGGGAAGTCACAACAATCCAAAGGAAATTTTTCCGATCACGTTACTCAGATAACACTAATTGACAACCATGGAGTAGCACATGAATATACGTCCGACTCAGCAGAATTTAAGGCAACAGCAGGTGGCATGGGGTTGACTGGCTTTATAAGTGAATTGCGAATTAATTTAGAGGCTGTAGAAATTCCAGTTATTTATCAAAAAGAAATTCGTGTGAAGTCTTTGCAAGAAATGCTCTCTAGCCTGGTCAAGGTTGAAAATGAATTTCCATTCACCGTTGCTTGGATTGATTTGTCTGGAAAGTACCATGGCCGAGGTGTTGTTACGGCCGGTCGGTATGCATCCAAAGATGAAATGAGAAAAAAGTACAACTTAGATTACAGATTTCAAAAGTATGATAAGCAAATTTCTATTCCTTTTCTGGGAAGAGTCAACTTAATGAAAAAGTTTATGATAAGGGTATTTAATTCATTTTGGTATCACAAGCCGGTGAAGTGTGGCCTAATTAGCTTTCGGAAATTTATGCATCCGCTTGATTCAATCTCTAATTGGAATTTGCTTTACGGGAAATCTGGCTTCATCCAGTATCAATTTGTAATTCCAAGTTTAGAAAGTGATTTTTTGGAAGAAGTATTGTTCATACTTAGAGAGTTTGAAATAAGTTCAGCCGTAACTGTTTTGAAGAAGTTTGGGAGAGGTGGATCTGGCTATTTAAGTTTTCCGATGCCAGGATGGACGCTAGCTATGGACTTTCCCGCAAGAGCCAAAAACTTATCAAAGGCAATTGAGATTTTGGATAGGAAACTCATTGCTAATGGAGGCCGCGTTTATCTTACGAAAGATTCGCTCTTGAGTGTTGATGCCATGAAAAATATGTACAATGAATTGGAAGAGTGGAAACACATGAAACAGAAAATGGATCCAGACTGTTTCTGGCAATCAGACCAATCGAGAAGGCTGGAACTATGCTGAACGCATTGAAGCAGTTTCAAAATATTTTGCTTATTGGTGGAAAAAGTGAAATAGGATTAGAAACCCTAAGAAATGTTCAGATGGTCTCAAATGCAAAGGTTTTTTTACTTGGTCGCCAGATCGAAGTTCAAGATATTTCAATTGAAGGTGCTCAAACCTTTCGATTGAATTACGACATAAGTGATTCTGCTGATCGAATAGAAGTTATACGCCAATTAATGGATAAGATGGATTTCGACTTGGTCGTACTTGCAGTTGGGTATTTAGGGAATGAACCAAACCTATCCACATTGCCTCAAAATCGAGAAATACTTAACCTAAATTTTAACCATTCTGCAGAAGTTCTTGCATTCGTGGCACATCGTTTGAAAGTGCAGAAACATGGCAAGGTCTTGATTCTTAGTTCTGTAGCTTCGGTCAGGCCTCGAAAAGGCAACTATGTTTACGGTGCCGCAAAGGCAGCTCTCGATTTCTTTGCGCGTGGACTCCAGTTAGACCTTGAAGGCTCAAGTGTTGAGATTTACATTGCAAGACCTGGGTTTGTCCACTCTAGAATGACCAATGGATTGACACCCGCTACCTTTGCTATTTCAGCTGAAAAAGCAGGCGAACTATGTGCGAAGGGAATTACAAAATCCAAGAAAGTGTTTTATGTCCCTGGAGTATTAAGATTTGTGATGATTGTTGTCAGTGTCTTACCCGCAAGAATTCTAAAAAGGCTCAACTAGCCTGATTCAATATCAATTCAGTTGTACTACAGTAACAATGTGACCAATAAGCCAAGTCTTCGAGATGTAGCCAAGCAAGCTAACGTCTCACTCGGCACTGTTTCAAATGTACTTAATCGCCCAACCTCTGTTTCAGAAGAAACTCGCAAAAAAGTTCGCGAAGCGATCGACATGCTGGGCTTTATCCCAAACAGCAACGCTGCTCACACAAACATCAACTCAAAAATCGTTGGGCTCATTTTACCACTTGCGCAAAATCCTTTTTATGACGAACTTGCTCAAGGCATTGAAGATTCATTAGATAAAGAAGGCTTCAGAGTTTTAAAGGAAGCGGCCAAAAAAGCCATCATGCTCAGCCTGGTCTAGTCCACGCATAACCCACCAGACCCAGGCTCAAAACGGCTCCAGACACGCTCAAACTCTCAATGCACCCTTTACCCTTGCCTATCCCATAGACTAGAGACCTGATTCCGGCAGGCTTGTTTCTCGCTGCCATTCGGCGAAAGCCCTGCTATCCATTCCCCCATCCACCCACCGCAACCCAAGGATCTTTCTAAAGATTCTTTTCAAAAGGGCACAACATTTGGCCCCCAGCGGTGTCCTAACTAATAGAGGGCAAGACGTTGCCTTCGTTTTACAAACTCGCGGGAGTTACTCAAATGGCACTATTAAAGTCGAAAGCGGCGAAAGCAGCTGCAGCGACCGATGCCGCCCGCATACTGAGCGCAAATCCCGCAGACGCTCTAGAAATCTCAACACAAGGCTCAGCAGCTGATTGGTCTATTGCACAACTATCTGCCATCTACACAGAGCACCGCACACAGCTTGTCTCTCAGGCTCGTCGCATCACTAAGAACGAGGCTGAAGCACATGAAGTAGTTCAGGAAGCATTCTTGAAGTTCATGCTTGCTGCCCCTGATCTAGATTCAGCAGATCGTGCAATTGCATACCTTCGCACCTCAGTTACCAACCTTGCTCTAAACGTTATCCGCGCTCGCGGTGCTCGTCCAAACTTGGTTGCAATTGACGCGGACACTACTCAGGAGCGCCTGAACGAGATCGCCTCTGAAAACCACATTGATCTTGATACAACTATTACTGCAGCAGAAGATGCCGCGATCGTTCGCGAAGCTCTCTCACGCCTAACCCCAGACCAGCGCACAGCGCTTGTCATGTGGGAAATGGAAGGTCGCACAACAGAGGAAATCGCAACTGCGCTTAACACAAGCCCAGCAAACGTACGTCACATTCTTGTTCGCGCTCGCAAGTCAATGGTCCGAGTCCTTGAAGACTGGATCGTTGATGAAAAGACTGGCCTAACAGCACTAAACGCTCTTTCAACTACATATAAGAAGTCAGTTGAGATCGCACAGAAGTCATCAAAGGCTGCTCTTTCTCTTCTCCTTGTTATCACAGCTTTCCTTGGCTTCAACTCAATGACTGGGAACGAATCTCCAGTCCTTCCAGTTGCTGCTGAGGTTTCAACAAGTGCACCTTCTGCAAAGGCTGCTGCACCAACTGCAACAGCCTCTGCCACAGCAAAGGCTGCAGCAACAGCTGCTGCCAAGAAGGCTCAGCAAGCAGCGATCTATGCCAAGATCGCAGCACTTTCATTTGTTGGTCTTGATAAAGAAGGAATCCCAACAGGATTCTCTGTCACTGATGAAAACTCAGTTGCAGGTGTTGGCCGCGTAACAAAGGGTCTAACAACTGTTGGCACATCAGGGCTTCTTATCAATAACCAGTTCATCACCGGTTCAGTTGGTCCAAACG
>Ga0214917_10004732_pt1 | contig 14942 bp, 11 predicted proteins | sample LL_1208_BB_MetaG_FD_177983 | JGI IMG/M metagenome (GOLD analysis project Ga0214917, IMG submission 177983) | Freshwater microbial communities from Lake Lanier, Atlanta, Georgia, United States - LL_1208_BB | ecosystem: Environmental > Aquatic > Freshwater > Lake | place: USA: Georgia | collected... | reverse complement strand
TTCGAGCTGGTCGAGGGCGAGCCGGACAAATCGAATCCCAACCGGACGCCCATCTTCTCGATCGCGGAGATCCTTACCGGGGTGAAAAACGTCGGCAAGAAAGGCGTGCAGATCACGCGGTTCAAGGGCTTGGGGGAAATGGACGCGAAGGAGCTGTTTGAGACCACCATGAATCCCGAAAAGCGGCAGCTGCTCAAGGTGGACCTCGTGGACGCGGCCAAAGCGGATGAAATCTTCACCACCCTCATGGGCGACGAGGTCGAGCCCCGTCGCGTGTTCATCGAGGAAAACGCCCTGAACGTCCGCAACCTGGACATCTAGGACCCGGGAGTTTCTGCCATGGCCCTGATGAAAGAGAACATTGTCCCGATCAACGTCGCGGAGGAGATGTCGAAGTCGTTCCTCGACTACTCGATGTCCGTCATCATCTCCCGCGCGCTGCCCGACGCCCGGGACGGGCTGAAGCCCTCCCAGCGCCGCATCCTCTACGCGATGGACGGGCTGGGGGTGCAGCCGAACCGAAAGCACGTGAAGTGCGCCAAGATCGTCGGCGAAACGATGGGTAATTTTCATCCCCACGGCGACATGGCCATCTATCCGACGCTGGTGGGCATGGGTCAGTGGTGGGGCATCCGGCATTTGCTGGTGGAGGGACGGGGGAATTTCGGCTCGATCGACGGCGATCCTCCCGCCTCGATGCGTTACACGGAGGCACGCCTCCATCACCTCGGGGCCGCCCTCATGTCCGACATGGACCGGGACACGGTCGATTTCGTTCCCACCTACGATGAGCGCCTGACCGAGCCGGTCGTGCTTCCGGCGGCTTTCCCCAACCTGATCGTCAACGGCGGCACGGGGATCGCGGTCGGCATGGCGACGAACATCCCGCCCCACAACCTGGGGGAGACGATCGACGCCCTTTGCGCCCTGATTGAAAACCCCAAGCTCACGGCCGAGCAGATCCTGAAAATCATGCCCGGGCCGGATTTCCCGACGGGCGCGCTGATCTGCGGCAAGGAATCGATCGCCAACTATTACAAGACGGGCCGGGGATCGCTGAAGCTGCGGGGCAAGGTTTCCGTGGAGGAGGGGCGCTCCGGCAAGTCCCAGCTGGTGATCACCGAGGTTCCGTACAACGTGAACCCGGAGGAGCTGATCAAGCGGGTGGCAGACTTGGTGGAGGAGAAGAAGCTCGACGGCATCAGCGACGCGCGGAACGAGTCCGACGAGTCCATCCGCATCGTCCTCGAACTGAAGCGGGATGCCATCCCGAAGGTCATCATCAACAACCTTTACAAACACACGCCGCTGGAGAGCAGTTTCGGGGTCATCATGCTCGCCCTCGACGGGCGCCGTCCAAAGCTCCTGCCGATGCGGGAGATGCTGATCTGCTATCTCGAGCACCGCCGGGAAGTCATCATCCGACGCACCAAGTTCGACCTGAAGGTGGCGGAAGACCGCGCCCACATCCTGGAAGGTTACAAGAAGGCCCTGGCCAACCTGGACGACTTCGTGAAGATCATCCGGGCCGCCAAGGATCGGGCCCTCGCCAAGGAAAAGTTGATGGCGAAGTACAAGCTGAGCGACCGGCAGGCGGACGCGATCCTGGAACTGCGCCTGTACCAGTTGACCGGCCTGGAGCGGGACAAAATCGAGGAGGAGTACCTCGCGGTCATCCAAAAGATCGAGGAACTGCGCAGCATCCTCGCCAGCGAGAAAAAAGTGTACGCGATCATCAGGAAAGAGCTGCTGGAGATTAAAGAGAAGTACGCCGACCCGCGCCGGACCCAGATCGTCAAGGACGAGGGCGAGATCGATGTGGAGGACCTGATTGCCAAGGAGGGCACGGTCATCACCCTTTCCCACGCCGGTTACATCAAGCGCACCTCGGTCACGAGCTACCGCGCGCAACGGCGCGGCGGCAAGGGCGTCATCGGCATGAAGTCCAAGGAGGAAAAGGAGGGAGACGATGCCGGGGACTTTGTGGAGCACCTCTTTTCCGCCACCACCCATGACTACCTGATGTTCTTCACGAACACCGGCCGCGTGTACGTGGAGAAGGTGTACGAGATTCCCGAGATGGGCCGCACGGCCCGCGGCAAGTCCATCGCGAACATCCTGGCCCTGCAGCCGAACGAGAAGGTGGCCGCCCTGATCTGTGTGCAGGAGTTCAGCGACAAGCAACACCTGGTGATGGCGACCGCTTCCGGGATCGTGAAAAAGACCAACTTGGCGGACTACAGCAACTTTCGAAAGGGTGGCATCATCGGGATCAAGATCGAGCAGGGTGACGAGTTGATCGGCTGCATCCAGACCAACGGCAAGCAGGAGGTTGTTTTGGTGACCCGGGAAGGGATGAGCCTGCGCTTTGACGAGGAGCAGCTCCGTGACCAGGGCCGGGCCACCGTGGGCGTGTACGGCATCCGGCCGGAGAAGAAGGACAAGGTGGTGGGAGTGGCGGTGGTGGATCCCAAGGCGACCCTGCTGGTGGTCGGCGAGAACGGCGTGGGCAAGCGGACTTCCTTTGAGGACTACCGCAGCCAAACGCGCGGAGGAAAGGGGATCATCACCATGAAGACCACGGACAAGACCGGTTCCGTGGCCGGGGCGATTTCCGTGAAGGAGGCCGACGAGATCATGTTGATCACCGTGAAGGGCCAGATGGTCCGGACCAAGGTGAAGGATATCCGCGAATCCGGGCGCAACACCCAGGGAGTGTACATCGTCCGGCTGCAGAAAGGGGACCGGTTACAGGGCGTCGCCCGGGTGGTCGAGACCGACGACGAGGACGCCGAGGGAGAACTCCCGCTGGGCGCATGAGGATGGTCCGGGCCGGATGGGCCCTGGTATTCGCAGCGTGGGTGGCAGGGGCCGAGGAGCCCGTCAGCCGGATCGGTTTCGGCTCCTGCTATAAGCCGGAAAAAAGCACGCCGCTATGGAGCAAGGTGGCGGAATTCGATCCCCAGGTGTGGCTTTGGCTGGGGGACAATGTTTATGCGGACGTGATCGACGGGAAGTACGTGAAGAAGAACCTGCCCCCCAACGCGTTTGAACAGGCTTACGAGAAGCTCGGCAAAAGCGAAGGAGTGGCGACCCTGCAAAAGCTTCCCCGCGACCACATCCTGGCGACTTGGGACGACCATGATTACGGGCGGAATGACGAGGGAAAGAATTGGGAGAGAAAGCGGGACGCCCGGGAGGCCTTCGTGAAATTCTGGGGAGGGAAGGAGCAAAGTGACGGGGTTTACTCGTCGCGCGATTTCGGTCCGGAGGGGCAAAGGGTGCGGGTGATTCTTTTGGACACGAGATTCAACCGGGACGATCCCGGGCCGAGCGGGGACATCCTCGGCGCGCGGCAGTGGACGTGGCTGGAGGAGGAGTTGAAAAGACCCGGTGCCCGGGTGGTGGTGATCGGCTCCAGCATCCAGGTCCTGCCGGAGCAACACCGTTTCGAGAAGTGGGCCAACTTCCCCAAGGCCAAGGAGAGGCTCTGGAAGACCCTGAAGGACGCCGGATCCCAAGGGGTGATTTTCGTCAGCGGCGACCGCCACCACGCGGAGATTTCGAGGCTGGCCGAAAACCCGCTTGGCTACCCGCTCTACGACGTCACCTCCAGCGGCCTGACCGAGCGAAGCAGCGTCCGGGACGAGGTCAACGACCTGCGGGTGGGGGAGGTTTTCCCGGAATCGAACTTCGGGGTCATCCAGATCGACTGGACCCAGGCCGACCCGGCCCTCCGGCTCGAGATCCGGGACGGGGAGGGGAAGGTGGTGCGGGAGGCGACCTTCTCCCTGAGCCAACTTGCACCGCCCAAGGGCTAACCTACTTTTTGGCCATGGCCATCGTTTTACCGCGTCCCGAGCTGAATCTTTGGGAGAAGCTCTATCTTCCCGGCATTCTGGGCGGGATGAGAATCACCCTGGGGCACATGTTCCGCACCTTGTGGCGCATGCTGCTTCCGAGAAAAGCCACGGCCAAGCCGGCCCTTCTCGAGATGAGCGCCACCGGACTCATGACGATGCAGTACCCGGAGGAGCAGTGGCCCATGCCGGAGGGGTATCGGGGGGCCCCGGTCCTGGTGATGGATGAGGGCGGGCGGGAAAAATGCGTCTCCTGCCAGCTTTGTGAGTTTGTCTGCCCGCCGAGGGCGATTCGCATCACCCCGGGCTCGATTCCCGGTTCCGACCGGAACGCCAACGTGGAAAAACGGCCCCGGGAGTTCGACATCGACATGCTCCGATGCATCTACTGCGGCATGTGCGAAGAGGTTTGCCCCGAGGAAGCGATCTACCTGCGCAAAGAGCACCCGATCTTCGTGGGGACCGACCGAAAGGGGATGGTCCGCAACAAGCAGGAGCTTTATCGGTTGGGCGGGGTGCTGCCGAGGCCGATCAAGAAGTGGGAGAACAAGTAAAAGACCCTCAGGCAAATAGCGGGGGCCCCGGTTTTCGGCAGGGATTAGAGTCAGGATTAAAGAGATCGGAAGCGGTTGCAGGGACAGACAGATAACTCCATTGACCGCTGTTGCGGGGCATTTAACCTCACGCAACCCCCGAAAGATCACGAGGATGGAACAATTTTTCTTCTGGAGCCTGGCCGTCGGCCTGATGGCGGCCGCCACCGCGGTGGTGACGCTCCGGAACCCCGTGACCAACGCGGTTTGTCTGGTGGTGGCCCTGGTGCTGCAGGCCGCCCTTTTTGTGACCCTGGAGGCCACCTTCCTCGCCGCCGTGCAGGTGATTGTTTATGCGGGTGCGGTCATGGTCCTGTTCCTTTTCGTGATCATGCTCCTGGACGTGAAGGCGGAGGCCCGCCGTCCTGTTCCGTGGCCCAAAGTGGCCGCCGTTGTGGCCGGGCTGGCGGTGGTGATTGCCGGGGTGCCGAAGCTGGTGGCCGCCTTTCCGGCCGCGCGTGAGCCGTTGCGCTGGTCGGACGGAACCACACCGTTCGGAGCCAAGGAGCTGGGAACCCTTCTTTTCACCTCCTATGCGCCGCTCTTTCTGGCCACGGGAGTCCTGTTGCTGGTGGCCACGATCGGGGTCGTGGTGCTGTGCCGCCGGGATCCAGGCACATGATGTTCGGGGAAATCACCCTGGGTCACTATCTGGCCCTGAGCGGACTGCTTTTTCTGGTCGGCCTGGTTGGAGTGCTGCTCCGCCGAAGCCTGCTGATCGTGATGATGTCCCTGGAGTTGCTGCTCAACGCCGCCAACCTTGCGCTGGTCGCGGCCGCCCGGTTTCAGAAGATTCCGGACCCCCAGGTGGCGGTCTTTTTTGTGATCACGGTGGCGGCGGCGGAAGTCGCGGTGGGTCTCGCCATTCTGGTGGCCATCTTCCGGCTGAAAAAGACCACCTCGGCGGAGGACTTTGCCACCCTCAAATTTTAAATGATCGCCTACGCCCCTTATCTGATCCTGTTGCTGCCGCTTTTCGCGGCCGTGGCGATCCGGCTTTTTCTCCATCCGTTTCCCCGGATCGCCGTGCCGGTTTCGGTGGCGGCCTGTCTGGGCAGTTTCCTCGGGTCGATGATGCTGCTGAGTTCCGGCACGCCGCCGGGCGGAATGGCGGCCCCGGCGATTCCATGGATTGAACTGGCCGGGCTAAAGGCCGGATTTGGACTGGTGGCCGATCCGTTGGCCCGGTTGATGGCCGCCTTGGTGACGGGAGTGGCCCTGCTGGTGCAGATCTATTCGCTTGGTTACCTGGCCAAGGACCCATGCCGCAGCCGCTTTTTCGCCGAGCTCTCCCTGTTTGTCTTTTCCATGTTGGGGATCGTTTTCGCCGACAACCTCGTCACGATGTTCATCTTCTGGGAGTTGGTTGGCCTCAGCTCCTATCTCCTCATCGGATTCTGGCATGAACGGCCGGCCGCCGGGGCAGCCGCCAACAAGGCCTTCCTCGTTAACCGCATCGGGGATTTCGGTTTCATCCTGGGAATCCTTGGGGCCTGGTCGCTTTTCGGGACCATCAGTTTTGCGGACCTGCCCAGCCGGGCCGCCTCCGGCGCCCCATTCTGGGCGGTGACGGCCGTGGGCCTGGGACTACTCTGCGGCTGTCTCGGCAAATCCGCGCAACTTCCTCTTCATGTCTGGCTGCCGGACTCAATGGAGGGCCCCACACCCGTTTCCTCGCTGTTGCACGCCGCCACCATGGTGGTTGCGGGGGTGTACATGCTGATCCGGGTCCTTCCGATCCTGGAACTCAGCGCCGTGACGATGAACACCATTGCCTGGATCGGCGCCCTGATGACCCTGCTGCCGGCCCTGATCGCCTGCCAGCAGAACGACATCAAGCGGATCCTGGCCTACTCCACCCTATCCGAGATCGCCTACATGGTGATGGCGGTGGGTCTGAACATTCCCGGGCCGGCAATGTATCACCTGGTCACGCACGCCTTTTTCAAGTGCCTGCTCTTTCTGGCAGCGGGTTCCGCCATTCACGGCTGCCACGATGAGCAGGACATCTGGAAGATGGGAGGGCTGCGCAAACGGATGCCGTTCACCTTCCTGGTCACCTGGATCGGCACGCTGGCGCTGGCGGCCATCCCGCCGGTTTCCGGATTTTGGAGCAAGGACGCGATTTTTGCCGCCACCTGGGACCGCCCGGGTCTGGCGGCCTGCTCCATGCTGGCCGGATTTTTCACCTCCTTTTTCATGCTGCGGATGATCCTGGTGGCATTTGACGGCAAGCCCCGCACGGAGGAGGCCAAGCACGCGCACGAGGGTCCTCCGGTCATGGTGGTGCCGATGCTGATTCTCGCGGTGCTTTCGGTCTTGAGCGGAATTTTCCCGGTGGCCGAGTTCCTCGGCATGAAGCCCGATCACCCGCACCATTCCTGGACGCTCTGGCTGTCCCTGATCCTGGCCGTGGCCGGTTTCGTTCCGGCCCACTTTCTGTACGCCGATGCCGTGAAGGATCCGATTCAGATCCGCATCCTGCAGGCGAAGTTTTATGTCGATGAGTTTTACCAGAGGGCCCTGGTGGCCACGCAGGACGGGTTGGGACGGTTGGCCGATGCCTTTGAGGGCTGGGTGGTTCGCGGCTTTGTCGTCCGCGGATCCGGGGTTCTGGCCCGGTCGGCCGGGCAGGGGCTCCGGTTGGTGCAGTGTGGCCAGGTGCAACTGTATGCGGCGGTGTTCATTCTGGGGGCGCTGGGAATCATCACCTGGCTCCTTTGGAAGGGGGCGGCATGAGTCTTTCGCTGACCCTGCCCGCCCTTCTGGTGATCCCCTTGGTTGGGGTGCTGCTCATCGCCTTGGGCGCACGACCAAAGGCCACCGCCCTGTGGACCTCGATCCTGAATCTCATTCCCGGCTTCCTGGCTTCCGGGGTGGTGCTTCGCTCCGGGGAGCTGCTGTTTGGTCCCGAACCGATCCCGGCCCGCGAGGTTTTTCCCGCCAAGTTCATTCTGGGGATGGACGGGCTCAGCCTTTCCATGGTCTGGCTCACGCTGGTGGTCACGCTGGCAGCCATCGGATCGGCAAGGGAGGGGATCAAGCGCGAGAAAGAGTATTACATCTGCCTTTTACTGATCGGTCTGGGGGCGCTGGGAGCCTTCATTTCCGTCGATCTTTTCTACTTCTTTTCCTTCCATGAGGTGGCGCTGATCCCGACTTTTCTGTTGGTCGGAATGTGGGGGCACGGCGATCGATCCGGCGCGGCCTGGCGCATGACGGTTTACCTGATGCTGGGAAGCATGATCCTGTTGGTGGGACTGATCGGCCTGTACCTCGCGTTGCCGGAGACCGCCCGGAGTCTGGATTGGCGGGTGTTGGCCGAGAGCCTGCGCGCCAACCCCATCGCTCCGGGTATCCAGCCCATTTTGGCGGCGTTGCTGCTGGTGGGATTCGGAACCTTGGTCTCCCTGGTGCCGTTCCATAGCTGGGCCCCCGGCGGATATGCCTCCGCACCCGCGCCGGCGGCAATGCTGCACGCCGGGGTGCTGAAAAAATTCGGTTTGTACGGACTGATGCGGGTGGCCCTGCCGATGACGCCGGAAGGCTGGAAGGAAATTTCGTGGATCGTGGGGCTGCTCCTGGCCGGCAATATTCTTTACCTCGGGCTGGCCGCCCTGCAGCAACGCGACTTTCGCTGGCTCCTGGGCTTTTCGAGTGCGATGCACATGGGAACCGTTTTCCTCGGGTTGATCAGCGGAACCGTTCTGGGTCTGGCCGGGGCCCTAACCCTGATGGTTGGGCACGGACTCAGCGCCGCTTTGGGATTTGCCGTGGCGGGTGAAATGAGCCGCCGGACCGGGACCTCCTGGATGCGGGACCTCGGGGGCCTGGCCCGCCGCACCCCGCAACTCTGGTTCTACCTGATGATCGCCGCCATGGCCTCCATCGGCCTGCCGGGTCTGGCCAACTTTGCCGGGGAAATCATGATCTTCTTCGGCGCTTGGTCCGCCCACCCGATCCTCGTTGGCGTGGCCGCCTGGGGTGTGGTGCTGTCGGCTGTGGCCATGTTGCGGGCGGTTCGGGCGGTGGCCTTTGGACCAATGAGCCCTGCAGTGGAGGCGGAGGGGGTGTTGGATCTTCGGGGCATCCGTGAAACCTGGCCATTCGCCCTGCTAACCCTTGCCCTGCTGGTGGTGGGCTTGCTGCCGGTGGTTGTTTACGGTCCGGCCCGCCCGGTGTTGGAAAGGTTGTTGTCACCGTGAGTGGTTGGTTCGCCCCCGAAATTCTCCTCACCCTGGCTGGGGTCGGTCTGATTCTGGTGGATGCCGTCGCGCCCGAGTCGCTCCGGCGACGGATTCCGCTTCTGGCGATGCTGGGGGCCTTGGGAATCCTGGGTTGGAGCCTCTGCCCGGAGAGCAGGGGGCTGCCGACCGGATGGGCCAACCTGTTTCTTTCCGACGGGCTCACCGCGATCTTCAAACCTTTCTTCCTCCTGTGCCTGGTGGTGGTGATCGGGATGGCCTCCCGCTACCGGTTGCAGGCGGATGAGACGGTAAGGGGCGAGTTTCTAGCGCTGCCGTTTTTCCCGACGGCCGGACTGTGTCTGCTGGTCTCCGCCAGGGATTTTCTGGCCGTCTTTGTGGCCCTGGAGCTGGTCAGTATCTCCCTTTACCTCCTCGCGGCGTTTCATCGTGCCCGGCCAGCCAGCCTGGAGGCGGGCATCAAATTACTGGTGATGGGGGGTCTCTCCACCGGATTTCTGGTGATGGGGATTGCCTGGCTGTACGCTGGAGCCGGCACCACGGAATTTTCCAAGCTATTATTGAGTCAGGCCGGCCAGGCGGCTAACCCGGCGGTGTTGGTTGCCGCCGGACTGATCCTCGCCGGCATCGGCTTCAAGGTGGCGGCGGTGCCGTTCCACGCCTGGGCACCGGATGTGTATGAGGGTGCCCCCACGCCGGTGACCGCTTATCTGGCCGTCGCATCCAAGGCGGCCGGATTCATTCTATTGCTGCGGATCTTTGGGATCGGCGCTTTTGCACTCGATTCGGTCGGCAGCTTCTTCCGACCCATCCTGCTTACCCTGGGCATCGCCACCGTCACGTTGGGAACCCTGGCAGCCCTTCCGCAGCGGGACCTGAAACGGCTCCTCGCATACTCCGGAATCGCCCACGCAGGCTTCATGATCCTGGCACTGGGCACGCGCGGGGAGGGTGGGGTCGGAACCGTGGTCGCGTATCTCTGGGCCTACCTCCTCGCCTCGTTGCCGGTGTTGCTTTTCATCAATGAGGTGGAGCGACTGCATGGCAACACCGACATGCGCCATCTGGACGGGATGGGCCGCCGGGAGCCGGGCCCGTCCCTCGGCTTCACCCTTTGCCTGATCTCCATGGCCGGTCTACCCCCGCTGGTCGGATTCCCGGTGAAACTGGCCGTTCTCGCGAATCTTTGGAGTGCCGGGGAAACGCCCGCGTTGGTGGTGGCGGTGATCATGGCGGTGGCCGGGCTGGGTATTTATCTGACACCGATCCGGGTGATGTACTGGGAGAGGGAGGCAGACGCCATTCCCTCCCGGCGTTTCCCGCCTTTCCTGATCTGGGTGATGCTGGCGGCAGGGCTGCTCAACATCTGGCTGGGACTGCAGCCCAGGGCGCTGGTGAGGTTGGCGGAAAAGGCCATGAATCCGCTGCCGATCGAGGAAGCCATCCGCCGGTAGGAGTCCTCCGGCACGGCCGAGGCTGGTCGGAGCAGGAATTTTCGGTAGTCTCGAGCCGTCATGGCCGCGAATGAAGCCGCTTCCGTTGCCGGGCCCAAGATGGGCTCGGAAAAGCTGGTCCGTCTCAGTGAGGCGGCCGGGTGCCATTTGGCCGGCCTGCTGGTCAAGAAAGGTTACCCCGCAGGAGCCCTGAAGGTGTCGGTGGTCGGCGGGGGCTGCAGCGGCTTGCAGTATCAGATGGAACTCGTTCCCGGAGCCGGTCCCAAGGATATTCTCGTGGAGAGCCGGGGAGTGAGAATTTCCGTGGATCCGAAAAGCGCGGTTTTCCTGAGCGGCTCGGAAATTGATTTCAGCGCCGACCTGCAGAAGGGCGGCTTCCGCGTGACCAACCCCAACGCCCGCGCCACCTGTTCCTGCGGCGACAGCTTCAGCACCTGAGGCGCCGTGACCACCCACGGAAAAAAGGGCCGGAACCGGCCAAAATTGGGCAAGGTCCGGCTGCCTTACAAGGAGCGGCTGAAGCGGGGATTTGCCCGTGTGGAGCGGGACCTTTCCTGGATGATGGGAATCTTTCGCGGCCTGCTGGAGGATCTGGGGGAGAAGGAAGTGGGGGAGGCGCTGCCCTGGGTTCACGGCCCGAAGCACCTGGCGCCGATCAAGGAGGGGAAAATCACCCGTGCCTACGCGATTGCATTTGGCCTGTTGAATTTGGCGGAAGAGGTGGCCGCGGCCTCCATGCGGCAGCTGAACGAGGCGACCAACGGACCCCAGCACGAACCGGGATCCTGGGCGCAAGCCCTTTGCCGTTTGAAAAGTTCCGGGGAGACCTCCGATCATCTGGCCGCAACCTTGCCGACCCTGCGGGTGGAACCGGTTCTGACCGCCCATCCCACGGAGGCCCGACGCCGTTCGATCCTGGCCTGCATGCAGGAAATCCACGGGATTTTGCTGGAGCGGGGAGGAAAATCGGGTCACGACGGTTCGGACCGCGAACGTTGTGACCACCTGAAGACCGTGCTGGAGCGGTGGTGGCGGACCGAGGAGGTTCGGACCCAGCGGCCCACCGTCGACATGGAGAGGGAAGGAGTGATCCACTGTCTGGCCGGATCCATGGCCCGCTCCATTGCCGAGACCGACCGCCGCTTGCGGGATGCCTGGCAGATCGCCGGATTTGGGCCCGGAGGACCGGTGCATCCGGCCGTGCGTCCAGTGCTCAGTTTTGGCACCTGGGTGGGCGGCGACCGCGACGGCCATCCCCTGGTCACGCCTGACGTCACGGCGCAGAGCCTGGTCCTCTACCGTTCCGCCGCACGGCAACTCCTGGCCTCCGGCCTGGAAAAACTGGCCTCCCACCTGACCCTTTCCCGGAGGTACCACGGAACTCCGGCGGAACTGGAGAAGTGGCTGCCCGAGTGGCGGCGGAGAGTGGGCCCCGAAAAAGAAGCGGAGGTGGCGGTGTACCGGGAAGAGCCCTGGCGGGAGGCGGTTCTTTTGATGCGACATCATCTTTTGGCGGAGCCCCAAGGTTACCGGCAACCGGAGGATCTGATCCTGGATCTGGGGGTGGTCCGGAGGGCTCTGCTGGATGTCCGGGCGCACCGCCTGGCCGCGGCGGAGGTGGACACGATGATCCGGCAGATCGAGGTGTTCGGCTTTCATTTGGCGGTGTTGGACATCCGGCAAAACAGCTCCCGCCACGACGAGGCGCTCGAGGAGTTGCAGGCGAAGGCCGGGGTCGCGGGGGAATCCAAGGCTTACCGCAAACTGTCCGAACTGGAACGTCGGCAACTTCTCGATGCCTGGTGGGAAAATCTCCCGTGGAACACCGACGATGCCCTGACGGCAGGTCCGGCCGCCCGAGAAGTGATCGGGACCTACCAGGTCCTGGCCAAACATGTCGCCACACACGGCTCCGACGGGGTGGGTCTTTCGATTGTCAGCATGACCCGGGATGTTTCCGACCTCATGGCCATCCATCTTTTTGCCCGGGTGGCGGGCCTCCGGGTTTCCGATGGGGAGGGGAGGCAGGTTTGTCCGCTACCGGTCACGCCGCTGTTTGAGACCCTGGAAGACCTGGAACGGGCCCCGCGGGTGGTGGCGGAATTTCTGCAACATGCCACCGCACGCAAAGCCATCAAGGTTCTCGCCCACCGTGAAAGCGAGGTGGATCGCCGCCGCCGGTTCGCCCTGGTGGATCCCGGGGAGGGGACGGTGATTTTACCGACCGAGCCGCCCCCGGTTTTCCGGGTGATGATCGGTTATAGTGACAGCAACAAGGATGCCGGACTGATTTCCAGCCAATGGGCCCTGCACCGGTGCCAACGCGGCATTCTCAAGGCGGCCAAAGAGCAGGGGGTCGCCGCCCGCTTTTTCCACGGCCGCGGGGGCACGGTCAGTCGAGGCGCGGGCCCAACTCATCGTTTTCTCGAGGCCCTGCCGAGGGGAACCCTGTCCGGGGATCTCCGGGTGACGGAGCAGGGAGAGGTGATCGGACACAAGTACGGCACGGTGTCGACGGCTGCCCACAACCTGGAGCTGCTTCTGGCCGGCACGACCCTGACCTCCCTCCTGCCGGAGGATTCCGTTGAGGACGATCCCTCGATGGTGGAGATTTTTGATTTCCTCAGCCGCGAAAGCATGAAGACATACCGGCAACTGATTGAAAAGCCGGGCTTCCTGGATTATTTCCGGCAGGCGACCCCGATCGACGCGGTGGAGCGGAGCACCATCGGCTCCCGGCCCGCCCGGCGGACCGGCGCGGCGGATTGGCAGGATCTGCGGGCGATTCCCTGGGTTTTCAGCTGGAGCCAGGCGAGATTCTTTCTCCCGGGCTGGTACGGGGCCGGCACGGCCTTGCGCAAACTAGCCAAGGACGAGGCCAGACTGTTTCGGCGACTGCGGGACCGGCTCTCATCCTGGCCTTTTGCCAAATACGTCTTCAACAATCTGGAGAGCGGCATTGCGAGCGCGGACCTTGAGGTCAGTCAGGGATACATCGAACTGGTGCGCGAGGCCGCGATCCGCGACGGCATCACCAAAAATATCCGGGAAGAGTTTTCCGAGGTCCGGGCGGGCCTGACCGAGCTGTTTCAGAAGCCGCTGGCGGACCGTCGTCCCCGGTTCCGCTACACGGTGGAGCGCCGGGTGGTGCCCCTCCGGGCGCTCCACGAAAGGCAAATCCTGCTCCTCCAACAATGGCGGAAGGCGGAGGAAACCAAGGATTCCCACGCCGAAGCGCTCTTGTCCGATCTCCGGCAGTCGATTGCGGCCATCGCCGCGGGACTGCGCACCACCGGTTAGGATTCGCTCCTTGGCGGGGGAAGGCAGAAAGCTAGGGTAGCGGGATGTTGCCGGAAATTTTCAACGGGGCGGACGTGGTCTTTCTGCTTTCGTCCCTGATCAAGGCCGTGGCCGTCGCCGTGACGGTCCTGGTTCTGGTGCCCGGCAGCGTGACCGCGGAGCGCCGGATCAGCGCCTGGATCCAGGACCGGTTGGGACCCAACCGCGTGGGAATCCCTTTTACCGACATCCGGCTCTTCGGTCTTGGCCAAGCCCTGGCTGATGCGGCCAAGTTCCTGCTGAAGGAGCAGTTTGTCCCGGCCTCGGTCAACAAGTTCTACTTCAACCTGGCCCCCATTCTCGCGATGGTGCCGGCTCTCGTCACGGTGGCGGTGATTCCCTTCAGCCCCGGTTTCGACCTCCGCCCCATGGCCGCATGGATCGCCCCGCACCTCGGTTGGGACGCTGCCACGGTGGAGGCCTTCCAGATCAGCGGGGTGGTGGCCAATCTGGACATCGGGCTGCTTTTCGTTTTTGCCGTCATCTCCCTAAGTGTTTATGGCATCGTCCTGGCCGGCTGGGCTTCCAACTCCAAATATCCGTTCCTCGGTGGCATCCGTTCCTCAGCACAGATCATCTCCTACGAGATCGCGATGGGTGCCTCGGTGGTGCCCGTGTTTCTGGTCACCGGCCACCTCAATCTTGGCAAAATTGTCGACTACCAGATTCAGCACGGCTGGTTGGCACTACCCAGCCTCAACGGTGGGATTTGGGGGATTTTGCTGGGAAGTTGCCTGGCCTTTTCCTTTTTGGTGTTCCTGATCGCCTCCTTTGCCGAGACCAACCGGTTGCCGTTTGACCTGCCGGAAGCCGAAACGGAGCTGGTCGGCGGCTACCACACGGAATATTCCGGCATGCGCTTTGCCCTGTTTTTTCTCGGGGAATATGCGGCGATGGTCTCGGCCTCTGCCATCATGGTCACGGTGTTTCTCGGGGGATGGAGCCTGCCGCTCCCTTGGTTCAACGGCCAACCCATGCCGGTCGCGGTTTTTGGATTGGCCTTGCCGGCCTGGTTGGCGGGCCTGGCTTCCCCTTGGTGGTTCGGGTTTATTTCTGTAGGGGTCTTCCTGGCCAAGATCCTGTTTTTTATCGCCCTTTTCATTGTCATCCGGTGGACCCTGCCGCGCTTCAAATACGATCAGCTGATGAGCCTCGGTTGGAAGGTGTTCATTCCGCTTTCATTTCTGAATATTTTCCTCGTGGCGGCACTCACCCTCTTAAGGGGGTGAGGAGATAGAAGATAGGAGGATGGAAGGGGATTAGGATGAAGATGAGGATTAAGAAAGCCTTCGTCGTTCTAGTGGCGGTCTTGAGTCTGGTGGAGGTTGTCGGAGCGGCGGAGAAGGGTCCAACGATTGTGGTGAAGAAGGATGAGCGGAGGATCGCAGGGTTAAGCACCAATGGTATTACCCGATGGACGGCCAGCTTGGGTCAGGAAGGTGATGAGGTCACGGCAGTCAACCAGAGTGGGAACGTGGCCATGGTCAGCGT
>Ga0214917_10004731_pt1 | contig 14947 bp, 17 predicted proteins | sample LL_1208_BB_MetaG_FD_177983 | JGI IMG/M metagenome (GOLD analysis project Ga0214917, IMG submission 177983) | Freshwater microbial communities from Lake Lanier, Atlanta, Georgia, United States - LL_1208_BB | ecosystem: Environmental > Aquatic > Freshwater > Lake | place: USA: Georgia | collected... | reverse complement strand
GATGTTCCATTTGTTAATATACTACAAATATCGCTTAATATTTGTGTTGAGTTTTGACTATTTGGATCGCCTATTGTTATTACATCTCCGTATACATCTGTGGTTGATGTATCGCTGCCTATGGTTATTTCACATGGATAAGCACCTCCTCCATGAATACCTATATCTATTATTTGAGTATCTATGGATGTTGTTTTTCCATGTATCGCTATATCGCCTATTATAATATCATCTGCATTTATAGATACTAATGTAGATGTTCCTGCTTGTCCTAAACTAATAATATCTGTATTCACACCTAAATTATTACCTCTTATAGTTGTTATTGTATCATTAATATTACCTATATCAATAATACCACAATTACTATTCTCTCCTAAACTCAAAGTTTCTGCTGCTAATTCCACTACATTTACATTTGCGTTTGCTCCTAACGAAATAGTTTCTGCTGTTGATGTTATTAATTGTGCTGTAAAATTTAATTCTGTTGTAGCATTTCCTATTTCTAATACTACATTAGCGTCTAACGGATGTATTACTGATGTTTTTAATGTATTATTGATTGTTAAGTTATTTATAGTTAAATTATCAATATTAAAATTACCTACTACTTGTAAATCACCATTCACTACTAAATCGTTTGATGTAGTTAATTGATTACAAGCAAAAATAAAATCGCCTCCATTATTACTTGGTGGTGCAGCAGTAGTATTACATAAGATCGAACCATATTTTAAATTACTAAATCCAGCATCCGTATTAAATACTAAATATGGATAATTTGCTTGTTGAAGTGTATTATAAATATTAAATAATGAATAAACATTAAAATTACCACTATTTAAATTCATTATACCTTGATTATTTCCTGATGGAGCTACTATTGCTGTTGCATCAAAAGTAGCAATATCATAAGCAGTTCCATTATTAAATGTTAAAAATCTTTCCAGTTCTATATCTCCATTTACATCTAAATTATTATTAATAGTTGTTAAACCTTCTATTGTAATATTTACTCCATCCATAATTACATCTTCGTTTAGTGTTGTTGGAGCATTTATAGTTAATGCTGCACTATTAATGTTTACACCATTTAAACAATCCAGAGTAATATTATCTGTTGTATTTCCTGTACCGAATACTGCTCCACCTAAATTTAAATCGCCTGTTGGATATAAAGAGCATGTTGTTCCACCGCATTCTGTTAATCCTGATGCGAATGTATGTGGTTGAAAAAATTGAATTTTTGAATTTATTACTGATGTTTGTTCTTCTAATGCTGCTATTTCTTCATTTATCGTTGTTAAAACCGCGTTTGCTGCTGCTGATCCAGCACTCGCTCCTGACGAACTACCTGCTGCTGCTCCTGCTGCACCACCAGCAACGCCTCCTGCTGCTGCTCCTGCCGCAGTTGCTACTGCTAATGTAATTGGATCTGCTGAACCATTTTCTCCTTTATCTCCTTTATCTCCTTTATCTCCCTTTGCTCCTGTTTGTAATACAAAATTAAATGTTATATTTTGATTACCATTTGCGTCTATACTTGAATCCATAGAAACTCCTGCTGTCCCTGATGAAACACTTCCTAAATAAGCATATACACTTCGTCCTCTTGGTATACCGAATGCTAATTGATGATTTTGCACATTATTATTTGTTGTTATTGTATCATTTAAATATGCGTTTTGATTAGATTGTAATAATGTAAAAGTTGGCGTATTGAATGAAACAGATTGTCCATTCACGGCACTTGTTCTACAAAATAAACTAATACGAAAATCTATTCCACCTGAACCTGCTGTGCCGAATTTTGCTTGTAATGTTTGCCCTTGTGATACATTAATATTTAAATTATAATTTGTATATACGCTATTTGTTGCTGCTGGAACACTATAAGTATGTATTGTTGAATTAATAATCACTTCTACATCAACCGCACTTGTGATTGTTCCTCCTGATGAAATCGCAATACCATACACCACGCAATTTGGTAAATAAGTTGTTAGATTTCCTGATGTAGAACCAGCACCGAAACTAAAATATACATTATTTTGATGACTACCATTACGCTCACAAATGACTTGAAAATAACCACCGCCATTTGTTATTTCTGTTTGTAGATTATTGATTTGCGTTTGTAAATCATTTAATTCTGTCTCTACATTATTACCATCTAATATTATTACATCTGCGTCTATTTGCTCTAAACCATTTAAACTTTGACAACAATTTATCATACTATTACTATATAATAATATCATAATTTTTTAATTTTTATTTTAATCAAAATCGTGATGGATAATTGGTTCAAATACTATATTCATTAAATAATGTGGGAATGCTGTTGCAATAGAATCATCTGCGGCATTTCTTATTCTTATTGTTAGTGAATCACTTGGTAAGTATGATGTAAAACAATTCTTACATAAGAAAGTAGATGATGATGTGGTGGTTAATACTCCTGTGTTTTGACCTACTACATATACTTCTAATGGTAATGTAATTGCATTATTGTTTTTCAATCCATACATATTGAATACTTGATTACCAGTAATTATTTCTAAATAATACATAGATAATGGGGTTAGGGTTGTTCCTGCTACAATATTACTGACAAAATTCACATTTGCTTTATAGCGTACACGCCTAAACTTTTGTGGTATAGCAGCAAAACCATTTATTTTAAAATGCACTTCTCCTGCTGTGCCTTGTAATATAGTTGCTCCGTTGGTTGATGCTTGTGAATTTAAAAAAACCGAGAAATTTTCAATATTATCGCTTTCCATGTATACTATATAAATATATAATATTTTATATTTATAAAGTTTTTACATTTTACCATGTAATCTATTGTGTGAATCTTTCTCTAAATATCCCTTGATGGATTTAGATCCTTGTGAAACGCCTTCTGCAACACCTCCTATTGTGGCTAATGCTGGGGCAAATTCTGGTAATACTAATGATAAAGCACCAGCACCCTTTTTTACTACATCTGCAACCCCTCCTACTTTGCTAAAAAATCGTGGAGCGTTATGATATGCTTTTTTAAACATGGAAGAACCATGAGTCGCTTTTCTACCGAACATCATATTTATATAAACTATGCTAATATAATATTATTAGCGTGGTTTTGGTTTTTTAATTCTCCATTTCTTCGTATACTATTTCATCAAACTTTTTAAATATGCGTTCGCTTGGTACATTTATAAGCATCCAGTCATGAGGTTCTGTATAACACATCTTACGGATCTTTTTAAAACTCTCTTTATCAATATTCAAATGTTCTTCGCGGATTGTTTCAAATTGACTTGGAGTAAGATTGCCGAAACATATTATATTGGTTGCTAATGCTCTTAAAGATTTATCTAATGCGTTATAATTTTGCACTATACAGAATGTCGTCGTTTTTAAATGTCTACGATTGGCTATAATATTCTTTAATGACTTTAATACAAACTTGTCTTTTAATGCTCTTTGTACATCATCTAATATTAATAAACTGGTTTCATCTTCATCACTATTCACTTTTAGCATTTCATAAATAAAATTAATTGTTTCTTCATCTAGTTCATCATGGATTTTATCTTCTGCTAAATCTTCAAATGGATTGTCTTGAATAGATGCTCGTGATGATGGAGGCATTACTAAATACACATTATTAAATACTTTTTTATAAAGTTGTTTAATAAATGAAATTGTCCATGTAGATTTTCCTGATCCACAACTACCCACGATAAGTGTGAAATTCGTTTTATTGAAAAATGATTTTGTTAGTTCTGTATCATCTAACTTATTATGGAGTTTAAAATCGCAATTCATTTTAATAGGTTTCAATTCTATTTTAGGATGCTGTTTAATTGCTATTTTCATGTATACTATGTGTGTCTATAATATTTTGTTTCTTTTTTAAATATTCATGTTGATATTGCAATCTCTTCTCTCTATTTGCTTGATAATATTCTTTTTTTTGTGTTTTGCGTTTCTCATCATAATCATTTCGCAGTTTGTCTTTATAATTATTATCATAATACCATTCCTTCGTGGTTCTTAATGGAATATTTTTATTGACACACTCGTTATTGAGTATGTAATATTTCTCTCTGTTTAATAGTTCTGTTTTGTTTTGAAACTCTAATTCTTCTAAAACTTCTATTTTATAATCTCCGTTTTTAATGATTTGTTGGGATGCAGTTGTAGGATTATTTTTATGTCCATATAATCTCACTTCTGGTGCATTTGTAGTTGAACCATAGTACACTAAACCACTTGTCAAACAATAGAGTTTGTATATATATCCTTTCATATATATATACTTTTATAAAAAGTTAGCAAAATTCTTTAATTACTAAAAATCCATATCAAATTGAAAAGCTGTATCTGCTCCTGTTTTTGTCGCTAATGCGTATTCCGCCACTCTACTCTCAAAAAAATTGGTTTTCGTCTCAATACTGATTGCCTCCATGAAATCAAATGGATTAGTTGCATCTTCATACAACTTGTCTGTATTTAATTGTAGACATAACCGATTTGCTACAAATTTTATATATTGTGTCATTAGTATTGAATTCATACCGATTAATCTACATGGTATAGCATCACAAATAAATTCTATTTCAATATCTACTGCCTCTTGGATTATTTCATGTATTTTTTTTTGTGATAATTTCTCTTTCAACTTTTTATATAAACATACAGCAAACTCCGCGTGGAGTGCTTCATCTCTGCTAATCAATTGATTGCTAAATGTTAATCCTTGTAGTATATTTCTTTTTTTTAACCAGAATAACGCACAAAACGCACCACTAAATTGGATTGCTTCCACACATGCAAACGCAACTAATCGTATAGCAAATGGACACGGACACGACATATACTTTTTAGCAAATTCCGCCTTTTTAGTAATACATGGGAACGCATTCATCGCAAAAAAAAGTGTTTCTTTCTCTTCCTTGTCTTTAATATAAGCATCAATTAGATTACTATAAGTTTCCTGATGTATACCCTCCATAGCAATTTGGAAACCATAGAATAATCGCGCTTCTGCTATCTTCACATCATTATAAAATCTGCTTGCTAAATTCTCACTAACAAGTCCATCCGCACCAGCAAAGAACGCTAATATCATATTTATAAAATGTTTTTCGTCGTTGGTTAATTTAGCATAATCTTCTAAATCCTTGGATAAATCTACTTCTTCTGCTGTCCAGAAACACGCAACTTGTTTTTTATATAAATCATAAATGTCCTTATACTTAATAGGGTATAAAACAAATCGCTCATCTTCTCCATGAATCAAAGGATCATATTTTATTGAAAACATTTTATTATTTTATATAGTGATATTATATAAATATGCCTTATACGATTTTTAAAAGCGACGGCAAATTTGGCGTTAAAAATACCATGACTGGAACAATCCACTCTTACCATACCACATTAGAAAAAGCAAAGAAACAAATGCGTCTTTTGTATGCAATTGATCACGGATTTAAACCATCTAAAAATTATAAAAAAATGTGATTAATTACCAGATACATCTATGTACTCATAATCTATAAATGTATCAATATCAAATTTAGTATTATTAATATGATTGCTAAATGCTATGCAACCCTTTTTAAAAGCATCTGCCGTTCTCATTAATAGTATACGATTGCCTGCTATATCATAACCATAATGACAAATTACTTGGTTGCCTCTACTATCTTCGATCAATTCAATATAACGACATCGTGGATTTTCACACATTATATATTCTATGGATAAATAAAATATATGATTATTTTATAATGGTATTAACTTACAGAAATAAGTTTAACATCAAATACGGATTTTCAAAAGATACATCTCACTCATTAAGCGATATTTCTAAAATAACTGGTTATGATTTTAATGGTTTGCAAATGATTTATAATCGTGGTATTGGTGCATATAAAACAAATCCTAAATCTGTTCGTCCTTCTGTTAAATCAAAAGAACAATGGGCGATCGCTCGTGTTTACTCTGCTGTAATGGGTGGAAAAGCATCTAAAATTGATTCAATATATTTAGTCAAAAAATAAAAATAATCACTTTTATAATTTTAATCACTTGGAAAAAGATATATAAAAAAAGTGATTATTTTAGAGTTTTTAAAAATCCTTACCATAATGGTAATAGAATGTATAGTGTTAATCATAATAATTATATAAAATAATCACTTTAATCACTTTAATCACTTTGTTTTAAGAATTTGTTGAATATAAAATATATATTTTTATTTTTTTTTTCATTCTATATGATACTATATATAAGAACGAAGTGGGGTGATTAAAGTGATTAAAGTGATTAAATATAATTATTCACACCATAATCAATAACAACCATTATAAAAAATCATATATATTTCCACACCATAGAAATATATATAACCACTTTCAAAATAACCACTTAACCACTTTCTTCATCATCCACATCTTTATCATATTTATACTGAATATCCATAATTCTTTTATTATTCTTATCATATATGATTTCATCTCCATCTATTTTATAATTTTTTTGCAATTTTCTAACAAAAGAAGTATGAGTTGAGTTGTCTATTTTATATTTATTCTTCGCGCAATAATCATTATATAAAGAACGAAATTCATCTCGTTTCATAAATTTAGTTGATTTAACAATATGGTCGCTAATAAAATCCCCTAAATAATCCTTTGTATTATCTTCTTCATAATCACTTTTAGATTGTTTCATTTCTTCTGTCAAATCAAATTTATCCATAATTTCACCATGCTTCATAATAAAACTAAATAACAAATCTACTTTCTCAATCATTTTATTTTCATACGAATTATCAATAGGAAACTTATTATTAAATGGAATAATAATTAACCTATCCATGATTGCTGGTTCAACATTAAACGACGGAAGTTCATTTGTTAATATCCATAAACAACAAGTAGCAATTAAAGTAGCATCTGTTTTATGCAAAGTTCGTAAATTAATTGGATCGCCACCAGTTATTTCTTTAATATTAGTTTCATTTAATTTATCTGTTTGTTTTAGTTCACTAACATAACCGACTCTACATTTATCTAATTTCTCCATTTCTGTATTAAGATTGCTATTACTTTTCTTTTCAAGAATAACATCTTTACTAATAATATCCATACTACCCTTAAACATAATTTTTAAAAGTTTGAATAAAAGTGATTTACCATTTCTGCCTGAACCAGTAGCAACAAATAAATAACGCAATGGTACACCAGTGAAGCAAGATTTAATAATATTCAAAACACATTTCATAGTATCTTCATTATTGCAAAATAAAGACATGAAATAATCTTTTGCTTCTTGTTCTTGTTCTTCTGTCATATTAATATATTCTGCACCACATTCATAAGTGAATCTATCTTCAATAGTTCTTTCATGAGTTTCTAATGTATGCATATCAATAACTTTTTTATTTTTTAAAGGTAGTTTATATTTTTGTTTATTAAGAGTTTCTTCAAATTCATTATCTTCTATGATGTCGCAAAGTTCTCTTAACATATTATTTTTATCTGGTGTATTTTTTAGATTTTGTTCTATAACTTTCGTTTTTTGAATAAGATGTTCTAAATGTTTCCTTCTTTCGTCTTCTTTTTTTAAACTTCTTATTTCTTCTTCTAATCCATTTCTTACATTTCTACATTCTTCAACCATATCTATTGAAAATGAATTTCTAATAGTTGAACCATGAGGATTATATGCCCATAAATTTTTGTTATTAAATTCATAGTAATAGCGTGTTTTTGTTTGAGTAATACATTTAAAATTATGTCCCCATTTTTTATTGAAGTATACAGCATAATCATATGAACCTGTCATTTTTAGTAGGTCATCAATTTTATTCTTTTTAATAAGTGGACTATCTGGATTAACTTCTTCTAACCATGAATACAATGAACCCATAAAGAGTTTCTTTTCTTTCTTTCTATCTGGTTGTGCTGAATGATATTGAGCATACACAACAGATTTAGCAGCAGAACTGGGACACAATTGAGATAATTCAACAAATAGTTCTGCACCAGCTTCATTACCATTTGTTTCATTATATATAATAAATCCTAATTTTATCCATTGTGAATAAGCATCAAAATATTCTGGATTTACATCTAATATTTCTTTTACAAATTCACGAATATTATTACATACTTCTTCTACATTAATAATAGTAGATGTAGCAGTAGTAGACACACTTTCTACATCTGTATCTTCATCACTAACGGCAACTGGTTTTTTAGTGGTAGTTTTTTTAGTGGTAGTTTTTTTAGTTTTAATTTTATCATTAGGATTAAGTTTAGGCACATCTACAATAGGTTCAATTTCATTCCAGTCAAACGATTCTATGGTATTATTATTTACATTTTTATTGCGCATTACCCATACATTATTAGTGCGTAAAAAGTCGCCTTCAAATGCTTTGAATACTTTTTGTTGATTTGTATATTCAATCATATTATTAATGTATGTGTATATATGCAGTCCTTTTCTATTTCCAGTAGTCCATGCTGTATTTGCAAATATGGTAATACCTGTTTGCTGAATAAAATCATCCATAGAATTAATACCATACACATCTACATCAATCACAAAAAGATTATCTGTATGTTTAAGGTAAAGTGAATAAGATGGGATTAGATTTTCATATTCTTCGTTTGTAATATTTTTATGGTTTGTTATGGTTTTAATTTTTTCTAATTCTGGTTTAGTTTTACTCCACCAGCGAGTTTGTTGTGCTTCTTCTAAACTAATATTATTTTTTTCATATATAGGCATCTTCTTATCATCATCACTGCGTATGTAATACCATATACAGCGGTAAGATAAGTTGTTTGCGTTCATAAAAGTAAGAATGTTGGTTTGAGTAGTCATTATAGTATACTGCTATATAATATAATAAGATTATTTCTTTAAGTGAGTTAAGATATATATTAAATTATATCTTAACCATACAAATCAATTTTATGTTCAATTTTTTCTAATTTGCTAAAATTAATTTAATTTCTTCTAAATGTTCTGGATTATTATTTTTAATTTCTTCTAAAAGTTCATAAGTTTTCAAAATAGCATTTTTAGGTTTTTTAATATTGTGATAATGTTTATGCTGTTTATCTCGTGTGAGTTTTCTTGATGCTTCTAAATTATTATAATATTTCTTCTTCATATACTCGCGCATGTATTCCTTCCTTGCTTCTTTTTTTGCTTTTAATTTATTAGCATCTTCCAGTTGCTTTTGTAATTCTAAAATTTGATTTTCTAATGCAGTAGTATCGATCATATCTTAACCTAACTATATATTATAATGAGATAATCTTTAAATGGATTAAAATATTAATATATAGTATATGTTAAAGGTTATAGAAGATTTAGCACAGCATAGTACAGCAGATTTAAAAAAAGCATTTGAAGATATAAAGAGCAAAGATACAGAGGAAGCAAAAAAAAAACATTACAGCAAAGCATATTATCAACAGAACAAGGCAAAGTATAAAAAGTATTATAATGATAATAAAGAGCAAATAAAAGCATATGCTAAAAATTATAAGAAACAAAAGAAGAAGAAGAAACCACGAGTGAATGGTTTCTCCATAGTACACAAACCAGTCATCATATCATTTGGATTTAAAAAAACTGAATGTCAAGAGGAGGTGGAGCATAAATCACTCGCTCAACTACTTTCTCCACAATCACAGGAGGTTTAGGTTCACGAGGTTTGTATTGTTTTTTAGGTTTGACAATAGGGGTTTCAACAGGAGGTGGCGGTTCTATTTTAGGCGGTTCTATTTTAGGCGGTTCTATTTTAGGCGGTTCTATTTTTGGCGGTTCTTCAACACTAACCTTTTTAACTCTTGGTTTTTTAGTAGGTTTAGGAGTTTCATCTAATTCACTCATCTCATCTACAACTGGTTCTTTCTTTTCTGCTAATTTTTTAGCACGGAGTTCTCGTCCCCTTTTAAGATTTTCTAACGCCTTTTGTTTGCGTGCTTCTTTGGATACTTCTAACGACATGTATATATTTAGTAGATATAAAAAAAATAAAATATATTTACTTATTATATAATGGAATCTAATCCCCTTGTGTTTAAGTTTATTAAGACCGCTGACAAGCTAAATGAAGAACATCCGCTATACGATGTAGCAGTAGAAGATACTATTACTAAATTAGGTTTGCCTTTTGCTATGGCTCACGCTTATCGTATTGCTATGAAGAAGAATATGAGTGAAGAAGAGAAGATGGTACACATAGAAGAATTAAAAGAACATCAAAAGAGTATTATAGCAGAACAAGAAGAACTACAAAGAAGATTTATAGAACACATGCAACTTCAAGAGAAGATTGAGAGAGAAAAAGAAAACTATCCAGAAATAGTGCAAATAGAACCTCCTAAAATAGAAGGCGAATCTGTTGAATAGATATAATCTACAAACGGATTAAGATATTATAAGTTAGTTGAGATATAACTTATAATATATTTATACAAAATAGGTTAAAAATTTAAATTTATAATATGTTTTATACTAATTTGTTCTATATTATATCTAAACTAATCTATAACTGGATTAGTTCGTTTGTGGATTATATCGCCCACCCTCCCTATACCTTTGCGTATTCTAATGTTTCTTTAAAACTATGTCCCATCTTTTCTGCATTTGCTTTTATCTTTTTTATATCTACATAATTCGTTATGAATATATGTCTCAACATGGATGTACCTATGTTCTTACCGAAAAATTTATTTAAAAATGATTTACCGATTACATTAGAAACAAACTTACCATTATCTTTGAATTTTGGAGAATATAGTAAGTAATCACCTTCATACTTCTTACGATGTCTTAAATATGAATTGATAAATGGTTTTAGTTCTTTTGGTATTTCAATCTTTTCTTCACCATAAAACTTTGCTGTTTTGTATACATTAAATACAAAATGAGTTTTTGTTATGTAGTTGTCCTTATCTGTATAGTTTCTAAATTTCATCTCATTCCAGTCCATATTTCTTCTTGGTGGTAATGTTTCATAATAACCAGTTGTTAATTGCACTATCAATGTCATCAACATTTCTAAATATTGCTTTTCATTTAGATCTTCCTTTGATGAGAATAATGGTCTTGTATTTTTTATTTGTTGTTCTACCTTCTTCTTAATCTCATCGTATTCCATCCAGTTTTCTTTTTGTAATTCACTTTTTTCGTGTGTAGCAATTTGTTTATTTACTTCTTTTTGATCATCAACCATTAGTTTTTTAATATCTTCGTTCCCTTTATGTAATGTTAATATGGCTGCGTAAGTTGTCTTGCGTGTATTTACATTTGCATCTTTTAATTCTTCCTTCATTGCTTCTATATTATCAAACCATTTCATATTGATTGGTTCTTTTGCTAAATGTGCCTTGTAGAATAAATGCTTTAAACAATTCGCATAACTATTAATACTACTATCACTTACATTTGGTTTGTTCTCTCTAATCTTCTTTTTGAGTTCGTCCATAATATATTATATACTTATATAATATTTTATTTTTTTAATAGTTTTTAAATTATATTGAAATGGCTAAATTAAGTTGAAGCTACTAATTGACCTGTCATAAAATCTAATTCGTAGATAATATCGTGTTGTAAGTGGAAGATGCATGAAATAGCAGCACCAGTAGTTCCTGAAATATTGTATCTTACGAATAATGGTGAATTCAAACTATTAATACCTGATAGTATACCTTCACGAGCGCATGCTTCTAAATCAATTGCTAAAATACATTCTGCGGGATTTAATGGGGTAGAACCATTTGATGCTGATGTAGCAACAACAGCGTAATCCATAGCACTATCACTTGGAGTATGAGTTGATTTAGCAAAATTAAGTGGAGATAAAGCAGTATTGAATGAAGTAAGATTTAAAGAGGAGAATGCTTTTTGTAATTCTGCTAATGCTGATGCTGGTGATTGATTGAATTGTATAGGTTTGTTTGGAAAGAGATTTCCGCCGATCTGGCACTGATAGTTTGTTAAGGCTGGATTGAATGAGTCAAATTTATCATTAGCAGCAGAAGTAGATATAGCAGAGAAATAATTTCTCATTAAGATTGCTTTACATGAAGCGGCTCTTGCACCACAGAGAACATCAAGAGTTCCACCTGATCCTGATGGTATAGTAGCAGTAGCACTTCTGTATCCTACACTTTTCCAATATTGCTTTCCGTCAACTACAGATGCTTGTTCTAAAATCTTCTCTGCTTCCATGCCGAAATCAACAATGGTTAAAACAAGTTCAATATCACTAATGGTATAACTAATAGTTCCAGCAGAAGTACCAGCAACGGTGGTTGGATAGATTGACAGAGGCAATATTGTATCTAAATTTATTTGAGCTTGGCAACTACTAACTTTGCCGATTGGAAAAAAATTGGTTGCTAATGCACCTAGTGCGGGACACATTAGCGGTAGTCCGTAAGTATGAACCTCTTGGGCGACAGCAGTATTAGCAGCGGAAACAGTCATAATATTTACAGCGTGTCCTGCATTACCGATTTTACTGGTATTTGTTGCTGATTTAGCATAAGGAACATCGTAAAGACCCATCATGATTGCACCGACCCCTGAAACTCTATCACTTTGATTAAGAGCAATCTTTAAGAGTGAGTCATATAATACACCATATTCGCCTATATTTACAATTTCGTTTCCACCACATATTACATTATATCTTTGAATAATGGAAGCACCTGATCCTCTTAAATTAGTTATTATGGTTGGTGCTGTGCCTGTTGAAGCGGCAACATTGGCGAAAGTAGCTTTATATTTTAAATAACTATTTCGTGTATCAACGTAGCTAGAACGACTTTGATTTGTAGGGACATCTAGTAAAATTTGTCCGCCTGAAAATGATAGGTTAGATGCTGTGTTGGCTGTGTTAGGCATAGTAAGTGTGCCTGATGCGAATGAGTTTTGACCAGTTGGTAAAACGGAGATTTGGTAAGAGCGTGTACCATTTGGAAGTGCTTTGCCGATATTAGAAAAATCAATTTCACTTGGTAAACCTACTTTTGCGTTTGGTGGAAGAATAGCGTTAGAAACTGGAAGAGCCATTTTATATACTATAAGTTGCTAAATAAATAAAAAGTTTTTTAATTTAAATAAATGCGTTCTTTCTCTAAACTCCTTAAAGAATTATAGTGTTCTAATTCTAATGCACGATTAAATACTTTATCAAATGTAGGTGGTTTTATTACTTCTTTGCGTAATGTCATATTGATTGTAAAAAATACAGGAACGCCATTAAAATCTATTTCATTTCTATCATCATCACTAATGAATATATCAAAATTACTTAAATTTTGTAATTCTACTAAATGCTTTATACCATTGAAATTTGTATAATGAATAACGCCATTAATACATGCCGTATTTGGTATTACTGCTAAAACATCTTGACTTTCTGTTTCATCACTATAATTACCTGCATCTATGGCGGATGATCGTATAAATATTCTTGGAATGTTTAATAGGTTTACACAATTAGGAGATGTAGAACTGGTTAAAGTAGTTAATGTGATTGTATATTCTCTTTCAAATCCTAATACCCATAATAGAGTTGATGCGGATAATGTAATCACTTGACTTGTACCACCATTATTGGTAATCGTTGTTTTATTGGTAATAGAATTATATGCTACACTTACTAATAATGCTGTATTTGTTTGTGCGTTGATTGCTGTTATTAAATCATTAATATTGTAATTACCTTCTGTTATTGTGAATATAGTAGATCCTATTTTAATTTTATTATTTATTGAATTGATATTATAAAAACTTGCTGGTATGACTGCACTATTAATGCTAAACCATATATCCGTTATGTTGGGTGTCATGTGAATCATATTGGGAATATTAAATTGTAATCTAGAATTTTTAGAACCATTATATTTTACTACTGCTGATGACGAACTCATACTAAATAAAATGTTGTCTTCTATGATGTGGAAACTTTCTACTTCTGTCATAATAATATATAGTAATATAATATTATAATCACTTTTGAAAATAATGAAAGTGGTTATATAAAGTGGTTATATTGTCTTCCATATATTCCTTACCATTTACCATATAGAATAATAATAAATAATATATATTTAATCACTTTAATCACTTTAATCACTTTGGTTTTGAATATACAAAGATATACAAACTATTTTTATTTTTATTAGTTCTATTCTATTTCTATATATAACAATGAAGTGGTATGCTTAAAATGATTAAAGTGATTACCAGAGAATATGAAACGAGAAGAAACCACGCGTTCCTTTTTTATTTGCTTCTTTATGGTGTCTTTTTCTATATGCTAATCTTCTACTATGAGCGTATACTTCGCCATCTGTTTCTAAATAAGTAGGATAATCACTATATTTTGGATCGCCGATATAACAAATAAATACACCCTTTTTATCATATACTTCTATTTTATGCTTTGGATTATCACTTGGAAATATCTGTACGCCTAAAAGTTTTGCTTGATTATATGAATATTGTTTTATTCTATACATATAATCACAAGAGATTTTATTCTAACCATGTAATACTATTTTCTAATCCTATTTTATAGCAATAATAAAAACAATCAAAATTACATGCATTCTTCCAGTTGTCTACTTTCTTACCATCTACTTGTTTCTCAAAATTAATGCGCTTTTTTGGTATGATTAATTGTATTCCACTATTCATAAAATATTCTCTAAAATAAGATGTTGCTATTTTTGATACTGGTAGTATTATTATAAATGGTTTATCCAGTTCTTTTAATCGTTTCATTACTTCTTTGGATTTACTGAATGGTGGATTGCTTACTATTATATCACCTAAATTATTTTCAAAAAAATCAACTTGTTCATGGATTACTTCAAAACCTAATTCTCTTAAATAAGAA